>Ga0268276_1000145_pt1 | contig 84477 bp, 76 predicted proteins | sample saktaG_4_FD_190145 | JGI IMG/M metagenome (GOLD analysis project Ga0268276, IMG submission 190145) | Saline water microbial communities from Sakinaw Lake, British Columbia, Canada - sak_2010_1_5_45m | ecosystem: Environmental > Aquatic > Non-marine Saline and Alkaline > Saline ... | reverse complement strand
TCAGCACCACCATGTGCTATTGATTTTCAAAGCATCTTGAAAGAGAGTGATTGCCTCCTTGGGTGGCAATAGTTATCGCCCTCATCAATGCCAGAGATATTCCAACCAATTCTGAGTTCACGACCCAATAGTGCCATCACAAAGAATTCCTTGGACACGGCCACCCGTCCTAATAAGATCTTCATGGATTGCAATGATCATTTCTTTTGTTATTCTATTATCGGTGGACATCACACCCCCGGCTGCGGAATGCGCGTTAATTAAACCTATTTTAATTCTATATTATCACACATATCAACAACCTACCCCCCCCCTGGCCATCCCCCTTCAATGCTCAGGAAGAGCGAGGGGCATCCCTTCCGGTCCATTATCGATAATACGAAGACAAGTGCCAATAGGATTGGCAGGGGTCCCAATCCCCCGCACCAATCCATCACCATCCCGGCAGCTCGGCAAATCGTCTCCACGGGGCTTTAGTAGTTCTCCCCCAACAGCTCGAAGTAGTCCCTCGGATGCGCGCATGCAGGGCATTCCTCCGGCGCCTCGTATCCTTCGTGGACGTAGCCGCAGTTCCTGCACTTCCAGCGGACTACCTCGCCTCTCTTGAAGACCTCTCCAGCCTCGATGTTCCTTAGAAGGGTAAGATACCTCTTCTCGTGCTGCTTTTCAGCGGCAGCTATCGACCTCATCGCTGATGCGATCTCTCGAAAGCCCTCCTTGTCGGCAGTGTCTGCGAACTTGGGGTACATCTCTGTGTATTCGTGGTTCTCGCCTGCGGCCGCAGCCTTGAGATTCTCCTTTGTGCTTCCTATGACTCCTGCGGGAAAGGCGGCCGAAATTTCAACCTCTCCCCCTTCGAGGAACTTGAAGAGCCTCTTGGCATGTTCCTTCTCGTTCTCGGCCGTCTCCGCGAATATGGCCGATATCTGCTCATAGCCCTCCTTCTTCGCCTGGGATGCGTAGAAGTGGTAGCGGTTTCTTGCCTGGGATTCTCCTGCAAAGGCGGTCAGGAGGTTCTTCTCCGTCTGGGTTCCTTTCAAGCTCAACAAATCCTTCTCCTCCAACGATTGCGCTCTCGGGGCCGCTTCGCAAACCAGGGGTCAAGGCCTATGGCCTTTGGCTGCGGGCCCTTTCGAGCAACGTATCTGCCTTCGTTAGGTTATTAACCGCACGCTGTTCATCTTTTGGGGGAGCCATGCAACTCGGAGAATCGATGAAACATTTATATTCTATCAAAGATTATGAGATCTCAAATGTTTCCAGGAGGAATCAAGTATGAAGATCAGTGCCAGAAATATGCTCAAAGGCAAGGTAAAAGGAATAGTCAAAGGACCGGTGAACGCTGAAGTATCGGTAGAGCTTCCCGGTGGAGAGGTCCTGGTCTCTATCATAACCAGCAAATCCGTTGAGAACCTGGACCTCGTTGAGGGCAAGGACGTCTACTTGGTGATAAAGGCCACCAATGTGATGGTCGCCATAGACTGAACGGGACCGAACGACGCGGAACGAATAGCATTTTTGAAGGTGGACCTGCCTCAAACATGTCGATAGCAGCGCAGCCGACCTGTTGATCACAGGCCCGTCGGATCCGACGGAGATGATGCCAGGGATGAGAGCGAAGATCGAGGTTGCGTTCGCAAATCGGGCCGGATCCCTGCCCCTTCAGAGATAGGTTAGTCCGTACCTCTTATAATTCAGAGACCAGCGGCGAGGGCATTGCCCGGATCTACGGCATCGAAGCATCTACATTCTTTATGTCGTCCTTTGCGAGCGCCGAAGAGGTCTCAACGGACTCGCCTCCGGAGGAGGGCGAAGCTTATTCAAATCCAGAATCTGGTGCATTGGGCGCTCGTGGAAAGCGCGCTAATGGAGCGATCCTCCCCGACGCATCGCTTGGCGAATGAGAGAAAGTTACTTCGGGAGAGCCGATATAGACACATGCGTTATCGATAAGGAGTCGAGATTCATGGGCTATGAGAAGGTATTGGACCGCTTTGGAAGCGTCATCGAGGACGATCTAAGGAGCACATTTGGCCTCTTGAAAGAGGAGGGGGCGAGGTACCATCCCTTCATCGGAGATGTGTATGAGGCGATCGAGGAGTTCGTGATGAGGTGCGGAAGGAGGCTTGCCGCTTGCAGCACTCTCGTGGCCTACAAGGGCTACAACGGTCGAATAGATGACGAGATCGTGAAAGTCTCCTCAGGCGTCGAGCTCTTCCGGCATGCGATCCTCGTCCACGACGATATCGTTGACCGAGAGCTTCTCCGGCGCGGCGGAAAGACTCTTCATAGAACCCTCGGAGAGCAGGACGAGAATCTCGGCATGGGGTCAGCCCTCTTCGCCGGAAACATCCTCTACGCCCTAGCCCTCGATGCCGTCTCGGCTTCTGGCTTTGATGCCCCGGCTGTAAAGGAGATCGAGGCCCTCCTCTCCTCCGAGTATCGGGCCGTGAACGAGAGCCAGATATTGGATCTGCTCAACGAGTTCAAGGACCCCGATGTGGGTGAGTGGACGGTCATGGCGAGCAGAAGGGCTGCATCCCTCTTCAGGGCCTCGATGATGGCAGGCGCAATCCCTGCCCTCGCCCCAAAGGAGGATATCGCCCTCTTGGAGGAGGCCGGAAGACAGATAGGAATCGCCTTCGATATACAGGACGACATCATCGACACCTTTGCCACAAGGGTGCAGTATGGACGGGATCCATGCGGCGATATCGCCAAGGGAAAGAAGCCTCTGCATGTCGTAATTGCCCTCCAGAGAGACGATCGCCTCGCTTCCTTCATGAAGCGGGAAATGGAGCTATCAGACGAGGAGATTGGGGAGGTCCAGGAGATCATCAGAGGCTCAGGAGCCCTCGATGAGGCGAAAGCGATATCCAGCGCTCATGCAAGGGAGGCCGAGAGGCTGATCTCCAGGACGCGGATGGGCGAAGAGGAGAAGGAGTTCTTCATCTCCTTCATAAGATACGTGGATGAGAGCCTGGAGTGGTACAAATAAGGCGACAAGGAAGGTGACAAGGCAACGCTAGGAGGGCGCAGCCCCCTATCGGTCAGATCGGCCTTGCACCCATTATCGCCGCAATTCCCGCGAGGATGGTTGGCACCCCTACGGCGAGCCAGATCAAGGGGTTTCCCTGGTAGATCTTCCTCCCATCGAGCGGTCCGAATGGGAGCAGATTGAATGCGGCAAGCGTCAGGTTGATCATAAGAGCGCTATAGGCGGCGGATAGGGCAAGCCAGCTGGATCTAGGAAGGCTTACCAGGATTGCGAAGAAGACGATTGCAAAGACGATATTTGTGAGGGGGCCTGCAATGGCAATTCTCAGGAGATCCGACCTCTCGTCCCTTCCCTCATCCCCATACCAGCCGGAGGCTGTTCCAACTGGCGTTGACTTGCGTATCATGACAGCTCCTGGCAAGGCGAAGATGAAGCCCATCATGGCCATGAAGATGATGGCAACGAGCCACGGCCGGTTGGCCCTGTACTCGGCCCAGTATCCGTAGCGTTGGGCCACGACCTTGTGGGCCATCTCGTGAAGTATGAAACCGGATCCGGCCCCTAGGCCCGAGATCAGGAGGATCTCGATGCTGGGGATGGTTCCCGGCCAGAGGATGGCGAAGGCCGCCGTGAGGGCGATGAACGAGAGCGCGAGGTCGATCAGCTCGGTTGGGCCTGTCTTTCTCCAGAGGCTCATGCGCTGCCGCGTTTGCTGCGAACTTACTTGAACCTGCTGTTCGACCGTCTACGGAGCGCCCCTCGGGACCGCAGCGGTGAGTGTCTCGGGTGCGCTTCCGCCGTTTACGGGGCTGATCGGCTCGTTCGAGATCGAGCTTGGATATAGGCAATACGTTTATCCCTTGAGGATCGATGGGATCGATGGAGAATTGTCATGCTGGACCTACTGAGAGCGCGGCGCAGCATCAGGCGGTATAGGGACGAGGGGATAGACCCCCTGGTGATCGAGAAGCTCAAGGAGGCGGCGGTTCGCTCGCCCACCTCTCGAGGCATCAATCCATGGCGCTTCATCTTTGTCGCCGATCAGTCTCGCCTTGAGTCTCTCTCCCATGCGAAGGAGAGCGGCTCTGGTTTCTTGAGTGGTGCCGGCCTCGGCGTGGTCGTCTGCGCAGAGGAAGGGGAGTCCGACGTCTGGGTGGAGGACTGCTCGATAAGCGCCATAATCCTGCAGCTTACAGCGCTGAGCCTCGGCTTGGGATCATGCTGGATTCAGATAAGAAACAGGATGCGCAGCCCCATCCGATCCTCTGAGGATTACGTAAGGGAGATCTTGGGCTTACCGGAGACGTTGAGGGTGGAGTGCATCATCTCCCTGGGCTATCCCGCCGAGACAAAGCCGCCCGTTCCAGCAAAGGACCTCGAGTTCGAGAAGATCCTCTCCCTCTAGTGGACTATCATCACAGGCACCAGGGTGTGGCGAACTGCCTTATCGGCGATGCTTCCGAGGATTACGTGGTCCATCCATCGAGCAGCCTTCAGGATACCCTCAATTGGATGGCCTTGGGATTTCACCCTCTGGAAGGGCCTCCTCGCCCTCTTCCTCCTCCTCCTGGTCTACCCGTGCTCATGAGGGGGCTCGCCCGCGGGCGCTTACGATCGATCAGAGCACATATCCATAGTGTCTGTAGCCGGTCTCGTCTATCCCCAAAAGGGCGAACTCGCTCGAGGGCGGCTGAAGGCTGATGCAGCTGCCCTCGTGAAGCGCCTCGTACTCCAAAAGGTCGATCTCCCTTCTATTCTCCAACCCCTCGATCAGCCCCTGGATTGGAAGGTCGAGCACACCTGGCTGGACCGTTCCTGAGAAGAAGAGGGCGGAGCATCCGCTCCCATAGGATCCCATGCCGATCCTCTCTCCAGGCGCAAGCCTTCTTGCCTCTCGAAGGCTTGATAGGCCCAGATAGAGCGACCCTGTGTAGATGTTTCCTGTCTGTCTGGAGATGAGGGTTGTCTCGCTGACCTTCTCCTCGAACGCCTTCCTGAAGAGGGCGGTCTTTGCAAAGCGCTTCGAGTACTCCCAGTTCGCCTGGAGGAAGCTGTCCTTATCAGGATAATCGGCCTCGCGTGGCTCATCCCCGATCTCGTTTTGGATATCCGAGAAGCGATCAAAACCTCGCCAGTCTTCCCTTAGAATCGCCGAGGCTGCGTACTCGGCCATGCGGGGATAGGGGATGTGGAAGATCAGGTGGGAGAGCTGATCGGTCAGGCATTCGTCGCTTTGCCATTCGAGGAGGCCTCTATCCTTTGCCCTTCTCCTAAAGGCGGAGAAGGCCTCTACCATGGCATTTGTGTAGCAGAAGTTGCTATGCCTTCCCTTGACGACTGCCGTATGCATGCCTATCGGTCGATAGAAGTCGTCCTCGTCCCTAGTAAAGCTCCCGAAGATGGGATCTATGGCGAGCAGGCGGGGCTCTCGCTTTACGAGGAGGGCAACTGCCCCCGCCCCTTGTGTGTACTCGCCAGGGGACCGAAGCTCGTATCTGGCGATGTCGGACCCTACAACGATCGCGAGGCCGTCCTCGCAGGAAAGCCAGTGAATGGCGTTCTCGAGCGCAACTGTGGCGCCGATGCAGGCCGACTTGAACTCCACGGTGGAGCACTCCTGGAAGGATCCACCGCCGTATGCCTTCTCAAGCATGCCGATAACGTAGGTGCCGATGGCCTTTGCCTCATCGACCGCGGACTCGGTGCCGATGTAGATCTTGCCCACATCCTCCGGATGCACTCGGCTCCTCTTCATCAGTCCCAGTATTGCCATGGCTGCAAGCGTGGCTGCGTCCTCATGGGCGTCGGGAACTGCCATCCTCTCGATGCCTATTCCCCTCGTAAGCTTTGCGGGAACGACTCCTCGCGATCTGGCGAACTCCCCCGTAGTCGATATGAACAGATCTGGCAGATGGACGTGGATGTCGTCGATGCCGATGGGTGGCTGTGTCAATCCGTCTCCTCCTCTTCAGCGAAGAGATCGATAGCGCCTATTTCTAACTTATCCCTTCCAGGAATGGGTGTTCGGTCCCGCGAGGCGATTGTGAAGTGAATAGTGATATAAATCAGTTCGTTCATAAGCGGGCACCTATGAAGAAGATCCGATGGTTCTTAGGTCCGCTTCTCCTATTCCTCCTGATCGCTCCCCTTCAGGCCTCGGAGATCCCAGAGGTGTACTATCGCCAGATTGGGGGCGCTCCCCATAACCTCTCAGGCCTGATGTCGATCGTCCTTCCTGCCTCGCTTAACCTAACGATCAACGAGAACTTCGATGTATCGGAGGCGGTTGCCTACTACGACTGGCTGCTCACAGGCTATGGATTCGATACTGCCATCTGTGCATCTCATGGATTCAGGAACGGGCAGGATCATATCTGGTTGGCGGTCAGGCTCGATGAGTACGTATGCTACCTGGAGAGCGAGGACGCTGGACGGGGCCTCTTCGTCCTGCCGGAAGATTCGGATTACAACAAGTACAGCCGGCCTGAGGTGATGTGGGAGAATATCTACGAGGCAGAGCCCAACAACGCGCCGGGAAGCTTCGACTGGTGGGCTGCGCCGTTCATGTCCATCCTCTACGCCCAGAACTCCTGAATTCCGGCCTCATCTTGGCTGGCCCTCCACGATAGCAGATCCCTCCGGCGGCCGGGATGTGCGAGCATCCCTTGCCTCCTCCCTGATTCGCTCACAAAGCAGCTCCAGGCGGGCCCCTGTGGCTTGGGAGGAGTCGCAGTGCGACCCCTGCTTGGGGCTGCAGCCGGACATGATATCCATCACCCTGTCCGCCAGAGCGTAGAGTTCCTCCTCCTCGAGCCTCTCTAGGAGGTGGGAGAGGCGGCCTCCAAACTCCCTGCACTTCGTGAAGTCCGCCAATCCATCCCCGTGCCAGCGGCAGAGCTCCTCGACCTCTTGCACGAGCTCGGGCCAGGGCGGCTTGCTCATGGTCGCGCGTTGGTTGCCATGGGATAAGGATCTCGCGCTGGATCTCAATCTGGGCTAAAAAATAGACGTACCATCTCTCCATCCGCCGTGCTCGCCCCCTTCCTGCTATTGCCCTTCACGGTCCCAATATCATCATCAGCTAAGGCCTAGCAAGAGCTGGCCAGCTGGCGGCGGCCTTTCATAGCTACTTCATAGCTACTTCATAGCTACTTCATAGCTACAGGGGGGGCCTCTTTCTCCACTAGGTCATCGTATACGCTGCTGAACTGTTCGAGGGCTGACTGCAGGTTCTCGACGATCTCCTGGGCCAGGACCTCGGGCTCGGGGAGGTTATCGGAATCCTCGAGGCTCTCGTCCTTCAGCCAGAATATGTCGAGGTTGACCTTGTCTCGCTGCATCAGCTCGTCGTAGGTGAAGGACTTGAACCGCCCCCCTTCCCCCCCCTCCTTCCTTTCAAACCTGTTATCCGGGTTGTAGCATTCGATGAAGTCCAGGAGGTCCTCATACCGGAGGGGGTTTGTCTTGAGCGTGAAGTGCTTGTTCGTCCGCAGATCGTAGATCCAGAGCCGGTCGGTCCATGCGGTCTTGCTCGCGCCCCTCCTGTCGAAGAAGAGGACGTTTGCCTTGACGCCCTGGGCGTAAAATACGCCGGTGGGCAGCCTCAATAGGGTGTGGACGTCGCACTCTCGAAGGAGGATCCTTCTTACCGTCTCGCCAGCCCCGCCCTCGAAGAGGACGTTGTCGGGGACGACGATCGCGGCCCTACCGTTGATCTCGAGGAGGCTTTTGACGTGCTGGAGGAAGTTTAGCTGCTTGTTCGAGGTCGTGGCCACAAAGTCGGTCCTGTTGTAGGTCAATGTCTCGCGTTCGGCCTTCCCCGACCCGTTGAAGATGGTAATCGAGCTCTTCTTGCCGAAGGGCGGGTTTGTCAGGACCATATCGGCATGGTAGACCGTGGGCTCGGACCGCAGGCTGTCGTCCACCACGACGAGGCTCTCCTCGCCGCCGATCCCGTGCAGGTAGAGGTTCATGACGCAGAGCCTGGCCGCGTCCTCGACGATCTCCCAGCCCTTGAAGGTATCGAACCTGAGGGCGTGCTTCTGGTCCTTGTCTATGTCGTATCTGGTGGAGATGTAGTCGTAGGCCGCAAGGAAGAAGCCCCCGGTCCCGCAGGCGGGGTCGCAGATCTTCATCCCGGGCCTTGGCCTCATCACCTCGACCATCGCCTTGATCAGGGCCCTTGGGGTGAAGTACTGGCCTGCCCCGCCCTTGACGTCCTCGGCGTTCTTCTGGAGGAGGCCCTCGTAGATCTCGCCTTTTACGTCCACGTCCATCCCCATCCAGGTCTCGCCGTCGATCAGGGCTATGAGCCGCTCGAGCTTGGAGGGGTCCTGGATCCGGCTCTGGGCCTTTCGAAATATAACGCCGAGGGTCCCGGTCTCCTTTCCAAGCTTTCGGAGGATCTTGAGATACTGTTGCTCCAGATCGGCTCCGGTCTTGGACTTGATGCTTGCCCAGTCCAGGCCCTCGGGGGTGAGGGAGGGCCTGTTGGGGTGAAGCCTCCTCTGCTCGTCAGCCATCTTCAGGAAGAGGAGGTAAGTTAGCTGCTCCACGTAGTCGCCGTAGCTCACGCCGTCGTCCCTGAGGACGTGGCAGTAGTTCCAGACCCTCTGGACGATTGAGGAGGACTCGGTGGTCATTTTCAGATCATCTCAGGTTTATTTGGCGGGAAGCAGCGGATGGGGCGAGGACGGTTATAATACTATCATAATCATTGAATTGGCGCTTTGGCACGGAATAATGATCCATATCAGCCATTTCAGATGGGATGCAGAATGCTGGAATGGACCTATACTGCGCGGTCGATATCATCTATCGCCTCTACCACGCTATGCCACTCAGGGCAATAATAGACCTGGTTAGAGTAATCTTCAATATCGGTGTCATTGATGCTCCAAGGATGCAAGAACAGAATTCCGCGTCGATCGGGATGGCTCTTGACGAACTCCACGATGTTTAAATCGAGGTCGTCTATCAACACGTCAGAGGGTATATTGTGCTTGGTTCCTGTGCTTGCGTGGTAGTAATCTTTCAGGCATGGAAAGTGAGCATTCAGCCATTGCTTTGTAGCCTCTTCTGCATTGGGCCGCCTGGCAGTCACCACAAAAGGTTCGTGATCAACGAGCTGTTTTACGCCTTTTTGGGACCCTTCTATCAGCGGCAGGCTCAGGGTGTATTCCGGGTCGGCTAACAGCCTTCCAATCTCAGACCACAACTCCCCTCCTGCAAAGCTCCAGTGCGCCTGATTAACGTCGCTTTTACAATATTTCTGACCGTATTCTTTCTCAATTACCTTCAGGACGGCGCCGACTTGATCTGCCAACACGCCGTCGATATCTATAGCAATCCTCAACTCTCTTGCCTCCGGCATATCCTCCATGACCCGTACTTGCGCCCGATCATCGCTCTATAATCCAATCCCACTAGAATTTTAGCCTTCCCTTCGTCGATCAGCTCCACGAGATGGCCGAGAGTGCCCCTATCCCTGATGCCTTGGCCCTCCAGATCAGGGCCCAGGAGGTCGCAAGGCTCCATGACCATCTTTGCAGTGATCTCATCGCGGGTCATGGCGCTTTGGCATCTCCTCCTAGATCAGCTCCGCCTGGATGGCGGCATCTTTGCGGGGCCGCCCCCTCCTCCCGCGCCCCCGGCCGCCCGCGGGCCGGGCCTCGCCTCGCTCTGCCCTTATCCGCTCCAGGAGGGCCGAGGCCGGCTCGTCGCTTGGATCCTGTGGGACAAGCTCGCCCCGGAAGGCCTTCTTGAGGATCGACTGGCGGAGCCGGGCGGCGCCTTTCAGGCTGGCTTCAAGGGTGGCCTCGGTCTTGTCGGCGACCGAGAGGCGGCGCTCGATCTCGGATACGATTTCCTTTTGTTCTTCTTTTGGCGGCAGAGGAACTACTGTAGTCTTGATTATTCCCAAGTTTAAATTTGGCTGAACTCCACCCGACGAGAGTCGCCGAATATCTTCATAATTCTTCTGGAAAAATAGCTTTATATAAGGTCTTATTAGCGAAGCCGCTCCATCGAACATCAAAGCAGCACAGGCTTGGTTTGTGGCAGCCTCAACTAACAATTCAGATACTTTACCTCTTGTCTTTCCTTCTCCATACAGGGCCACGAGCAACGTGTGAATCGGAAAAATTTTAGCATTAGTCTCATGAATAGCAATCTCCGCAATCATTTCGCTCGCTTTAGTGACAAAAATATTATTTAGCGCGCCGCTTGTGATCCATGGAACAGTCCCATCTTCGTAATATTTCGAGTTCTTCCTTAATGGTGTTGCACCTGTGGCTACGTCAGCTACTTGTTCAACCGTCGCCCACGTCCACCCCTTCGGCAGCTCCGGCAACCCCGAAGCGTCCAGCGGGCGCAGCTTCTTGCCTCGCCCCCTCCCGCTCTTTTCGCGCTCCCGTTCGATGCGCTCCAGCAGAACCGAGGACGGTTCCACGTCCGGATGACCCCGCCGCCATTCCTCCGTGAGCCTGCCCTCGACCGCGGCCTTGAGCACCGACTGGCGATAGCGCTTGAGCTGGGCCCGGGCCTTCTCCAGCGCCGATACTCCGGCGTCGAGGCGGGCGAAGAGCTCCTCGATCTTGGCCACGATGCGGCGCTGTTCGGGGAGTGGGGGGAGGGGAAATGGGATCATAGCCGCTCTTTTTGCAGATAATTCAAGAAACGTAGTTCCACTAGCATAACTTTCCGCAAGGTCTTTATTACCCTTTAAACAATAATATACATATTCGTTGAAAATTCCGGTTGGAATTATGAAGTTCTTACATCCCTGATTGGTACAAAGATCATTCAGAGCGATAGCAACATAACCTATTGGGGCACGTGAAGAGAAAACAACAGTCCCCTTTGGAAGCAGTTTAGCTGAAGATGATTCTAAACCTTCTCTAGTTATATCCCGAGATCCTCTTGAGATATACTTTTCTTCGAATCCCGAGAGATCAGCTGGAGTTATCCACGGGATTGAGCCTCCAAAATTAGTCGGATTTTTCGTGGATGGAGTACCGCCTGACTCCACAACAAATGCGCCTCCAATCGTCGTCCACGCCCACCCCTCCGGCAGCGCGTAGGGTCCCTCAGCGTCCGTCATACCGCAAGCGCTCCGTTCAGCTCGTCCATGATCTCGTTGAGATCGTCCCCGAAGACCTGCCGGGCCCGAAGGAGCCCGCCCCTCTCCTGAAACGGCGTGTAGTCGAAGTCGTCCTCCTCGATCCCGAGGCTGGTTGAGATGTGGCTCTTGATCATCTCCAGCCAGTCCCTCTGCTCGGGGGTGAAGTCCCGGCCCTGGAGGTCGAGCCATCGCTGGAACCTCTCGTTCACGGTCTCGGTGAAGGGCTCGAGGACCTCGCTCTCGCCGGTGGCAAACCTCAGGAGGGATATGATATCGGCTAAGAGCTTCTTTGCCCCCGCCCCCCTGACCTTCGACCTCTCCAGCTGCTCGTAAGCCTGCCAGAGCCTGGAGGGCGTGAAGTTCATGGGCGGCTTCTCTATCGCCTCGGCAAGCTCCTTGATCTGCCTGAGGGTGAGGTGCCGCTCGCCATACGGCTTGCTGTAGAATATCTGAAGGGCGGTGATCTCGTCCTTGTTCTCCTCGATGAACTGGCGAAAGCCCTCGACCTGGGCCCGTGCCTTCTCCTGGGCGTCTTCATCGTGACCGGCCGAGAGGACCTCGTCGATGTTTGCCTCGTCGATGATCTGCTCGTGCTTGGCCTTGATCTCCTTGAGGGTCCATCTCAGCTTGGGGTCGTCGAAGAGGTCACAGGCCCGCTCGACGAGCTTCCCCGTCGCCTCCTCTACCTGGGCAGGCGTCGGGCTCTCGGTTTTGAAGATCAACTGGGCCTTCGCCTGCTGGGCATCGGGGTCCACGGCGTCCAGGAGCCGGTTTGCCATCTCCTTAACTGTGTGGCCCTTTGAGACCTCCTCGATCCTTGTCCTGTCCTTCTCGTCCAACAACCTGTCGAGCCGGGCAAGCCTGCTCGCAAGCGTTGCCAAGGTGTCCTCGTCCCTGATCCCGTGGACGACGTCCTCCATGAGCTTCTCGAAGGAGATCCCCCTCTTTCGCTCAAGCGTCCCTCCCTCGCCCTTCTCGCTCTCACAAACGCCTACGGCGTCCACTATCACGAAATGGGTCTTGTGGGTCTCGTCTGGGGTTACGGCCTTGAACTCCGTCGGCGATATCGTCCTCGTGCCCCTGCCCTTCATCTGCTCGAAGTAGCCCCTTGACTTGACGTCCCTCATGAAGATGAGGCACTCGAGCGGCTTGATGTCCGACCCTGTCGAGATCATGTCCACCGTGACCGCTATCCTCGGGTAGTATGAGTTGCGGAACTTGGCGATCAGGTCTTCCGTCTTCTCGCCTGTTGTCCTGTAGGTTATCTTCTTGCAGAACTCGTTTCCCCGCTCGAACTCCTCGCGGGCGATGTTCACTATATCCTCGGCGTGAGAGTCGTTCTTGGCGAATATCAGCGTCTTTGGAACCTCTTTTCTTCCTGGGAATATCTCGGTGAAGAGCTTCTCCCGAAACGTCCTGATTATCGTCCTGATCTGGTCGGGCGCGACCACGTCGCGGTCGAGCTTCTTTCCATCGTACTCGAACTCCTCGTCGACCAGCTCCCACCGCTGCTCGCGGGTGAGCTTGTCCCTTTTTCCTACCTGGTGGCCGGCCTCGACCCTGCCGCCCTCCTCTGTGATCCTCGTCCTTATCCTGTAGACCTCGTAGCCGACGTTGACGCCGTCGACCACCGCCCTCTCGTGATCGTACTCGGAGACGAGGTTCCTGTGAAAGAACCCGAGCGCCTGCTTCGATGGGGTGGCGGTCATCCCAACTATGTAGGCGTCGAAGTAATCGAGGACCTGTCTCCATAGGTTGTAGATCGACCTGTGGCACTCGTCTACAACGATGAAGTCGAAGTACTCGATGGGGATCTCGGGGTTGTAGACGACATCAACAGGCCTCTCTGGCCTGTACGGGGCATCGAAAGAGGATACCTCCTCCTGCTCAGGGTCAAACTCCGTCTCGCCCCTGAGAATCGAGTAGAGCCGCTGAATTGTGGTGATGCAGACTTTGGAGACGGGGTCCAGGGCGTGGGATCTGAGGAGCTGGACGTTGTAGAGCTCGGTGAACTTCCGGCCGTCGTCAGGGGTTGCGTAAGACTGGAACTCCTTTAGGGCCTGCTCGCCCAAAGTCCTCCTGTCGACGAGAAAGAGGACCCTCTTCGCGCCGGCGAACTTGATCAGCCTGTAGATGGAGGTCACGGCGGCGAAGGTTTTCCCGCTTCCAGTGGCCATCTGGATGAGGGCTCGGGGCCGATCGCCGGCGAAAGAGGCCTCCAGGCCCTGGATCGCCTCGAACTGGCAGTCCCTGAGGTTGCCCTGAGATAAAGGCGGCATATTTCCTAGCCTCGTCCTGAGGGTCTCATCCCAGGAGGCTCGCTCGCCCAGGGTCTCGGGTCGGTGGAACGAGAAGAGCCTCCTCGACCGGGGGTGGGGGTCCCTCACGTCCCTGAAGTAGGTCTCGGTCCCCGTGCTCTCGTATGCGAAGGGGGCGGATCGGCCCTGAAGGAGGCGATCCGGTATCCCATCGAGATACTTCTGGGACTGCTCCGAGACGCCGCTAAGCGTCGTTCCCTCGGGTTTGGACTCGATGACGCCAACAACCCTTCGGTCCACGAAAAGAAGGTAATCGGCGCTTCCGGTCTCGAGAGGGTATTCGCGTACAGCTATCCCTCTGGAGGCTCCAGGGTTGAAGTCTTCTCGGTACTGGACGGCCCAGCCTGCATCTTCGAGAAGCCCGTCTATCTTTCGTCTCGCTTTCTCCTCTGGTTTCCCTCCAGCTTCCACCGAGGCCGTCTCGACCACCCTTTCCCAAGCGCCTGTGGAGATGGTCAAGGCTTCTCATATATGCCAATTGCGAAGAATCAAATGCGATGATTAGGCTCCAGTTCAGGGCTCATGATATTGGCCATATGAGCGGCCCGGCAATGCCTCCTATTGGATCTGGCCAAGGGCTGTAACGTGCTCTGCGTATATTGCATCTCCCTTGCTCGCGCCCTGCCTACTATATGCTGCCCTTCAGCCTCGGATAATGCGAGGGTGGTACAGGGCCGCTTGGTTATAATCTATTCCACTAAAAATAGCATTATTTCATCTTCTTATCCATCAAATGTATGAACAATCCGGGACTTGGAACGTAGAGTAACGCATGGTAGAAATATAATGAGGCCTCTTTACATCAATAACGAGGCATATCCATGGCAGTCTCCCTCGATCCCCAGCTCCGTCTGGAGCACCTGAAGAACTACGTATTGAACATCCATCAGGCCCTCCCCTTCCTGGAGGCACGAGTGCAACTTCTCCGTTGCCGCCTTGTCGCCTACCGCCTGGCTGCAATGGTGCCGGAGGGTTGGAGCAGGGAGGACGTCGATGGCATATTCGCCCAGGCCTACGAGAACCTCCAGGAGGTCGAGAGCATCGTCGACCCCTATCTGGATCCTTGCTCCTCCCAGTACGACCTGCTCGAATGGCTGCGCTCCCTTGCCTATCGGGGGGTCGATCCCATTCAATTGGCCTTCATCAGGGCCGAGTTCAGGAAGGCAATCGTCCCAACCCTCTTTCTGCTGACGGCTCTATGCCCATCTAGGAACAAATACTCGTGGGAGGAGGTTCAGCGCCAACTCCTGGAGATCATGGGCCTCTTAAGCGTGGAAATATCTTGGAGCGAGTGCCAGGCATATCTGGACAGCTATCTGGATCATGTATCCGACCTCCTCGAGATCGAGAGATCACCGTGATCCCAATCGATGGAAAAATGTGTTCAGCAGGCCCAAACGGTGTGTGAGGGCCGAGAGTTGTGAGTTCGCTGGGCCTGCCGCCTCCGTCCGCTTGCCTGGCCTTGGGGCCAGGTATGATCCAACAGTTACATCTCATTATTAATAAGTTTTTCTATAAGGCGCGATAATTCAAGGGATAACTATAACCTCTGATATTCTTGCTGCCATATACGAAACGACATCCTCATCCCGAATGACATCCTAAACCAGCCCTTATGATCGCCTGGCGTCCTCGGTGCATATGGGATATATTTTCATCATAATACTTAGTCTGTCTCCATAAATGCAACGCCTTCATTCCCTCTTGCGGCGGCGATACTTGTCCCTGGGGTTCTTGCTGGCTTTCAAGGACCGATTGACGCTCATTGCCGCGGCAAGCTCCAGCCGCTGCTCGGTCTCCTTCCTATTTTTTGCGGCCGACTTGACGATGAGGTAGTTTGCCAGGAAGAAGATGGGAAGCATGAGGATGCAGATGACGACGATCTGCCAGATCTCCATGTGCTCTATCGCGATCTCTTAGTATAAACATCTCACCGATCAGGCGACCTTATCGAAGCGGTCGAGCAGCCTCTGGTAGAACTCCTGCTCTCGCCCCTTGGTCGATCGGACCAGCCGTGCCAGTATGAGCTCTGGAGTGGACCTCGCGAGGTGGTCGTATCGGGGGCTCCGCGCAACGATCAGGTTGTTATCCTTATCAAGCCCCTCGGCCTCGATCCCGTCCACCCTGACCGGGGTCTCCGCAAACCTGGTCACCTCCTCTGCGAGGTGGCTTACGAAGACCGCAACTGAGTCATGGCGCTGGAGCTCATCGAGCAAGGAGCCGATTATCCGACCTGATGCCCCCGGCTCGGTGATCGCCTCGAGCTCATCTGCCAAGACGAGCTTTCTCGAATCGTTTCCCACAACCGAGAACTTGCGCATTGCGGTCTCGAAGGCCCCGGCGCTCAGGGTGCCTCTGCTCTTGCTGAAGTAATAAAGCTCTTGGAATATGGAGAGGCGGCACTTGGAAGCGGGCACAGCAAGCCCCATCTGGGCGAGTATGGCGATCTGTGCGATGAGGTCTAGGAGGGTCGTCTTTCCGCCGGAGTTCACGCCGGAGAGGATGACCACCCTCTCCTCGTGCTCCACGAGCCCCGTCTTCCCGAGCGAGTAGCTGACCGGCTCCGCCGCCTCGAGGCTGACGTTTCGCCCATCCAGAAAGCCGATGGAGGTCTCGCTCACGATCTCGGGAAGCGTCATCCCGTTCGATATCGCATAGCTGCCTATGGCATGGAGGAAGTCGAACTCCATGATCTCGTGTACCATCCTTTCCGCCTCCTCCTTGCGGTCATGGAGGGCGCGAGCCAGCTTTCGGCTCTCGACAAGGGAACTCGATTCGATCTCGCGGCGCAGACGGTGCTCCATCTGGTGGAGTGCCCGGCGGTCGATCTCCAGAGGAAATCCCACCTCGGACGCGAAGACCCAATCTAGCTCCACCCTCTCCGGTCCCAAAAGGTCCAGCCTGGATGCTGTCCGGTCGCGTGCCTCAGCGAGGACCTCCTGGAACATCCCCCTCATCTGCACCTGGAATAGCTCTCGAACCCCTTCGCCTCTGCCGAGGACCTGGAGGAGGTCCATGCCTGCGAGAGTGACGGTGCTCGCTTCGATCCGTTCCTTAAGCTCGGAGTTGGCCCATATCACCGCATCGTCGACCTCTTTATGCAGGTTCTCCAAGAGGGCCTCAAGCCTCCTCGTTTCGGTTTTGTTCCCTTGCCCCAACCTGGAGAGAAGCCCCTCCAGGGAGGCGAACTCGGCAAAGCCGGGGATCATCGCTTCTTCGAGGAGCTTGCTCGCCCTAGCTGCGGCCTTAAGCGATTCGATGTTCTCCTGGAAGAAAGAGAGCACTGCTTCAGGAACCAGGTACCAGTCGTCGAGGCTTTCAGCCTCCTCGACGTCGCCGGCGGGGATCTCGCCGCCTGCAAGGCAGACATGGCCGTAGCCACTTCTTATATCGAAGAGCTCACGGGGGGACTCGACAAGGTGGATGTCTATCAAGCGATCGAGACCTCTGGACTTCAGCTCCTGGAAGGCATGAAGCGATCCTGCAACGATCGCGCGCCCCTTCGCCCTTCCGGGGGCCTTCTCCCTTAGCGGCCTGATCTTTCGAAGGAGGCCAATGACATCAGATCCTTCGAGCCGAGCGGCCCAGTCCATCGCAAGGGCCGCCATCCTCCTGTTGGAATCGATGAGCTCGATAGAGTCAGAGGGAAATATGGTGCCCATCTTGAGCCTTGCGTACTCGGTATGAGCATGGGAGGCGATCTTCCCCACAAGCGCCCGATATATCCTCTCCGCCTCCTCCGTTGCGAGGATGCGGCCCGTCCTTGCCCCATATCTCTCTGCCGTCGCTGCCTGGAGGAGCGACAAGGCCTGGCGTTCGCTCAACACCTTGAGGAGGCCTGCGATGTCCCCTTCCATCACCGCATCGAGTGCCTTCTCCTCGCTTCCGTAGTGATCCACCAGGCGCTCCTTCAGACGGGGTCCCACGCCTGGAATATCGACGAGCTTCATCCCAGGAAGGGATCAGAACTGGAGGAATATATCTCTTGCTTAATCCCTTCATTTCGCCCCCCTCATTTCGCCCGAGGAAAGGTTGATATCCGCCGCTTGGAGTTTTCCATGCGTGTTGCTTCATAGGATTATGGGGATAGGCCAGGATGAGGAGGTCTTCCTGGCAGAGGAGAGTATGGAGGAGCTGCTCGCCCTGGACCTCACCGAAGGATTGCTGGAGTCAGGCCTCGAATCCGATAGGGTGATGGATCTCTCCGGGGACTCGCTCCTGGGAAAGGCCTTCCACTTGATGGAGCCCGCCGACCTCTGGATCATACTCACCGACCGATACTCCAAGAGGAAGATGCTGGATGCGATGCCCCAGGGCGATGGGACAGTCCATCTGACTGAGGAGATTTTCTTCCAGGCCATAGTCGAGTACTACTCAACCTCGCTTGCCGGAGAGCTCTTCTGCGAGAGATGCTCTGTGAAGGAATCGCCCTTCTTCATCCAGGAGAGGATCGATAGGCTCTCCGAGTTCCTGGAGCCTCTCCTCCCACGGACGGGCGAGGTCATGGAGGTCTGCGCTGGAAGCGGAATGGCCACTCAGTCCCTTGCAAGGCTCGGCCTCTCTCCCTGGGTCGTCGACTCGGACCGTTGCGAACTCTGCCAGGGGCTCAAGGCCGGGCTCCTCGATCCATCGAGGAGCATCCTCCTCGATGGAAGGCTGCTTGGCCACTTCTTCGAGCCGCGGTCGATCGATACAGTAGTGGGCTTCATGGTGGGGCTGATAGATGATTCCAACTGGGACGTCTGGAGGGAGATCTTGCTCGCCTCCTCGACGCTCGCAAGGGAGATGGTCCTCTACACCGTATACAGCAAGGTCGAGGCAGATCGGATCGCGAAGGCTCTCGGGGATTGGGGATGGGATGGGGAGCTAATCGATAACCGACAGAGCATCTCCATCTACGATCAATGGGCCTACCTAGGGCGCAGATAGAGCCGATATGGTATAGGGGTATGGTGGATATGGAAAGCTTAATACCTCTATAGGATAACACGTGATTGGGTGATGCTTGTGCCTCAGTTCAAGAAGCGAAATATCGAGAGGAAAGGCGATAAGAAGCTTGAAAATCTTGAGAAGAAGCTCATAAAGAACAACTTGGAGGATTTAAAGGGCACAGGCGGTGAGAGCGAGGATTGATCTCCGTAACCCTTAAGATCTCCTCTGGAGGACCCGACGAGGTGAGGACGATGGAGGTCGAGCCTGGCATGACATACTACGACCTCCTCCATCTCGCGGGCATAAACCCAGAGACCGTGGTGCTGCTGTCCAATGGGGTGCCCATTCCGGGCGATGATCTAGTAGTGCCAGGCGATATCTCCGTATGGCGCGTGGTCTCCGCGGGATGAGGCGTCGACGGATCCCATCTATTTTTTCATCGAGGCCTGTCGAGTTCGATCTTTCTATACCCTTCTTCGAGAGCCTCTACTTTTCCCATGGCGACCAGGTCGGCGAGGGCATCATCGAGGGCCTCCTCGTCCGGCTCCAGATGGAAGCGGCGCATAAGCGCCTCCTCAATCGATGAGCGGGGCAGCGGACCTCCGCCAATCGTTTCCTCGACGAAGCCCACAAGGTCCTCGTGAGCCGCCCATGGGTAGATGATCCATCTCCACTTGCGAATGATCTCCGCACAGTAGTCCGGCTCCAGATGGCTGGTCGTCTTGTGCTGGAGAACCGCAGTCCTCATCTCGATGGGAAAGAGCCCTCCAATGTACTCGAGGGCGGCCTGCAGCGTCTCGCCGGTATCGGTCACGTCGTCGACGATCAAGAGCTTCTCGCCACGCACATCGATCGATAGGGGAAAGCGAACGATCGTCTCATCGTGCATCTTGGCGGCGATGCCCCAGTGCTCGATCTTGATGCTTGTTAGGCGTCCCTGCAACATATAGTCGCAGACCACGCGGGCAGGAACGTATCCACCCCGGCCGATGGCGATCACAAGGTCTGGAAGATAGCCTGAGGCCTTTATCCTCTCGGCCAGGATCCTTGCGAGGCGGCTTGCCTCCTCCCAGCTCACGAGCTGGCACCCGAAGGATTCGTCATCATTCATCGCAGTCGATCTTCCTTCAATCGACTTCAATCTTGCGGGGAAGGGCGCCATCCAAATTCGGAGAAGAGAAGGTAAATATATCAGGTCTTCTTTGGCCACGGCCATGGATGTGTTGCTCGATCCCTGGGGCGCAGTGCAGGTTGACGATTATTCCAAGCTATTTCAGGAGTTTGGGATTTCCAGCTTCGACGAGATCCTGCCTAGAATGGATAGGCCCCATGCCTACATGAAGAGGAAGATCATATTCGGCCATCGCGACTACTGGCCGATCTTCAGGGCCATGAAGGAAGGAACTCCCTTCGCGGTGATGAGCGGCTTCATGCCGAGCGGCAGGGCTCATCTGGGCCACATGATGGTGATGAACGAGATCATATGGCATCAGCGGCAGGGCGGCGACGCATATGTTGCCATTGCTGACATGGAGGCACACTCGGTGAGGGGGGTATCCTGGCAGAGGTGCCGGGAGCTTGGGATTCAGGAATATATCCTAAGCCTGATCGCCCTTGGATTTCAGCCGAGCGGGCGCATCTACTTCCAGTCGCAGAACTTCAGGATGAGGGATCTGGCTTTCGAGCTCGCATGTCAAGCGAACTTCTCCGAGATGAGCGCGATCTACGGCTTCTCTGGCGAGACTAACATCGCACACATGGTGAGCGTGGCAGTCCAGAGCGCCGACATACTTCACCCGCAGCTCGAGGAGAACGGCGGCCCAAAGCCGGTCGTAATCCCGGTCGGATCCGATCAGGACGCCCATATTCGTCTCACGAGGGACCTCGCATACCGCATGAGGCGGTTCCTTGTCGAGGAGAGGGACGGCTATGTGAGCGTCAGGGGAAAGGCCGCATCGTCCGAGCTGATGGAAGCCGCGGCAGAGGCTCTGAAGGAGGCAGGCATTGGGCGCATGAAGCGTTACTCAGAGCACATCGACCTCTACGGCGGCGTAAATCTGGAGGTGGTCGAGGAGCTCATCAGACGGGTGGAGGTCGAGGGGGGTGAGTTCGGCTTCCTGCCCCCGGCATCCCTCTATCATCGTTTCATGACGGGCCTCTCCGGCGGCAAGATGTCCTCCAGCAAGCCGGAGAGCTACATAGCACTCTCCGAGGATCCCGGCGATGCCGCCCGAAAGGTGATGCGGGCGATCACCGGCGGCAAGCAGAGCCTTGCCGAGCAGAAGAGGGACGGGGGAGAGCCTGAGAAGTGCTCGGTCTACGAGCTACTGCTCTTCCATCTGTCCGACGACGAGGGGGAGCTCGAGGAGATCTACAAGGAGTGCCGGTCCGGAGAGCGCACATGCGGCACCTGCAAGGCCGAGGCTGCAGAAAAGGTTCGCATCTTCCTCGAAGAACACCAGCGCGCGCGGGAGGAGGCAAGGAAGCGGCTCTCCGATTACGGGATAAAGCCCTGATCCTTCGGGCTAGGGGCCATCTCATACGACAGATGATACCATCGCGGGCCGATCAGGGCCGGGATGGGCATCTCTATATAGTTTGATCTCACCATATGTCAATGATCGGTAGTGTGGGTGGGCATTACGGTGAGATTCAAGGCTATTTTGTTGGTCGTCCTCATCTTGGCGATATATCTGGTACCCCATGCACAGGGGAGCATAGACATAGAGAACGTCGCTTTCACAGAAACTGGCCCGGAGAGGGGACTCCTTATAACCCATGTTCTCCAGATTCCCGGCTAAACTACCTATCATGCGCGCCCAAATGACCACCAAGTCTCCTGCTGCTACTGTTTTCTCCTATAAAAATGAGTGATGTATAATATATACAGAGAACAGACCTTTCGATCGAAAGTGATTTATGCATGCTGATCTATGTATTTACAATCACACACATGGAACGTTCATGCTCCTGCAGGGCTCAGGCACAAAGGATGATAACCGATATCATGCGGAGCTTTTTCATGCGAGTAGCTACCTGAAATCAATGGGTGTTGGAGTGGTGTAGAACAGACTCAAAAAACCTGGTGCTTTACTGCTATCGGTTTCAATTGGGATCTGACGAAGATGGGTTATAACCCTGAGGAACCTGGGCGACGAGAACGTGACCGTGGATAGGGTATATATAAATATGGATTATATAAACCAGTCGTTCGTGATCCCGGTTTCGAGAGCTATTAAGCCGAGAAACGCAAGCGATCTAGATATAGCCTTCAAGTGGGAGGCCGATCGAGGATACAAGATCGCCCTTGCCACGACCGATGGAGGCTCTGCAAACATATCTGCGAGATCGCCATCCATGGAAGGCACGATCTCCGACAACGTGGCGTTTTGGGCGATCCTGCTCATCCTTCTCGTCTTTGGGGGGATGATAATGCTCGGCTTCATCGCAGATCGATCATTGGACGGCGGGGAGCTCAGGAGGGCGGCGGCTGGAACTCTGATCTTCGTCCTCTGCATCGTTGTGATACTCTCCCTCAGATACAACATCTTGCAAAACCAGATCGTCTCGTCCTTCCTGCAGGTGGTTGGTATGGTGGCGGCCTTCTACTACGGGTCAAAGATCGCATCTGATGCATCCGAAGTGGGCGAGGTAGAGGGGGGGAAAGGGGCAGCTCCGAAGGCCATATCGCTCAAGGCCCTCAGCTGGTCCAGTACTGAAGTCCTTCTCCAGGCCTATAACAACACCGACCATCCGGTAAGGATCGTGGCGGCCCAGGTGAACGATGAGGAGAAGAAGATCGAAGGCGAGGCAGTCAATATAGCCTCGAAGGGGGCGGCCGAGATACACGTCAAAATGGCCGAGATCGAGCCGAATAGGCCCTACCGTTTCTCCCTGAAGTCCGAGGAGGGGATCTGGTCGGATGAGCTGAGGCACACCTCCCCCCTGCGGATCTCATGAAAGCTTTCGGAAGGAGGTTGCGAGCGGTCATCCGTCACCCCTCCTTCCTCTTCTCCACCACCTTTATGCCAAGTATCTCGGTCTCTGGGTAGTTTCCAGTCTCGTCTTTCTCAAGCGACTTGACCATATCCCAGACGGTCAGAAGAGCTGCAGCCACCCCGGTTAGGGCCTCCATCTCGACTCCCGTTCGCCCCAGGGATGTTACCTTGACCGTCGCCCTGACCAGCTCTCGCTCGATCTCGATCGTCACGTCCACGCCGGTTATGGGGATGTTGTGGCACATGGGAATGATTCGAGGCGTATCCTTTACGGCGAGGAGGGCTGCCACCTTGGCAGTAGCAAGGACGTCTCCCTTTTCGATTCGCATCTCTTGAATGGCTTCTGTGGTCGAGGGCAACAGCTTGATCTCCCCTGTCGCTTGAGCCATCCTTTTAACGGGAGGCTTCTCGGTTATATCCACCATCCCCCGCTCATCCTTTACCATCGGCAATTCGCTCATCTCAGGACCTCATCGCGATTGGGATCTTCTCCAGGAGGTCGGTTGCAACCATGCCGTAATCCTTCTCGGCGTAGACCAGGTCTCCTGCGCGGCCGTTCACGAAGGCTGCGGCAACCGCCGCCCGAAGGGGGGGTGCTCGCGCATAGAAGGCCGCGGAGATTCCTGCGAGGACGTCGCCTGTACCACCCACGGTCATGCCGGCGTTTCCGGTAGCGTTTCCCCTGACGACGGTGCCGTCTGAGATCAGGTCCAGGCGGCCCTTTAAGAGGACGACGACGTCTCCCTCGGCGGCGAATCGCCTTACCGTCTCCCTTCGGAGGCCGCCGTCCTCTGGAAGGTCCAGGCCGCTTATGCGGCGAAACTCCCCGGCGTGGGGCGTGACGATGCCTCGAAGCGGAAGATCCGGCAAGAGGGCGTCTGCATCGATCACCGCCCTCTTGCAGAGGGGGATGATCTTTTCAAGTGCCTCCTTCGTCTCTGGGGCGCGCCCAAGGCCCATTCCCATCACTACCACGTCGTGCGCAGAGATGAGATCCTTGAGCAGGTCGAGGTCTTCGTGGCAGAGGCGATCTCCTGAAAGGGCTCTGACGATCAGGTTTGGCGAGAATCCAGCTATCGTCCCTGAGACGCTTCTTGGAGCTGCCACGGTCACAATGTCTGTGCCGGACCTAAGAGCTGCAAGTGCCGTAAGGGCAGGAGCCCCGCTGTAGGCCCCACCTCCGATAACCAGGATTCGGCCGCTCTCTCCTTTGTGGCTGTCTTTTCCACGCGATCCAATCAACGCCAGGTCTCCGGGACCTGCCAGAAACTCTGCCTGAGGGGGTATGCCTATGGGATGCGCCCTGATCTCTCCAGTCATGCCGGACTTAGGCAGGTGGAATGTGACGGTTAGGTCGGGTCGCACCACCCTGTCCGTCCCCATGCCGCTTGGGACGTCTACTGATATGACAGGCCTTCCGCAGCCGTTGATGGCCTCGATCGCTGCCCCTTCCAGGCCTCGAACCGATCCCCGGACTCCCGTTCCAAGAATGGCGTCGACAACGATATCGTTTTTCGAGAGGGCCTTTAGCTCCTCGGGGTCCCTGACCTCTCTAATATCGAATCCCAGACGGTCTAGTATCTGCCAGTTTCTCCTGGCCTCATCGGTTGAGATATCCCTGGATCGCCCCAGCAGAAATACTACGACGTCGAGGCTTCCGAGGTGGCGGGCGGCGACCAGCGCATCGCCGCCATTGTTTCCCCGGCCGGCAACGATTGCGATCTTCTTTGCGCCCTTCTGGAATGCGAGTATCTCGCGGGCAAGGGCAGCTCCTGCGTTCTCCATGAGCTGAAGCGGCAGGAGGCCTACTCCGGCGCAGTTGGCATCTATGGCGCTCATCTCTTCGGGGGAGATTGAAATCATGATGTAGGCTTGTGCCCTTTGAGGAATAAAGCTTCCTTCGAAGATAGCGCCGATGCAAGCCTTAATAACCAACCATGGGGCTTATATCATAGATTGAGGCCTGGTAGGGCCGAGGAGCGAGATCTGATGAGCGTAGGTCGCCACTTGTTGGGCGGGATTGCCGTCCTGTTGATAATGATCATTGCCTTATTCCCTCTCGCGGCAATGGCGTTGGAATCATCGAGCAGCTCCAAGATGGTCGTCTTCATGGAGCCGAATCCGCAGAGTGGACATCTTGGCGATGTCATAAATATAACATATAACGTCTCAAATCTTGGCAGTATGAACGTTACAAACGTCACCCTATACGATATACTGACGATGGATGCGTTTGCAGCTGGAATAGACCTCTTCACTGGAGATAATATCACTCTATATCGCGACTATACTCTGAGCCCCCGGGACTATGACCCCGCCTGGAACCCGCACCTTCCTAGCCTCGCGCTGGGGGTCGAGGTCAGGGGGGAGGCTGGCGGATTCCCTGTCATATCGACGTGCGTGTCTCCAATCAGGCTGATCTCCGATTGACCTGTCATATGAGTTTATGAGGCCCTATTGAGGTGCCTGGGCCTCGGATTTCCTTTTTATCTGTCTTCCGGTTCCAAATCGGTTCGAATTACCCATCAATGACAGTCTTCATCCTATTATATGGTAATGCGCTGCTTTATCAAACGCATATTGCCGCTATCATACTGTTTAAATTAATTATAAATGCCGACTTGCTATAATATCCCTTTGGAGGAGGCCCTATGGCTCTCAGCGTATTCCTTCCCTATTTCACATGCGGATTGACACATATTTATATTAAATTTTTCTCAATATAGCACGATGCTTTCATAATTTAATTATTCTTCTATTATATAATACATCACAGACAACCTTTATTTACTAAGTTGTCCAAACTGATATGCGTAGTTGGGAGGAATATATATATGAGGTGTGTAGGCCTTGCTATCATCATATCTGTAATGCTATTTGTCATAGTAAGCGGTGCTTCGGCCCAGATTATGCTGGATAAGTTCACAGCTAAGACGACGTATCGCGTTGGAGAGACCATAACTTATGAGTACGCCATAACCAATACCGGCAGTTCGGATCTAACTGCTATCAATTTGACCGATGACAAGCTCGGCGATCTCACCGCTCTTTTGGACAAGACCACACTTCATTTGGGAGAGGTCGCTCATGCCTCTGCCACCTACACCGTCGTGGAGTCGGATGGCACCTACATCGAGAACAATGCCACCGCAAACGGCACCTATGGGGGCAGTTTGGTTCAGGCCAAGGTCTTAAATTACTACGTCAACATCGCGATCGGGACCACTCTCACCGTCGTGAAGACCGCTAATCCAGATGTCAATGTTCATATTGGCCAGTCGGTCACCTACAACTACAGTATCCGGAACCCAAATGCGGTCAACGTCACCATCACCAAAGTCGAAGATAATCGCTTGGGTGTGATTCTTCTTCCTGCCGAGCGCTACATAAGGCCCGGAGGTTTCCTCAACATCAGCGCCGTCTATGTGGTTGACAGAAACCACCTCGTCAAATCGGGATCGAGGGCCCAGGTCATCAATATCGTAGGGGTCGAAGGCTATGCGAACTTCTCCCACTTAGCGGTTGCCGGAACCGCTTCGACTCCAATTACGATCGCTTACGTACCCGAGATCCATCTCAATAAGACCGTCAACGCAAGCCAGGTTATCTGCGGCGACTCGGTCAACTACACATACGAGATCAGTAACCCCGGCGAGATCAACCTCTCGAACATCGACCTGACAGATACGATACTCGGCAACATACCAATCGTCTACCCTGTGCAGGGCGACCTCAACAACGACCACATCCTCAACATAAGCGAGACCTGGACCATCTACGCGGAGAATCTCAATCTCAGGGACTCGGTCACCAATATCGGCACGGCGGGCGGAACCGACATAGTCATGCTCACCAGGGTCTTCGACTCCGACGATGCCCATGTGGATGTGATCAAGCTCCATATCAACGGCACCAAGTTCAAGGACCTAAGCTGCAACAGCATCAAGGATCCAGGCGATCCCGGTCTCGATAACTGGACAATAGAGCTGGAGAGCGGGGGATCGACAATCACCCAGCTGACAGGTCCTGATGGCTCCTACAACTTCACCGAGCTCTGTCCCGGCGACTACAACGTAAGCGAGGTACTGAAGTCGGGCTGGCGCCAGACCTTCCCGCCGTCGGTCACATACAACCTGACCCTCTCTCGGACCAACTACAGCGGGCAGGACTTTGGAAACCTGGGCGATGAGCCCCTCCTCGGGATCGACAAGACTGCAAACGTCAGCAGCACCCGCGTTGGAGGAGCTATCGAGTACACGATTAACGTGACCAACCTGGGAAATGTTGCCATAGATCATGTGACCGTAGTGGACCATGATCTCGGGATCAACCAGGATATCGGCACGCTGGACGAGGGCGACTACAGGATATTGACCCCGCACCCAATCCACCCTGCAACCGAGGCTGACGCCTGCAGTGGCTGGTTCAACAACAGCGCCAATGCAAGCGGCATTACGCCATGCGGTGCTGCCGTCGGCCCTGTTGCGGACTGGGCTAACGTAAGCGTCGATTACAACTCCTCCCTTGGCATAAACAAGAGCGCTAACCGTACCGGTACGTTATACCTTGGAGACGTCATCGGCTATACCATCGAGGTATGCAACACAGGCGAGATCAACGTCAGCAATATCGTCGTCCACGAGAGGGAGGTTCATAGCGGCATCGACCGCACGTACAATATCCGGGATCTCGCGCCTGGAGAATGCGAGAGCATCAGGACATCTCATACAGTGAGCGAGCGCGATATCTGCAACAAGAGCATCGACAACAGCGCATGGGCAACTGGCACTGACTACTGCCGCGATGATATCGTGAGCATCCTCTCATGGTCCAACCTGACGACCATGGGGTCGAGCTCCCTTTCCGTGAGCAAGATGGCCAACATAAGCGGCACTGTGAAAGTTGGCCAGGTCGTGGGCTACACCATCAACGTCAACAACACTGGCGATACGGCCTTCTCACAGGTGGAGGTCTACGAGGAGGAACTGCATGAGGGGATAGTGAGAGTCCACCACATCGGCGACCTACCTCGCGGTCATATGGCCCAATTTATGACCTCTCATCGCGTGACTCAGGATGACATCTGCAACGGTAGCATCAATAACAGCGCCTACGCCACGGGAATCGATATCTGCAGAGATCCATTGAGGAGCAATATGGACTGGGCCAACCTGAGCGCCTATGACAACGCCACGCTTTCAATCATCAAGGAGGCCAATGTCACAGGACCTCTCGCTATCGGCGATGTGATCGGATACAACATCACGATCTGCAACACAGGCAACCTCAAGGCCTATGGCGTCGTCGTTCAAGATAGCCTCGCCGGGCCCCTCAATGTTGGGGACCTCGATGGCGGCGAGTGCAAGTCGGTCAACGCCACCCATTCGGTATCCCAGATGGATATCTGCAATGGATCTGTCGTCAATGTGGCCCAGGCAAAGGGCAGGAACCATTGCGGCAAGGCGATCACCAGCGTAGAGCGCACCCTGGTTGTGCCGACGAGGGACAACGCCTCTCTCAGTATCAACAAGTCGGCGAACACGACAGGGCCTGTCGGCGCTCATGATGTGATCGAGTACACCATCACAGTATGCAATACTGGCAACATGACCGTGAGGAACATCACAGTGCACGACCTGCAGATGAACGGCTCGGTTATGACCGACTACAAGATGCCAATAGGAGATCTTGATAAGGGCGAGTGCAAGACGGTCAAGCGCTTATTCGAAGTGGCAGAGGAGAACATATGCGGAGGCAGCGGTTGGGTCAACAACTCGGCATACGCCGAGGGCCTGGACTATTGCGATCGGCCGGTCTCCACGCTCGTCAGCGGCACATACGCCGAGGTTTGGATCCCTGCGGTCTACCGAACCGGCATGAACGTAACCGCCTATGGCGAGGAGAACCGCACGGTCAATGTCGGCGATAAAATAACCTACAACGTCACGATCACAAATACCGGCGATCTCAGCATAGACGATATAACTGTCTACGATAGCTTGACAGGGCCGCATACAATCAAAAAGTTGAAGAAGGGCGAGTCCTCAACAATCGAGCTCAACTACACTATAATGCAAAAGGACGTCTGCGGCGGATGGCTAAATGCAACCGTATTCGCTGTGGGAACAGACTTCTGTAGCAATCCCATACATAGCTTATTCGATGGTCACTACAATGTCCGGACCAACTACATCTCCTCGATCAACTTGACGAAGGAGGCGAATGTGACCGGGCTCGTTGCTCTAGGCCAGCCTATAGCCTACAAGCTGACCGTGACCAACACAGGAACGCTCAACGTGAGCAACCTCATCGTAACTGACGACCTCGCAGGCATTGCCTGGCCTGGGCGCGATCCGTTCGAGCCTGGCGAGAACCAGACATTCACCTACGAATACGTCGTCAACCGGACCGACGTTACAAACGGATCCGTCGTAAACCACGCCTACGCCAAGGGGATAGACTTCTGCGGAAATCCTGTCAATGATAGCGCGAGCCTCTCCTTCCCGGTTCGTCCCATGCTCGAGGTTAACAAGACGGCGTCTGCCAATGTTGTTCGCCGGGGCGACGAGATCACCTACACGATTCAAGTCTGCAACCCGACTAGCATTCCCGTCTACGACGTCACAGTTCGCGACGTGATGGACTACAATCTTCCGGTGGTCGATGTCAGGCCAGCTCCCGTCCAGCCGGGCGTCTGGCACTTCGACGTCATCCCCGCGGGGCGCTGCGTCGAGATAGTCTTCGTGGTCGATGTTCCAAAGGACGAGTTCACGTTCGATATGACCCAGGGGATCGGCGGCGAGGGCTACGTCAACGTACACAATGACTACTCGACGACGAAGGAAGGTTACGTCATCCACAACTGCGCTTACGTAGTGACACCGTTCACCAATGAGACGTTCAGCGACTGCGAGGCAGTGACCGTCGAGAAGGAGCTTGGAACGGAGCTCTCCACCCGCGAGCACGGTACAGGCACCTACGCGAGCTTGGAGCTCATCAAGGTCAACCAGACGAACCGCTCGATCGAGATGAACAAGGACATGACCGCTGTTCATCGTCCAAGCTCGTTTAGCTTGCCTCAGAACAGGAGCATCAACTACACGACCCTCTGGACCGAGGACGTCTTGGCCAAGAACCGGCTCACAGATACGTCTCTGCGCGAGAGCTACAGGTATGCAACGTACATCGACCGCGAGAGCAAGGTCAAGCTCGACGAGAACGGCACGACCTTCAACACATCGACGGAGTTCGATGGCCAGGGCCACCTCGGGTTCATGAAGAAGGGGTCGGGCAGCGTGGTATATGAGTCTCGCGAGGACTACACGGGAAGCTTCCGTATCGAGTCTAGAATAGACGAGTACGGCAAGAACGTCGTCTCCGAGGAGGAGGTCGAGGGCCTCGGCATGGCGTCGTCCGACAAGAGGGTTGGGACAAGCCAGCGCACCTACGACTCGGGAACGGGCGAGTACAGGAAGGATGAGCAGGTCGTAACCCACACGAACTACGTCGAGAAGTCGCTCGATGCGGTGCATGCTCCGACATCGTTCAGCTACCCCGGCATGAACGTCACCCAGGACGTCAAATGGAAGGAGGGCATCTCGTCTCGAACAGGCTCTAGCGCCATGCGGGGCGGAAGCCTGAGCGGAAATGGTAGTAAGCTCGGTGGTTCCGGCAGCGGTCCAGCAAGCTACATCGGCCACGAGATCTGGAGCGCCGAGTACGTGAAGGACGATACGGTAGCTAGAGGCCTCAACGAGATGGAGACCGAAGCCGATTTCTCGGGCTCTGCCGAGTTCAGGTCTATTCTCAGCCCGAACCTGAGCGGAAGCGAGCTCATCGAGACGGATGAGGTCTACGTTGGAGCTTACAACATCAAGCGCCACGAGATGTTAACTGGTGTATCCAAGTACGATCATCCCCACCTCTGGGTGATGAAAGAGGCTACTTTGACGCCTGTCCGCTACAAGAACGAGGACTGCGTATTCGTCAACTACACGATCACGGTTGTCAACGACGGAAACGCGAACCTGGATCCGCTCTACGTCCGCGACCTCTTCCCCGCTGGCTGCGAGTACATCAACGCCTCGGTTCGGCCTGCTGAGCTTACCTCGACCTACGCGAACTGGACTCTCACGCATCTGCCGGTAGGAGGCGAATCGGTAATCGAGATGTTGATGAACGTGACCGAGGAGGCTGGCTCAAACCTCGTCAACATGGTCAACGTTGCCGGCGTTCATGGAAGCGACTGGATCTACGCCTTCAACTACTCGGCAATCGAGCGGGAATGGCTGACGTGCTGTCCGCCTGACCTCGGCGTCTACAAGGACGGCTGGCTCGATGCCGCAGACGAGACTCTGATCCATTACAGGATCGATCTCGTCAACCGCGGAAGCTACAGGATGGCGGTTACCGTGACCGACACTCTGCCCGGTGATCTCGAGTATGTAGATTCAGCGATCGAGCCGTTCGAGTACGGCGACGGGAACGTCGTCTGGACGTTCGCTGATCTCTTGCCCGGCGAGACGCTCTCGATCGCGTACGATGCGAGGGCTGTAAGGGACGGCGCCTATACCAACCAGGTCCACGCCGACGGGGTATCGATCGACGGGCCGGACCACGCAACCGCAAACGCGGCCGCGTTCGTCTTCGTCGGCGAGACCGGCATCGATCCGAAGACCGGCCGCTACGGCATCTGGGAGCCTCCGGCCTGGGGGTTCAATACATCCGAGGAAGGGCTCGCGGTCTGAGGGGGTGAGGCCGGACGGCCTCACCCATACCCCCCCTCAACCACCCGGGACCGAGGGTGGGGATGATAACCTTTTTACCTAACATTCGCCATAATCACAGCAGTCTGGTCGTTTCTGCCTTATAATGGCGGGGACAATCCGTCTGGGAGGGATTGGATCGTGGTGTTGAGACGGGACAGGATGGAGATCGCATCGGATATATTGGACATATGCCAGGGTGGAGCAAACAAGACAAGAATTGTCTATCAAGCCAACCTGAACTTCAAGACTGTCAACACATACCTCGATCTGCTGACGGAGAAAGGGCTTCTGGTGGTGGATCTCTCCGCACCATCCAAGCTCTATAGGACCACGGAGAAGGGCTCCTCCTTGCTAGAGGATATAAAATTGGTTAGGGATGTCCTGAGGGACTGACCTCACCAGGATATCCTTTTTCGATAGTGGTTTCTGATCACTATGGCTATCATATTGATGACGAGCACCAATAATAGCAGCACAAGGGCCGTCCCCCATGCGTTGGACTCCACGTCCCATGCCCCAAGGAAGTAGATCAGCTGGAGCAGGTGATAGCAGAGGTTGTTGACCGGGTGGAATAGGCCGGTGACCGGCGTCGCGGTGAACGTAACCGCAGTCCACATTATGGGAGCGGTCTCGCCAGCAGCCCTCGCCACTCCGATTATCATCCCCGTGAGTATACCGGGCATTGCCGAGGGGAGCACGACCTTCCTTATCGTCTGCCATTTGCTGGCCCCCAGCGCCACGCTTCCCTCTCGAAGCGAGTTTGGAACGCTCTTCAAGGCTTCCTGGCTCGTGAGTATGATCGTGGGGAGGTTCATCAGCCCAAGTATGATCGATCCGGCAAGCAGGGAGATTCCCACTGTGGATACCAGGAAGGCCAGCCCGAATAGGCCATAGACCACCGAGGGAACCCCATTCAGGGACCCAACTGCCACAGATACTACTTTCTTCAGCCTGACGTTTCTGGAGTACTCTATCATGTAGATGGCAGCACCAGTGCCAAGTGGGACCGATAGTATCATCGCTCCGATCACCAGACAGAAGGTCCCTTGGATGCATGTGCTGATCCCGCCGCTCTGGCCCAGGCGATAGTGGGACGCTGTCAGGAACTCCCAGCTTATGGCCCATATGCCGTTGTAGAGGATTGTGAAGAATATCCCCAGGAGAATGAGGATCGTGATCACAGCAGAGAGCCGTATGGCGAAGAAGGCGAGGACCTCGCGGCCCTTGTTGCTGTTATGGTATAGGTGGTTGATTCCGTCCTTTACCGATATCAGGCTTGCGAGGAGCACCAAGAGCGGCAGCGCCGACTGGTAGCCCAGGGATCCGCCGAGTTCCTCGATCGTGAGAACGGTATCGGGGTTGATCGATCCGGTGGCCATCAAACAGGCCAAGGCCAGCATGAAGACGAGATCCACCGCCGTCCATGCGCTCCTCCTCTTTGCCATGGCCGCTGCAAGGGCGATTGAGGCTGCGGAGAGTGGCAGGATCGCCTCCCATGCCATCGAGAGGAGGCTCAGGTCTGGGGAAAGCAGCAAGGCCGCAATCGATGTCGCAAAGAGGACAAGGCCGAGCGCTATTGCAGCCTTGCAAGCGGCATCCTCTATTTTCATCTCAATAACCCCCGAACTTCTTCTGTATCCTCTCCCTTATCAGCTCTGAAGCCACGTTCAAGATGGTGACGATGATGAGGAGGACGAATCCCACGGCGAAGAGGGCGTTGTAGTGAAGGGAGCCCTGTGCCACCTCGCCCATCTCGCCGGCGATCACCGATGTGAATGTGGCACCTCGGTCGAAGATATCGAAGAATGGATGTGGGATCCTGGGGAGGTTCCCCACCACGAGGAGGACGGCCATCGTCTCGCCTATGATATTTCCGACGTTCAATATGATGGCCGCGATTATCCCTGAGGAGGCCGCGGGCACGGTCACATGCCGAAGGGTCTGCCATCTGGTCGCCCCGAGCGCAAGAGAACCCTCCTTGAACTCATTGGGCACGGCTCTGAGGGCATCCTCGCATATGGTTGCCATGGCGGGGATGAACATCACGCCCAGGAGGATGGATCCCGCAAGGATGGATCTTCCCGTCAGCATATCAAATGTATCCTCTAGGTAGGATACGAGGATCAAGACTCCCAGGAAGCCATAGACGATGGATGGCACTCCTGCCAGGAGCTCGATTGCGGGCTTGAGCAGCTCCCGGCCCAAGGGGCTTGCAAGCTCTGCGAGGTAGATCGCCAGAGGAAGGCCTATCATTATATTTATGAATAGGGCTAGCATTGTTACAAGGACGGCACAGACTATCAAGGGCATCATCCCGAAGATATCGCCGGCGGAGTGCCACTTCGTGCCCAGCAAGAGGTTGAGGGGTCCTACCTGCAAGAAGGCGGGGATCGATTCTCGGATGAGAAAATAGAATATGAGTACCATGATGATGATGGAGGCAATGGCAGTCAGGAAGAAGAAGGCTTCTATAGATCTTTCCCCGAACCTGCGGGACAGGCTTCGCCTATACATCTTCTCCATGGTCGCGCGATGGAGATCATCGGTTAAAGCCCTTTTCTATATTATCTATATAGTAAAAAGTGCGCCTTATTTGCTATATAGATCTCTATGGACAAATTGCATCTGATATGCTATTAGCCGTCGATTCGGGAGATCATCTCTCGTGGATCGTACCTTATCCTGATAGTCCGGCTGCGGCCCCGGCTGCCGCCTCCGCTGAAGTCGGTATCTATCAGCCGTATCGCATCCAGCTTGTTCAGTATCTCGTGGAACCTGGTATACCCAGCCCCGGTCATCCGGTTGAACTCGGCATAAAGCTCGCCTGCCTGAGTGGTCTCGCTCTTTGCAGCAAGCCGAAGAACGATGACCTCATCGTCCTTTAGCGACTTCAGGGCGTAGGTCAGATGGACGAATCGAGATCGTTCGAAGGAGCCTTCGACATCCTGGATCGATATGGTCCTCGATGCCCTCCTCTCAGCCGACAGGCCAGCTCTTCGCAGAAGGTCTATCCCCACTCTGAGGTCTCCGGCATTCTCCGTCATCTCCACGACCATATCCAGGATCTCCGAAGAGATGACGCCGGGGTAGAAGCCCAACTGGGACCGGCGGGAGAGAATGTCGCCGATCTCCTCCTTGTTGTAGAGCGGGAAGGTGATCTCCTCCGCCTGGAATACGGATGTCACGCGGGGATCGAAGATGTATTTGAGGCTTGGCTCGCTGAGGATAGCAATCACTCCAACCCGCGCCCCCGGACAGGTCTCATGCGCCCGCAATAGGGAGTAGAGGACGTGATCCACCTCCTTCTCGTGGAAGAGGTAGTTGAAGTCGTCGAGGGCGACCAACATCACAACTCCCCTCTCCGCCGCGTTCTTCATCACCTTCTCGAAGATCCGCTTGAAGGAGATGCCGCTCGATGGAGGGGCGTGTCCGAAGAGCTTCTTATATATCTGATAAAATATGCTGTAGCGCGTATAGTCCATCTGGCAGTTCACGTAGGTGGGAACCACCTTGCCCGAGTGGCGTTCGATCTCCTGAAATAGCTTTATGACCGCCGTCGTCTTTCCCGTGCCAGGAGGCCCAAGGCATAGGGCGTTTACTGGCCTTGCACCCTGCAAGGCCGGGCGTACGCAGAACTTCAGGCCGTTCATCTGCGATTCCCTGTGGGTGAACTGCTCGGGCAGATGGTCGAGCTCGAAGATATCCCTGTCTTTGAAGAGGGTCTCCTCCCAGAGGAGAATGTCGCGGGTCATGATAACTTGTCCTCAGGCTTCCCGAAATCCTGGGACTTGTTCCTTCTTCAGTCTGGCGCTTGGGAAGAGAGGCTAAGGCTCGAGCAGCCTCTCCACTTCCTTCTTGAGGATGGAGCTGATCATGGCCCCATCGGCCTTGCCACGCAGCTCCTTCATCACTATACCCATCAGAGGTCCGAGCGCCCTTTGGCCCCTCTCCCGCACGAGCTCAGCCCTTTCCTGGACGATTCCTCGGATCAGGGACTCTACGCATGAATCGTCCATGCCCACCAGGCCGACTTTCATCGCGGCCTCCGATGCCGACATATCCGGCATCTTCGCCATGGCCGCGAGGATCTGGGATATCCCTTCCTTCGCTACGCGACCGGAGGCCAATAGCGCAAGGCAGTCCATGTAGCGCGCTTCGTCGAGGCTTGATATGTCCACGCCGTCCTTTGCAAGCTCTATCGGAGTCACCTCGAGGGTTCGAACAACTAGCGCTGGAGATAGTTTGAAGCGCTCCAGCGCCTCCTCGAAGAGCTGATAATTGGGGGATGATGCTATCAGCCGGGAGAGCTCCGAGTTTAGGCCATGCTCTCTCTCGAACCGGAGAGCTCTCTCGGTGAAGAGCTCCGGCAGAACGATCCCATCGAGCATCTCGGCCGTAATCTCCACAGGGGGCACATCGGTCTCCGGATACATCCGGGCCGATCCTGGGAGGGGTCGCATATACTCGGAGTTGCCGTCGGGAAGCGCCCGGCGCGTCTCCTCTGGAACGCCGGATAAGGCCTCCTTTGCCCGCTCGATTGCTGCGTGGAGGGCTTTTCCCGCCCTCTCCCTGGGTCCTGTGACCATGATCAGGCAGTCCTCATTCTCAACGTTTAGGGCTCTTGAAAGCGCTTCCACCTCTTCTGCGGTTATGCCGTAGGCGGGAAGCTCATCGGTGTGGAAGATGCCGCCCACCCCGGCCTTCTTGGCCCTGTCCGAGAGCTCCGTTCCAAGCCGACGGCCAGGCTGTATCTCCTGGCCGACCAATCCACAAAACCCGCGAAGCACGGTTGCGAGGACCGCTCCACCGCTGCGAATGGAGCTCTCGATCACCCGAGATGATGTGGCGGACATGAGCGCGGTTACATCATGGACCGTGCCGGGGACGCTCGCCTTGCGGCGCATAAGCTCCTCTCGGATCTTAAGGAGTCTGACTTGCCTCTCTGCCTCTTGCTCTACGATCTTCTCGATCAGATTGAGCTCCTGCACACCCTTGACCTCGACCCTGGCACCGCCTGCTATGGAGACGTTGACGTCCTGTCTGATCGTGCCAAGGCCCCGCTTCACCTTGCCGGTGGAGCGAAGAATCATCCCCAAAAGCTGGGCTACCTCTCTGGCATGCTGTGGCGAGACGATATCAGGGGCTGTTCCAATCTCAACGAGCGGAATCCCTAGCCTGTCGAGGGAGTAGACGACCTCGTCGCCTCGATCCTCGATGATCCTCGCTGCCTCCTCCTCCAGGCTGAGGATGGTAATCCCCACCTGACCACAGGACGTCTCCACATGGCCGTTTGATGCGATGTAGGCCGTCCTCTGAAACCCAGATGTGTTTGAGCCGTCGATCACGGTCTTTCTCATCATCTGGACCTCGTCGACGATCAACATGTTGAGGAGGCGGGCGATCGTCAAAGATATATCGAGGGCCTCCCTGTTGAGCTCGCCGGGCGGCTCCTCATCGGCCTCCACGAGGCATGTGGTATCGTAGGACTTGTAAATGAATCGACGGGATACCAGGCTCTCCTCGAGGGCTGCCCTATCGATCTCGCCAAGCTCGCCCCTTGCCGGACGGAGGTAGCGGAAGAACTCCAAGTCGGACTCCTCCACCTCTCTGATGAGGGTGGGACATCCGCAGAACAGCTTGCTTGCCGAGTTCAATTGCTGGTGGATCTCGATGCCGCTTATGAGGCCTAGCGCTCTATAGTCCAGGCACTCGCCTTTCGGGGATTCGATCGACATCAATCCCCGGATCGTGGCGGCTTCACTCGCTTCACAGCCTCCCTGATGTCCTCTGCCTTTACAGTCTTTCTCTTGGCATGGCTGGCCCACCCAACTGCCTCCTTAGCCACCTCAAGGCCGTAGCTCTCTAGGATCTCTGCCAGTGCATCCCTGGCGTCCTCGCTGACCCGCTTTGCCCCCGCCTCGCGGATGAGCCTGCTGACCGGAGCCACCGGAAGTATAGCCATATCTTCTAATCACCTATTGCCTCTCCGGATCTTGCGGTAAAACGGACTCACAAAATCGGATCAGCTTTGTATTAGCGACCTATTCTGACCTGCCTCCATTCTTACCTCCATATATATATCTTTCGAACAGCATTGCCCGATTTTACTTATTAGAATGACAAATCCGACCTTACATCGATCCGAATGGCCTTCAAAATCATTTAAACTCCTCCATTTCGGCGATATTCGCTTTCTCTGAGGGGCAACGCTCCTCTCCATCCTGCCCATGCGGCACGCAGCCTCTCTTCTAATGGTCGGGTTCTGGCGTTCCATGTGACGGCAAGGGTTATTAGCCATCAGAGGGATGTTTGCTGGATTATGAGCTTGTCAACTCTCTCGGGATCCCGTGGGGGTGGACATCTCAACCTAATTCCAAATGGTGGAGATCATGAAGTTCAGCCAGAAGGCCATCGTGTTTCGCGATCCAGAGGATGTCTACGGCTCCTGCGGATGCGGTATGGATATGGCTATACTGCCGGTGCTGCTGCCCAAGGCATGGTACGTCGAGGAATGCCCATTTGAGGTGGATGATCATCAGTTCTGTCGAGGAGATGACGCGAGAAGGGTATCAGGCTTCTCCTGCAATAACGTCTTCGAGCACGAGATGCTAGGCGAGGCCTATCTCGCCAACTTCTCCTGTTGTCGGGACTGCGCCCAGAGAGCGGTGGAGAAGGGCTATGCCGTCTGGTCCGAGAAGGAGTATCCAACGGGGCTTAAGTAGCCCAGGGTGTATTGGCCTTGAAGCTTATCGTTTATACGACAGAGGCATGCTCGAAGTGCGAGCAGCTGAAGAGGGCATTAGGCGAGCAGAGGATTGACTTCAAGGTCGTCGATATGGCGACCCCCGAGGCGCTGACGGAGCTTCGCATAAACGGAGTCTTCACTCTCTCCGCCCCAGTTCTCCAGCAGGATGATATGTTCCTCACCGTTGAGGATCTATTCGATGGGGATAATATGAGGGATCTGGAGGCGCTGGGCATTCAATAGGGCTTCAGAACTCCATTCCCCTGACCCTCGAGATATCGAATACCGCAGTCTTCGAGATGTGCATCACGGCGAAGGTGCCCGCCTGGATGGGATCGGTCACGACTAGGTCCGCCTGTCTGGGGACCGAACCTGCCATCTTCAGGGCGATGACTGGTATTCCCTCCTCCTGCAACCGGCTCACGGCCTCGGTCACCTTGCCCCCCATGAGGGCTCCGGCAAGCACCAATATCGCGGCCCGGTGGAGGCGACTGACCGCGCTCACTGCATCTGCGAGCGCATCTTCCCCTACAAGCGGAATGGTGTCTATGCTTATCCTCTCCCCCCGCAGGTTATGGCGGTCGGCCTCGTTGACCGCTCCCACTGCCACCTGGGCGACCTGGGCTCCGCCGCCGATTATGATCACCCTTGAGCCGTAGATCTCCTCGAACGGGGGGTGGACGGTCACCTCGAATATGGAAGCCATGGCCAACAGCCCCTCTGCCACGCCCTCCACCTCTCCATCGATCTCCATGTAGACCGAGGCCCTATTGGCGTTCTGTCCGCGCTCGAGCACGAACTGCTGCGTGTAGACGATGTTTCCCCCTCGGCAGGCGACGACCCCTGCTATGTCGCGCAGCATGCCAGGGCGGTCCTCACATATCACATTTATTGCAAAACTCATATCAGCCTCGTCGTATATCGCGTCCATCCTAATCGTAGCGTAGGATTGCCAATGGGGGCCACGTAAACTTTAATATGACGAGTGAGTACTCTCCAGAGATGGAATTTTGTCCCGAATGCAAGAGCATGATGATCCCCAGAGAGGGGATGATGGTCTGCAGAAAGTGCGGCCATAAGATGAAGAGATCCATTGGCGAAGGGTCGCTTGTGAGCCGAACGGAGCAGCTGGATCGCGTCATTCCCGTCCTTGAGGAGGAGTCGATGGGCCTGCCTACCACGAGGATGAGGTGTCCAGAATGCGACAACGATACTGCCTACTGGTGGCTTCGCCAGCTCAGGTCTGCCGACGAGAGCGAGGTACGCTTCTTCAGGTGCACAAAGTGCGGCAATACCTGGAGAGAGTATGACTAAGGATAAACTATATTTAATATAGAATTCCTTTCACAAGGGAGGCGCGAGGATGTTTAAGGCTGTAATTAACGCGGAAACGCTGCGCGATGCGATAGAGGCAGTCTCGTCTCTGGTGGATGAGGTCAAGTTCTCCATAACCGAGAACGGCATTGAGCTCAAGGCAGTCGACCCGGCAAACGTTGCCATGGTCTCTTTGAAGCTGGATGCAGCCGCATTTGAGTTATTCAAATCCACCCCCGGGGAGATTGGAGTAGATCTGGTCCGCTTGAGCGACCTCCTGAGCATGGCCGACAGGGGAGAGAAGGTGTTGTTGGAGCTGGACGAGGAACAGCATAAGCTCAAGATCGGCGTGGGTTCCCTTTCGTATACCCTCAGCCTGATCGATCCTAGTGCCATCAGGAAGGAGCCGCGCATACCGGAGCTGGACCTTCCAGCTCATGTGACTCTGAGCGGGAGCGAGCTGAGGAGGGCTGTCAAGGCATCGGAGAAGGTGAGCGATCACGTTATACTTGGGGTGCAAGACGATCAATTCTTCATGGAGGCCAAGGGGGATATAGACTCGCTCAAGCTGAGGATCCCCAGCAACGAGCTCCTAGGCCTCAAGCCAGGGGAGGCAAGATCCCTCTTCTCGCTTGACTACCTGTCGGATATGAGCAAATCCATAGGCAAGGCCCCTCAGGTGACTTTGGAAATGGGCGTCGACTATCCACTGCGAATTGGCTTCCATATCGGACCGGTGGAGGTGAACTATCTCCTGGCTCCCCGCATCGAGCAGGAATGAATGCTGCGGATTATCCATTCACGCGGGAGGCGGCGGAAGAGGTAAGGAAGGCCGGCTATACGATCGAGGATCTTCTTGAGAGGCGGGCCTTTCTTCCCGTGCGTCGGCGCGCGGCCATGCGCCTCCTCGGCGCCTTGGCGGAGGGTATACTCCCAGAGTACAACAACTCACAGGTGGAACTCTTCTCCTACCCATTCGCTCGGGTGATGGTCTCCTGCCTGGGCGACGACCTCCTCATACGGCGCTACGCCCTTGCCGAGGCCAAATTAGCAGGGAGGAGGATGGCCAAGGAAGGGGACCTTCTCGACCTTGCCCGCGACCTTGGCCTCTCGCCATCGCGAACTGGGGATCTCATTCGATTGCACTTCTCACAGTACCTTCCAGCCGCAAGCCGCATGCATAGCTCCAAGTGGAAGCTGGTCAATCGCTCTCTGAAGGGTGGATTCCTATCGGTCACCTCGGGGGAGCTCTTGCGTCTCATGGAGGAGCTCGCGAGGGATAGGGTCCAGAAGGGTCTGCCGCTTCCCGTGAGCCCCGAGATCTGCGCCGGAATCGAGGAGCTTCTTGTCCCCATTCGCCTTGAGCTGCAGGCGGCCCTCTCCAGAGATCGGGCAGACCTTGGAGCGGTCCAGGAGGGCGCTTTTCCCCCATGCATCAGGGCCATGCTGGACCAGGTCGCAGCAGGCGTCAACCTCGCCCATACGGCCCGTTTCGCCCTGACGAGCTTCCTGCTCCAGATCGGCATGAGCGTGGAGGGGGTGATGGCGGTCTTCAATACGAGCCCCGACTTCGATTGCGAGCGCACCCGCTATCAGGTGGAGCATATCGCGGGATCGAGCGGCACGCGATATAAGCCGCCCTCATGCGCCACCATGGCGACCTATGGGAACTGTCCAGGCGAGGACGATCTCTGCCGTCGCGTAACCCACCCGCTCAGCTATTATCGAAAGAAGGGGAGGTCGAGGATCATTCCGAGTCCCTCTCCATCCCAGGGGGAAGGAGGGCCTCCTCCAAGGCCTCCTTGAAGCTCGCAACTCCCCTTGAATCCGCTCGAGTTGGGCATACTGCAAAGCTTATACGGTCCCTCATCAGGGCCCGGAAGGCAAGCCCCCTCTCAACAGCTGCGGCCCTTGCCGCAAACCCGGCCTCGACCCTTCCGGAGGCAACTGCTGCGCAGACGGCGGAGTGGGATCTGGCGCGTCCAACGAGCATGGCGCCGCTCTTCCCCAAAGCATTTCCCAGGAGCTCTGCCATGCCAGACTCCCTCGCCCATCCAGCAACCCTGACTCCTTCGAGGTTCGAGGGATCTAGCAGGCTCTCGTCCTTCGATATCATCCCGATCTCCCTGGAGTAGCCGGGGATCGTGAATGGACCGGCCTTTTGATCGCCCATGATGCAGGCGATGTCGGCAACGCCGTCCTTTAGGGCCATGATCCCAAGCCTCGTCCCATTCGAGATCATCCTTGCAGGGTACGGCAGGTGGCGAAGCACGGCATCCAGGCCTGGGCAGCTCTCCCCTGCGACTACGAGGTGGGGCTCCCTGTACTCGCCTAGGGCGTGTACCACAACGAGGTCGCCTCGATCCATGTACTCGATCTCCGGGGCAAGCTCTATTGCGCCGTCAGCGCTCGCAAGGGTGGTGATCGAGCCGCTTCCCTTGTCAACGGGGTAGACGAGCCCCCTTGAGAGGCAAACGGCGAGCATCTGGTGGCGTCCTTCGGATCGGACGGGGCGCGCAAGCCTGCCCTCGATGCGACGCCCCTCCTCCAAGAGGCCAAGCCTCAGACGAATGGCAGGCTCCACCACCTGGGAAAAGACGGTAAGCGCGCTTGTGGGATAGCCTGGCAGGCCGAAGACGGGCTTTTCGAAGAGCGCGCCTAGGATGGTGGGCTTTCCCGGCTTCAGGTTGATTCCGTGGAAGATGATCTCTCCGAGCGACTCGATGACGGCGTAAAGCATATCCCCAACGCCTGCAGACGTCGAGCCGCTCACAATTGAAAGATCGCACTCGCGCGCCATCTTCACCAGGCGTTCTCCCATCTCCTCTTTTCTATCCGGAAGGATTCCATAGATCGTCGCCGCTGCCCCGCACTCCCTGACAGCAGCAGCCAGGCTGTGGGTGTTGATGTCGTAGACCTGGCCAGGGCCCAGGGCTTCGCCCGGGGGGACAAGCTCGTCGCCGGAAGAGGCGATTCCAACTTGTAGCGCTCTTACAGGGACCTCCTCTATGCCGATGGCAGCGAGGACGCCGATCTCGCGAGGGGTAAGCCTGGTCCCTGCAAGGAGCACGGCCTCGCCATATCCTATGTCAGACCCGGCCCGATGCACGTTCTCGCCCATGGCAACCGGCCTCGTCAATCGGATGAAGCTCTCATCTCGCTCGGCATACTCGACCATCAAGACGGCGTTTGCCCCTGCAGGCATCATCGATCCGGTGGAAACAATGACTGCCGTCCCATCCTCGACCGATGCCTCCGCGATGCGGCCCATCGCCACCTGTCCTGCGAGCCGGAGCTCTATCGTCCTGTCCTCCCTTGCTCCCATCGTATCCTGCCATCGGACTGCATATCCGTCCATGGCGGCCCGGTCGAAACCTGGAACGTCGACAGAGGAGTCAACGCTTCTTGCGAGGACCCGCCCCAAGGCCCCGTCGAGCGGCAGCATCTCCTCTCGGGCCTGGGGGGTGGCGGACAAGGCCATGGATCTTGCCTCGTCGAGGCTGATCAGGCGATGAAACTCCTTTGGCATGCCCATTCCCTCAGTTGCTTGCCCTATAAACGTTGAGGAACGGCCGATGGGGATGACTTCATTTTATATATAACATCATTTCATGTATACAAAATATTTATCAGTCACATATAACATATTATACATATATAACATTATGTTATGTATACCAAACATTGATATACTTTATGTTAGAACCATGTAACAAACACATCGGAGGCGGACATCGCGCCAGGAAGATGGGACTATCATGAATAAAAAATATAAGATCCCGATTGCGATCGGGGCCCTTCTGGCCTTTGCTGGACTCGTGCTCCTCCTTTGGGACTCGACCGTTCTTCTGAGCATGGGCGTTGCATTGATCGCCGCCGCCTGGATGCGGGGGTGGAGGAGCGGAGAAGGGCTCGATCGCGACGAGCGAACGGACAAGTTGGCTGCATATGGGATCGCCTACTCCTGGCTCATCACATTCTCGCTCTCGATCGTCCTCTTGCTCCTGGATCTCCTGAGGCTCTTCTCTCTCTCGTCCCAAGGAATACTGGAGCTGATCGTGCTCGTGATGGCCGGAAGCGCCGCGATCTTAAAGTGGCATCTCCTGCGGCAGGGAGATCTGGTTTGATGGCTATCATGAAGACTCGTATCAAGGAGCTGCGTGCCAGGCAGAATCTGACCCAGGCGGAGCTTGCAGCTATCGTCGGGGTTAGAAGGGAGACGATCCTCTTCCTCGAAAAGGGACGGTACAATCCCTCGCTCAAGCTGGCCTTCAAGGTGGCTTCTGCCCTTGGATCAACCATCGATGAGGTCTTCCAGATGGGGGAAGAGGACCGTCTCTAGGCCCTCAACCCTAAATCCTGGATGCCCTGCTCTCCAGGTTCCAGGGTGGGACGGGATAGGCATCCCTTTGCCCCCTCAATCCCGGATCCTTGAGGCCCTGTCCCTCAGGAAGTGATCGGCGAGGACGAGGGCAACCATTGCCTCTGCGACAGGAATGATCCTTGGCGGAATCGCCGGGTCGTGCCGCCCCTTGATCTCTATCTCCACGGCCTCTCCGCTTCTGAGATCGACCGTTCGCTGAGGACGCGCGATCGAGGGGGTGGGCTTGACCGCGATCCTCGCGAGAATGGGCGCGCCCGTCGATATGCCGCCGAGGATGCCGCCTGCGCGGTTGCTCCCATAGGCGGGCCCTTTCGCGCCGGGGAGGATTGAGTCGTTCATCTCGCTTCCTCGCAGGCGGGCGCTTGCAACTCCCGCCCCGATCTCAACTGCCTTGACCGCCCCTATGGACATCAGGGCAGATGCAAGGTCGGCGTCGAGCTTGGAGAAGACCGGCTCGCCAAGCCCTGGGGGAACGCCGGCTGCAATTATCTGGACGATCCCTCCTACGCTCTCCCCCACCCCCCTGGCCTTCTCTATGGCTTCGAGCATCTCCTCTGCCTTATCTGGAGAGCGAATGGGATTTGCCTCGACCAATTCACGCAGGCGGGATATCTCATCTTTAGCGATCTCTCCTCGATCGAGCCAATCGGGAACCTCGGCCTCGATTCCCGCAAGCTCTGCAACGTAGCCGAGTATATCGACTCCCCAATGGGCGAGCATCTTCTTTGCGACTGCGCCTGCGGCAACGCGGCCGACCGTCTCCCTGGCAGAAGCCCTGCCTCCGCCGCGATGATCCCTGATCCCATACTTCTGCTGGTAGGCGAGATCCGCATGGCCCGGGCGGGGCCGGTCTCGGAGGGCTTCGTAGGACTTGCTCTGGGCGTCCTTGTTCCAGACGAGCATCGATATAGGGCACCCAGTCGTCCTGTTATCGAAGATTCCGGATAGGATCTCAACGCGGTCGGCTTCGTCCCTCGCGGTCGAGGCCTTGCTCTGGCCGGGCCGGCGTCGATCGAGCTCCTTTTGCACGTCCTCGGAAGAGAGGCTGAGGTCCGCAGGGCAGCCATCAATCACAACGCCCACACCTCGGCCGTGCGACTCTCCCCAGGTTGTTACTCGAAACGCCGATCCTATGCTGTTTCCAGGCATCTGCCTAATCCCTCCGCTTTGCTATCTCAATGCCGATCTCTGAAGAGGCCGACCTTATGATCCTCTCGGCTGCATCCAACTCCTCCTCGCTTCCGCTTGCAAGGAGCCATACTGAGCCTTCTGCCCCGTTGATGCCGCCTGCGGCAAAGAGCTCCGCGCAAGCTCCTGTCAAGAGGAATATCGCCTCGATCTCGGTGAAGACCTCTCCTGGGACTGGCAAAAGGCGCTTTCCCCGGTAGCCGGGGGCGTTTATCCTATTCGCGATCTCGTAAAGATCGCATGAGACGCGCTTTTCGAGACCGACTGGCAGCATCAGCCGCACGCGGCGTCCGAGGACTGCCTGAAGCGATCTGCCAATCGTTCCCGCTTTTTGGTCGCCGATCAATATCGCCGCCTGGCGGCGCAGAAGGTCGAGGGCGTTTGCCCCCTTCAGTATTATGTCGCCTTCTTTCATCTCGTCGACGACATCGAAGATCGTCTTCCCCCTCCTCCAGACGCCGTCTGTGATGATCACATCGCCGGGAAATCCGTCCTCGTCTCGCAGACGTCCGCTCTCGGTCGTCTCAATCGATGGCGGAAGGGTGACTCCGCGAAAGAATCCCCTTCGAGAGAAGCTGTCGCCTTGCCCGACCAGGGCAAGGACCTCCTCTGCCACATAGCCGTTCGTCGTGCCCGCGATGATCGCAATCGTCCCCGACTCGAGGGCCGATTCAATGGCCGGATGCGTGGCAAGCGCTTTGCCGATCAATCGCTTGCCTGCGGCTGGGGTTATCACGAACTGTCTCATGAGGCAAATACTCTCCTTCGAGGAGAAAAGGCCTTGGCCCGGCGGACAACCATCTCACCCCTTTCATGCGCAGGTGTAATATATGATAAATATGTTAATACAGTAAATCACATATGCATCAGAGGTTGTCTCTATGAGGTTGATGAACCTGATCTTGATCTTGATCTTTATGGCCTTCGGCACAGCCTCGGCAGGCCTGGACGAGTTCTGGGGGCACTGGACGAACGCCAACTCAAGCTCCGACGGCCTCGCTGCCCTGGTTATCGGATCGAGGGGGGGCGATGTGACAGTGCAGGCTTGGGGCGTCTGCGAGCCGGAGGACTGCCAGTGGGGGGAGGCCTATGCCGACGTCTACGGCCCCAACTCGTCCTCGGACCTGTCCGATGGGGCAATTGCCTTGATGACCACCCTTATTGGAAGCCCAACGGACAAGACGCTGATCATCCGCCCATCCGGGGAGGAGATCCTGGTTGACGTCTTCTATCGCTTCATTTATGGGGAGGGTCAGAACAACTTCGCCGCCCAGTACAGGATGGTGCAGGGAAACACACCCAATATGATAACCGGTTCCCCTGGGAACTCATCCCTCTCATGATCCGGGCACTTGGAGGACTCTACAGCATGGCCTAGGTACCGAAAAGTACAAAAGGGGAGAGATCGTGGCCGACGTAGCGCCTCGGTAGCTAAGCCCGGCCATAGCGCGTCCTTGGTAAGGACGAGGCCGCGGGTTCGAATCCCGCCCGAGGCTTGATCCTACTTCGGTTGGATCATTGTAGCCAATTTCTCGCAGGGTCCGGCGTTGCTCTGCCTTTGTGCCGAAATGGTCCCCTTGAATGATTGCAGGAAGCATTGAATCGTCTATGATCTCTCGCTATCGTGGTCTACAGGGAGTCCCAGGCCTCACCGGTCGGAAGGACATATATATTTTCTTTGAGCTATGCCTATCGAGATGATTCACATGATACGGATTGAAAGAGCGGTTTTGGTCCTTCTTCTCCTGCTATCAACCGTCTTGGCAGACGATCTCCACGAGCTGGTGGCAGCGCTTCCTCTGCAGATGGACGCCCCGATCAACTGGAGCGATATCCAGACCGCCCAGGTGGGGGATGTCAGCATCGCCTACAAGTCTTTCGGCCAGGGCCCCCCGATCATATTGATCACTGGGTATCGGGTCACTATGGATACTTGGGATCCCATTCTGCTGTACAAGCTCTCAGAGCAATATCGAGTCATAGTCATGGACAACAGGGGCATGGGATTTAGCTGCAATCCAGGCGGAAACTTGACCATAGAGATGATGGCCGAAGACGTTGCAGGCCTGATGGACGTCTTGGGCATCTCCAGCGCCCACATCCTCGGCTGGTCTATGGGCGGATTCGTCGCCCAGGAGCTTGCCTTGAGCCATCCTGAAAAGGTGGACAAGCTCATCCTCTACGGCACGGGCTGCAGCGGAGGAAGCGATATCCCACCCGATGTATGGCCAGTATTGACGGATACCAACAGCTCCAGCGAGGGGCGCAGCTCGTTTCTGATCCCCCTTCTCCTTCCCCTCAACTGGACGGATACTCATCCCGATATCTTCTCAAGGCTGCCTATTCCGATTACGACGCCAACTGAGGACATGATGGAAGCGCAAGCTTTTGCCATGGAGAGTTGGGGCGGAAGCTGCGAGCGCCTCGATCATCTGATGGATCCAACCCTCGTGATCACAGGAATGGAGGATGGGATCATACCGCCGGAGCACTCCCTCGAACTGGTGGAGGAGATCCCCGACTCCTGGCTGGTTCGCATTCCCTTTGGGGGACATTATCTCATGTACCAGTTCCCTGAGAAGATGGCAGGAGTCGTGGAGGTCTTCCTGGAGGGCTGAGATGTGCTAGTGCGAGGAGATGCCTCCTCGCTTTCTTTCGCATGAAAAAAAGCCTCTTGAGATATCGTTTTTCATCCTTTGTGCATGAGCCCGCCGGGATTATAAACGTGTTCGAGCAAAAAGCCTTAACTCTGAGGGGATAGATCTCCTGCCGTGCCTCCCCTGGTAAGCCTGATAATCCCTACCCTCGATGAGCAAGATACCATCGGGGAATGCATACGTCGGGCAAGGGCCGTATTCCAGGTTATGGATGTCGAGGCCGAGATCTTGGTCTCCGATTCCTCCTCGGACCAGACGACGGAGATCTCCCAGAGGTTGGGGGCAAGGGTGCTTCGGCCTGACCGGATGGGTTACGGAAGCGCCTACCTCTACGCATTCGCGAGGGCGAAGGGAAAGTACATAGTCATAATGGATGGGGATCTCACATACGATCCATCGGAGATCCCCAAGTTCATTCGACTGCTGGAGGATGGTGCAGACATGGTGATAGGCTCCCGTCTCAAGGGCGATATCAAGCCCGGCGCCATGTCTCCCCTCCATCGCTACCTGGGAAATCCCCTTCTCACCTGGCTTCTCAACCTGCTCTTCGCAACAGGGATATCCGATGCCCATTGTGGGATGAGGGCTATCTCCCGCGATGGCCTGGATCGATTGAACCTGCGCACAGGGGGGATGGAGTTCGCTTCAGAGATGATCATTGAAGCCTCCAGGAAAGGTTTGAGGATCGAGGAGGTTCCAATAAGCTACTATCCTCGCAAAGGCTTCTCCAAGCTGATATCCCTCTCCGATGGCTGGAGGCATCTTCGCTTCATGATGCTTTATAGGCCGACGCCATTTCTTCTCGTTCCCGGGTCCGTTGCCCTGGTCTTCGGCCTCGCCCTGACCATATTTGTGTTGATTCAGGAACCTTCTCAGGAGCCCAGAACTCATTCACTGATCTTGGGGAGCATGCTGCTCATAATGGGGTATCAGACACTGCTTTCGGGGGCGTACATCGGAGCTTTCGGCAAAACCTATGGGGTCGAGAGCCCGGGCTGGCTCGCAAAGAGGCTGACCAGCTACCATTCCCTTGAAAGAGAGCTGATTGTGGGGACGGCTTTTCTGGCAGGGGGGGTGGTCATGGGGCTGAATGTAATCATCAGCTGGATGGAGGCGGGGTACGGATCTCTCCAAGAGGTGCAGAAGTCGGTGATGGCGATGGTGCTCACCATTATGGGAATTCAGACGGTATTTTCGGCGATATTTATAAGTTTGCTGTTGCTGAACTCCGAGAATGGAGATCGGAAATGAGGTCCATTGAGGTGGGCCTCTGAAATTACCATGAAAATCGCATACGTCCACGACGTGATTTACCCCTTCGTGAAAGGCGGCGCTGAAAAGAGGGTCTGGGAGATCTCTCGAAGGCTGGCAGATAGGGGTCACGAGGTCCATATATTTGGGATGAAGTACTGGGAGGGAGAGGCAGTTCTCCAAAGAGGGGGCGTTAATCTTCACGGCGTATGCGAGCCGATGGACCTTTACGTCGACGGGAAAAGGTCGATTAATGCTGCGATCCGCTTTTCAATAAAGCTGCTCACATCGTTCAAAGGGGACTACGATGTCATCGACGCTCAGCAGTTCCCCTACATCCCCTGTTTCTCTGCCAAGGTTCATTCAGAGCTTAGGCGGACGCCTTTTGTCATAACGTGGCACGAGGTATGGGGCGATTACTGGCGCGAATACCTGGGCATAAGGGGCCTTTTTGGGATGTGGGCAGAAAGAGGAGCCGCCAAGCTTCCCGACAAGATCGTTCCCGTCTCCGAGCGGGTTAGAGACGATCTTCTCGCGATGGGGGTGGGGGCCGATAAGATGGTGGTCGTTCCCAACGGTGTAGATCTTCAGAGGATCGATTCCGTCGAGGCGGGGGAGGTGGTCTACGACGTCATCTACGTCGGCAGGTTCTCTGAGCACAAGAGGGTCGATCTCCTTATCGAGGCCATAAGCTTGGTCCGGGAAGAGATCCCCGAGATTATGTGCGGGATTATAGGGGACGGCCCCGAGATGGCCGAACTGAACCAACTTGCCGAGGAGCTGAATCTCGGAGAGAACGTCGACTTTCTTGGCTTTCTGGACGCGGAAGAGGAGGTCATATCCGGGATGAAGTCCTCCAAGGTCTTCGTCCTTCCCTCGACGAGAGAGGGATTTGGGATCTCCCTGTTAGAGGCCAACGCCTGCGGCCTTCCCGCCATCGTCGTCAACGCCGAGAAGAGCGCCGCGGCAAGCCTGATAAATGAGGGCGTAAACGGCGTCCTATGCGATCTGTCGGCCCGGTCCATCGCCTCGAAGATAGAATATTTTTTAAAAAATGATTCCTATAAAAAACTGTCCCGTTCTTCAAAGGAACATGCGAAAGGGTATGATTGGGGCGAGATCGCGAGCGAAGTGGAAGGGGTATACGAGAAGCTTCAATGAGCTCAATCTGCAGAGGATCTGAGCATCAAATGGGCAGCAACGGATGGTGAGATGAAGATACTGCAAACGCCGGCTCGCTTTTATCCCTATACCGGGGGGGTGGAAAACTACGTCCGCGACCTGAGCAGAGAGCTGGTCGAGCTCGGCCACGAGGTCACCGTCCTCTGCGCAAACGAGCCAATGTCTGAAAAAGAGGGATTCCTGGACGGTATCAGGGTCAAGCGCATTCCCTACATTGGCAAGATAGCAAACACGAACATCACGCCCAGGCTCCCCATTGAGATCTTGAGGGAGGAGTTCGACGTAATCCACACCCATCTGCCCACTCCCTGGAGCGCCGACTGGAGCGCCGTGGCAGCGGCCGTAAAGGGGAGGCCGCTTGTGCTGACCCACCACAGTGACATCGTCGGTCGAGGTCGAATGGATTATATTGCAAAAATATATAATAATATTAACCAAAAACTAGTGCTAAAACGGGCATCCAAAATAATCGTCACCAACCCGAATGTGGTAGAATCGTCTCAATATTTAAAATTATATGCATATAAATTAGAGATGATCCCAATCGGCGTGGACGCCGAGAGGTTCAAACCCCTCGAACCTCAAAAAAAGGGCGGTTCAGAGGAACCTACGATTCTTTTTATAAGTGTGCTCGACAAATTTCACGAATTCAAAGGTCTGGATCGCCTGCTCATGTCGATGGGGGTGATCCTCGAAGCGGTGCCGAAGGCGAGGCTGATCGTCGGAGGTGACGGGGAGCTCCTGGATCATTATAAGAATATGGCCTCTTCCCTCGGTTTGGAAGAACGGGTCAGATTTCTCGGATACATCCCCGAGGATGAGATCGTAAAACTCTACAACGGATGCGATCTGTTTGTATTGCCGTCGGTCTCTGCCAGGCAGGAGACCTTTGGAATCGTATTGTTGGAGGCGATGGCGTGCGCCAGGCCGGTGGTGGGAACCGAGATCGTCGGCGTTGCAGAGGATGTAAGGCGGCACGGTGCAGGCTTGATCGTTCAGAGGAAAGACGAGGGGGCTCTGGCAGATGCTGTAATAAAATTGTTGAAGGATGAGGATCTCAGGCTCGAAATGGGCACTGCTGCAAGGGAGCTTGCGAAGAGGGATTACAGCTGGAGCCAGGTGGCGTTGAGGATGGAAGCCCTTTACGAGGATCTGGTCAAGGGAAAATGACTCCGCCCATTCTTTTGGGCCTGGCGAGAATGTGGAGGAAGATGGATGCGGCTTAAGTTGGGGCATTCTCGTGAATGTGAGTTCGACCCCCCATAAGGTGTGGTGATCCTTTCATAGGGGTTATTCGGCCAAAGAGTTTGAACATAAGTTGAATCGTCCGTCTCAAAGTGCAACGGCCTAAGTTGACAATGTCATAATAGGGGTCAAATAGATAGCATGAGGCAATGATCGTTTGAATATAAATATGGATTATACATCAATATCATCTCCATTAAATCGATAGTAGTATCCGACATTGCAGGATTAACATCGACTCAAATTCGGATAAGAGAAGCAAGGCGGAACATTTATGAAGATCGGCGATGGACAAAACCGAAGAGGTCGGAACACATCATGTCAGAGCCAATACCCCGATTGCTGCGCCTCATTTGAAAGGTGACTTACATGCCCTTCGAGTTTAAAAGGCTGGAAATTCCCGAGGTTATCTTGATAAAGCCCAAGGTCTATAAGGACGATAGAGGATTTTTTCTGGAGACGCATAAAAAAGAGGATATGGAGAAGAACGGAATTAAGGGGGAGTTCGTTCAGGACAACCATTCCGGGTCTGAACGTGGCGTTCTTAGAGGGCTGCATTTTCAAAAAGAGCCCTATGCCCAGGCCAAGATAATCCGATGTACACGAGGCATAATTTACGATGTGTCGGTAGATTTGAGACAGAACTCGCCGACTTTTTCCAGGTACTTGGGATTAGTCCTCTCAGAACATAACAAACATCAGCTTTACGTTCCTAAAGGGTGCGCTCATGGATTTCTGGTCTTAAGCGACGTTGCCGAAGTAGAGTATAAGGTCGACAACGTCTACGCTCCAGAATACGAAGGGGGGTTGATCTGGAGCGATCCTGATGTGGGCGTATCATGGCCCCTCAACGATCCGATCCTTTCGAAAAGAGATTGCCTCTGGCCTACCTTGAAGAACCTGGCTCGGGAAGGTAATTTGTTCTAACTAAAATATAATATCATGAGGTCTTGCGATGAAGGCGTTGATATTGTCCGGAGGACACGGGACGAGGCTGAGGCCCATAACTCACTCTCAACAGAAGCAGCTGATACCGATTGCCAATAAACCGGTCCTTTTCTATGCGATAGAGGATGTGATCGAGGCCGGTGCCGATGATATAGGCATAATCGTCGGCCCAAATAAAGATCAAATCGTTGAAACGGTGGGATCCCGAGAATGGGACGCGAGGATCGAGTTCATATTTCAGGGTGACCCGGCGGGCTTGGCTCATACGATCCTGGTTGCCGAGGATTTTCTTGGCGACGAAGAGTTCATAATGTACCTCGGAGACAACGTCATAAAGGGCGGCATAACCCGTCATTCGGATGCCTTCAGGGATTTAAGCCCTGACTCTCTCGTGCTTTTAACTGAGGTCGAGGATCCCCAGAGGTTCGGCGTCGCCGATCTGGACGAAATGGGCAGGGTGAAGAGGCTGGTGGAGAAGCCAAAAGTACCCACTTCCAACTATGCCCTGGTTGGAATATACTTTTTCAAGCCCTTGATAATCGAAGCCTGCAAGAATATTAAGCCTTCGTGGCGCGGGGAGCTGGAGATTACGGACGCTATACAGTGGTTGATAGATAACGGCCACCGCGTCGAGGCGTCAATCGTCGATGGATGGTGGAAAGACACGGGAAAAGCTGAGGATATTCTTCTGGCGAACCGGCTGATCCTAGATGAGATAACGTCCAAGAATGAGGGGCTTGTCAGAGGGTCCAAGGTATTTGGGAGGGCGATCATAGGGAAGGGGTGTATCATCGAGAACTCAACGATAAAGGGGCCGTGTATCTTGGGCGATGACTGTCGGATCACACGGTCGTATATAGGCCCGTATACATCCATCAATAAGAACTGCGAAATCGTAGGAACCGAGATCGAGGACAGCGTGATAATGGAAGAATGTTCCATATCGAACGCGGGGAGGATTATGGAGAGTCTCGTAGGCAAGAACGTCAACATCAGGGAGAACGGGGGAAGGCCTATGGGACACAGGCTCATAGTCGGAGACAACTCGGACATTGTGTTGTGATTCTTATGAAGGTGCTGGTTACAGGCGGATTGGGGTTTATAGGGAGCAACTTCGTTCGATACTATCTGGATGAGAATCGGGATTCTCAAATCATTAACTTAGATGCCCTTAAATACGGATCCAATCCGGAAAACTTGAAGAGCGTACAAGGCGATGAAAGGTACTCTTTCGTTCGAGGAGACATCACCGACTACAATCTGGTGTCAAGGCTCGTCCGGGATGTGGATATCGTGGTGAACTTCGCAGCGGAGACCCATGTCGACAGGAGCATATCCGATCCCTCCTCTTTTATCGAGAGCAACGTGGTGGGCGTGTTCACAATGCTGGAGGCCTTGAGAAAGAGCAATCCTATGGCCAGGCTGGTCCAGATATCAACGGATGAGGTTTACGGAGATACGTTAAAGGGCTCATTCACAGAGAGCGATCCCCTCAGGCCATCTTCCCCGTATTCCGCTAGCAAAGCCGCTTCAGATGTCTTCGTCCTGGCCTATGCCAGAACTTACGCTCTGCATGCCATGATTACCAGGTGCACCAATAACTATGGTTCATCTCAGTTTCCGGAAAAGCTCATACCAAAGGCCATAATAAGAACTTTGATACAGCTGAAGATCCCAGTCTACGGAACGGGGAAGAACGTCAGGGATTGGATTTGCGTCCGAGACCACTGCAAAGCGATCGAGATGGTGATGGACTCAGGAAGGGCAGGCGAGATATACAATGTATCCTCTGGCGAGGAGAATACGAATTTAGAGGTTGTGGGAAAGATCCTCGGTTGCATGGGCAAAGATGAGACTTCGATTGAGTTCGTAGAGGACCGGCCTGGTCACGATCTGAGGTACAGCCTCGATTCCTCTAAGATCAGGGACGATTTGGGATGGCGTCCCGAGCACGGCTTCAAAGAGGGGATAGAGGAGACGGTCAGATGGTATCTTGAAAACGAAGAGTGGTGGAGGCCCATAGCCGATGGTCGAGTTCTTCATCCAACCCCCTGGAAATTGGAGTGGTGAAGGATGAGGATCTTCGTTACGGGCGGAAGCGGCCTGTTGGGAAGCAAGCTCGCCGAAATCGCTGCAGGTAGAGGGCACGAGGTTTTCTCGGGATATTGCCATCATCTGCCAGAAATGGGCGAGAGGGTTAAGTTCGATCTGGAAAGCCAGGATGAGATCAAAAATAAGGTTATCGAGGTCGATCCAGACGTGGTCTTTCATACCGCTGCCTTAACAGACGTCGATAAGTGCGAGATCGATCGGGAGCTTGCCTGGAAGATAAACGTCCAGGGCACGGAATTGGTCGCAGAGTCCGCCAAAGAACTAGGCGCTTTCGTGGTGTATGCATCGACAGACTACGTTTTTGACGGAACCAGAGGTATGTACAAAGAGGATGACAAGACGCATCCCGTAAACCATTATGGTCTCACGAAGCTTCTAGGGGAGAGGTTCTGCGACTGCATCGCCAGGACCTGCGTCATATATGGGGCAAGGCCTGCCAGCGGGAAGGTCAACTCCGCCCTGTGGCTGATCGAGAAGTTGAAAAACGAAGAACCGGTCAATATAGTGACTGACCAATATATAACGCCTACTTTGAATACCAACCTCGCAAAAATGTTAATTGAAGTAGGTGAAAAGAGGCTCGAGGGAATATATCACATGGCTGGTGCGACTAGGGTGTCCAGATACGCGTTCGCGCTTGAGCTTGCCAGGGTTTTTGGACTTGACGCTGAACTTGTGATCCCCTCCAGAATGATCGATATGAGGTGGAACGCAAGAAGACCCGCAGATTCTTCCCTGGACACTTCCAAAGCTAAAGAGGACTTGGAGGAAATGCCTTGTGACCTGAAGGTGTCCCTCAGAGCTCTCAGAGAAGAGATCGATATGACTGTTTATAAATAATACATGATCTGAACGATTTTCGGAGGATATATTTTGAGCGTACTTGTAACAGGCGGAGCGGGTTTCATCGGATCGAACCTTGTGGAGCACCTGCTGGCTTTGGGCCAGGAGGTTCTCGTTTTGGACGATTTTAGCACGGGCAGCAGGGAGAACCTTGAGGGATTATCGGGAAGCTTTGAGGTCATCGAGTCGGGCTGCGTGAATTTGCTCGACCAGGAGATCAGCCCCAGCGCCATCTATCATCTTGGAATTCCCTCATCTTCGCCGATGTATCAGAGAGACCCCATGTTGGTGGGTGAAGCGATAAACGGGATGATCGCAGTTCTGGAGCTTGCAAAAAAGACCGAGTGCAGAGTTGTTTATGCCTCTACGTCCTCCCTGTACAGCGGCCAAAAGCCTCCCCATAGAGAAGACATGGCGGCTTTGATATCAGACTATTATACCGAGGCTAGGGTCTCTATGGAGCGGATTGCCGAGCTTTATAAGAAGCTCTTTGGCGTATATTCTGTGGGCATGAGGTTCTTTTCGGTATACGGTCCAAAAGAGGGGGCAAAAAAGCAGTATGCAAATATCGTCACCCAGTTTCTCTGGGAGATGATGGAAGATGGATCGCCCGTCATCTACGGGGACGGGAAACAGACTCGCGATTTCGTTTACGTCAAAGATGTGGTGCGTGCGCTGATCTTGGCAATGAACTCAAACTATCACGGAGTTCTCAACGTCGGCACCGGAAAGAGCTGCAGCTTCAACGAGCTGGTCGAAATCCTCGCGAAAAAGATGAATGTGGATATCGAAGCGAAGCATGTTGAAAATCCCATTAAAAATTATGTCCGGCACACTCTCGCCGACACCGCCAAGGCCAAAGAAATCCTCGGTTTTCAATCCCAGCACTCGCTACATGAAGGGATTGAGGGGCTGATGGATTATTACGGCAAATCAAAATAATATTAACTTTCAAAAATCAGGACCATCTCATTGGGGCTTTGTGAGGCTGAAGGATGAAATGGAGGGGTGGTCGGGGAAGGATCGTCGTGAGATTCGTCCATGTATGATCAGCGTGGTGATCCCTAACTACAACGGGAGGCGTTACCTGGATGGATGCCTCTCCTCGCTATCGGTCCAGACCTATGGGAATTTCGAGATAATTCTGGTCGACAACGGATCCTCTGACGGAAGCGCGGAATACGTGGCGGAGAGGTTTCCGGAGATCAGGATCGTCAAAAATGAAGAGAACTTGGGATTTGCAGGTGGCGTCAACTCCGGCATCAGGCATGCCGGGGGAGAACTCATTCTAACTCTGAATAACGACACCAGAGCGGACAGAAATTTGATCAAGAATCTGGCTGATGCGATGGATTCTGACGGGACGGTGGGGATGTGCGCCTCCAAGATGCTCTTTTGCGATGGAAGGATAAACTCCACGGGGATTTGTCTGTCCAGGAGCGGCGCTGCCTGGGATAGGGGGATGGCCGAGGAGGACGTGGGGCAGTACGACGGGGTCGATGAGGTCTTCGGCCCGTCGGCTGGGTCCGGTTTGTACCGAAGGGAGATGCTGAACGAGATCGGCCTTTTTGATGAGGATTTCTTCATGTACATGGAGGACGTCGACCTCGCCTTTCGGGCGAGGCTCGCCGGATGGAGATGCCTCTACGTTCCAAGCGCGAAGGTGCACCACATTCATGGCGGAACTGCGGGATTTGGGTCGGATCTATCCGTCTATTATGGAAACAGGAACATCGTCTGGTATCCGATCAAGGATTTTCCGACGAGGCTTTTAATCTCGTCTCTTCCCTGGATCGTGGGCCGCAACCTCGCGGTCATCCCTTACTACGCGCTTCGAGGGCAGTGCAGGACAATACTCAGATCCAAGATTGATGCAGCAAGGGGCGTTCCTTTGATGCTTAGAAAGCGCAAAGAGGTTTTGCGCAGGGTTTCCGAGAGGGAGATAAGCAAACATATAAGGACGTGGAGCGAGATCAGGGAGCCTTAAAATGTGGGCAATAGAGTACAGGGAACTGATAAGGATATTGACCGTAAGCGATCTCAAGGTGAAGTATCAGAGCTCGGTCCTGGGATTCGCTTGGTCTCTCCTAAATCCGCTCTTGATGATGCTGGTCCTCTACTTCGTCTTCAGCAACGTCTTCAGGTTTGAGGATAAAAACTTCGCGCTCTATCTGCTGATTGGTATAATAAGCTGGCGATTTTTTGCTAATGCCACCATGTCCTCCATGACCTCCATCGTCGGAAGGCCGAGCCTCGTCACCAAGGTGTATGTGCCTCGAGAAGTTCTGGTCTTGAGCAGCGTCCTCTCCAGCTTCATAAGCTCGATCCTGGAGTTCATGGTGCTCATCCCATTGCTCCTCTTCTTTGGCATGGATCTGAGCATCAACTTAGCATTTTTTCCTATTATACACTTGATTAACTTGCTTCTGGTCTACGGCATCAGCCTGATCTTGGCAGCTCTCTACGTCTACTACAGGGATCTCAATCAGATATGGGACGTCCTTTTGCAGGCGGGCTTCTTCCTCTCGCCGATAGTCTACCCGATATCGATCGTCCCGGAAAAGTATCTGAGCTATTATATGATGAATCCGATAACCATCATTCTAGGGATGTATCGTGAATCTTTGCTTTATTCGGAGGCGCCTTCGGCAGCGGAGATGGTCTTCACTTTTGTGGCTGGTGGACTGATGCTCCTCGTAGGGACTCTTGTCTTCAGGCGTCTTGAGCGGAATTTTGCAGAGGAGATCTGATCAGAATGAAACTCTCCTCCATCAAGCTATCCGAGATCAAGCTGATCGACGAGCTAGCAAACGGCGCTCGCGGCAGGGACGAGGCCATCCTGGTGGAGGGCCTCTCGAAGAGGTTTCGGATCCCCCATGAAAAGAAGGCCACCTTCTACGACCACCTGGTGGGAGTGGTCAAGGGCGGACGCTATTCTTACGAGGAGTTCTGGGCGTTGAAGGACGTCAGCTTCTCGGTCGGCCGGGGGGAGACTTTCGGGGTGATAGGCCCAAACGGCTGCGGAAAGAGCACCCTCCTCAAGATCCTGGCGGGAGTCCTATATCCGGAGGCGGGAAGGGTGAAGATCGAGGGGAAGATCGCGCCCTTCCTGGAGCTGGGCGTCGGTTTCCATCCAGAGCTGTCCGCCGTTGAGAACATACGCCTCTACGGCGCCATAATGGGTCTCACCCGGCGGGAGATCGAGGGAAAGCGCGAGGAGATCCTGGAGTTCTCAGAGCTGAAGCGCTTTGAGAACATGAAGCTGAAGAACTTCTCCTCCGGTATGTACGTAAAGCTCGCCTTCTCGACGGCTATCCAGACCGACCCGGACGTACTCCTGGTGGACGAGGTCCTCTCGGTGGGGGATGAGGCCTTCCAGAAGAAGTGCGCGAAGAAGATCGAGGAGATCCGCCGGGCCGGGAAGACGATTGTCTTCGTCTCTCACGCCCTCGGGACGGTAAAGAATTTATGCGATAGATGCTTGCTTCTGGATGAAGGGCAGGTTGTGCTGATGGGTGAGGCTGAAAGGGCGGTTGAGGAGTATATGAAGCTATTAGATTATAGGAATAGTAAAAGAGAGATATGATGGGTGGACAGGCTATCCTAAATCGGGAATTAATAGCTAAGACTTATATTATCGGAGATGGAATTGAAATAGGTGCCCTGCACAATCCGTTAAATGTTCCCAAATCGGCGAAGGTGAAATTCGTTGATAGGATGTGTGTGGATGATCTCAGAAAACAATACCCCGAGTTAGGTGAATTTAATCTGGTAAATGTTGATATAATTGATGATGGCGAAGTTCTTGGAACTATCAGAAATTCGACACAAGATTTTGTCATAGCGAACCACTTCCTAGAACACTGCCAAGATCCAATTAAAGCAATTGAGAATATGTTGAGGATTCTTAGGACTGATGGGATACTTTATCTGGCGATTCCAGATAAGAGATATACTTTCGATTGCGATCGTCCTATAACACCTATTGAACATCTTTTGAAGGATTATGCAGAAAGTCCGAATTGGTCTAAAAGGTCGCATTTTGAAGATTGGGTAAAATATATCGACAAAATTAAAGATGATGCCGATGCAGAGGTGCGCGTAAATTATTTGATGAATATGGGTTATAGTATCCATTATCATGTGTGGACACAATTAGAATTATTTGATTTGATTATATTTATAAATAGAAATCTTAATTTTAAATTTGAGATACAATGCGCATTCGCAAATGAGATCGAGGTCGTATTTGTATTAAGACATAAGTAGGCAAGTGTTTAATTTCCAAAATAACATATCAATATTTAAATCATCCATATAATTTATAAGTTGAGATCGAAAAATCCTCTTTATCTCGTGATAGATTCGGATTATAATACGGGTCATTGTCCAGCAGATCGCCCCATTTCTCCCTCATGAAAGCGACCTCTCGCAAGAATCTTTGTTGCTTCTCTGGGGTATCTTCATGTCCCCTGCTCAACGACTCATGGTGATACATCTCTGCATAAGGCGTGTAGACTATTAAATATCCGTTTTTTCTCAGTTCTAAGCAGTAATCTATGTCGTTGAACGCAACGGCCAGATTTTTCTCGTCGAGGCCTCCCACTTTTTCGAATATGGATTTCCTTGTCATCATACATGCGGCGGTAACCGCACCAGAGTTTTGTATTATCTGAATTCGTGTAAAGTATCCAGGGTGGCATCTTGGAAAATGCCTATGGGCATGGCCTGCGATCGGGGGGTTGCCGATGATGCCCGTAACAACCCCGGCGTGCTGAATGGTGTCGTTGGGATATAACAGCTTAGCTCCAACAGCGCCGACTCCATCTCTTTGAATATGCTCGAGCATTGCAGAAAGCCATTCTGAACTCATGACTTCTATATCGTTATTCAAGAACAATATATATTCCGAATTCGCTTTTGAGACTGCATAGTTATTTATTGAAGAATAATTAAATGGATGTTCATAATTTAAGATTTTAATTTTCACATTTTTCTCAAGATCAGCATAATACTTATGTGTGACCTCTTCTTCGCTTCGATTATCCACTATTATAATTTCATAGTTATGGTATTCTGTATTGTTGATGATGGAATTGACGCAGGTTTTTAGAACTTCAACTTTATCTTTTGTTGGGATGACGATCGTCACCTTAGGGTTCTCATCCGATATCTTGTATTTAACTCTATATACTCCATCTGCGAGGCCTGAAAAAACACCATCAATATCGATCCCTCTCCTCTCCATTGCATCTTTCAACGCTTTTTTCCCTGCGATGTAAGCATAGGGCTTTGCCTGACAAGAAGACGCCGCAGATTCTGGTATTATCCTCCAATGATAGAGTATTTTTGAAATATGTGCAATTCTATCATTGTCGATTTGCTCAATAACCCTCAGGAACAGGTCGTAATCCTGAGATCCATCATATCCGCGTCTAAATCCCCCCACATCGTCTACAACGCTCTTTCTGATCACGGAAAGATGACAGAGATAGTTGCATGACAGGAACATGTCCGGGGACCAATCCGGCTTAAAGAAGGGGTCCAGTCTCTTCCCCGTTTCGTCAATCTTATCCTCATCAGAGTAAATGTAATCCAGCTCTGGGTTTTCGTTCAGCAGCTTAACGACTTCATATAAGGCGAAAGGAGCAAACTCGTCGTCGTGATCTAAAAACGCCACGAACTCCCCGGTGGCCAAAGACAACGCTTCGTTGGAGTTTCCGGCTATACCCCTATTTTCCGATAGGAACTTGACCTTGATCCTCGGATCGGCCTTTGCGTACTCCTCGATGACCTTCTTTACATGAGGTTTTTCGGATCTCCCATCTGCGATGCAAAGCTCCCAGTTCTCGTATATCTGGCTCGAGGCGGATTCGATGGCCAGCCTCAGCCACCTCTCATCGGTATTCCAGACAGGCGTTATGATGCTGATTTTTGGCTTATATTTTAACGATAGAGCCGCTTTTCTAAGCTTATCAAGCTCCTTATGGGAGGGCTCATTCTTAAGGCGCCAGAGGTGATATCTGTCCTTCAGGTTCGAGCTTGAGAATGCCTGGAGATATATCTCTCCATCGATCAGCTTTTCAGATCTGTAGAGCCTCAAGTCGCAGTACTTCGCTTTGGGATCAAACCAGACGGCGGCATGAGGTTCGCCGTTGGATTTAAGGTCGAAGAGAACGGTCCCATTCGGTATCTTCTTTATGGGCTTAAACTTGAATGAGGTATAATCATTATCTTTAATCGCGTGGCCTTTTACTTTGGCCTTTCTTATAACAGGTCCATCCGGGGAGATTTTCAGGTTCAAGGTCAGATCCGCGTTTGTTCTCCTGTATGTTGCCGTGAATATCCTTATATCGTTTATTCCCTCTGCGGGAAACGCGAACTCGCCGGATAGGCCTTCTTCCAGGGATAGGGGGATGCAGCTCGAAGTGTTCAACTTATTTGTTTCGAAGAGAGGGACGTTCAGGTCATCCTTCAAGAAAGGTATCTTTGACGACAGTTTCCCCTTGATCCTGAAAGAAAAGCTTCTGATGCCCTCGTTCATCAGGATCCTGCCGCCTTCCAGCCCTAGATCATAGTACCTTCGCCGCCTCGTGCCAAGCGGCATTCCTCGCTCCACAAATCCGCTGTGATATCTCATTAAAAGTTGCCACAGCATGCTTCGTCGCATCTCGGAGATCTCTTTTTCCAGCCTCTGGGCTTGGCTCTCAGACTGCCTGAGCAGGTTTTTAAGCTCGTAGATCCTGCCGTCTCGCTCGGATGCCGTCAGGTTCAGCTCATTTATCCTTTCTTGGGCCTTCTGCAGCTCGCGGTCCATCTCGTAGATCCTGCCGTCCCGCTCAGATGCCGTCAGGTTCAGCTCATTAATCCTTCCTTGGGCCTTCTGCAGCTCGCGGTCCATCTCGTAGATCCTGCCGTCTCGCTCGGACGCCGTCAGGTTCAGTTCTTTTATCCTTCCTTGGGCCTTCTGCAGCTCGCCGTCTATCTCGTAGATCCTGCCGTCCCGCTCGGATACCGTCTGGTTCAGTTCATTTATCCTTCCTTGGGCCTTCTGCAGCTCGCGGTCCATCTCGTAGATCCTGCCGTCCCGCTCGGACGCCGTCAGGTTCAGTTCTTTTATCCTTCCTTGGGCCTTCTGCAGCTCGCCGTCTATCTCGTAGATCCTGCCGTCTCGCTCGAACGCCGTCTGATTCAGCTCATTTATCCTTCCTTGGGCCTTCTGCAGCTCGCGGTCCATCTCGTTGATCTTGCCGTCTCGCTCGGATACATCCCGGTTCAAGGCTCTGATTAACTCTAACGCCTCCTTATGTTCCGCGCAAATTTCGGCGATTTCGCGTTTCTTGTGCGTTTCATGCTCATTCAGCAGGTCCTCTACCGTCCGATTGAAGATCTCTTTTAAATCCGCCTCTGGGACCGGCTCATTCATCGGGTTTTTGCTGGGCTTAGCCCTCAAGACGAACTGGTAGACGTCAGAGTTGGGGAGCGCCTCGATGAACTTAAATAGCTCTCTTGGAACCTCCCCCAAATCCCTTCCAAGCTCCGTACTCCCCACGGGAATTCGCGTGGTATGGACGTCGGTTATGGAGTAGTCGCCATCGGTGAGAAGGTCCACGACGTTTTTAAACCCGAAGAACCTCAAGTGGGTCTGGTCCAGAAGGCCAACGGGGGTGTATCTGAAATCGCCCTTCAACAAGCTCAGGAGGACGTCCCCATGGCAGACGTTTGGGATGGAGACCACGATGCACCCATCCGGCTTAAGATATTCTCGGACTTTCTCCAACATATCTGCTGGGCTCTTGAGGTGCTCGAGAACGTCCCCCAGGATTGCAACGTCGATAGAAGATGGCCCGAGGTATTCGTCCAGGTCAATGGCTTCGACGTCCCCTGTTATCATCAGATCGCAGTACTCTTCGGCAATGCTGGCAGCCTCTTCGTCGATCTCGACGCCAATGACGTGATTTCCCATATCCCTTAGTATCTTAGTTAAATATCCGGTGGAGGTTCCTACTTCCAGTATTAAGTTATTGCTTCCAGTAAGCTCGGCGGTCAGTGTCCAACTGTTGTTTTTATTTGTTAGGTTTATTAGAGGCGGTTCATACCTTTTGGATCTCAATTTTTCGGCCATCTCTTTCTCGTGCCCCTCCTGGATATTTATGACGGTTTTCATATCAATGCCCATCTATCTCCCTCAGCTCAATAAGGCATTTTCATCGGCGGATCGCCGATAAAGCAAAGGCCGGTCCGTTGGGATGTTGTGGGTGATCAAAGCCCACTTGAATATCGTCGAATCCAAAGTGCTCGACGCAGGTTAATATACCCTCGCGGGTCATCCAGTTGCTGAATGCGTCGCTTCCGCCGCAAAAGCCCATCGAATCGAGAGCTTTATCGTATTCGTATCTGTGCAGCTCATACCGAAAACCATCAAACTCAATCGTCGTGCTGCCAAATTTATTCTCTGGGATTAAGGGATTTTTAGATATAAGCGTTTGGTCATAGTAATGTGTCCAGATGAACATCTTATCCGTAACCTTGGCAAGCAGAGCGATCAGTTCGACGGGATTCTTCATATGATAGAGCACGCCTGAAGCGATCGCGACGTCGAACTCCGTATGGTTGCCTTTAAGGTACTCGATAAAATCGCCAACAAGGAAATGCGTTCTTTTTAGCCCCAGAATCTCCTTGGCGATCAAGCACTTCAGATACGCGCGGGTATTCGCCTCGATCGAAAGAATTGAAGCCGCTCCCAGGCGCTCAAGCATGTAAGTGTGTCCGCCTTCCAGTGGGCCGAGCTCCAATATCTTTTTGCCTTTCATCCCACCAAGCGACTCTGCGGCCCATGATATACGCGCATCTTCAAAGAGCTGACTTGATCCCGCATTCAGGTATGCAAATGGTTCAGGGAATTTTGAAGCCCATTCTCCCTTAAAGATGTCAATCGCGTTCTGGGGATTTGGGGCAGACTTAACGTACTGATCGAGGACGAGGCTTCGGACCTGAATTTGGCTTTGCCCGGCCATATGCTCGTCTTTTTCGCTTGAAATCGATTTACTAGCGGAATCGCCTACAATCATCCCAGACGACGGTCTTGAAGCTGGTTTTAATTTAGCTTTTACCGAGCTCAATAATCTCCTCAAGTATCATCTCCCCTAGGCATCATAAAATTTATAAATATTATCTCTTATTTTTCAGCGCTATTCGATGATCCTCCCTTCACGAAGATCAGACCCGTTCAGCCTATCGAATCTATTCAACTTCCGTCCCGAATTAGACGCAGGTCACTTAAGTATCTTACTATTTCAACGGCATGAAAGACGAAGATTGTCCGTCTTTCAAACCGTTGGATCTCGTGCCAATTGTTCCATTATGCGAAATGTGGGGTTAAGACAATACCCGGTCCAAGAGACCATTACTCCCAAAGTAAGCTCTAAAGGTTAAATCGCCATCTACGGGCGTGTGGTTCTTGTATGCAGATCCTTCTTTATAAATATCATCACCATTGTACCATACAGTTATCGCGTTACCTGGGAGGGAATCTGGGGACTCTATGAAAAAATAATACGATTTACCTTTCGAATCTTGAATCTTCGGGAAGCTAAAGCGATGATACTGATTGTTGGCAATTTCAGCCGCGTTCAATTTGATTGTGACAATATCTGGGGACGAGGGGGACGCTCTTAAATGAAATATAGTATCTTTAGTATTTAATCTATCGTAAGTGGCTAAATTTAAATCGATTCTATTTAAATCTGAAAATGGCGCAATAAAGGTTTGTCCAATAATAATGTCTCCAAAAATCTCTCCCGCTGGTTGGTTAGCATTATCTTGGGCGACGCCTATCTGGCTTGATACGCCAAATAATATCATTGCAGATATGATCAAAATGAAAATTATTATGACTGGCAAGGACAGCTCCATTTTTGATATTAATGGCAGATCTTTGCGAGGACTGACCGAAAAATCATTTAATTCCCGTTTGAGATCTATGATCCACAGTATTAATATGGATGTAATTAATGTGGATAGAACTGTGGCGAACCTCCCTTCGATGGGGACTATTGGAACGTACTCTCTTAAAACATAGTCGATATTATTTACCCACATCATAGGATAAAAGTAAAATAATCCTAAAATTGTAAAAGTAAAGAAGTAGCTAAATCTACTGTGGAAATTATCAAGTACCAAGAGAATTGGCGGGATTAGGAGCATCCACCATTGGGGATTAGTATACACAGCTGCGAAGAACCAGGCTATACTAGAAAAAGAATAAAAAATGAAATACTTATTGTCGATATAACACTCGGTGGGCTTATTTACTAAATTATATAATAGATCATATAATATTATAATATATCCAAGTAACCAAATTGAAATGTTATGTAATGGTGGCAAATAAAGTGGTGCTATCTGTAAATTTAATAACAAGCCAGATTCACCAAGAAACATTACATCGACAAACCATCTTGCATATGGAATCCAGGCAAGAAAAGCTGCAAAAATAAAAGTAAATATCAAACCAATTATGCAAGTATATATCTTAACGATATTCTCCATCGCATTCTTTAAAATAAGAATATAAAATACTATATATACTGGAAATAACAATCCGCCATATGTTTTAAAAGCCATCGAGCATCCTAGTGAGATCGTAGCTAAAAACAATAAAAGCAAGTGCCTATCACTAACAAAGCTCCTTAAGAAAAATACCATAGATATAAATATAAGGAGTACACAAAAAACGTCCGTTTGCCCCATGACTATTACGCTTATAAATGCAAATGGCCCATAACAAATTAGACATAGCCATTTATTCCTGAGAGCATGGTGAGAGATCCCCACTAGCATAAATAATGCCAATAAGTATGGTATCATATTCCAAAAAGGGTAAAAACAAGGGACTGTATTTGGATCTAAGGTGCCCCAAGTGCTTAAATCGCAATTATATAAATAAGAACCTAGCCTGAGCCATATGCTTTGGAGAATATAAAACCCAGGGGGATGCATTGCATGTACCAAATCCGGTTGGGACAATTCTGTAGCAACAAATCTGTAGACATCAAAATCATCGACTGCAACGATCTTGGCAAAATAATTTAATCCCAAGAAGTCGACATGCTTCGGAAGCGTAGCCAAATAACAATAAAAAGCAGATAAAACAATTAATAAAATAGTTAATATCGGCATACTCCTATCGCGTATTCTAATAATTCCCACCATCGGCACACCCCTCCATCAATTTTATAATTTATAGACTCTTTGGACTTGGCTGGTCTACCTATCTTATGTTGTTGAGCAAGGAGCAACAACAGTGGTCATAAGCTCCTCGATCGTCAAAATATGATCGGTTAATTTCGTGGCCATGGCTGGAGATCTCTTTTTCCAATGTCACCGTCCGCTATTATCCTCGACGCGAACTGATTTGAGAGGTCGCATCAAGTTGCAGATGGCATGCCCCCAAACACGAGATGCTCTCAGCATCTCAGCCTCTTTGGAGAATGATAGGGTCTTTCGAACCATTCGACCGTTCATCTGGCTGGAGGTCGGATTTGTTCTCTCTACAATGGCCGTATTACGTCCCCACAGATCACTAACTTCTTCTTGATCTCCATAGACCACCCTATCTGCGATGCCGGTCAGTCGCTCACCCGAACGATGTTTCGTCACTTGAATGCATCTCCACTTGGTCTGTGGTCCTTTGATTCCAGCAAAACGAACCCGGCAAAACTTCTCGATTCGCCTTCATTGCTATCTCCAAACTCATTATACAATGGATATTTATATAAACTTAATTTTGATATGTCATCTGGACTATGAACTCCCTTATCGCCGATATCATATACTCCACCATCTCAGCGCTCAGCCCCGGGTAGACCCCTATCCAGAAGAGGTCCCTCATCACGCGATCGGTATTATCGAGGGTGCCTGCAACCCGAGATCGGATACCCCGATAGGCAGGCTGCCTTGTAAGGTTGCCCCCAAATAGCATCCTCGTAGCTATCAGCCCTGCCTCCAGATGTCCCACCATATCGTCCCTGGCGAAGGGGGCATCCTCTCTCACGAGCATGGGAAAGCCAAACCAGCTCGGCTCAGAGCCCAGCGTCGCCCGGGGAAGATCCAGATACTGCGCGAGCTCCCTCAACCCCTCGTGGAGCATCCTGAAGTTCTCCTGCCTTCTGCTGATGAAATCCGGGAGCTTCTTCAGCTGTTCTACGCCAATTGCGGCCTGAAGATCGGTTGCCTTCAGGTTGTAGCCCACGTGGGAGTATATGTACTTATGATCGTATCCGAAGGGAAGCTCCCCCTTCTGCCAGGAGAAGCGTTTGCCGCAGGAGTTGTCGATTCCAGGCTCGCACCAGCAGTCCCTGCCCCAGTCCCTGAAGGAGAGGATTATCCTTCGAAGCAGGGGGTCGTCGGTCAGGACCGCCCCGCCCTCGCCCATGGTTATGTGATGCGGTGGGTAGAAGCTGCAGGTTGCGATATCGCCAAACGTCCCCGTGTACCGCCCCCGGTAGCGCGAACCAAGCGCGTCGCAGTTGTCCTCGATGAGCCAGAGGTCATGGTCCTCTGCAACCTCGGCTATCCCTTCGACGTCGAAGGGGTTTCCAAGAGTATGGGGGAGGAAGATCGCCTTCGTCCTATCGCCAACGGCCTCCAGCACATCCTCGGCGGTCGCGTTGTAGGTCCCTAGCTCCACATCGACGAATACCGGCACCAGGTTGTTCTGAATGATGGGGTTGAGCGTTGTTGGAAAGCCGCATGCTGTGGTGATCACCTCGTCTCCGGGAGAAAGCCTCTTATCGCCGAGGAGGGGGGACGTCAAGGCCGAGACTGCAAGCAGATTTGCCGACGATCCAGAGTTCGTGAGCATGCAGTATCGGGAATTCAGGAATGATGCGAGTCCCTCCTCGAACTGGAGGGCAACCTCTCCTGCGGTAAGCCAGAAGTCGAGGGAGGCATCCACAAGGCTGATCATCTCCCTCTCGTCGTAGACCCTTCCCCCGTAGTTGACCCTGCTCTCTCTCGGGATGAACGGCTTGCGCTCCCTTAAGGCGAAGAGCTCTCTTACCCTCTCGTAGATCTCCTCCCTGATCTCGCCTTCCGTCCTCATTCAAGCATCTCCAATGTCATCATCGCTCTCAGCTCTTCGCGGGGCAGGGCGGGATCCTGATCCTCCAGGGGCCGGTTGACCGAGAGCTTTGGCGTGACTAGCGACCTTTGGTCGATTGCAACCTCGAGGAATCTGGGGAGTCGATCCTGGAAGAGCCAATTGAAGGCCTCCTCGACCTTGGATTCGATGCTTACCCTCTTCGCCGGTATGCCGTAGGCCTTGGCGACATTGACGAAGTCAGGGCTGCTGTATCCAACGACCGTTGACTGGAGCCTCCCCTCGAAGTACTGCTCCTGAAACTGCCTCACCATCCCGTAGCAGCGGTTGTTTATAAGGATGATCTTGATCGGGAGCCGATGATGAAATACCGTCTGGAGCTCCTGGATGTTGATCTGGAACCCGCCGTCTCCCGCGATCACGACCACCGGTGCGCCTGGACGGGCGAAGCTGGCGCCTATGGCCATGGGGAGGGCTGAACCCATGCAGGCCATCCCGCCTTCCGTCAGGAACCTCTGCGAGCGGCGCACCAACAACGACTGGGCGGCCCACATCTGTATCTGGCCCACGTCGACGGAGATGATCGCCGCTTCCGGCAGATAGCAAGATAGCTTATTCATCAGGCGATTGGGATCAATCCCGTCCCCGTCTCCTTCTCCTCCTCCGTCTCCTCGTGGCGGCGGGAAGTGGGGAAAACGCGCCTTGTACCCATCTATGACCTCCCTCCAGGCGCTGACCCGTCCACCGTCGACGGAAGGCTCGAGCGAGTTAAGTGCAGAAAGGAAGGCCGAAATATCGCAATTGAAGGCGAGATCCGGCTTTACCTTGCTTCCAAGCTCAAAGGGATCGATATCCACATGGACGATCCTCGCCCCCCGGGCGAAGGTATCTGGCCTCGTCCCGGTCTGTCTTGTGTCAAGCCTGGTTCCAAGGGCGATGAGCAGGTCGCAGTTGGCAATCGCGAGGTTGGCATAGCGGTTTCCATACGTGCCTATCATGCCTGCGTAGCACGGATGGTCGTGGGGAAAGGAGTCGAGCCCCATGAGAGAGCAGACAACGGGAATCCCCGTCCGGAAGACGAGCTCTTCAAGATCCCCTACGGCCTCGGCGATGCGCACGCCGCCGCCTGCGAGTATCACCGGCCGGGAGGCCTCTCTCAAGAGCTCGATGATCTGGACAAGGCCTTCGCCCAACGGCTCCGGTCCGTCGACCGCCTCCTCGAAGCCCTCCAGGGTGGCTGGATCCACCTCCGCTCGCTGGATGTCGAGGGGTATATCGAGAAGCACAGGGCCTCTGCGGCCTTCCATCGCCAGATGCGAGGCCCTTTCCAGGTGGTATCTGATGCGGTCCTCATCCGTCACGAGGACGGCCTCCTTTGTGATGGGGCGGACGATCTCTACGATATCCGTCTCCTGGAAGCCCACCTGCCTCACCGGTCGGTCGAACTTGAACTCGTAGGTGTTCACCTGGCCGGTGATGAATAGCGTTGGGACCGAGTCGAAGAAGCAGCTTCCAATGCCTGTTATCATATTGGTGGCACCCGGTCCGCTCGTCGCCATGGCAACGCCGAGCGTCCCCCTGACTCGGGCGTACCCCTCAGCTGCCATGGCTGCGGCCATCTCGTGATGCATGGAGACCACGATTGGATTGGAGCGGCCGTATAGCGAGTCGAGGAGATGGGCGAGAGCCCCTCCGCAGACCTCGAAGATGTGAGTCACCCCTTGAGACTCGATGAACTCGACGACATAGTTGGATAGCTTCATCTCCCCTCCAGCATCTCGATCTTGGCGGCGTGCGCTTCTCGATGAAGGAAGAAGAAGTTGGTCTCAGTGGTATCCTCATCCATGCAGCAAAACTCCTTCAGGCGATCTCTTTGAACGGTAAAGCAGCGGTAGCCAAGGCCTTCCAAGAGCTCGATTATCCGATTTGGATGGTATCCGAAGTGCGCGGACCACTTTCTCAGCATCTCCGCCCAGATGACTGGCCGAGAGCGCTCGATCGCTTTCTGGGCGCCTTGGATGACAAAGAGCTCCCCTCCTTCTACATCGCACTTTATGAAATCGAGCGGCGCTTCCCCCAAGATATCGTCGAGCTTCCTCGTAATACAAGCGGTCTCCATCACCCCCTCTCCGGCGTTGAGGTTGGCAGCGGATGCGTTTGCGGAGTCCCCTGCCCTCATGTAGAGGATTGCTTTGCCGTCTCCATTGGAGAGGGCGATTGCAAAAGCCTTGACGTTCTCGATCTCGTTTCGCTCTATATTTCTCCTCAGCCATTCGAAGGTCGGAGGAACGGGCTCGAATGCGAGGATTCGGGCCGTTGGATTCTGCTTTGCTACGTTCAGGGAGAACCAGCCGATGTTTGCCCCAACGTCTGCTACAGTCGAGCCAGGATCGATCAATCTAAGCGCCATCTCCATCTCCGGCCTCTCGTACGATCCGAAGTTGAGAATCTCGAAGGGTGCGGCCCTGCGGTCGATCAAAGGGCAGATCATATCGATTCCGGCGGTTCTGGAGGTTATTATCAGGCAACCGTCCGCGATCTCGATCGAGCGGATATCGCAATCCTCGATGAAGCTTGCGTACTCCAGAAGGAGGGCGTGGTACTCTTGCATCCGGTCGATGTACTCCTGCTTCTCCAGTCTTCCCCTCCTATACTCATCCCTTGCCTCAAATAAGCTCATCGTAACTCCCTACCGTCCTTCTAAGCCCCGCATCGAGGGATGTATTGGGACTCCAGCCCAGCGCCCGGGCCTTGGAGATGTCGGGAGATATGCTCTCAACAGGGCTTCTTATGTATGGGCCTGTCGGCCTTCCCATGACCACCTTGCGTGGGGGGAAGAGTTCGGCGAGCCTCTCTGCCAGCTCGCGCACAGAGAGGTCGAACCGGTCGTCGCCGATGTTGTACGCCTCTCCCGGCACTCCCTTGAGGAGCACTGCGAACAGGCCGGATACGGCGTCGGCCAGGTAGCAGAAGGATCTCCTCGCACTTCCGTCGCTCTTCAATGTGATGTCCCTTCCTGCAACCACATCGGCGACGAGATCTGCCTGTACACGACCGTCGTCGGCGCGCATCCCAGGGCCGTATGTGTGGAATAGTCGAGCGATCACCGTCGGGACCCCATGCTGATGGAACCACGAGACGCAGATGTTCTCACCCATCCTCTTCCCCTCCGCGTAGCACGATCTTGCGTCCAGCGGATCCAGGTAACCATAATCCGCCTCATTGACGCGTCCATTAACGCGGCCGTATACCTCGCTGCTGCTGATGAAGAGAAAGCCTTGCAGAGACCTCTTTGCAGTGAGCATCAGGAGGTTGTACGTTCCAATGACGTTTGCTGCAAGCGTTCCCACGGGGTCGAGGCCGTAGTATCGAGGGCTTGCTTGGCTTGCGGCATGAATTATGTAGTCGACATCCTCCAGGTTCAGAGGCTTCGCCACATCTTGTATCACGAGCTTCGGCCCCCTTTTGAGCTCCGCGAAGCGACGCTTGGCCCTATTGCCGTCTCGGACAAGGCCTACGACGTCAATGTCTGCGCCTTCTTGATCGAGGCGGAGCAACGTCTCGACAATGTACGACCCGATGAAGCCGGATGCGCCGGTTATCAGGACCGTTGACCCATCGAACTTGGACCAGGGGAGCTTGGCGGAGAGTATCGCCTCCAGGTCCTCCTCCACGATCTCCCTCAGCGGCATCGAACCTCGCCATATCTCATCATTGGATCCCATCCCCATCGATCAGTCGAACCCGTACTCCCTCTCCACTAAGTACATTGGCCGCTGCTTCACCTCGTCGTAGATCCTCTCGATATATATGCCCATGATCCCTAGAAGGAGGAAGAGTATGCCAAAGAGGAACAGCACGATGATCAGCGTGCTGTAGTATCCCGGCACGACCTGCCCGTAGACGAGGAAGAGGATTATCTCCACGAAGATGCCGGCAAAGGATGCTAGCGAGACGAGTATTCCCATGGCGATTGCGAGCTTGAGGGGCAGGTAGGAGAAGGAGAAGATCCCGTTCGTGGCCGTTGTGATGGCTGTTGCGATATCTGCCTTGGACTCGCCGGCGAAGCGGGCCGGCCGCTCGAATGGGATTCCCGTCTGCTTGAACCCTGTCCAGGCAACGATCCCCCTGATGAAGCGGTTCCTCTCCGGCATTTTGTTAAGTATCGAGTAGACCTTTCTGTCCATGAGGCGAAACTCGGTTACGTTTTGGGGAATGGTCCGGCCCGCAAGCAAGTATATCACCCTGTAGGCGTTTTTGTAGAGGAACTTTCTCCAGAGGGATACGCCTTCTCGCCTCTTGATTATGGCATAGACGACGTCGAAGCCCGCTTCCCACATCTCGACGAACTGGGGGATCATCTCCGGAGGGTCCTGAAGGTCGGCGCACATCATCACAGCGGCGTCCCCGCGGGCGTACATCAGTCCAGCGGTGATGGCTCCCTCATAGCCGAAGTTGCGGGAGAGCTGGACTACCTTGAAGCGAGGGTCCTCTTGGCAGAGGGCAAGAAGCCTCTCCAGCGTGGAATCGATCGAGCCGTTCTCGACGATAATGACCTCGAACGCGTGGTCGGGCAGGCCATCCATCGTGGCCCTCAGCCGTCGGCCCAGTTCGTCGATGCCCTCCTCCTCGTTGAAGGCGGGGATGACGATGCTTATGAGCTTCGACACCGGCTCAAACCCTCCTCAAGAACTCCTCATACCAGCGTATCGTCTCATCGAGCCCCTCTTGAAGCGTGTAGCTGGGCTGCCAGCCAAGGACGTCCCTCGCCTTGGCGGCCGATAGGTACTGATGCCTGATCTCGTTTGAGGCCTTGCCCAGCACATGGGGCCTGACGTCTCCCCCCATCTGTGTGATTATCTCATCGACGAGCTCGATGACGGAGAGAGGCCTCTCGTTGCTGAAGTTGAAGGCCTCCCCGTGGATCTTTCGCTCATTCATCCCCTCGGCGAGCGCTATATATGCCTTGACTCCGTCCAAGACGTAGAAGTAGTCCCTTACGAGCAAGCCGTCGCTCCTTATGACCGGCCTCTCTCCGTTCATCAATGAGCGGATGGTGCCGGGCACGATCCGGTTGAAGTTGAGATCGCCTCCCCCATAGAGGTTGCCGCATCTAGTTATGCAGACGGGAAGGCCATATGTATGGTAATAAGCCTGGCAGATCAGGTCTGCACAGCTCTTGGATACGTCGTATGGATGCCTTCCCTCTAAGGGCGTCCTCTCATCGTAGGGAAGGATCTCCTGTGATCCATAGGCTTTGTCGCTTGAGGCAACTATCACCCGGCTGACCAGGCTCGATCTGCGAGCGGCCTCGAGGATGTTCCAGGTACCCAAAATGTTGGTCTCGAAGGTGGAAAGGGGGCTTCTGTTGGCTATGGTCACTATTGTCTGGGCCGCGAGGTGGAAGATGGAGTCCACCTCATACTCGTTCAGAGTCCTCTCCAGGAGGCGTTCGTCCTCCACCTCCCCCCTCACCACGGTCATCCTTTCCGAGATGCCCGAGAGATAGAGGTTCGAGCGTGGGACCGAGTCCCTTATGAGACCTATCAGGTTCGCCTCCCGTTCGACTAGGGCCTGGGCGAGCCAGGATCCCAAGAGGCCGGTGCATCCTGTCAGCAGGACGTTTCTGTCCTTCCAGAAGTCAGTTGTCATCCCCATCTCCTTGCGGCCACGTATACTACAGACGACCACCTGGTGGGGGGCATCGACCATAAATATATTGGTCTTATTCGTCGCCCTTCATCGTTCGATATTATATAAATACCTCATCGGCCTTCCCTCTTCTCCCTGAAGCTCCAATGCTTATGCCCTGTGAAGCTGATCACAGTAACTATGGGAAGGGCGATCAGCTGGCCGATCTCCGGCCTGATGCCGAGCCCCTCTACGAGAAACGCCAATGCCAGGGCGTTTACCGCAAGCACCACCAGATAGACCGAGTTGAACCTCAGGAACTCATTCGTCTTGATGCCCCTCGACTTGAAGGTCCAGTGCCTGTTCCAAACGTAGCTGTGGCAGACGCCTATGAAGTGGGCAAGGATCAGGGCTATCATGTAGTTTGCATGGCCGAGCAGTATGAGGAACGCCCCGTATCCTACGATGGTGTTCAGTATCCCAACGAGGCTAAACCTGGAGAACTGGAGTATCCAGGCGGTGCATAACGAGCTTGGCAGCTTAGGCAGCTTATCGAGTGCCACTAATCCCAGGCCTTCCAGGGCGCCTTTCCCGAGTTCCACATGCCGTTTAGGGCCTCGAGCTCCCTGTAGGTATCCACGCATTGCCAGAATCCATCGTGGGGATAGAGCATCAGCTCGCCATCGGCTGCCAGCTTTTCGAGCGGTCCCCTCTCAAGGATGCAGGACTCGTCAGCCTCGAGATATCGGAAGAACTTTCGGTTGAAGACGAAGAATCCTCCGTTGACTCTACAATCGTTGGAGCGAGGCTTCTCGTTGAAACAGGTAACCTTGTCCTTCTCCAGCGATACCTCCCCGAACCGGGAGACTGGCATAACGCCGGTCATGGTGCCTATCCTGCCGTGGGAGCGGTGGAAGTCGTGGAGCTTGACAAGATCGATATCGGAAACGCCGTCGCCGTAAGTGAGCATGAACTCGTCGCAATCGATGTACCTTTCTATCCGCTTCACCCGCCCGCCGGTCTGCGTCCTCTCGCCGGTCTCTGCCAAGGTCACCGACCAGTCCCTCTCTGTATGGTTGCTGTGGATCTGGATCTTCTCGCGGTCTCCCAGACGGACCGTGAAGTCGCTGTTCATGAACTCGTAGTTCAGGAAGTAGTCCTTGATCATGTGGCCTTTGTACCCAAGGCAGATCACGAAGTCCTTGAAGCCGTATCTATCGTAGGTCTTCATGATGTGCCAGAGGATGGGCCTGTCTCCGACGAGGACCATGGGCTTAGGCCGGTACTCCGTCTCCTCGCGCATGCGTGTGCCCATCCCTCCGCAGAGTATGACAACCTTCATCCAATCCCAACCCGACCGGCTGTCCCCTCGCTCATCTGTGGGGGTGGCCAGATATCATCTTAATATTAATCCATATAAAGTCATCTATCTCTCGATAGTACCAACCACCCGACCGATCAGTGGTTGGCACATCACTTCCTCTCAGCGGGCGCTCCTATCCGCCATAGCCTCGACGAAGGCGAGGAAGGGGGGCGAGGGCCGGCCCGGTCGCGACCTCATCTCCGGGTGGAACTGGGAGGCGAAGAAGAATGGGTGGTCGGAGATCTCAGCGATCTCCATCAGGTTTCCGTTTCGGCCGGAGAAGATCAGCCCCTTCTCCTCCATCGCCTCGATGTAGGCGGGGTTCACCTCGTAGCGGTGGCGATGGCGCTCGACGATCTCGGTGGAGCCGTAGATCCTGTGTGCGAGAGAGCCCTCCAACAGGTGTGCGGTGTAGTTGCCAAGCCGCATCGTCGCCCCCATCTCCCTAAGGCCCTCTTGCTCGGGAAGAAGGGCGATTATGGGGTGTGGAGTCTCCCCGAACTCCGTGCTGTTTGCCCCTTCCAGCCCAAGGACGTTTCGTGCGAACTCCACAACCGCAAGCTGCATGCCAAAGCAGATTCCAAGATACGGCACCTTTCGTGTGCGGGCGTACTCGATTGCCTTCATCTTGCCCTCCGTCCCGCGGGATCCGAAGCCTCCAGGGACGAGGATGCCGTCGAACTCCCGAAGCATGATCTCAGGAGCTCCATGATTCAGCTCCTCGGCATCGATCCACGATATCTGAGGGCGAAAGCCAGACTCGATCCCTGCATGCTTCAGAGCCTCCCTGATCGAGAGATAGGCGTCTTCCATCGTATCGGTGCACTGGGAGCTTGCGGTGTACTTGCCGACGATCGCGACCAACACCTGGCCTCTGGGTGAATCCATCTTCCTTACGAGTTCATCCCAATCCTTCCTCTTCTCGAGGGGAAAGAGGCGCATCTCCTTCATCAAGTATGTGGGGAGCCCTTCCCTCTCCAGTTGTAAGGGGACCTGGTAGATGTCCTCGGCGTCGTGACAGCTGATTACAGCCTCGATTGGCACGTCGCAGAAGTGGGCGATCTTCTGCTTGGTCTCCGCGAGCAGGGGCTTCTTGCACCGCACAGCGATCATGTCCGGCTGCAGTCCTAGGCCCCTCATCTCCTTTACGCTGTGCTGCGTTGGCTTGGTCTTCTGCTCGCCGTCCATCGTCGTCGGGGCAAGCGTGACGTGGACGAAGAATATGTTTCCTGACTCCTCATGTCTTAGCTGGCGCATGGCCTCGAGGAAGGGCATGGACTCGATATCCCCGACTGTCCCCCCTACCTCGACGAGGCAGATCTCGCTTCCGCCCTCGCGGGAGACGGAGCGTATGCGTTGCTTGATCTCGTCGGTGATGTGGGGGATGATCTGGACGGTCTTTCCGAGGTACTCCCCCTGCCGCTCCTTCTCGATCACCGTCTTGTATACCTTGCCAGTTGTGATGTTGTGCTCGCGGGTTAGCTCGATATCAAGGAAGCGCTCGTAGTTGCCGAGGTCGAGGTCGACCTCGCCGCCGTCCTTGAGCACGTAAACCTCCCCGTGCTGGAACGGGCTCATCAGCCCGGCATCGATGTTGATGTATGGATCTATCTTGATTGCAGTTACCCTGTAGCCTCGATTCATGAGCAGCCTGCCAATGGAAGCAGCGGTGATGCCCTTTCCGAGGCCGCTCATGACTCCTCCTGTGACGACGATAAACCTCAAGGATGATCACGCCTTGAGGAGCGTGGCCGCACCATATATGATAAGGGTGACGATCAGCATGGACGAGGCAAGGGCCCCTGGATACTCAGGAACCGCTCTGCTGTAGAAGGTGAGCGTAAGAAGGGTGATCAGGGCGAGCACGAGGGCGGCCGGGATGATGAGGGTGTACCATCGCTCGATCCCTGCAAGCGAGAGGGCGCGCCTTCCTCGGCGATACTGGTACTCCTCGTATATGGGGGCATCCATTCGAGGTATCTCATCCCCCTCTGGCTCGGGGTTTGTCTTGAAGAGGGCCGACAGATCTTCCTCCTCATCATCGACCTCCCTCTCCACCAGGTCTTCCTGCCCCTCGGCGGCATTGCCCAGGGGCTCAGAGATCAGCGTGACAGGGATCTCTGTGACGGCCTCGCCGCTTCGAACGAGGATCTCGCCTTCCAGCAGCTCTCCGCCTCTCGGCATGCGAGCCTTTCCTTCGATCGTCTCCTCTAGAACGACGTAGTGGTTGGCCTTCCTGATGCGAACAGCTCCGGAGAGCTCCACGCTCGGCCGGATGTTCACGTTGGTCGGGTCTCCCAGATTGACTATCTTGAACTCGAAGTCAGTCTCCTCCCCCTGAGGGAGTCGAAGCACTATGGGATCTGGCCTGGCCTTTCCGGCGCTATCGTTTATCTGCACCAACTGGCTCATGGGACCTTCAGACACCGACCTATATTAGCTATAATACAATATAAATATTTCGCATGTATCTGCTGCCTCAATCGCGGAGGTCCGGCGGGAGCATGTTGGGGATGCCGTCTTCGATCGGGTACGTCTCATTGCAGGCTTGACAGAATAGCTTGCCTGTGATGATCTCCCTCTCGTCCTCCTCGAATACCTCGAGCTCGAGATCGCCCTTGCATAGAGGGCAGGCAAGTATATCCATAAGGTCGCGTTTCATCAACTATCACCACTTCGCCATAGGCCTGGCAGACGTTTAACCTTTATGCACTCCTTTACGTCAGTCCAAGCTCGCCCAGCCTTGCCGGGAGGTACTCCTTGGTCACGAAGTCCAGCCCCTTGCCGGCGAAGGCCTGTTGCTCTGCCTTCCTCTTCAGGTCTATCTGCAGCTGGATCTGCCGCTTCCAGTAGTCGCTATTGAAGCGCGGATCGGAGAGCTCGCTTCTAAGCGCCTGCAGGTCCTTGTCAGTGAGCTTGTCGGTGGAGAGGTCGTAGTCCACGATGTCGCTTGGCTGGACCCCCAGGAACTTGGCCGTTGGCGTCACAAGGTGCTCGGAGAGGTGGGCGCTCTTGATGGCTCCATATGCAACGCTTGCGAAGATGCGGTAGGACCAGGGGTCGCCATCGGTGAAGACGGTTACCGGAAGGCCGAGCTCCGCGTTCAGCCTGCGGATCAGCCGTCGCGTGGACCTGGCGGGTTGCCCCTTCAGGTGGACAAGTATTGCATCGTACTCCTCGTCGAATCCGTTCTCTATCAGCCGGGCGTACATGCCGCCCGTCTCGACGGCCATCACCATTCTTGCGTCGCTTCCCAAGAACTCGATGTTGTCGACGTTGAAGGGGATCTGGTAGCCGGCCTCGCCGACCTCGTCCTGGCAATGGATGTCGCGCTCTCCCCTGCGCGTCTTCTCCCTTATGTGGAGGGGGCCGAAGATTGCAGCGCCGTCCTCCTCCGGCCGGACGTGGAAGTCCTCCCTCTGGAGCGATGTCACTATCTCCAGATCCTCGATCAACCGGTCGCTCTCCGACTGCTCGTTGAACTTGGCTATATCCCAGTTCTCGGAGATGTAGTAGATCTCCCTGAGCGTGGAGCCTCGGTTGTTCCTCAGATGCTCCTTGATCAACAGGTCGGCCAGATGGACCGTCTTGAGGAGGCTCTTTGCCCCGCGCACCGTCTTTACGCTTCGAAGGGTCTCTTGGCTTCCATAAACCCATACCTCCTCATCTTTATTGTACTCTATGTTCGCCTTCGTGCGTGTGGGAAGGGTGATGTGAGGGACGATTCCATCCTGAAACTGGCTGTAAAGGGATCGGGCAAGGCCCATGATCTTCTCCTCGGCTGCGCCCGCGATCATTCTCTCGGCAGACTCGCTCATGATAGGATCACCTTTGCTCCAGTCACCATCTCCTCGGAGAGCCCCTCGACTATCGGCGCAGAGAATGGGGCGTCATCGGTTGGGATCTTGTAGCAGATGGTTGCGCGCTCACCGGATTTTAGGGCGAGCTTCCAGTTGTAGTCGTATCCGTCCTTGATCTGTGCCTTCCTCGCTGGGGGGTCTACGGAGATTGCCTCCTGGCCGAGCAGGTCATGGAGCTTGAAGGTGCGAGAGAGATCGCCGTGGTTCTCAACATCGATCCTAACCGAAGTTAGGCCGTTTTCCCGGATCACATGTCGGCAGATGAGGACGTTTCCCATGATCTTGGCGACAACCGGCCCGATCTCCGGCTCCTGCATCTCCAGTATCTCGGCGAGCTTGCGCGATATCCGGGGTAGAATCTTTCCGATTATCTCCTCCTTCTCCCGCCGCTCCGACAATGCGCTCTGACGGGATAGGTAGCGGCGAAGCTTCCTTCCAACCTCCTTCAGCGCGAGGTCGATCTCCCCCAAGATCTCGGGCATGTCGGCTATCGCGTCCTTCGACTCCGAGGTGAAGGGGATGTTGGTGGAGGCCACATGGACGAGGATCACGGCCGGGCCAACTGGAAGGCCTCCGCCCGGCTGGCTGAGGGAGTAGTTCTTCCAGGTTATTCCCTCGATTGCATGAGCAATCGCGCAGGCTCCCTGCTGGTAGATGAGCGGCACCCTGTTTGCGAACCTCAGAATCTCGACCCTTCCTTCGGACGATAGCTCCCCTCCGTGGGCCAGGCAGACCTCGACCAGGAATGGATTTCCGGAGTAGACCGCGACAGGCCTCGTGGCCGTTGCCAGGAAGTCCAGGCGGTACTCCTTTACAAGGCCCGCTCTAAGAAGGCTCTCGCCTATGGGGGATAGGCAATCGATGGGAGGCGACTTCACCTTCACAGCCTTGAAGGCGGAGAGGAGGCGCTTTGCCTGCTCGTGGCCTATCTCCTGTGGAGGAAGGTCGCCGTCGAGCCCCGAGATCTGGCATATCTCCTGGGCCGTGATGTTTCCTATCGCCGAGAAGGTCTCCTTCAGAAAGGCCCTCAGCTTCTTCCTCTCGGTGTAGCGCAAAAACTTGATCAGCCCGCCGAGCTCCATTCCGTGGGGGTGCGGCTGGATCTCGAAGGCCTTCTTTGGAAGCGTCTCGACTGCCCTCTCGAAGACCTCAATCGTCCCGTCGGGCTCAACCAGCGTAATACGCGCGTGGGGGTTTACCGTTGCGACGTTCTTGAGGTAGCTGTATACGGACTGCCGCCTGCTCCGGACGTATGAGCCCTCCATCTCCATCTCAACCCTAGTCCCTCGGGCCCTCTCCCACTCGATCTCCCCCTCAACCAGGATCTCGGGCTCGTTCTTCGCGGTGTTGATCATGACCTCCAGGTAGGTTGCCGGCCTTCCCGGGCCGATCTTGGAGGTAATCCTAGTAGGCTTGCCGCTCGTGAGCTGGGAGTAGAGAACGCCAGCCGAGATGCCTATGCCCTGCTGGCCTCGGCTCTGGCGAAGGCAGTGAAACCTAGAGCCGTATAGGAGCTTTGCAAATACCTTGGGGACTTCCTCTCTCACTATCCCGGGGCCGTTGTCCTCCTCGATCACCGTGAAAAGATCGCCGTCCCTCTTGATCTGGACGAAGATATCGGGAAGGATCCCTGCGTCCTCGCAGGCGTCGAGGGAGTTATCGACCGCCTCCTTAACGCAGGTTATAAGGGCTCGGGGGGCGGAGTCGAACCCCAGTATCTGACGGTTCTTTTCGAAGAACTCCGCCACCGAGATGGCTTTCTGCTGACGGGCAAGCTCTTCAGCTATCTCCATGGAAATTCCATGAGGGGTCGAGCCTCTAGAGCTCGGCCCCGACAACGGTCTGCGTCGCGCTTACGTTGTTGATCTCCCTAATGGTATCCACGAGTCTGTTCAGCGTGCTCAGCCCATCCACCTCTATGATCACGACGAAGTCGTACTCACCGAAGACGTGGTATACATCTTTGATCCCGCCAATCGACCTAAGGGAGTTGTAGACCGTCTTCTCCTGTCCTGGAACGACCTTGACCATTGTTACGCCAATCACCATATTTTATCACCACTGATTATAAACTTCGGCTCTATATATAAACTTTTCATCTCTTCTTACCCATATCGATGGTCTCCACATCCTGCGCTCCATCCTCATCGGAGAGCTCCAGCCAGTTCCTCTTGGGCGCTCCCCCCCGCGGCTTCTCCTCTGGGTGCTTCTTCTCTGGGGGCATCGCCCCCCCGGCCGCGGCCTCCTTTCCCTCCTTCAGCGAGGAAAGCGCCTTTCCCACCATCTCTTTGTACTGCTCGATGTCGGTCTGGTAGTGGGCGCGCGCCCTCAAGAGAACGTCGTCGGGACTCGACACTGCATGCTCTGCGGTCGTGAAATCCGACGATGGCCCTGCGGTGGCCTTCAACGCCTTGAGCCGCTCAATGGTCAATCTCGCAGTCTCCAGTATCCAGCGGTCCCTGACATCCTCCTCTACCTTCTGGATGGCTTCAGCCCTCACGGTGAGGATGATCCTTCCGTCCTCGGCCTCGTAGAGGCTGGGTTTTCCGACCACGGCAACGAAGGCCGGGGGTTCGAGCGCTGCTAAGATCTGCGCTGCCTCGAGCTGATACTGGCCGGCATATACGAGAACGCTTCCGGTCGGATCGACCACGCGGCCGCGCCAATACTCCGTATCGCTTCCGATATCGTCCTTCTCCGTCAACGTGCCTGCGAGGAATACCCGATTGCACTTCGCGCCGGTCGGCGTGAGAAGATAGAGGGGAGCATGCTGTTGCTGCTCATCGCCCTGGCCGTCTCCGCCAATCCTGAAGGATAGGTTGGAGTTCCTAAGCTCCCCTGCGAAGACGCGCCTTGCAACCTCTCTAGAGAATATTATCATCTCAGATCACCTCCGTCTCGGCTGCAAGTCCGTCTACTTCGGATGGGTCGAGCGGCGGCATTGCCTCTATCCTCTCGACCAGTATGTAGCGATCTATGCGCGGGCCTTCCACGCTGTAGTACCTTCCAACCAGACGCTCCTCGATCAGGCTTCTGATGACCTCGTGGTCGAGTGCCTCCATCGCCATCTGTTTAGCATCATCAAGCGACAGATCGATCAGGCCTTCTGTTGTCTCCCGGTTGATCAGCACATCCTGGACGCTTAGGCCATCGTCCATCGCGGCCTTGATTCGGAGATCGTAGAGGCCGTCGACCTTGCCATGTTCCCCGCAGAGCCCTTTGGCAAGGGAGCGGCGGCAGATCGGGCAGCGCTTGATCAGTCCTGAGCCCTTCTGTATATCTACTATCGCTCCTTGGAACCTGGCTGATTGAGATCCGACCTCGATATCCTCGTCCGTCTCCTCTATCTGGGAGGTCTTGTTCATCTTGACGCTGAACCTTCCCTGGAACTCGTCTGTGACCAGGTTTTTGAAGAGGTAGCTCTTGCCCTCGACGACATCAGGAAGGTTTGCCTTAGTCCACTTGACGAACTTCATGACCCCTGTCTCGTCTCCGAGAAGGCCAGTCTGGGAAATGGACTCGTTGTTGGGCTCCCATAGCTGCACGACCTTGGCCCGCATGTCAACCCAGATCCCGGGCTGGGATATCGAGTCGACCGTGACCTCCTGGGCCGAGGTCCTCTCAAGAGCCTCGATCTCCTCCTCGGTCTCCTCTATCTGGGAGGTTCGGTTCATCTTGACGCTGAACCTTCCCTGAAACTCGTCAGTGACGAGGTTTCTGAAGCGATAGCTCTTGCCTTCGGCGAGGTCTGGAAGATCTGCCTTCACCCACTTGACGAACTTCATGACCCCTGTCTCGTCGCCTAGAAGGCCAGTCTGGGAAATGGAGTCGCTGTTGGGCTCCCATAGCTGCACGACCTTGGCCTTTATGTCGACCCACATCCCCGTTTCCTTGATCTGAATGATCTTGAGCTCCTGGCTCCCGCGAGGGGCGGTGGGGGCGATACCGTGCTCCTTTAAAAATGAGTTCATCACGCTGCGCCTGGCTTCGTCGATGGGGACATGGAAGGTTTCCACGAGAAGCTTGAGCTTGGTCTCGACGGCATCGGGCGAGACCTCGGCCCCCTGCTCCTTTAGCCGGGCCGCTATCTGATCTGCGATCTCTTTCATCTATATCAGCCTCTAGTTTTGAATGAGAGGTAAGTGGTAGTTGGGGATCAAGGTAGATAAGGGTGATCGAGGCGGGGCGAAAGTGATCGGGAGGGCGGCTTTTGCGAGCAGATGGAGGATAACGGCCTCTGCATTTGGATCAGCGGTCGATGATGGGCTATCTCGGGGCCCTTTGCAAGGCAGGTTGCAGCTTTGTTGCCGACAGTTGTTCGAAGGATGCCAAAGGCGAACTTGGCGGCGGTGGTAGCACTTTCTGGGCCATCGCGAGCCTTCGTCGAGGGGGGGGTCGCGGAGTCGAGTTGGATGCATAAGGTATTACTCACTAATATCACTCGCGTAATACGGATGGAGTGATTATTATGCATCCAGCGGGGCCTCGGACGGGGAGCTACACTGAGGGGGAGGCAAACGTGCTCCTCGGTTGCGAAAGAGACCTGTGCGGGCACTGGGGGGATGGCGAAGTGCTGGATCGGTAATTGGAGAGGGCGGGATCATGGGGCTTTCGGGAGGCGAGCCCCCCGGGCTACAGGCTTGGGAAGCTTAAACCTCTGAATCACAGCCGTGCGGGGATGTTATGGGGGAGGTGGGGGGGTTGGGGTTGTGCGATTAAGCAGATTTAAGGCCAATTTATTTTCGTATATACACTATAACTTGTTTGAGCAATATGAATAATATAGCGGTTTTCCGTACCAGGTTCAATAGTGATGTCGATATCACTGCTGTCCCAGTAATCCTTTTTAAGGGATATTTTATATTCTCCTTTTTTCAAGGTAATTCTATTTGGCGCGTATAGTCCTGTTTTCATTCCATTGATACATATCTCGGCTTTCTCTACTAATTTAGGATGGCACTCAATCAATGCACTTCCTGTAAAGGAGCTAACGTGAAGTAATGCATATAACCAGCTAAAGGCAGGGGGTATGAGAAGCAAAGTGACCTCAAAGACAATTAATGGTGATAATTTTATAATCGATGCGATAAACGCGTTTAATGTATTTATTTGAATTTTAGGATACATATCTACTGAGAAGTCAATTCCAAATGTCAGGCCCCAAAGCGATAAAACTATAAGAATTCCAAATATAATTATAAATCTTTTTAATAAGGTCGGAGTCGCATATGCAATTTTATTTTTCTTTTGATCAACCGATAATATATTACTATAAGGTAAAATTGTATAAAATCCAGCAATGATTGCTAAGATAGTACCAAATATTTGGCTAATTGAGTTGTAATATCCCTGAAAATGATTGGCACAGTAGAGGTCTTTATCGATGATTGAAGGCAGGAACAATATAGATGATATGAGAAAACTTGACATACCAATAAGATTATATAACCATAGATTTATAGTAAGTTGTTTTATAGACTCTCTAAGAACCCTCAATCTCTTATTAATATTACTTA
>Ga0268276_1000144_pt1 | contig 84913 bp, 83 predicted proteins | sample saktaG_4_FD_190145 | JGI IMG/M metagenome (GOLD analysis project Ga0268276, IMG submission 190145) | Saline water microbial communities from Sakinaw Lake, British Columbia, Canada - sak_2010_1_5_45m | ecosystem: Environmental > Aquatic > Non-marine Saline and Alkaline > Saline ... | reverse complement strand
GAAAGGCTGAAGATGGCCATATTGCCCAGGATATGGATGGTTATGGGGACTGTCAGGTTTCCCTCCTTCTCGTAGGCAATGGCAAAGAGGATTCCGCCTGTTATCTGGGACAGCCCGGAGCCCGCGGGATGGGCCAGGACAAATGCCAGCGTGCTCAGAGCTACGGCAACGAATACCCCCCACCGTCTGAAGAAACTGTATATTATCCCCCTGAAGAAGATCTCTTCCGCCACGGGCGACACAATGCCTCCGACAAGGAAAAAGAGGACAACCTCATTTCGTCCTGCCGGAAGGCGGGTGTGTACCAGTGTGGTGGGATTTATACCGAGGGCAAACAGCGCCGCAGAGACAAGAAGCACCATTGTTCCGAAACCGGCCGACCAGACAAGCCCCCTTTTCAAGCCGAAAAGCATGCCGGACGGGGCAAGGCCTATGGAGGAGATGCTCCCTTCCAGGATCAAAACTGTAAGCGCAATAAAGATTGTCTCAAGAAGGCGCGCAACGCCCAGAATGAGCAACAGATTATCAGCCCCACCAGAGACCGCAAACCTCGCTATCACCTCGATTGCGACAATTACCGCAAGGGAGACAAACACTGTCTTTATTTTGATTTTGCCTGTTTCCATCCAAGACTCCTCAACGCCCTGTAGGCACACTGCTGGCTGTACCAGTCGTCGGACGACTCAATCCTCTTTATGATTTCCACGGCGGCGCCAGGGTCCTTCCTCTCTCCAAGGGCATAAAAGGCCATGCAAACTACATTCCGGTGCGGGTCATTCAGCAGGGCCAGAAGAGCGCTGCCGATTTCGGGTTTCCGACTGTTACTCATGGCCTTTGCCAGCCAGTAGCGCTCGGGCACACGGGGACTTTTCAGCATTTTTTTATAGGACTCGAAATTGCTCACTTCCATCCCCTTCCGCCCTATAAACTTCAGGGCCGCAACCCTGTCCTTCCAGTTTTCCAATTCCATGACTTCAGACAGGTTTCCTGTATCCACCGCCCTGCCGCTGCCTGAATAAAGCAGGAGCAAAAGAGCGCCGCCGGTCAAAAAACAGAGAACAGAGGCCGCGGCAGAGGTCCTCCAGGGGTTCATCAAAGGGGTCAGTGCGAGGGAAAACAGCGCGCGCAGAACAATATACAGAATGATGGGGGACCCCGTCAGAAGGCATAAAAAGACAAACTTCCTGAAGAGTAAATACCTGTCGGTCTTCAGGGAAAATTCCCTCAGTATGTGGCCTGACCGGGAAAGAAAAGCTTTCGGCGGGATTTGAAGAATCGCCTTCCCCCTGTTTTTGAAGACAAGCAGGCCATTCTTTCTTGATATCTCCAGATCGGCCTTTGAGTATCCGCTTATGGGAAGGTAGTCATGGCGGAGCAATCTTTCTTTTACAAGGTTTGCCACTGGGCCTTTCCCGAGCTGATCGGGATTGCATGTCCTGATCATTTTTTGATCAAGTGATTTGAAGGCCTCCGCGGGATAGAGTGTGTATTTGTAATAGAAATCGCTGATTTTTGTTCCAAAAGAATTGGACATGAGGAGATTGTCTCTGATGTCGAGAAATACGTCGCCACCGGCCCGGGGCAGCCACAGAAGCGCCAGGACCAGAAGAGGAATAACGTGGACAAGTTCTCCAGACCGGGTTCGCTGCCTTGCCTGAACAGGCATCCATTTCAGGGCAGCCGCGAAAACCACGGGGGGTACAAAAAGAAAATAGGAGGCAGCAGCGGGGCAGAAGCCTTTAAAGTTCACCGATGCAAGACATCCCACCCACAATATCAGGAAAAAGCCCAGAGATAACCTGCTCCGTGAGAAGACGCGATCCCATGTCCAAAACGCGGCAAAAGTCAGAAGAGAGAGACCAGCCCCCACAGTCAGCGTAAAAAACAGGCCTCCGAAAAAGGCGGGGCCGAATTCCCTCAGGTGCACCATGGCATGCTGGTTTGGCACCACGAGATAGCCGGCTTCCCTCATAGCCACAAAGGCACGGCAAAGGCCGGCATTAGACAGACAGACCTGTATGGTGGCTATAAGCTGGGCCGCAAACAGTCCGGGAAGAAGTATCTTTAACAATTTCATCCAGCTACCCATCAGTGATGCGCGTTGTGTTTAACCATGCTCTAAACTTATAGCATATTTATGCTCGCAATTGTCAATATGCGACTGTAATCCCCTGTTGAAAAAACCACCTGCCCTGTGGTAGAAATTCCCCATGGAGCAGAATATGATCGCCCGCATAAACAGTGGTTCCGGCATCGGAGGTTTTACACTCCTTGAGGTCATGATTGCCATGGCCATCCTCGCCATAACGCTCGTTGTGGTTTTTCAATCCCAGTCACAGAGCATATCCATGGCAGGCAGTGCGAGGCTTGAAACCACTGCTGCCCTCCTTGCCCAAAGCAAAATGGCTGAGATCGAGGCGGCGAATCCGAAAAATGTCGCCTCCGACAGCGGGAATTTCGGCAATGATTTCTCCGATTATTCATGGCAGGTAGATGTGACGGAAACGGAATTCGAGCAGTTGAAAAAATTTGAGGTTAAGGTTGTAAATGAAAAAATGACGTCGAATAATTCCTACCGGCTCGCGCTTTACAGGTTCGCCGTTTACTGATGAAAAACATGAAGATACTACCCCATTTTTGAGGTATCTCAAAATAAAGCCTGCGTTTTGAATCGAGATATTTGCACTTATCCATCCTGATTCGCCGGGATGAAAAGTGGTTAATCCGCAGCTTGCTGAAGGGAGGTTTATGGTGAGTCATGCTTCCCAGAACACTCGAAAAAAGCATTTTTAAACGATTTCATAAGGGCAAGATCATTTTGGTTTTGGGCGCCCGTCAGGTCGGGAAGACAACATTGGTGAATCACCTCGCCGAGACTTCCGGCCTTTCAACTCTTTATCTGAATGGCGATGAAGTCGATATTCGGGAAATGCTCTCAGATACGACATCTACACAACTGAAGACGCTGGTTGGCCATCATCCACTGGTAATTATCGATGAGGCCCAGCGCATCGTCAATATTGGAGTAACGCTGAAACTTATGGCCGACAACCTGGAGGATGTGCAGGTTTTGGTAACGGGGTCATCATCATCGGAGTGGGGTAATAAAATAAATGAACCATTGACGGGACGCAAGTTTGAATACCTGCTCTTCCCAATCTCCTTCCGGGAAATATCTGAATATACCAGTTTGCTCGACGAAAAGCGCATGCTGAAGCACCGTATAATTTATGGCGCCTATCCGGAAGTTAATCCACTGTAATTACACCGAAGAACTTTTCCGATTTTGTTATCAAATGAGGGGGGTAGGGTAGAATATGATCGCTCGCACAAACAGTGATTCCGGAATCGGAGGCTTCACGCTGATTGAGATACTGATCGCCATATTTATACTGGCGACGGTATTGACAACGGTATATGCCGCCTATACCGGCACCTTCAGGATCGTTAAGGATACACAGTACGCCGATGACATCTACAGTATGGCAAGGACAGCAATGAGCAGGATGACAAAAGACATGGAATCTGTCTGTAGTAGTAAAGGCTCTTTCAGATTCATTTCAGGAGAGACCGAAACGGGAAGAGAAGAGTTTACGGAGCTGTCATTCCTTTCATTCGCGCACATTGACTTTTCCAATGAAAGAATCTCTGGCGCTGCCTCTATAAGCTACTTTGTCGAAGTGGATACGGAAAAAGATGGCTGCATCCTGAAACGGAAGGATAATCTGTACCGGAACAAATTAGAAAACGCGGAGGAGGCTTCGAGAAAAGGGGGATACACCCTCTGCGACAGGCTGCAATCACTGACGTATAAGTTTTATGACCGCGCCGGAGAGAAATACGACTCCTGGAATTCTGAATCCGATTTTAAGGCCCAGCATGGCAAGGCGCCGGCTGTCGTGTCCATACAAATAAATTTCATGAATCCCGATGACAAAGACAGGCCTTACAGGTTTATGACAAAGGTGTTTCTGCCGGTGGTTGGGGAATAGAGATCAGGGTAAAGAGGACGGCATGAAAAAGATCCTGATGAACGACAGAGGGGTAGCGTTGATATTGGTGATACTGATGATCAGCGTCATTATCGCCGTGACGCTTCACCTGAATATCTTATCGAGGTCCGGGATATACGAGGCCGCGAATCTTGGCGACGGAATCCAAGCCGCCTGTGTGGCAAAGTCAGGATTTTACGCGGGCGAAGCGCTCCTGCGTGAAGACAAGAACAGTTTCGATTCCCTGAATGAGGACTGGGCCGGATCACAGGAGTTTTCCGCCGGCTCAGCCGCTTTCTTTGACGCGGGACGCTTTGAGTTGAATATCGAGGATGAATCCGGTAAGATCCCAATCAATAGGCTTGTGGCCGACAATAAATACAACAGTAAACTCGGGGATCTGCTGACAAGGTTTCTGACCCTGCCGGAATTTGACATGGATGAGCAGCAGGTCCGCGATATTGTGGACGCGGTCAGGGACTGGATAGATAAAGACGACGAGATAACCGGTTTCGGCGCCGAGAATATATACTATGAGGGGTTGGAAGAGCCATACGCGTGCAAAAACGCTCCCCTGGATTGTATTGATGAGCTTTTAATGGTAAAGGGCATCACCAAAGATTTGTACTACGGCACGGGCAAGCGACCCGGAATCGCAAGGTATCTTACTGTGTATGGTGAAGGGAAGATAAATATCAATACTGCCCCCAAATTGGCGCTGATAGCGCTCGCCGACGGAATCACCGGAGAGATGGTATCCAGCATGGACGAATACAGGCGTGACGAGGAAAACGATCTTTCCGGGCCGAATTGGTATAATAATGTTACGGGCATGGACGGCATAACCATCGACTCCGAGCTGATAACCGTAAAGAGCGATATATTCAGAATTACATCCAGCGGTTATCTGAATGGTATAAGCAGAAGTGTAAGCGGAACAGTCGAAAGAAACAGCGACGGCAAAGATGTAAAGATACTGTCCTGGAAGGTGGATTGATGCCGGAGAAGATTCTGGGCCTTGATATCGGCAGGAGCAGCATAAAGGCGGTTCTGGCTACAGTCAGCCTGAGAGGGTACGAGCTCACAGGCATGTCCCTTGTTGATATTGATGAGGCGGGCGGCGTTGAAGGCTCCCTGAAAAAACTGTTTGAAAATGACGCATTCAGAAACAGCGTGTGCGTAACTTCGCTTCCCTCAAAAAGTTTTTCCTTCCGCAATATAAAACTTCCATTCAAAGACAGAAAAAAGATTGACAAGACTATCGCGTACGAGCTTGAACCGCTTATCCCCTATTCCGCCGAAGACGTTCTTATAGATTACACGGTTTTGGACCAGCGGGATCAATCAGGGATATTCGCGGCCGCGATCCCTGAATCCACCGTCGGTAATTTGATCCGGCTCCTTGACGAATGCCATGTAGAGGCATCGGCCATTAATATAGATGCCGTCCCTGCCGTTTCTAAGCTGATAGCTGGCGGTGTCAAGGGCTGCGGCCTTCTTCTGGACATCGGATACAGAGACACCTCCGGTGTGTTGTTCAGGGAAGGCGGGATATTTCACATAAGGCATTTCCCTTTCGGTGGAGCGAGCATTACCGAGGCGTTAGCGGAGGCCGCCGGGATTGAATTCTCAGAAGCCGAAGAGAAAAAGAGGTCGGGCGATACAGGAGAAACCGGAGAAAAGATTTCAGCAGTGTGCCGGGAATTCTTTTCTGAAGTGAAGAACACGCTGGAATTCCTGCGGTTGAAAGGAGAGATTGAAGAAGCACCCGCGGAGATATTTCTGACCGGAGGAGGAGCGCTATACCGGCCCCTCACAGGCGAAATGGAGGCATTTTTCTCCCTTCCGGTGGAGCCGGTTGACAGCTCCGCCGCGGAAGATATCAGCATAAAGGAGGGGGTCGCGGAAGGTTTGAATTCCATGCTGATGAATCAGGCCATTGCTCTCGCAACCGGGGAGGTAAAGAAGGGCGCGGGTTTTAACTTTGCTAGGGGAAGGTTCAGACCGAAAAGGGTGTATGAAAAATTCCGTAAAGATTTCAGGTGGGTAGCGGCGCTTGTCCTCATAATCCTTTGCGTCCTCGGAGTTGATCTGTACATGGACTACCATTATGACAGGACACGTCTGAACAGAGTAAACCAGGAAATAGCGGCTGTCTTTAAAAAGACCTGCCCCGAGGTCACAAAGATAGTCGATCCAGTCCAACAGCTCAAAGTGAAAATCGCCGGGGAGCGGCGGTCTTCCGCCGGACTGAACGGCAATGGGTTCGGGATAAAGACACTGGACATATTGAAGGATATCTCCCGGCTTATTCCGGAATCCACAGAGTTTCTTATCACGAGTTTCACGTTTGACGGGGAAACTGTGAAAATCAATGGCGAAACCGACAACTTCAACAGCGTTGACGGAATAAAAAACAGTCTCGGCAAATCGGACTGGTTTAAAGACGTTACAATAAGCTCGGCCAGTCTCATAAAAAAGGGGAGCCGGGTCGGATTTGATTTGAGGATGGGGATAAAGGGATAGAAGGTTAGAAGATTAGAAGGTAAGAGAAAAAACAATGGCGATGGATTTTTGGACAAAATTTAAATTTAAACTGACAAAGCGGGAAAGATATTACGTGTCAGCGGGCATTGCCCTGGTCGCTCTCTTTATCGTCTTCCAGTTTGCCCTGTTCCCTTTTCTGGACGCAAAGGAAAAAACCAGGCATTCTGTTCAGGCAAAAGAGAAGACCCTAAAAGAACTGGCCTCTCTCAGTTCGGAATACGTGGCGCTGAAAGAAAATTCGGTTGACATCGGAAGGATGCTTGCCCTCAGATCCAAAGATTTTACACTGTTTTCTTTTCTGGAAAAACAGGCTGGGCAAAGCGGGATAAAACCGAACATAAAATACATGAAACCCTCCACCTCAACGGACAAGGTCCCGTACAGTGAATCATCCGTGGAGATGAATCTGGAAAACATCACTCTGAAACAACTCGTCGAGTATCTGCACCTTGTGGAGTCGCAGGAGAATCTGGTCAGAATCAAAAGGATTTCGATAAAACAGAGCAAGGGGAGTTCGGAATACCTGACCGTTTTGATGCAGCTTGTGACATACATGAAAGATTAGAAGATTAGAAGATTAGGGGTTCTGGGTTCTGGTAACTGTAAGCTGTAAACCGTTATAACCATGAAAACAAAAAAATGGATTACATATACGATATACGGCGTGCTGATTACGGCTATTTTTCTGTATGTTCGATTTCCTTCAGACAGCGCGGGAAGGTATATCAAATCAATTGTCGAGGGCGACAACCCGAATGTTGTCCTCCTGATTGATTCTGTGAAACCCTGCTTGCTACCGGGCATAAGACTGGGCAACATTGAAATCGGCTTCAGGGACAAACCGGATCTGATTCTCAGAATGAGCGCCTTAAAACTGCGGCCGGCCATTATAAACCTCTTTACCGGCAAACTGACGCTGCTTTTGAATGCAAATGCATACGAAGGGCGTCTAAAGGCGGATATAGGTTTCGCAAACCGCTTTTCACGCAAAGGACCTGTCAGAATAAATGCCGGGTTTAATGACATCAGCCTCGAAAAGTGTTCCTTCATCAAAACAGCGACAGGCCGCGAGATTGGCGGCAGGCTCGAGGGAACCATGTCGTATAATGGAAAATGGGACAGGTTCATCAACGGCACAGGCAGCGCAAACATCGCGCTCCTTGACGGAAACGTAAAGCTTTTGGGAGACATATTCGGCCTCAATGAGATGAACTTTGATAAAATGGAGGTGGATATGACTCTCAAAAATCGCACCCTGAAAATAAACAACTTAAAAATGGCGGGAAGACAGTTGAGCGGGTCTTTCAACGGAGATATATTGTTGAACGAAAATATCATGCGGAGCAGGCTCGCCATAAAAGGTGATGTGGACGTTCACACCCTTGGCAAAAGAATTTCGACCACACTTAGGGGAACCCTATCAAATCCAGTCCCGAGGTTTATGTAATAGATGGTTTACAGTTGAAACTATGACAACAAAATATCGTGCAATAGTCATCCTTATAGCAATTACCGTCCTGGCATATCTGTCCGTGGATATCTTTTACAGGGTGGTGAACGCAAAACTTGCCGGCGTCAAAACCGGAACAACAGTTACTGAAAAGGCGAATATTCAGGTTGTCAAAAAACAACCTCTGGATTCCTACAGCGTGATTTCTAAAAGAAACCTGTTCGGCTCAATCGATAAAGCTGCGGGAGAAAGATATATCGATGTCAATGAGTTGGAGTCCACAAAATTGGATCTGGCCCTTTTGGGCACTGTTTCCGGAACAGGAAATTTCGATTGCGCCGTTATCGAGGAAAAGGACAAAAAGAAACAGGGGCTTTTCAAGACTGGAGATACTGTTGCCTCCGCCACCGTCGCCAGGATAATGCGCGGCATGGTTGTACTGCGCGTGGACGGCAGGGATGAGATATTGGCAATGGATAAGCCCGGCAAAGACAGGGAGAGTGAGGAAAAGCAGGCCTCTGGTGCCGGAAGTTCTGTAATCGTGAATAAAGCCGAGATAAACGAAGCCATGAAAGACATGGGCAAGATTCTTACCCAGGCCAGGATTCGACCATATTTCTCCGCTGGAAAATCGGACGGCTTCATAATAAGCAGCATAAAATCCGGAAGCATCTTTCAGAAAATGGGCATGCAAAACTGGGATATCATACAGAGTGTTAACGACCAGCCGATTAAGAGCCCGGACGAGATGCTGAAGCTGTATGACAGTTTGAAATCGGGCTCCTCGATAAACCTTACTATCAAAAGGAAAGGCAAAGAACAAAATCTGGAATATATTTTCCAGTAATTATCAGTTGCCGGTTACCGTAAACAGCGAACCGTAAACCATTGCCCATGTATACATCATATTTCGGCTTGAAAGAAAATCCATTTAATTTGACTCCGGATCCCAAGTATCTCTTTCTCAGTCCGCAGCACAGTGAAGCGCTGAGTCACCTGCTCTACGGCATAAATGAAAAAAAAGGATTCATGGTGATTACTGGAGGGATTGGAACAGGCAAGACCACCATCTGCAGAAAACTGCTTTCCGTCCTGGATCAATCGATTGACAGCGCCCTTATATTCAACCCCTCTCTCTCAGAGATGGAACTTCTGGCAACTATAAATCAGGAGTTTGGCATTAAGTCAGGAAGGGGAAGACCCACCAGAAAGCGCCATATCAGCGCCTTGAATGCATTTCTTCTGAAAAACTTCTCTTCGGGTAGAAATTCGGTTTTGCTTATTGATGAGGCCCAAAACCTTTCCCGTGGCGTGCTGGAACAGATCCGGATGCTTTCCAACCTTGAAACCGAGAGGGAAAAACTGTTGCAGATAATACTCATTGGACAACCGGAATTGGAGGAACTCCTGACATCACCATCTTTGAAACAACTCAATGAGAGGATTACAGTGAGGTACAACTTGACCCCGTTTAATCGTCGCCAGGAAGAAGACTATATAAGGCACAGATTGGCGGTAGCGGGCGCAGACAATGGATTCCCACGGTTTTCCAGCCAGGCATTCAGAAAGATCCACAGCTATTCCAAAGGCATCCCCCGGCGCATAAATGCCATCTGTGACAGGGCATTGCTCATCGCGTACAGCGGGGATTGCAACGTTATCAGCAGAAATCTTGTAAGGGAAACGGTATCCGATATCGGCAGCGGCTACCTGACAGACAAAACAATGTCTCGGAGGAAAAGAGAATGTCTGTTGCTTCTCTCTACCCTGATTATACTTATTCTCCTGTTGCTGGCAGTCACTGTGGACAGAGAAGCGGTTTTTGAATTTTTTTCAAATGCAATTTTTTTTAAGTGGGATAGATGAGTCATATAGATAACGCCCTTAAAAAGGCTCAGAAAGAAAAGGATAATATCTACCAGCGTTACAGTCGTATAGTGCCTGTGGCAACCCACAAAAATAATACCGGCCGCAAGATGGGACTGGTAATCTTTGCGGCTGTCGCATTGATATCCCTTTCCGCGATCGCCCTTCTGGTGTTTGAGAACAACGCACGTGACGGGAGAGAGGGTGTAATCCCTCACGAAAATGTCGCGGTGGAGAAGGTGACGGCATCACAACAGGAAAAGGCGATCATCACAGGCACAGCGGCAGTTCCACTTCTCGACAGCGGCGAGAAGAAAACCCTCCCCTCCCCCATGGCCGGAAATGACGGCAGCGTGAAAACTGGCGCCGATACGATATCCGGCGTGGACACGCTGTACCGAAAGGCCCTGGGCTACCAGCAGAAAGGCGACATGGATAAGGCCGGTGAGGGGTACAAAAAAGTCCTGAGTATCGAGCCGGAGCATGTCTTCGCCCTGAACAATCTCGGGGTCATTTACATGAGCCGGAGGAAAAACAAAGAGGCTGCGGACATGTTCATAAAGGCCATGACTCTGAAGGCTGATTATATTGATCCATACTACAACCTGGCATGCCTCTACTCTCTGTCGGGGAATATTTCAGAGAGCCTCCATTATCTGAAAATGGCTGCCTCGATAAATAATAGTGTGAAAAACTGGGCAAAAAATGATAGAGACCTGAAGAATGTTCGCGAATCGGCAGAGTTTAGAAAAGTTTTTGAGTGACAGTAACTGTTCCCTGTTTACAGTTACCGGTTTACGGTTGAAAAAACAGAGAATCGTTGGGTCTCGCTCATCGTTGTATAACTTATTGGGAAAACCGTGAACTGTTACAATAACTACAGGAAACGAGATACTTTCAGCATGAGAAAATCAGCAAGAAAATACTTATTGTTATCTGTCATCATTCTGTGCGTCGTGTCATTCACTGCACCCGGAAACATAATGGGCGCCCGGGTAACAGGGGATGAAAAGCTCGTTACTACCGGCAAAGAAACTGTCAGCCCTGGAAAAAAGTCCCCGGAAATTCCCCCTGCCGGGAAAATCGAAAAAAAGGAAATGCCGGCAGAGAAAAAACCAGAGCCAGGTAAAGAAAATGCCAGGTACGTAACCATAGATTTTGACGATGTTGATATAAGGGTATTCATAAAATTTATCAGCGAATTGACGGGCAGCAATTTCGTGATCGACACAGGGGTTAAGGGAAAGGTTACTATAATCTCCCCGAAAAAAATCTCAGTCAAAGAGGCATATAAGGTATTTGAATCGGTGCTGGACGTGCATGGATTCAGCGTGGTTCCTGCCGGGGATATCATAAAGATAGTTCCCTCACAAGACGCAAGGACAAAAAACATTGAAACCCGTCTGAAGAAGAGCGCAATAGACCCTGAAGACAAGGTTGTAACGCAGATCATTTCTCTGAGCTACGCAAACCCTGATGAGTTGAAAAAAGTTTTAACGCCGCTGATATCCAAATCAAGCGTTATCCTGTCCTATCCCCCAACGGGAATGCTTATCGTAACCGACCTTCTCTCCAACATAAAAAGACTTCTCACAATAGTAAGCGCCCTGGATATTGAGGGGATCGAGGAGCAGATATCTGTCATACCCCTGGGACGCGCCTCTTCCACGGAAATTGCCAAATCGCTGGATCAGATATTTCAGAAAACAGCCGCACAAAAAAAGGGCTCTATCGATTCAAACATGAAGATTGTGGCCGATGAACGCACAAACACCATAATAACCCTGGCCAGTGAAAATGATACTATGCGCATAAAGCAGCTTATAAAGCTCCTGGACAAGGATGTCCCGAGAGGAGAAGAAAGGCTGCGTGTTTATCGCCTTGAGAACGCGGATGCCGAAGAGCTGTCAAAGGTCTTAATGAATATTCCATCAAAGGACGCGAAAGACACCCAAAAAGGGAAAGCTCCCCTCCTCTCAAAAGATATAAGCATCGTGCCGGACAAGGCCACAAACACCCTTATCATCACGGCCGAGAGAGATGATTATAATGTACTTGAGGGCGTGATCAAGCAACTCGATGTTCCCCGCCCGATGGTATATATCGAAGCCCTTATTATGGAAGTCAATGTGGACAAGGGCTTTACGCTTGGCGCAGAATGGGTAGCGGGAAATGACTTCACTACCGAGGGACGGGCTGGCGCTTATGGGGGAGGATTTGTGAGCGGAGGCATAATACCTCACCTTGATTCAAAAGGAATCCCTACCTGGCCGTCAGGGTTTTCTGTTGGTGTGCTGGGCGAAGGGATAACTGTCGGCAATATTCTTTTCCCCAGCCTTGGTGCCTTTTTCCAGGCATATCAAACTGACCAGGATGTCCATATACTCTCCACGCCCCAGATACTCACACTAGACAACGAAGAGGCGGAGATATATGTCGGGGAAAATGTGCCCTATCAGACCAGAGCGGATTCATCTACCGTTACAGATTACAGCAGCTATGAATACAAGGATGTGGGAGTAACCCTGAGAATTACCCCGCAAATCAGCCGAGAACGCTTTGTCCGCCTCAACATATTCCAGGAAGTTACAAAAATGGTGGGGGACGATACCAACGACCGACCCACCACGCTGAAACGCACAACCAAGACGACTGTAACAATCAAAGACAAAAACACCATAGTCATCGGCGGTCTCATAGGAGATGATATTACCAATACCGTGTACAAGACCCCCTGCCTTGGAGACATCCCGGGTCTTGGCTGGCTCTTCAAATACAAGAGTGAGACTCGTGAAAAACGGAATCTCTTCATATTCATCACCCCCCGCATCGTAGAAAACCCGACTGAAGCAAAATCGATATATGAAGAAAAGCAGAAACATATCAATGAAGTCGAAGAGGGCGTGATCAAAACCTACGAGAAAAAGCGTAAAGAGTAAGGAGTAAAGAGGCCTGAACCGTAAACTGATAAACCTTGAACCAGGATAAAAGCTTGACCAAACTAACCAATACTACCGAGACAGATCTCCTCCGGGAGATGAGCGTCAAATTGGATATCCCCTTCTGGCCCGAACTTCCCGCGGAGGATATAAGGGCTGATTTTACAAAGAAAATCCCGATTCAATACCTTAAAAAGCACAAGTTGGCGCCTATTGAAACTGCCGACGGCACATCCATAGCGGTGAACGATCCTTCCGATTTTCCACCCATTGATGACCTTCGCCGCATTCTTGACTGGGAAGATGCCAGAATCATCCTTTCCACCAGTTCGGCCATCCTTTCTGCCATAAATATGGCTTATGATCAGGGTAGCGGTTCCGCCGAGGAGTTCGTTCAGGATATGACCGAAGAATCTCCTGACAGCATTATTTCCGAAATCGAGGAAACAGCCGACCTGCTCGACGATACCAGTGACGCGCCGGTAATAAAGCTGGTCAATCTCATATTGTCCCGTGCTGTCAAGGACCGAGCCAGCGACATCCACATAGAACCCTATCAGCACAAACTCACCGTCAGATACCGGGTTGACGGGGTGCTGTATAATGCCCTGAATCTGCCGAAAAAGATCCAGTCTTCCCTTGCTTCACGTATAAAGATCATGGCGAAGCTCAATATTGCCGAAAAGAGGCTCCCACAGGACGGGAGAATCAACATCAAAATCGGGGATAAAAATATCGATATTCGTGTATCGGTAATTCCCATTGCCTTTGGTGAAAGAGTTGTCCTGAGACTTCTTGATAAAACAGATACGTCTTTCAAACTGATTGATCTGGGGATTGACAAGGAACGTTTCAATCTCCTTGACGATCTTATCAGGTCACCATACGGAATTATTCTGGTGACAGGCCCGACAGGAAGCGGCAAGACGACGACACTCTATGCCGCTCTCTCCACCATAAACAATCCGGAAATCAATATCATCACAATAGAAGACCCCATAGAGTACCAAATCGAAGGCATAGGACAGATTCAGGTAAATCCAAAAATTGATCTTACCTTTGCCAAGGGGCTTCGGTCGATTGTAAGGCAGGACCCCGATGTAATCCTGGTGGGAGAGATCCGGGATATGGAAACCGCTGAAATCGCCATCCAGTCATCTCTGACAGGGCATCTCGTATTCTCCACACTGCACACCAACGACGCGGCCAGCGCCGTCACACGTCTCATTGATATGGGGATAGAACCGTTTCTGATAACATCTTCAGTTATAGCCATCATAGCCCAGAGACTGGTAAGAGTTCTCTGTCTTGAATGCAGGGAGGAATATATCCCGGATGACAAATCACTAACAAAAATCGGCCTGAGCAAAGGCATACCGGATGGCTGCAAAACTTACAGGAAAAAGGGATGCCCTGCCTGCATGAATACCGGCTATCGGGGAAGAGCGGCCATTTTTGAAATGATGATCCTTGACGATCACCTGAAAAAGCTGATCTTAAAGACATCGGATACAAATCAAATAGGAAAGGAAGCGGTCAAACTTGGAATGATCACCCTGGTGCAGGACGGCGTGCGCAAGGTTCTGGAAGGAATGACCACTGTTGAAGAAGTGTTCAGAGTAACCAGGATCTAAGGAATTGCAAATTGAGTAATTCGAAATTACTCACCCTTTTCGGATGAAGGTTTAGATGAGGGTCTGGAATCCGGCGCGGCGGTTGTTGCTTCGCTTGCGGTGGAATGTGTCTCGCTCCCGGACGTCTCACCAGCGGAGGGTTTCTTTCCGCCGTAATCCGTTACATACCAGCCCGACCCCTTGAGATGAAAGGAGGAAAGGGATATCAATTTATTAACCGGCCCTCCACAGAACTTGCAGGTTTTTACCTCACCATCTGTGATACCCTGAAATACTTCGAACTTCTTGTTGCATTTCCCGCACTTGTACTCGTAAATAGGCATAAAACTTTCTCCCATCCAACTACTTCGCGCCCGAACATTCTCTTCGTTCGGGAACTAATTAAATATGTCTCCTATATTGTAACGGCTGCTGAAACAATCAAGCACAAGATTAATGTCTGTGTCAGCCACCGGCTGGAGCATGCTCCTGGTAATCGAATGTACCTTTTCTTCTTCGGCAATCTTTTCTTCCAATGGTGCGTCAAATTTGATTTCCATGCAGTTAAACCGGATAACATGGACAAGCTCATGCGCGGCTATGTACAGCATAAGAGGCTCCAGTTTAACGAACGGCCTGCTCCTTTTCACCGCGTCAAGAATCCGGTCATCCTGAAGGCAGATCTTGAAGAAATAGAAACTGTCGGGATGATCGGCGTCGTCTTCTTTTTGATAAAGATACCTGCAGAGATGCGCGAAAGCCTTGCTGTCCACCTCGTGACCACTAAGACGGGCAAGAGTTTCAACCTCGTACCTGTGAGTCTTTAATCCACCGCTGCCAAGATGAAAATACCCCTCAGCCAGATCCCCGGCATGGCGAAACATTTTCCCTATAAGGGATATTTCTGATGGATTGAAATACATTTTTCAAATCCACTCCCGTAAATCTGCGGCTAATATATATCCAAATCGGTAGATGTCAATACAAAACGGCTTCGCAAAAAGTCGATCTTTACCATAAGCCGTCAAAAAACTTTCTTTATTTTCCAGGCGGACTCGCAGAACTCTGCGGTTCCATTTTCAGGGATTGAGATGCTTTTCCTTACACTTTTGCCGAGGGAAGTCTCTTTTCCCCTGTAGGTGTAAATCCCCCCCTCTACCATCTTCATGTTTCTCAGGCTGAGCGGCAGGTCGGAGGCGTACACAATGATTCTCTCCTCCCCGAAAGGAGACTGAACCTCAAGATTAAATCTGTCCCCCTCATCCGGGATGGTATAAGTTTTACCCCTTTTAAAAAAGGAGATCTGCCTGTAATTATTGGGCAGGAGTTGGAAAACTTTGCCTTTTACACCCACTTTCACTATCTTGCCATAGAAATCTTTATTCCCCTTAAAGAATATCTTGACGCGTTCGCCTTCGCCATATTCCCTCTTGTCCGTCCATACATCCACGGCAAGAGGCGCCGCGGGCTTCATCAGCACAGTCCGCAGCCTGTCGTCCCCATATGTCAGGCCTTCGAGCCGGTATTCTGCCTCTCCCTGCATACTCGCGTGGTAGCGGCCTTTATCATCAACATCATAATTTTCCACGCTCAGAACGGTAACAAAATGTCCTGTCTTGTTCTTGATGATTTTGTATTCAAGGTTGATACCGGCAATTTTTGTTCTGGAATCAAGATACTTCTTTGCCCCTTCAAGAATGCGCTCCCTTGCCTTTGAAAGCAGCTTCCCGTGAATCTGCTCTGCCTTCTCCCCTTCACCGGGATACGCGTAAACATCCACTGACTGGATAACTGATCGCATCTCAAGATCAGGGGCCATCTCTTCAGCCTGAACATCGGCCACGCAAACGATGCCTGCAGATATAAAAAACAGAAAAGGCAAAAGAACGAAAAAAATAAATATCCTTTTTTTCATATCGATCCTCCCTTAGGGACAGCTGTCCCTATTTAGGTATCGGAACACTCCCGAGGAGATATTTGAGATCCTCATCCTCGAATTTTATCGAGAATCCTATGAAGGGGGAATCACCGCCCTGGTTGCTGATAAAGTCATCCCATCCGGCCGACAGGTAGATATGCTTTAAGAGCCGGTACTCGGCGTATGTCTTGAGGTGCGCGTTCCGGTCACTGTCAAAGTCAAAGGCCTCAAAGGTAAGCTGCAAATTATCATTAAAGGCAAAGTAGTCTATACCGACGCCGCCCGTCGATTCAAAAATACCTCCCCTGAGGGCTATGTCCTTGAATCTCTTTCCAATCTGCGCGGTGAACAGGAGACCGTCTCTATCCCACGTCTCGGTTCGCACTGGTGCTCCACCCGCCGTGGTGGTATCTGTCACCGTCAGTCTGCCCCTGGGGTCAGAAACCAGTCCGAGGACATAGAAGGTGTCTTCCTTCGGCCGTATCGTCAGGTCAAGGTAGCCCTTCCCGTCACCGCCGTCAAACAGGTATTCCCCCCGGTAGCTGAGAAATGTCTTAAACTGCTCGGTCTTCGACACGTACCGGTCTATTCCCTCCATACTCTTTCCAAGGCTCTTCATGCTTGCGTTCAGATTATCTACGGTATCTTCGTCATTGACCAGCTTCCCTATGGAGCCTTCCCCCCGGTTAATCTTTTCGGTGATGTTTTTGAGTGATGCAAGGGTCTGATTGAGGTTGTCAAAGGCGTCCTTGTTTTCAACCAGCTGACCGATAGTACCCTCTCCTCTGTCGATCTTTTCCACGATGCTGTTCAGCGTCGCAAAGGTCCTGCGCATCTCAGCCGAGGCCTCGCCGAGATTGGTTATCATCAGATTGAGCTTTTCGTCGTTCTGTGTTACGACTCTGTTCAGATTCTCAGTAATGGCCCTGGTATTCTCTATTATTGCCCTGAGGTTTTCCTCCCCCTGCGCGCCCCCCAGGGTATTTTTCAGCGAGGCCGTCACCTTCATAACATCGCCAGCTATAGTTCCGAGTTCACTCAGCAGCTTGTCGATATCGGCCTGCTGTCCTGTTCTGGTAATATTCCCTCCTGCCGCGATATATGTCTCACCCTTTGTTCCGGGCACAATATCCACATATTTATCACCCAATATGCCATATGCCTTTATCTTGGCCGCCACATCCTTTTCCAGCTCTACTGATGGAAGTATCCTCAAAGCAATCAGGGCCTTGCCGTCTTTGAGGGATATCTCCTCGACCCTCCCCACCTCCACGCCTGCTATCTGCACGGAGGCATCTTTCTCAAGACCCGTAGCGTTATCAAATACCACGTTCACCAGGTATCCCTTCTTGAGGCCGAACCCGTATTCGCCGACCCTGAAGGACATGTATGCCAATATAATCAATGCTGCCAGAACGAACAGACCTACCTTTGCTTCCGTGCTGATTGAAGACATATTCTTCTCCATTCTTAGTCATTGGGATCTTGACTTTTGAATTTCCACCGCTTTGTCATTTCCCTTAAATCACACTTATCGGGCCTTCAAGACTCCCTGAAAGAAATTGCCTCAGCACAGGATTTGAGGACATCTTTATCTTCTCAGGAGTCCCATATTCTATGATCTTGCCTTCATAAAGCATGGCTATTTTATGGCCCACCGTAAAAATTGACTGGACATCATGGCTTATAACCACACAGGTCAGGTCAAAATTTCTCTGCGTTTCAACAATAAGTTCGTTTATCGCCTCAGTCATCACGGGGTCCAGACCGGTAGTGGGTTCATCAAACAGAACGATTTGCGGTTGCATGGCAATCGCCCTGGCAAGCCCCACCCTCTTCCTCATACCACCGCTCAATTCTGAAGGCATTTTATCTTCAACACCGGTAAGACCAACCGCCTTCAGCCTTTCTTTCACTATCTCTCTTATTTCCTTGTCTTTCTTTCTGGTATGTTCTCTCAAAGGAAAAGCGACATTCTCCATTACGTTCATGGAATCAAAAAGCGCCGCTTCCTGAAAGAGCATGCCGAATTTCTTCCGTATCTCATTTAGACCTCTGTCGTTAAGCGAGGCAATGTCAACACCGTCAACAAACACCTGCCCACTGTCGGGTTTTAAAAGCCCGATAATATGCTTAAGGAGAACACTCTTCCCCCCGCCGCTGCCACCGATAATAACGGTAGTTTTGCAGTCCTCGATATCAAGGTTCAGACCATCCAGAACTTTTTGCCGCCCAAACGACTTATGAATACCAACAAGTTTAATCATAATCTAAAACATAATCGCCGTAAGAAGGTAGTCACTTATCAGGATCGACACGGATGCAAGAACCACCGCCTCCGTGGTGGCCCTTCCCACCCCTTCGGCGCCTCCTGTCGCGATAAATCCCTTGTGGCATCCTACCAGAGACAGGATGAGCCCAAAAAATGCCGCCTTGGTTAAACCATGGTAAATATCACCCAGATCTACCATCTTGGTAATATTGTTTATAAAAGCTCCTGAATTAATACCCAGAATGGGCACACCGACAAAATATCCCCCCAGAATTCCCATAAAGTCAGACACAACGGTGAGGAGGGGAAGCATCAGCACTCCCGCGATTACTCTTGGGACAATAAGGTGTTTAACGGGATTCGCGGCCATGACATACAGGGCGTCTATCTGTTCAGTCACGCGCATCGTTCCCAGCTCCGCCGCCATGGCTGAACCCGCCCTGGCGGTTACCATCAAAGCGGTGAGAACAGGGCCAAGCTCCCTGGTCATTCCCAGCGCGACTGTGGAACCGACGAGGCTCTCGGCATTGAACATCTTGAAACCGTAATAACCTTGCAGAGCCATGACCATGCCAGTAAACGTGCCGGTGAGAACGACGACAAAGATGGACTTGACGCCGACGAATTCCATCTGCTTGAAGATCAGGCGCAGTTTCAGCGGGGGCCTGACCATCCACATCAAAACGGAAAGGAAGAGGAGAAGAATCCTCCCCATCTCCTCGATATTTTCCAGGATGGCCCTTCCAAAATTATCAACTGTCGCGGCAATCTTGTTCACAAAGCACCGAAACGTGTATCCAGGTCAGACGATGACAAAAGGCCGCGGATACAAGCCCTGAAATGAAAGATATCTATAATTCGGCTATAAAGGTCCTTTTTTCTTTGAGTGCGCATCAAGAGATAACTGTATAATCCTGCTGATCAATTCAACCTGCGTAATCCCTGAAGCCGCCGCCTGGTGAAAAAGGACTGTAGAAGGCGTCATCCCGGGCAGGCTGTTCGGTTCAAGCACCACTATCCGTCCATCATCCGGCACAAACATATCTATCCTCGCGTATGCCTTCAAACCCAGAGTCAGAAACGTTTTTACAGCCACATCCTGTATCTTTTTCAGGACATCATCCGGCAATCTTGCGGGCGTCTTATTCTCTCCCTGACCATACAGGAATTTGTCCTCCAGCGAAAGTATTCCTTTCGTCGGTATAGTTTCGGAAGGCACAAGGGCAACAGGCGAATCATTTCCTATAACACCACATGTAACTTCCATTCCGGCAATAAATTCTTCAACCAGCGCCACATTGTCCCAACCAAGGGCATCTGTAACCGCGCCACAGACATCCTCCAGCGATAAAACCTTCCTGACAGCGGTACTGCACCCTTCCCGGGCAGGTTTGACAACACAGGGCAGGCCGATCTCGTTTTCTATCTCCTTGAGGATATCCTCTCTGCCGCTTTTCCATCGCCCGACAGAAACAGCCACGGTGCGGGGAATATCTATCCCGCTCATTGCGAGGACTTTTCTGGAGGCATATTTATCCATACCGAGCGCTGAGGCAAGGACACCGGACCCCACATAGGGAACATTCAGCAGCTCCAGAAGCCCCTGGATACAGCCATCTTCGCCGTATTTGCCGTGGAGTCCCGGATATACTATATCCACAAGAGTCTTCAGATCCTCATAAGGAATCCTTTTCGCATTATCCTCCAGGTCGCATTCGATATCTCCTGTAGAGTTCCTCATCAACATCTTGATCGGGATCTCCCACAAAAAGCCATTACTATCCATAAATATAGATATGGGAAGATATCTTTTCCTGTCTATCTTGCTGAATATATTTCTCCCGCTCTCGAGAGAGACCTCCTTCTCTGAAGAAATCCCCCCGATTATAATGCCGACTCTTATCTTTTCCTGGTGTTCCAGATTCACAGATTGCCTTTCCAGATACCCTTTTAAGCCCCGCTCAAAGGGATCGCGTTGTGCCGACTATAGCGGCCCCCTCTTTTCTTCATGAACCCTGATTGAAGCCTCTATAAGTTCGGATATTACCATGGGTGGAAGCATGCCGGCTTCCGCGGCCTGTTCGAAGAAGAAAGATGAGGGCGCCATTCCTGAAGACGAATTGGGATCTGTAATCAAAACCCTGCCGTCCTCCAGGACAAACCCGTCTATACGCCCATACGATCTGAACCCCAGTGTTTCGAAAGCCTTGATAACATCCGCTTTAATTCGATCAATCACATCAGCTGGAATATTTTTGGGGGGCGTAAATTTACTGCATCTCCCCGGCATATATTTATCTTCGTATGAATAGAAATCACTCTGCGGATGAATCTCTGTAACCCCGAGAATACCCGGCCCATTTTCACTTTCCAGAACGATGCACGAAAATTCAACGCCTTCGAGGTATTCCTCAACCAGCACGTCCCTGTCCCATTTGAAGGCGCCGGCCATCCCGTCCTCAAGCATGTCCACGTTCCTTACAATGGTCACTCCTATGCTTGACCCTTCTCTGACGGGTTTTACGACAAAGGGGATATCAAAGGCCTCCGCTATCTTTTCCCTGACGCGGGTTTTGTCCTCTAGCCATTCATCTTCCCCGAACAACATGCTCTCAGGCACATTGATTCCCGACGCCCTCAGTATCTTCTGCTGCGCGCCCTTATCCATGCCCAGAGCGGAAGCCAGGACACCCGGACCGGTGTAGGGAATTCTCAGGATCTCCAGAAGGCCCTGGATGCACCCGTCATCGCCATATTTTCCATGGAGGGAAATGAAGGCAAAATCTATTTCATCCTTCAGATGTTCGTAAGATATCCGTCTTGCGTCTCTTTCAAGATGCTCTGAGATATCGGTAGTGGTGTTCTGAGATACAAGCTGCCACGGTATAATCCACAGCCTTCCATCACTATCCATGAATATGGGGATGCCCTCATACTTTTCACCGTCCAGGTTATCATAGACATTCCTGCCGCTGTTAAGCGAAACCTCTTTTTCGGAAGACATGCCGCCCAGTATGATCCCAACTCTCAACAACTCCATAAAGACACTTTCTCCCTGATTACAGCACCCCAACACCTTACAGATCCCAGATAAATGTCACACCGCTGTTGGGGAATACCCACTCATCCTCGCCAATGTTCAATTCTATCGCCTTTCCCTCATCCATCTTTATTTTCGGATATGGGTGTCTTCCCGCAAAAAAACTTACTTCTCTCACATTCGTCAACCCCGTCTTTTCGTAATTAAATGATATATTCATGCCCCTTGTAGGATAGGCCAGATAGACGGAAAACATCTTGCTGCTTTTGTGCTTCTTTGTTTCTATCTCTATCTCCACTTTTACCTGTTTGTTGAGATATTCCTCAAGCTCATCACCACCGCACAGCACCTCATATCCTCTATCCGTGTTCCCTGCGCTGATGACAGGCGCATCCCTGTCATTTACCCTGACGCGGGCCACCTTGAAATCACCTTCACTGAATGGGCTATCCGTACCATTCAGGAGCCACCGGTATTCGCACTTCTCCTCCTCAAACAGCGCCGAAAGCTGAGCGTCATTCTGCGCGCAGCCTATGATGAAAAACTTGTCTCTGAGTGTTTTTATATACTCAATGTGCGTTGTAACCCTGAAATAATCCTCATTGGGGTCACGGGCCTCTTTTTCTCCATCGGGGAAATCGCTTATCCTGATATCATATCTGAAGCCCATCCTCAATTCCAGCTGACGGTTTTCCCTGCCGAAAAGTGTCTCAAACATCTCGTAATAAATCGCGTCGGCAAATTCCATGTCACTGGTTCTGGCCTGAAGACAACCACGTATCATATTGTCAATTCTGGCAATGGATTTCTCCTCACCCGGTATAAAAATCCTCCTTAACTTAGGTTCAACCGTATCGGTCTCTCCCTTATTCACAAATACGCGGGGTGCCCTCTTGCCCAGCGCGCACAGAATCTCATAGCTTATCGTTCCGGACTTTCCGGCAATCTCACCGGCCGAAATGTACTCTTCCCCCTGCATCCCCATCAGGACAACTTCATCGCCTGTTTCGCATTCAGGTATATGGGTAACATCCACAGTACACATATCCATGGAAATGCGCCCCACAATGGGTGCCCTTCTACCCAGTATAAGGACCTCCCCCTGATTCGACATGATAAAGCCATACCCGTCCCCATACCCGACCGGTATTGTCGCTATCCGGGCAGGGCCTTTTGTGACATGAGATCTGCCATAACCTATGCTGTACCCCGCGGGAAAATCCTTGAGAATTATAACCCTTGTTTTGAAACTCATCACCGATATCAGATCCGCCTCCGGGGCTGTATCGGATGAGGGATATACCCCGTATGTCATAATCCCGGGACGAACCATATCCAGATTGAACCGGGGAAAATTTAGCACGCCACCGCTGTTGGATATGTGTTTTATGGGAATATGTATCCCATCTTTTTCCAATCCTGTTACAATCTCCTCAAACAATTTCCACTGGAAAGAATTATATTCATCGTCTTTCAGTTCACCGACAGAGAGGTGGGAGAATATTCCCTCCACCACTATGTTGGGAAGGACAATGATACTCCTGATCATGGCGATTGCGTCGCTGTATATGGTTCCACTCCTGCCCATCCCCGTATCAATTTCAACATGAACGGGGCGTTGAACATCTTTCTCAATCAGTTTTCTGTTGAGTTCGACTGCGAAATGGACATCTGAAACAGAAGGGACCATGTCGTATTTGATGATCTCATCAATCTCATAAACTGTGGAAGGGCTTAATATTATAATGGGTGCATCTATCCCGCCGACCCGAAGCTGCACACCTTCATCGGCATTGGCGACACCAAGGGCGTACACACCGTTTTTCAGAGCGGCCTTTGATATCTCAATCGCCCCATGGCCATACGCATCCGCCTTCACTACCTGAAGGACCTTTACGCCGGAACCCACCAACCTGTTTATTTCGTCCCAGTTATGTCTGAAACTGTCCAGATCGATTTCCACCCAGCTTCTGTATCCCTGATCTCTTGACGGCATCTTTAACGCAACCCCGCATTCCGGAATCTCACAACCTGTTCCTCAGCCATTCATACATCTTACACCGCGAAGATACTACCAAAACAACGATGAAAGTCAAGGCAAAGGATACATAATCGGAAGGAGGCAGGAGAAAAGTTGCGTGATTGCGCAGAGACACGCTGCAACATGCCGCGCAGAAGACACTGCAAGATAACGCATGAATTGCGGGAAAATGGTTATTTTTGAATGGAACCCGGCTAATCTCTTGACAATGCGAAAACGTTAAGATAAAAAGCCCCTCTTGCAAGTCGCAAAAAAGCCGATGTAGCTCAGCTGGTAGAGCAACTGATTCGTAATCAGTAGGTCAGCGGTTCAATTCCGCTCATCGGCTCCAGTAAATACAAGGGGTTACGAGTTTTCGTAGCCCCTTTTTTTTGGCCAAAAATGGCTACAGAGTGACTACGCTTTGAGGGCGGTCATTTGAGGCGGTTGATTGTGTCGCAAAAAGTCCCAAAAACGTCATCCCGGGCTTGATAAGCCTGCCCCGTACCTGATACGGGGGCATCCAGAAGTTGTTGAATTTACTGGATACCGGCTTTCGCCGGAATGACTAAAAATGGTGTTTTCTGACTTTTTACGAGCTCATTGATGAAGGGCAGATCCCATGCATTTGCATATAACATGGGAACTATATGAAGAGCACAATCGCTCTCCAGAGTGCCAAACGTTACCCACACCGCATAGCTGTGAAGAACGATGCTCCTGCGGGTGTGTGCAGACTACATCTTTGGTATCACCGGTAGTAGCGGAGGTATAGCACATAAGTGCCGGGTCATTCTCATCCAGTCTTCCGGAAATTCAGAGATCCATTCATCATAGGAATAGGCAGGCAGAAAGCGTCGTCTCGGGAAGCTTGCCGCTCTCAGAAGAAAGGCCCTGAGTAACAAAGGATAATCCATCATGATAATGTCCCTCCTTTCGCATGCAATGTTGTTATTAAAGAACACCCCCCCCCATTTTTTTGCATAATAAGGGGCGTAGTCCGTTATAACAGGAAACTTCTTTTTGATAAGTTTCTGACACGCTACTTTTTTCTTATGGTGATCTTGTACTCGTTACATCCTTCACTGACATCTGTTACTTCCCAACCCTGGCTTGTGGCGGCACGGGAAACATTTTCCTTTGATGTATCCGTATCCACCAGAATCTCTATCTCGCTTGTTTTTCCCGCTTTTATCTCATCCAGTGTCATTAAAACGGGTTGCGGGCAGGAAAGTCCTCGCGCATCAATTTTTGTATTCATGAGTTACTCCTTTTTCTCATCGTAAACCCTATAAACAGACAGACTATCAGGCCGATAATTACGGCCTCGATGCCGTAAGGACCAACTCCCTTTGGTGAGCTGGCCAGACCAAAATTGTGGGCTAATCCCGCCCCGACGATCATCCCCACTACAAAAACGGCGGCATCCCCGTCACCCTCACCGGCCAGAAAAAGCTGACGTCCGGGACACCCTCCGGCGAGAGCAAAGGCCAGACCGGCCAGAACCATCCCCGCGAAGTTCCAGACATGCATGGTATGGGCAATAGGCTGGCCCTCAAATCCCGGATGAAACTGACCGACGATGAGATTTGTGACGAAAGCGGCGGCGACAAGGGCGATGAATCCTGAGAGGAGGTGGGTCTGTCGAAAGAGGACAAAGTCTCTTATTGCCCCCATGGTGCAGAAACGGCTTCGCTGTGCGAGTAATCCTACAGCAAGGCCGACTCCCAGAGAGATAAGAAGGGTAGCGTGCATTGCGCCTGGACCCTTCAAGCTATAGAAAAGAACCCCGCTTCTGTTTTGACCTTCAATCTGCGGGAAGGCAATGAGAAGAGCCAGAAAGCCAAGCATTATAAGCGGCAGCATCCATCCCGCCGCGGCGTGAGTACTTTGGGTGCGTCCCAGATTGTAACCTTTTTTAAGAAAAAGTGTTCCGATCCAGATACCGAATATCAGTCCCAGAAGTCCGAGAATTGCATTTCCATCACCACCGGCCAGACGCAGCGCGGCTCGCCACGGACATCCTAAAAAGACCAACGCGCCGATCATGGCGAAGACGCCAAGGACGAAGCGGACAATGGGAGCGGAACCGAGGCGCGGGCGAAATTCCTTGAAGAGGTATGCGGCGATGAGTGATCCCATTACAAAGCCTATGATTTCGGGTCGTATGTATTGAACAACCCCGGCGCGGTGCAACCCGAGGGTGCCCGCGATATCCCTTTCAAAACAGGCCACACAGATGCCCATATTTCCGGGATTACCCCATTTTTGTAAAAGGGCGGCAAAAACACCGATAAATAAACCAACACCGATGATTCCCCACCGAGTCGCAAAAACATTTTTCAACCTCATAGATCAGATACTCCTTTCTGATGAATTACTGCGGTTCGAGTGATTAAACGCGGGCTATGTAAATCGACTTCTTTTATAAGTCAAATTCATAATATGAATAGTTTCGGATTGATTATAGGGTTTATTGATAGGAACACAACGAATATTGGTGCATTCATACAAAGGGGGATAAATATCAAAGTACCAGAATTCTTCCCTTTGGCTTTGTTACAACCTTACCAATTATAGAAGCTTCTTCGATGCCTTCATCGTTCATTTTTTTTACCAGATCTTCCGCTTCTTTCAAGGGCAGGGAAATGAGCAGGCCTCCTGATGTCTGAGGGTCAAAAAGCACGTCCACAATCCATTCCGGACAGTCGGGGCCGACTTCAATCATGTCCATTCTGAATTTTCTGTTCCGATTTAATCCCCCCGGCATAATACCCATTTCAACAAATTCCTGAATTTCATGAAAAATGGGTACTAAAGAAGAGTGTATGACGATCCCGACATCAGTCCCCTCAATCATTTCCGAGGCGTGGCCGAGAAGGCCGAAGCCTGTAACATCCGTGCAGGCATGGACATTTGAATATTGGGTCATTAAATCGGCTGCTTTTTTATTGAGTTCTGCCATGCATCTGATTGATTTAGCTACGAGGTCATCGCTGGCCATATTTCCCTTCAGTGCCGTATTGATAATGCCCGTTCCGAGTGACTTAGTAAGGATAAGAGCATCACCTGCCCGGGCGCCCCTGTTAAGGAGCACCCTGTCAGGATGAATCGTACCGGTGACTGACAGGCCATACTTCAATTCATCATCTTCCACGCTGTGTCCGCCTACAAGGATGACACCTGCTTCGCGCATCTTGTCCAATCCACCGAGAAGAACTTCTCTGAGTATTGATATTCCCATTTTGTTGATGGGAAAGCAGATGATATTCATCGCCGTTAGCGGTTTCCCACCCATGGCGTAAACATCGGACAGAGAATTTGCCGCGGCAATCTGACCGAAGGTGAATGGATCATCAACAATCGGCGTAAAGAAGTCAAGGGTCTGTATGATGGCGAGGTCGTCTCTCAGTTTATAGACCCCCGCGTCATCGCAGTGCTCAATCCCTGCGATCAGATTGGGGTCTGATATAAGCGGAAGCCCGCAGAGCGCTTGATTCAGGTCACCCGGACCTATTTTACAGGCTCACCCGGCGCCATGTGTCGTTTCTGTCAGTCGTACCTTGACTTTATCATCCATGCCTTTGTCCTTTGCACTGCAAATTTTTAAGGGAATGACCGCAGTGTGTCTCCCGGGTTACTACGAAAAAAAGATGAATATGTCAAATTCATTATGGTTATAAATCCTGTTTGCTTATAGATATCGCTTATGATACCTCTCTTTCATGGAACGATACCTGAAGAACATTACCATTCAACAGATGAGGTCTCTGGTCTGTATCGCCGAAGAGAGGAGTTTTAGCCGCGCCGCCAAGAAGATGTATCTTACGCAGCCCTCCCTCACAAAGCATATAAAGAACCTGGAAGCAGAGACCGGGGTACAGTTAGTTGACAGGAAAAGCAGGGGGATGTCCTTGACACCCGAAGGCAGGATCCTCTGCGAATCGGCAAAACGCGTGTTCGCTTTGATCGATGATACAGGGGAAAAAATCGCAAGGATGAAAGAAGTTGAATCCGGGAGCATACGTATCGCGGCCAGCACAATCCCCGCTACATACATCCTTCCACATTCTCTCAGCAAATTCCGAGACAGCCACAAGGATATTCGCTGCTATGTAAGGACAAACGACAGTGATTTAACGCTCGACATGATACTTAATGATGAGGCGGAGATAGGCTTCATCGGCAGAGAGATTGCCGGCAGAAAGTTGCGTGCGGAATCGCTGTGGAGGGACAGACTTGTACTGGTGGTTCCCGCATCTCACAAGTGGAGAGAAAGGGGGAAAGTATCCCTGAATGAAGTTTCGACAGAACCTTTCGTGTCAAGGGAACGAGGTTCCGCCACACGCAAAGTGCTGGAAGAATACCTCCGCAAAAATACGAATCTGGCCCTTTCCGGATTCAATATCGTTTGCGAACTGGGAAGCTCGGAGGCGGTGAAAGAAGCGGTCCTGGCCGGCCTGGGGGTATCAATAATCTCCATCCACGCGGTAGGGCGCGAGATAGAAAGTGGCCTGCTTCTCGAAATACCGGTAGAAAACTGCTCTATTGAAAGAAATTTTTACATGATATATAAGGCCCGGGTTGGCCTGATGAAGCATCACAGAGTATTTCTTGATTTTATAAGGAATTATGAATTGGACGCGCGCCATGGAAAATAAAATTCTTTACTACAGCACAAACAGAAATCTCGATAATATAAATGGGGTCCTCCCTTTCAGGGGAAAAGTGACTTTCGGAGAAGCCCTTCTCCAGGGTCAGGCGCCGGACGAGGGTCTTTATATGCCTGACCGCATACCTCGCATATCCCATGAAGATATCATTTTGCTTAAAGATAAACCCTATGCCGAAGCGGCAATGCTGGTCACCGGAACATTTCTGGGCGACGAAATAGACGCCGGCATTCTTCGAAAAATCATAGAAGATTCGTATCCTTTTACCATCCCCTTGCAGAAAGTGTTCGACCGCAAATATATCATGCGCCTCGACCGGGGACCGACAGCATCCTTCAAGGACTTTGCCGCAAGGATGATGGCAAGGCTGATGGGACATTTTCGGGACAGGGACAGGAGGCTGAATGTACTGGTCGCGACCTCGGGTGACACAGGCAGCGCCGTCGGAGAGGCATTCAAGGACATAGAGGGGATTGATGTAAATATCCTCTATCCACACGATGAGGTAAGCGAAAGACAGAAGAAACAGCTTGACACCATAGGTGACAATGTCAGGTCTCTTTCCATCAATGGAAAATTCGATGATTGCCAGGATCTTGTCAAACAGGCCTTCTCCGACCCGTCACTCGGACATCTCAATTTTACCTCGGCAAATTCCATCAATTTCGGGAGAATACTTCCCCAGATGGTCTACTATTTCTATGCTTACGCGCAATTATGCCAAAAGGGAGAAGGCATCGTCATATCGGTTCCTTCGGGAAACTTCGGCAACGCCTTGGGATGCGAGTACGCGAGGAGAATGGGGCTGCCCGTGGAAAAGCTGGTCATGCCGACAAATGAAAATGACGAGTTTCCAAGATTCTTGAAAGAGGGGGCGTACGAAAGGTTATCTCCCTCGCTGGCCTGCCTCTCAAACGCCATGAATGTGGGTCATCCCAGCAATCTCGCCCGCTTCTTCGAATTGTACTGCGGCACGGTTGACCGTACAGGGAAAGTCCATGTCCATCCCGATATCGAGGCAATGAGGAAGAACATTTATTCGGTAAGAATATCTGATGAAGAAACAAAAAAATGCATTAAAAAAACATATGAGAGATATGGTGTAATTCTGGAACCTCACGGCGCGGTGGGATGGCGGGGCCTTGAAGCATATCTCGAACAATATGGCGATTTTCCGCTCTGCGTGTCACTGGAAACGGCGCATCCCGCAAAATTTCCGGACGAGATTGTGAAACTTCTCGGCATCACGCCCGAGGTGCCAGACAGCATGAAGGGGATTGACGAGAGGAAAGGAAAACCCCTGGAGTTGCCCGCAGATTACAAGATATTCAAAGAATACCTCATAGACAATCTGAAGTCGGAGGTATAGAAAATTTGATTTTGTATTCATGTTTTGCTGCACATATTTAAAGGAGGTTATGTACACTTGAAAGACAACGAGAATGACCTGTCAAAACACGACGATCTCTACAGGACAATCACCGAAACTGTGAAAGATATGATCACAGTGTGGGATATGGATCTTACTCTCATCTATGTGAGTCCGTCCATCAATGATCTCCTTGGCTATAACCGAGAAGAAATAAAAGATATTTTAAGCCATGGGAAGAAATCCAATTTACAACGTGTAATGACGCCCGGATCTATGGATACTTTTTTTGATGCAGTTAACAAAAGGATAAGAGAGTATGAGAAATGGGATTCATCTGAACGACAATATCCCGTGGAGTTGGAACTGATCAGAAAAAACGGCTCCACAATATGGACTGAAACCAAAAACAGCTTTCTAAGAAACAGCGATGGAGAGCGCACAGGCTTTTTCTCCATTACCAGAGACATCAGTGAACGGAAGCATACCCGGGAGAAGCTGCTGAAAAGCGAAGAGAGGTATCGCAGTATACTCGAAAGTATCGAGGAGGGATATTTCGAGAATGACCTTGCCGGAAATTTCATATTTTTCAATGACGCGCTGTGCAGGGTAATGGGTTACTCGAAAGAAGAATTAATGGGAATGAACAACAGGGAATACACAACTCCGAAGACATCAAAAAAAGCCTACGAGGCCTTCCGAAAGATATATGCCACGGGAAAACCAGCAACGATCGCGGATTACGAGATCATACGAAAAGATGGAAGCATCCGAATCTTTGATACATCCGCCTCCCTGCTGATGGATTCGTCAGGCAGACCTGTGGGATTCCGGGGAATCACTCGTGATATCACAGAACGCAAGGCAACAGGATTGGAACTGGAAAAAAGCTACGCTAAATTACAGAATATGCTGGATGAAACCATAAGGACACTGGCATTCACAGTCGAGGTAAGAGACCCTTACACGGCCGGTCACCAACGGCGTGTGGCACAACTTGCCTGCGCTACTTCTCTCAAGATGGGGCTTTCATCGGAAGAGGCGCGAGGGGTAAAAATGGCGGCGCTTATACATGATATCGGCAAGATCCAGATTCCCGCCGAAATCCTGAGCAAACCCGGCCGACTTAATACAAACGAGATGGATCTGATCAGGATTCATCCGGAGGTGGGCAGCAATATATTAAAAGGGATAGAGTTTCCCTGGCCGATATCAGAGATTGTACTTCAACACCACGAGAGAATAAACGGCTCAGGCTATCCTCATGGCATCACCGGAAAAGAAATGAATACCGGGGCAAAGATTATCACGGTGGCCGACGTGATTGAAGCAATGATATCCCACCGCCCTTACAGGCCAGCTCTGGGGATAGACAAGGTTATCGAGGAAATTTCACAGAATAAGGGAATCCTTTACGATGCCGAAGTGGTGGAAGCCTGCCTGTCGCTCCTTACCGAGGAGGGATTTACGTTCAACTAACGACAGTCACCGCGTCATAACGTATCTCTGCTCACCTTTCGGGACATACCATCTGATAAAGTTATATCCGATACCGATGGGTGCGGGTTTTATCCCGTGGACCCGGCTGCTGATGATAGGAAGCGCGTCCGGAACGTACAGGAAGGTATAGGGCTGTTCCTCCGCGAGTATCTCCTGAATCCTGTCGTAACATCTTTTCCTTTCAGTTCTGTTGAAAGTTCCCCTCCCCTTCTCCAGCAGTTCATCCACCTCTTTGTTTTTGAAAGATATGAAATTCAGTTCCCCCGGCTTTGTCTTGCTTGAATGCCATACATCATAAAGATCGGGGTCAAGAGTAATAGTCCAGCCCAGGATTGTTGCGTCGAATCTTTTTTTGTTAATAAACTCATTGATGAAGGCAGCCCATTCAATAACCCTGATCTTTACTTCTATACCTATATCAGCAAGTCTCCTCTGTATGATTTCGGCGCACTTCGCCCTGACTTCATTTCCCTGGTTTGTTATAATCTCAAATGCAAAGGGCCTGCCGTCACAATCCAGCACGCCGTCCCCATCCGAGTCTTTCCATCCCGCTTCTGCCAGAAGCTCTTTCGCCTTGCGCGGATCGTAAGAATAGCGTCTGACCCCGGGATTATACGGCCATGTTCCCGGCTTGAAGGGTCCTGTGGTTTCCTGCCCCAAGCCGAGCAGAACGCCTTCAACTATCTCCTCCTTGTCGATTGCAGAACCGATAGCCTGCCTGACCCGCCTGTCACGGAAAAGGGAGCTTTCCAGATTATATCCAAGATAGGTGTAGGAAAATGACAGATACCGGTACTTATTGAAGTCCCTGCGAAACAGGTTGTTTTCCGTCTGCCTGGTATACTGTAGCGGTGTCAACCCCATCCTGTCTATTCCCTTCGCGCGAAGTTCCAGAAACATGGTGGCCATATCCGGGATAATTCGCATAATGTATCCATCGATATAAGGCCTCCCTTCAAAATAGTCCGGATTGGAGACGAGGACTATCTTCTGACCGGTCTTCCATTCCTTGAACATGTATGGCCCCGTACCTACCGGATGACGCGCAAGTGTCGTCTTTGTTATGTCCTTCCCCTCCAGCAGGTGCCTGGGAAGAACCGAAGCGCTCCAGCTCGTAAGGGCGGGGGCAAATGGTTCTCCATAGACAACACGAAAGGTATGGGGATCGATAACCTGCGCGCTCTTTACCCTGAGAAAGTCTCCCGCGTACGCGGTAGGTGTCCCGGGATCTATTGTAAGCCTGTAGGTGAACAGAACATCAGCGGCGGTAAACGGATGTCCGTCATGCCACCTGACGCTCTTTCTCAAATGAAAGGTAATCACAAGACCATCCCCGGAGATATCCCACGATTCCGCAAGATCGCCCACCACCTTCATATCCTTGTCATATTTCACAAGACCGTTGAAGATCATGCCCGCGATACTGTGAGACGCGCTGTCCGAAGAGAGTATGGGGATCAAGTTGGAGGCATCACCTATGGAACCCTCGACCATAATATCCCCATAAGCGGCACTGCCCGCGGATGATCCCCCCGCATGAGAATCGCCCGCCGGCTTGTCGCCTTCACAACCGCATAATGGTAACAGAGCGAGTATAATAAGTACCGGCATAATGCGGTTTATATGTGCCATAACAGCTTTACAAATCATATTTGTTCACATCTGATAAATTGAGATTGGAGTTGATAATAGAACGAAGTATGCTATATTACGTATAAGCCAAGAATACAAGAGGGGTGTGATTTTCGCGTGAAGAAACAAATCCTCGTTGTGGAAGATGAGCAGGTTATCGCTATGGATATCCATAACAGACTGCAGGGGATGGGGTATGGAGTTGCCGCCATTGCCTCTTCCGGGGGGGAGGCTGTCAGGAAAACGGCGGAACTGCGCCCGGACCTGGTCTTGATGGACATAACTCTGGGGAAGGGTATGGACGGCATAGAGACCGCAAACCGGATTCATGCCAAATACAACATACCGGTAATATATGTCTCCTCCAACATCGCCGAAGACATGATAGAACAGATAAAAGCGACAAACCCGTTTGGTTTTATCGTCAAGCCTTTTGAAGATAGAGAGCTGCGCATTACCATGGAAATGGCCCTCTACAGGCACAAAATGGAAGAAAAGCTGAGGCAAGATGAAGAAAAGTACCGCACCATCCTGGAAAATATTGAGGAGGCATATTTTGAGGTTGATCTTGCCGGAAATTTCACATTTTTCAATGACGCGCTGTGCAGGTTGGCCGGACTGCCAAGAAACGAACTGCTGGGGATGAACAACCTGCAATATGCCAAACCCGAAACCGCGAAGAAGATGTATGAGATATTCAACGAGGTATACCGGACGGGAAACCCCGCAAAAGCAGATGACTATGAGATTATCAGAATGGATGGAGTCGAAAAAAGCGTCGCCCTGTCCGCATCCCTTACGAAAGATTCATCCGGCAATCCCACAGGGTTTCGCGGAATTGTCAGGGATGTTACCGAACGCAAAAAGGCGGAGGAAAGACTTTCTCATCTGGCCACCCATGATTCACTCACCGGACTACCTAACCGGATATTATTTGGCGATCGTCTATCGCTTGAACTGGCCCGGGCACGGCGCAGCGGCAAAAAGCTGGCTGTAATGCTGCTCGACCTGGATCATTTCAAGGACATAAACGATACATGGGGGCATGACATGGGGGACGAGGTATTAAAGACCATCGGCAGGCGTCTCCCGGAGCTCCTGCGCAAGAGTGACTCAATCGCCCGAATGGGGGGGGATGAATTTCTGATACTGCTGCCGGAAATAGAGGAGGCGGAAGACGCTCGTATACTTGCCCTGAAGATACTGGATGCCTTCAAGAAACCTTTTGCTGTGGGTGCAAGAGAACTCTATGCAACCACCAGTATCGGTATTGCCATTTATCCTGATGATGGCACCAACCCCGACATGTTGATGAAGAAGGCCGATATGGCCATGTACAGTGTGAAGAAGCAGGGACGCAACGATTGCAGGCGGTATGCTCCAGGCATGTCTCCTGATGTTCATCGAAAAGATATATTGACAATGTAATGAATTTAAACTACAAACCCCCCCCAAACCGACTGGTGAAAGACCTGATCATCGGGACTTTCACCAGATTTAATACGCGTTCAGGAGAATAAAAGTGAATGAAGCTTTGGCCGTAACATCAACAGATATTGGAAGACATTTTCACGGAAACGTACTCGATATGATACTGGACTCAGGACCCATGGTTCAATTTGTGCTTCTATTGCTCCTTTTCTTTTCCGTGGTCTCCTGGGCGATTATCCTGATGAAATACAGGATTATTAAAAGGTCCAGAAGAGAAAACTACATGTTTCTGGACAGATATATGAAAATCAATAAATTGTCGGATGTTTTTCCCGAATCGAAAAAATTCAGATATTCTCAGATTGCGGAGGTATTCAGGGCGGGCTACACCGAACTTGTCAAGGTCGCCGGAATCAGAAAGGAAGCTTCTTCAGATGCAGATTCCGAAGCCTCATGGCCACCGGAGATTAGAGGACTGGATAACATCGAAAGGGCCATGAACAGGGCTTGCGATTCCGAAATGACAAAACTGGAAAGCTCCCTGGGATTTCTCGCTACCACGGGAAGCTCGTGTCCTTTTATAGGGCTTTTCGGAACTGTTTGGGGTATAATGAACGCTTTCAAGGGCATTGGGGTGAAGGGTTCCGCCACACTGGCGGTAGTCGCTCCTGGGATATCGGAAGCGCTGATCGCCACCGCTGCCGGTCTGGCGGCGGCTATACCCGCGGTTATTTTCTATAATTACTATACAAATCAGGTAAAAACCATGGCTGTGGAAACAGACAGTTTCTCTTCGGAATTTCTCAACATAGTAGAAAGGTATTACACAAAGAGCATCCACAAATGAGATATTCAAGAAATCGAAGAAGCGCCGCCTCGCGGCCCATATCAGATATCAATATCACGCCCCTTGTCGACGTTATACTGGTTCTGTTGATAATTTTTATGGTTACCGCCCCTATGCTGCAGATGGGGATAGACGTCAACCTTCCCCGGGTAAAAGCCAAAACCGTGGATGTCGGCGAGGAAAAGCTCATATTGACAATAAACAGCGGGGAAGAGATATTTATAAACAAATACAAGACATCCATAACAGGTTTGAAGGCCAAGCTGGAAAGCATTTTCTCCTCCAGAATAGACAGGGAAATATTCATGCGCGCAGATAAAGAGGTCCCTTACGGGTTTGTTGTTCGTGTTATGTCTGAGGTGCGAAAGGCCGGCGTAGACAAATTGGGAATGATTACAGAATCTCCAAAGGAATAGGCATGACTTTTTTATCGGAGGCGCTGGGGAGAAATCACAGCGACACCAAGGGTTTGAACAACATGGTCGTGCTCTCTTTTCTACTCCATGCCCTCATCCTTTCAATTATATTCTTTTCCCCATCTCTGCCAAGCCCCAGATGGACATTTGGGCCATCATACACCGTGGATCTGGTAAGTCTTCCTTCAAGTTCCGTGGAGATCAGATCTTCCGAGGCGATTTCCAGGGAAGTCGTCGGATTGAATCGCAGAAACAACTCAATGGTAATGAAAAAAGAAGTTGAAAAGAGCCTGGATGCCCCCGTCCGGGAAACGGAGGTCCACAGGAAAACCACATCTGGAAATGTCGATACGGCGATAGAGGGCATAAAAAAGAAGGTTGCATCGGCTGCTGAAGCTTACCATCCGGCAGCCTCTCGCGGAAATTCCGAGATGAATATGAGGATGAAGGTGTATTACTCTGTTGTCTGGTCCATGATAAAAGAAAAATGGGCTCTGCCCGAAGGTATACTGCCTGACGACAACCTTGAAGCAATCATAGAGGCGAAGATTTTAAGAAACGGCAGTGTGTCCCATCTGAGTTTCGAAAAGAATTCCGGCAACAGGTATTTTGATGAATCCGCCATAAAGGCAATCAAGAAAGCGGGGCCATTTCCTCCTCTCCCCGAATGGCTGGACGAGAGATACATTGATCTTGGAATAAGATTTTACTCATCTGAACTCTAGGGATCAGGGGTCATGGATCCACCCCGCAATTCCAGAGGAGTTCCAGAAGCTAACAACTGTTTTGGATTGTAAGAGAGATAATGCGTAAAATAACAGGTTTTCTCATTTTTTTGCTGGTTTTCTGGTGCACTTCCACGGCCTGCGGAAAGGTGTATATAGACATAAACTCTCCCGCGTTTCAAAAGTTCCCGGTGGCGATACCGGAATTCAAAAACCTGGGAAACGCAGGGGACGAAGATAATCTATCCGAATGGTTTGCGGATGAATTGTCCCGGTTCCTGAAAATTACAGGGTTCTTCAAGATAATCAACAAAGACGCCTTTCTTGAAAATCAAGACAGCTCCGGAATAACCGCTGGAGAAATCGACTTCTCCAACTGGTCCAGTATCGGCTCTGACTTCCTGGTAAAGGGAGGGTTCAGTTACGATGGCAAAAACCTTGCCGTGGAGTTTCGCCTCTTTGATGCCATTGATGGAAAACTTATTGCAGGCAAAAAATACTGGGGGAAACCGGAAGAAAAAAAGGCCATGGTTCTCAAATTTACAGACGAGATACTGATGGCACTCACCGGCGGGGCCGGCGTCTTCGATACAAAGATAGCCTTCGTCGGAAGAAAGGATAACAGCTCTGAGATATATATGATAAATTTCGATGGATCCGATCCCTTCAAGATAACCACCTTTAATTCTCTGACACTTCTACCCCATTGGTCGCCGGACGGGTCAAAGATATCCTTTACCTCGTATAAAGATGGAAACCCCGATTGCTACATCATAAACCCGGCAAGTGGAACAACAAGAAAAATATCCTCTTTCAAGGGTCTGAATCTGCCCGCCTCCTGGTCCTCTGATGGCAAGAAAATCCTGCTTGTCCTCAGCAAGGATGGAAACGAAAATATCTACATCAAACACCTCGATAGCGGAAATCTTCAGAGCCTGACAGATGACCGCGCTATAAATGTTTCTCCAGCGTGGTCACCCGACGGACGGAAGATAGCCTTCGTATCGAACCGCTCCGGATCTCCTCAGATATTTGTTATGGATTCGGAAGGAAAAACCGTAAGAAGATTGACCTTCGAGGGTTCCTACAACTCATCACCCTGCTGGTCTCCGGATGGGACCAGAATAGCTTATGAGGGATCGTCAAACGGCTACTTCCAGATATTTTCCATTGGAGAAAACGGGGACAATCTCATGCAGCTTACCTTCGAAGCGGGAGGAGGAGAATCGCCCTCCTGGTCGCCGGATGGAAGGTATCTGGCTTTTTCTTCGAAGAGAGACGGCCAGGAAAGGATATGTGTGATAAACTCCAATGGATTGAATCTGAGAGTGCTGCCCGGCATAAAGGGAGTGGAATCGTTCAAGAGCCCCTCGTGGTCCCGGCACCTAAATTTATATTGAATTTACAATCGTTTTATGTTCTAAGGGGATAGAACTATCTAAACTTTTTGAAGGAGGAGTATCCAATGAGAAAAAATTTGATTACGGTAATGCTTGTGTTTGTATGCAGTTTCTCTCTGATCTTCATCGCAGGATGTGCCAAAAAGGAAGTGGTTAAAAGCGATGTAGAATTGACACAGGCACAGCCGTCGGCAGAAGAAACTGCTCAGCAGGCTCAGGCAAAGAAGGAAGCGGCCCTGAGAGAACAGGCATTAAAGGAGCAAGCCCTGAAAGAAAAGATACTGGTGGAAGCCGCCGCATTCCAGGATATACATTTTGCATTCGATAATTATGATCTCAACCCTGAAGCCAGAGTGCTGTTGGGAGAACTCGCGGACTGGCTGTTGGAACACGGGGGTTTTGAAGTGACTATCGAGGGCCACTGCGACAACAGGGGGACGGCAGTATACAACCTGGCCCTGGGAGAAAGACGAGCAGTGACGGCTAAGGCCTACCTGGTAAATCTGGGTGTCACAGGGACAAAAGTAACCACCATAAGCTACGGTGAAGAACTGCCTGCGGATCCCAGGAATTGTGAAGAGGCTTGGACAAAAAACAGGAGAGATCACTTCATTGTATTCCCCAAAAAACAGTAATTGCAAAGGGGTGTCCTCTTGAAAAATCTCGTGATCCTTTCCCTGATCCTGATATTCACATGCACCGGGTGTGCGACAAATGAAGACCTTCGGCGGTCTGAAGGGCATCTCGGGATGAAACTGGCTACCCTTCAAAAAGATCTTTCAAAACTCCAGGAGGCTACCGGGGAAAACAGCGAATTTATAAAATCGGCAAGAAAGAGCCAGGCGGACATCGGTGCGGATGTAATAGACCTGAGGGATAGCATTCAAAAACTGCGGGGAGCGACGGAAAGCCTGAAGGCAACGGTAACAACCCTTGAATCAAAAAAGAAGCTGGAAAATCTAAACGACACTTTGGTCGATATCTCTAACAGATTGGCATACCTTGAAAGCTATCTAAGTATCGACAAGGGGAAGCCCAAAAAAGAAAATAGCGAAAAAGAGATCCCCACCCCGATTAAGAATGGGGGAGCAACGGGCAGGGAAGAGGCCTATTCCAATGCCTACATTATATTCAAAAACGGAGAATATAGTCTGGCGAAAGAAGAGTTTCGGAAGTTCCTGAAATCCTTTCCAGACACAGAATATTCAGATAATGCGCAATTCTGGATCGGGGAGTGTGACTATTTCGAGGAAAAATACGAAGAGGCAATTGTGGAATACGAAGGGGTGATCCAGAATTACCCGAAGGGGAACAAGGTCCCCAATGCCTTTTTAAAACAGGCTCTCTCTTTTTTGAAACTCGGAGATAAATCCAGCGCCAAGCTTTTGCTGCAGAGAGTTATTAAAGATTATCCGAACACAACACCCGCAAGTATAGCGAGGAAAAAACTGATCGATATCAAATAGTTTGCCTGACGTTTGGCGCGGGTTGTGCAATCGCGCCAAACGTCAGTGTCGGTCTATGAGAACAGGAACAATGCCGGAAGGCGTTCGGAGGTCAAAAGCAGCCGTGCCTTCATCGGGTGAGAGTTCTAGATCGAGATAGCGTATATTTATACTTGCCCTTCCAGGTTCTCCCACTTCCATGTCTATCCTTCCGGGATATGGCCTCCCATCAATAACAACGGGGTCCCGGAATGCCGCCCTGTAGATAACCCTGCCATCATCAATCTCTTCAATCTTTGCCAATGTATAGTCATTAGGATTTACCCAGAGTGACCTCTTCCTCTTCCCGGATCTGATATCCACACGGTACAATTCCCCTTCCACATATTCCGAAAGGTTCCCCTCCATTATTTGCGGAGGTAATCCGGAAAGTATCGAAACCATGTCACCAGGGGAAAGAAGTACCTTGAGAAACAAAGAAAGGTTTTCTTTTGTCGCTTTGCCCACATAGAACTTCCCCTCCCCGGGGAGAAACACCTTGAGAGATTCCTCGTTTGCTGAAAGGAAAAAGTCCGCCGGGCCAAAGACCGGCATCGTTTCTACGCGAAGGCAGAAAGGCATCTTCAGCAAGAGAGCTATCTTCCTTGAATATCTTCCTTCAGAAGAATTCAGCGTGATGTTAGCCGTGGCCCTTATTATATCGCCACTGGTCGTCATAGTAATCTTTCCGAGAATATCTTCAGGAACCGCTATCGGGCCTTTTGTAAACTCTGGAATATTCCCGGGAATACATCCTGAAACCATAAGGAGAACGAGACAAATCAGTATAAAACTCTTTTTATTCACCGGGTATCCTTATGTTTTTTATCTTTTCCTTCAGATCATTGTTCTCCGGGTTAAGGCCCAGCGCCCGTTTATATACCTTCAGTGCTTTCTCCATCTGACCGTCCTTTTCATAAGCATCGCCAAGGTGACCGGCAATTGTGGGATCTTCCGGTAAAAGATCCCCCGCCTTTTTCAGATAATCTATCGCCAGCTTTACTCTGCTTTGCCGGAAGTAAACCCAGCCAAGACTATCCAGAATATAACCGTTATCCGGTTTCAGACGAATGGCTTTTTTGATCAGTTCTTCGGCCTCATCAAGCCTGATGCCCCTCTCCGCATAGCTGTAACCGATGAAGTTAATCGCGTCAGCGTTATCAGGATCAAGTTTGAGCACGGCCTTCATTTCTCTTATACTCTCCTGATGTTTGTTTCCCTTGCCATACATAATGCCCAATCTGTAGTGCAAATCTATATCCTGTGGCGAGAGGGAAAGGGCTTTTTCCAAAATATCCTCTGCATCCTCGAGCCTGTCTCCTTCCTCGTAAAGGGCGGCAAGAAATCTATAAAATTCAAGACCTTTGCTGCTCTTGTCTATCTCTTTTCTGATCAGTTTTATAGCTTTTTCGGTATGGCCTTCTTCCTTCAGGATAAATCCCATCCTTATGCGGGCGGCTGTGTACAGGTCTGATTCCTCAGGTATGATCTCAAGTTCCTTCATTGCATCTGCGTACTGTCCCTTTTCTTCGTACGCGCCAGCGAGAAAATAGACTGCCCGGTAATTATCAGGCCGTGATTCAAGTGCTGTAAGAAATTCCCCGATGGCCTTATTGTATTCTTTACCACCGAAGAAATATGAAAGCCCCAGTGAAAAATGTACATCGGCAAGAGAATTGTCCAAGTCCAATATCTTCCCAAATTCTTCGGCGGCTGCATTATATTTCTTTAATTTTAATAAAATATTTCCCAGTTCAAATCTTATCTCATTGTTGGATGGATCAGTCTGGAGGAAATCTCTATAAATCTCCATGGCCTTGTCATTTTTATTCTGAGAGCTGTACAGCATTCCCAGATCTATCAATGCCGGTCTGAATGTTGGTTTTATATCCAGTGTCTTTTGGAGCCATGTCTCAGTTTCATCATAATTCTCCATTGCGGCATATGCCTTGGCAAGGTAGTAGCTACCCATAAGATTCAGGGGATCAAGCTTGAGAAGATCGCTAAGCGCCCTTATTGCGTTTTCATAATCCTTGTTTTCGCGGTAGAACAGGCTGAGAAAGAGGTACGCCTCCAGTTTTTCAGGATCTATCTCAATAACCCTGTTGTATTCATTTATGGCGTCTTCGTATCTTTTGAGATTGCCGTACAGACCGCCCAGCAGGATATGGGAATCAATATATACCGGGTCGCGCGTGACAGACTTTTCCAATAACCTGACTGCTGTATCAATCTCTCCCTTTTTTATGTAAAGTGCGGCAAGTTCATTCATGAGATAGGAAGATTCGGGTTCAAACCGAAGGGCGCTCTTATATTCACCAATAGCCCTGTCAATCTCTCCACTAAGCTCAAAGAGCACTCCGAGAGAATAGTGGTAATACCCACCATTTGGCAGAACGTCTTCCACCTGTTCCTGCGAACCGGCCTGTTTCTCATGCAGGGGATGATATACACATGCTGTTAGAACAGAGAAAAGAATTGTGATTATAATGGCGGCATTTCTTATGTTGTTTGAGGTTTTCATATTTTATTTTTGATGCAGGCGTAAAGAGTCAGTTTTCTTCGCTCAAAACCATTTTGGGGATACCGTGATCGCCTGGATTGAAATCCTTCCCTTGCAAGCAGCCTAACCCTTACTGAACCAGATCGGATAATGGCACAATGTGTATCTTCCTGTTCCGGAAGACGGGCAGTGCTTCTCTGATTGCCTGTATTGTACTTTCATGTGGATGCCCAATAATTACCATTGTTTTCCAGCTATCCTGTCTCTCGGCAATACGATTTAATATATCGAGCGTTTCTTCAAGATCACAGCCATTATCAAGAAAGATATCTCTTCCAACGTGCCGTAATCCTATTTCCCTCGCAACCTGTATTCCCTTTGAGTTTTTAGTTGTCAGGCTGTCCAGGAAAAAAAGTCCTTTTTTCTTCAGTTGATCCATAACTATCTCTACCTTCTGACCATCCTCCATAAATTTAGACCCCATATGATTATTAACACCCGATATATAGGGAATATCCATGATATCTTTTTCCAGTTGATCCACTATTTCATCCCTGTCCATATGTAAAAGAAGCGCTCCGCTACCCGGACACTTCTCGGGATAACCATATGGTTCCATGGGCAGGTGCAGGAGAACCTCTCTTCCCGCCTTGTTTGCCCTCTCGGCAACCAATACAGAACAGGAAAGATGAGGAAGAATGGAGACCGCTATTGGTGCCTCTATCTGAAGGATTTCATCCAAGACCAGTAGATCATACCCCATATCGTCAATAACAATGGCTATTCTGTTTTCCGTCTCAGCCGCAGTTTCTCTGTCTGCCTGCACCGTATTCCTGTGTTTCGCCGGTTTCTCGGATTTTACGCTTTCATGTTTAGTGCTATCCCTCGCAACAACCTTCTCAACCGAAACCTCCCTGTGCGGAACCTGTGCGGTTTCAATGCCTGCACAGCGATGCAGTAAATATCCCGCGAATACCACGGCCGCAGACAGGACAACCATGCATGTCCAGTTTCTAAAAGAGCTTCCCTTCAAATGAACAATCCTTCTCTTTGACTTTTTTAAAATATATTGTCCTGTTTTTCACCCTGATATCATACAGACACCCGACAAACTGCGCTCGAGCAAAAACCGTTCTGGTCAGTGATTTTTCATCAGCTCATATCTTCTTGAAAATATTCCAGCTCCTCAAAAGATCTATAGCGCTTTTTAACTGATTATCCTTCCTGAGATCTTCCATCTCTTTATCGGCCTTGTCGTCTCTTGCCTCCTCTTTGTCGCCTTCTATATGTCCCTTCAGATCTTTTTCCCTGAGTTGCTTGAGCTTGCCTTCATCACCGACAACAGGTTTTGCATATTCAACAACAATGTCAGGTATAATTCCCCTGGCCTGAATGGATTCTCCCGCAGGCGTATAATATCTTGCGATTGTCAGCTTGAGCGCAGAACCATCCTTCATGGGAACAATGGTCTGTACCGATCCCTTTCCAAAGGTCTGAGTGCCCAACAGTATAGCCCTTTCGTTGTCGTGAAGCGCTCCTGATACAATCTCCGCCGCGCTGGCGGTTCCACCGTTGATCAAGATAACTATGGGACATTCTGGTTCATCGCCATTATCCCCGGCTTCGTATACCCTTTCGCTGCTTTTTATTCTTCCCCTCGACGATACAATTGCCCCTGATTTGAGAAATGCATCCGACACCTTTACCGACTGGTCCAAAAGTCCACCCGGATTATTCCTTAAGTCCAGAACAAGCCCCTTCAGGGAAATATCTTCCGCATTGATCTCTTTGAGAGCTTCATCAAGTTCATCCGCGGTTGTTTCCTGAAAATTCGAAATCCTGATGTAACCTACATCTCCGGAATATGCCCTGTGCTTTACACTTTTTATCTCTATAATATCCCTTACTATGTCAAAGTCTATCGGATCAGCTTCATCCTCACGAATGATTGTTATAATTACTTTTGTCCCCTTCTTGCCACGGAGCCTGTGCACTGCGTCCATTATAGTGAACTCTTTTGTTGTCTTACCGTCTATCCTGATTATCTTGTCACCTGCCTTGACGCCGGCTGTAAATGCCGGTTTGTCCTCTATAGGAGAGACCACGGTAATCATATCATCCTGCATGGTTATGACAATGCCCAGACCACTGAAGGCACCTTCTGTGTCAACCTTAAGATCATTATACTGTTCAGCAGTCATAAAAGCACTGTGAGGATCCAGTGATTTTATCATTCCATTTATGGCCCCATGAATAACAACCTTTGGATCAATCTCCTCCACATAGTTCTTCTCCACCATATTAAGCACTTCGTTGAACAGCTTCAGATTTTTGTACGTTTCATTATCTGTCGCAAAAGCGGCCCTGTGACCCACTAATGAAATTAATATAGTGAAAGCCAGGAGCGTTGACAAAAAAAGACTTTTCTTTTTATTGAAATTCATTCTTATCTAAACCTCCAATGTATTATATACTTCGAGAGAGGGTAACTACACCTTCTATCAACAGTTTTCCATAAATTTCTGATTCTGACACAGTTTGTAAGCGAAGACATCCGATTCCGGAATAAATCTCTGGATTTCAGATCAGCAGCTTTCGTACCACTTCTTTTTCCGCGGGCAATATATCAAAATGGCTTACCCTGCCTCCCGTGCGGCATTCCACAGGGGTCCCTACATCACCGGGCGCATCACTGTAAAGGACACATATACCGGCGGCTAATTGCAAATTCTCCTTTTTGCACCCATAAGGCACCAGCACCGTGGGACCGGGGAAGTCTCTGACCTCGATCATCGTATCATGATCTCGCGACAGACCTCTGATAGCCGCATTCTCTATCTTTTCCCGACCTACAATTATCTTGGTCTTATCATTAAGACGCAAGTGCCTTCCAACCTTGAGGAGTTCCAAATCTCTGATCTCCAGATCGCTATCGTGCGCGAAGAGGTCTCTCAGTCTCTTTGCAAATCCTAGATCCGTAAGAAGACACCCTCCGGCCGGCTTTGAGTAGCTCGTCAGCTGGTATCGACCCGCCAGCTCCATCTGACGTTTTCTGCTCCTTCCCTGGATATCCAGCAGTCTCTGCCTGTCGATCTTACCCTCCATCTCAGGTTTCGTCTCCGGCAAAAGTCCAGCGCTCAATGGCCGAACGATGTATTCCTGATAACCCGACCTCTTTGCCACAACATGGAGAGATTGTTTTCCCTGAGACATGGGACGCTGTCCCAACACCTCACCGGTAAAAATGAAATCGGCGTTTTCCGATTCCATTTTCTCCCCGGCCTTCTTGAGCATCAGTATGTGGCAGTCTATGCAGGGGTTCATATTTCTGCCATACCCATACTTCGGAGCCCTGAGCATAACGAGGTGTTCCCTCGTAATGTCCACCACGGACAAGGGAAGACCGATTTCCTTACAGGCCTCCAGGGCCCTGTCGGCACTAAAAAAAGGTGTTTCAAAGGCAACACATTGAACTTCAATCCCCTGTTCCTGCACAATCTTTACAGCAAGTATGCCGTCAAGGCCGCCTGATATCAGGGCTATTCCTTTTACTTTCAATATCTTACCAGCGTCACTTTATATTCTTTATTAAGCAGTCCACAGATCTCTCTGTCGACATCATAATCTACCAGATACAATATTTCGCTATCTCCCAGCCGCAAAGCGGGAAGGGATATATAACCACTTTCTTTCCCGTTATGTCCTGAGAATGGGAACTTGAAATCGTTGTTTAAACAGGGAATCTTTATGGCGCTCATAATATTCTCAATGACTTTTTCCCGGCTCTCCCCCCCCGATATGAAGACAACCCTGTCACCTCTCTTCTGCAGGATATTCATGACCTGATCGCGGACACTGTTTGAGGTTATAATTATGCGCCCATTCTCGGTATTCAGCAACAGATCCGCCTTCATAGACAGTGCCAACCCATCTCCGACTAATATACTAATCCCGGCATCTTTCACCGGAGAATATCCCAGCATCTCAAGCAGCGACTTCGCCAGTTCCATATTGCTGCCGGAATCCAGAACCTGTGCAGGACAAAACTGATATACCTCATCATCAGCTGCTATACCGAGACCATCCATTATTTCAATTATCTCAAGACCATTTTTATCCGCATAATCCCTTACAGGAAGCGGCACCAACTGAGAAGACTTGCTGACAAAATTAAACGCGTAACTGCCTGTCCCTTTGAATCGCGGTTTTTTCGACACAAGCCATTCGACAGAGACCTTGACTGTGGGAGTATTGCCAACATTTTCGTACCGGTTGACCTTTCTGGCCTCATATACTCCGGTAGCATCTATTATTCTTTCCAGTATAGAGGATATTCCTTCACCCTCTTGCACACTGATCACGCGGTAGTTTTCCCACGTTGATTCTACAACTCTTTTCAGATCCGCGGGTATCCGGTTCGACAGATCCAGCAGGATTATGTTGCCATCATTGATCTCTATAACAGGAACCCTGGAGCAATCGATCTTCACTTCACCGGAAGGAGGCACAGGAATACAGTAACTTCCATCTGTTATTACCACGCCATACATCCTTCCTACGATATGACTTATAACCGGCAGTATCTTATATTCAGGTATGGCAATAACATCCCTGCTTACGTCAGGTAACGGCGCCATCTCCTCGCTTACTTCAGGTAACGGCGCCAGTTCCTCGACTGTACGGGGGAAAAGCAAAGTCTGCCCGGGATATATTCTGTCTAAATTCCTGATCTTAGGGTTGAGATGCCTTACGCGTTCCAATATTCTGTAAATTTTCCCGTGAGAGGCACTAAGCTCTCTGTGGATGATACCTGAAACATGGTCTCCCCTCTTTACAACATATTTCAGGATGATATCTTTTCTTTTCTCATCGGAAAGTACACCGGAGGCCTGATTCGTGGTACCAGTGGCACTCATTGTTTCTGAAGATCTTTTTCTTGGGAGGAGTAACTTCTGCCCGGGATATATCACACTCATATCAATCAGTTCAGGGTTAAATCGTTTCACGAGTTTCAGTATTCTGTAAGCCTCTTCCTTTGAAACATCATATTTGTTCTGGATTATGTTAAGAAGCCATTCATTCTTTTTCACAACATAAGTGTCGGTCTGGTGCTTGGAGACACCTACCCTCTTTAATGAAATATAGGCAGTATCTTCTCTGGAAAACACAGCCGGCGGATAAGTCAAAATAAGAAAAAATATGACGATGAGGAAACAACTCTGTAGATTCCGCCTGCTCATTGGAATTCTCCTTTAAATATGGCAGTTTTTATATATGCATACCACACAAAAGTCAAATCGTGAAATGCACAAGAGAACCTTCAAACCCGGCTGGTTAGTTTGACACTCTCTAAAACTTCATATAAAGAGATGCTCTGTCATCCTCGCCATGATGGATTTACCCGGACTCAAAAATACGGAGCTGACAATGAATAAAATAAAATTTGGCCGCCTTACCTTCATACCGGGGCTGAACGGGGGAAGATACCCCTTCTGCAATTCTCTCTGTATTGATGACAGAGAAAAGGTAGTTATAGATCCCGGTTCCGGCGAGAAATTGCTAAAGGAGCTCGACATGGGAAAGGGGATTGACATCATCGTAAATTCGCACTATCATGAAGATCACACCTCTTTTAATTACCTCTTTCCTGAAGCGAAACTTTATGTACCCAGAGACGAGGCACCCTGCTTTAAATCCATGGAGAATCTTCTCTATTTCTATGGACTCCTGGGAACAAATCTGGAACACACGTGGCGCGGTCTTCTCGTCAATCATTTTCACTACAGGGAACGTATCCCCGACCTTGAATTCAGAGATGGAGATATGTTGAATTTCGGCGACACAGCCCTTCAGGTAATTCATACACCCGGTCATACCATAGGGCACTCAAGCTTTTTCTTCCCGGAGGAGGAGGTGCTCTTTCTGGGAGACCTGGATATGACAGCCTTTGGTCCCTGGTATGGTGACAGGGTATCCGATATAGATCAGACCATAGTCTCTCTTCACAAATTGTTAACAATTCCCGCAAGGATATTCATTACCTCCCACGAGGCCGGCATCATAGAAGGGGATATCACAAAACGGGTGGAAGACTATCTTGGAATAATAAATCGGAGGGAAGACACCTTATTGAATTTTCTCGAAAAGCCAAGGACACTGGATGAAATCGTCAATCAATGGATTATCTATAAAAAACCGCGGGAACCGAGGGATTTTTTTGAATTAGGCGAGCAAGTGATGATTAAAAAACACCTGAGACGCCTGATAAAAAAGAAAATCGTAAACACAAAAGAAAACAAGTATCATCTATTGTAGCCTCAGCCCCTGTTGCAACTGGAATTCAAATGATATATAGTTCGCCGTGATTAACAATCCTTTGAAACAAGGAGAGGGTTCAATATGGTTGATCCTGAGTTTTTGAAAGAATTTCAAAAGAAGGTTGAAAAAAAGGTGAGAGAGAATGAGATATCCGTGGTCCAGTACTGGCATGAACGGCTCAGCAGACTGGTGTCGATGAAACCTGACGGAATTGCATCCATCCAGTTAGAGATAAGAAAGGTCTACGATATGATGGAAAACAGGATCAAGACACTCAAGAAGGATTAACATGAAGAATATAGCAAATTTTCTGTTCGAAGCGGGAATGCTGCAAAAAACGCCGAGATCGGGCTTTCAATTTCTGGGATCCGGCTGCGAATCCGTAGCGGAACACGTACTTCGAACGATCTTCATCGGCTATACCTTGTGTAAACTGGAGCCTGAAGCGGATGAATCAAGGGTTTTTAAATTATGCCTGGTTCACGATCTGCCGGAGACAAGAACCGGCGACATGAACTACGTTAATAAAAAATATGTAGATGTAGATGAAAAGAAAGCGGTTGATGAACTTGCGAAAACCCTCTTCTTTGGAGAAGAAATACGATGCGCCATAAATGAATTCAACGAAAAAAAGACCAGAGAGTCTCTTTTGGCGCACGACGCCGACCAGCTGGCACTGATCCTTCAACTGAAGGAATATGGGGACCTTGGCAACAAGTACAGCAAAGATTGGATAGGATTTGCCTTAAAAAGACTCTGCACAGAAACCGCGAAAAAGCTGGCAGTGGCTATAACCGAAACTGATTCGTCCGAGTGGTGGTTCAAGGATAAAAGTGACTGGTGGGTAAATGCAAATAACAACAAGTAGGGGCTATCTTATGAAGAACAAAACATTTAAGTACTCTATTCTCCTGTCAGTGATAATCTGCATGATATTTCTGTCAGGTTGCGCCACTAGTCGTCAAGACAGAGAAAAGGCGGCCTCCCATGTTACAATCGGCCTCGCACATCTTGAGTCCAGACATTTCTCCCCGGCTCTGAGGGAGTTTCTCGCAGCGCAGCGTCTTTCCCCGGATGATGCGGAAATACGCTACTATACCGGCCTTTCGTATTACGGGAGCGGGATGAGGGAGGAAGCAAAGAGGGAGTTCCAGAAAACGCTGTCTATAAAACCGGATTATTCGGAAGCAAACAACTATATGGGAATCATATACCTGGAAGAAGGGCTTTATGACAAGGCAATAGAAAAATTTGATCTGGCCTTTTCCAATGTGTTCTATGAAACCCCGGCTAAGGCACTGAACAATCTCGGCTGGGCATACTACCAGAAGAAAGATTACAGGACCGCTCTCATAAAATATGAAACGGCACTCAAGAGAGAACCAGACACGATGACACTTCTGCTTATCCAGAAAAACATGGGAATTGCGTATCTTGCTGAGAGTAACATCGACAAGGCAATATACCACCTGAAAAAGGCCATCGATATGGCGCCCGGTATGATCGAATCACGATACTGGCTGGGAATAAGCTATCTCGAAAGGGGAGACAGAGAAAAGGCAGTCGCGGAGTTGAGATCCGTTGCTGAATCCAACCCGGAATCAGTGTTCGGATTAAAAGCAAAGGAAAAACTGGACTATATCTCACCGTAAATCTGTGTTATGGCAAAATTCCAATTCGTAGAAGTATGTTATGAATCGTCGCAATTGAAATTGTTGTTTCCATGTTATCCCGATCCGGACAAGGTATCAACAATTCTGAATATTTGACGGCTTTTTGTTTTCTTGTCTTGACAGGGCGCACATTTTACCTTAGATTTGGCGCACTTTTCAACAAAGGAATAGACGCATTATGGGATCCAAGAAAAAGACAAAATCCAAACAGATAAAGGCAAAACATAAAAAGAAGAACACCAGGATATTTTATCTCTTATTAATTACCCTGATTGGCGTTGGATTTCTTGTCTTCTTCTTTCTCTCGATGTTCGATTATATATATCCCCCTGCCGACGGCAAGAGAGTCTCTATGGCAAAGGAAGAAAAACAGGTGGTAAAGCTGTATTTTTCTGATCCCAACGAACGATTCCTCATTTCGGAAGACAGGTACATCACAAAGAGAAAATCCATCAACGATAATGTCAGAGAACTGGTAGTTGCGCTGATTGGCGGACCTAACACCGATCTGGTAGAGACCTTCCCGAGGGAAACAGATCTCAGAAAAGTCAATGTAAAGAATGGAATAGCTTATATAGATTTCGGTAGGAACCTGATTGACCTTCATCCCGGAGGAAGCGCCAGTGAGATGATGACCATATACTCACTGACCAATACCATTACCATTAATATTCCGTCCGTTAAGAAGGTAAAACTGTTGGTAGAGGGCAAGGACTTGGAAACGATAAAGGGTCACATAGACACAACCGGGCCTTTCGAGGTAAACAGAGAGTTAATAGCAGGGAATCATTCTTAAAGACGCAATAATATGGCCGCCTCAAGACTTTCAAAAATAAGAAATATAGGGATAGTTGCCCATATCGACGCGGGAAAGACAACCGTAACGGAGAGGATTCTCTACTACACCGGCGAGACATACAAGCTGGGCGAAGTGCATAACGGTGAGGCGGTTATGGACTGGATGGCACAGGAGCAGGAAAGGGGTATAACCATTACCTCCGCGGTCACTACCTGCCACTGGAAAGACAATGAGATACATATAATCGACACCCCCGGACATGTAGACTTCACCATAGAGGTTGAACGATCTCTCAGGGTACTGGACGGAGTGCTGGCAGTATTTTGCGCCGTCGGAGGAGTGGAACCACAATCGGAGACAGTGTGGCACCAGGCGGACAAATATGGCGTCCCCAAAATAGCATTCATCAACAAGATGGACAGGGTCGGCGCGAATTATTACGGCACGATAGACATGATGGGGAAAAGGTTCAATTCCATACCCCTTCCGATTCAGATACCTTATATGAAAAATGAAACATTTCATGGAGTGATTGATCTTATCGGACAAAAGATGATCGCATGGGATGAGGACAGTCTGGGGTTGTTATATGACATTTCTGATATCCCTTCCAATATGCTCCCCGAGACAGAAAAATACCGCGAGAGACTCATCGAAACACTCGCGGAGATCGATGACGTCATCGCCGAAAAATATCTGGAGGGAAAAGAGATTACCGAAAAGGAGATCATTGCATCGATCAGAAACGCCACACTCCTACTAAAAGTAGTACCTGTAATGTGCGGCACGGCCCTGCGGAATAAGGGGATTCAACTAATCCTTGATTCCATCTCCAATTTCCTGCCATCCCCTGAAGACACACCACCCGTTGAAGGAATCAATCCTGAAACTAAAGTTATTGAAAAGCGTCGCAGCAATGTAAAGGACCCTCTCGCGGCACTCGCATTCAAGGTCATGCTGGATGAAGGAAGAAAAATCACCTATATAAGAATCTATTCCGGCAAAATAAAGGCTGGGGAGGATATATATAACGCAAGCAAGGGGAAAAAAGAGAAGGTCTCCAGACTCCTGAAAATGCACTCAAATAAGAGAGAACGCGTTGCCGAAGCCGAAGCTGGAGACATAATAGCAGTAATAGGTCTGAAAGATACCTCCACCGGGGATACCATATGCGATGAATCCGATCCGATTATTCTGGAACTGATAGAATTCTACGAACCGGTAATCAGCCAGGCAATTGAGGCCAAAACACCGGGAGATCAGGAAAGGCTCTCATCCGCCCTTGCAAAACTGGCAAGCGAAGACCCCACTCTCAAGATTAAATATGACGACGAAACGGCACAGACTATCATCTCCGGAATGGGTGAACTCCATCTTGAAATAATCATCGACAGGCTTATAAGAGAGTTCCACACCAATGTGAATATAGGTAAGCCCAAGGTCGTCTACAGAGAAACCATAGAAGAAGAAACAGATGCCGAAGAGATATTCGACAGGAAGCTTGGTGACAGGAAACACTTTGGTCATGTTGCCTTACATCTGGAACCCAACAAACGGGGAGGGGGACTGAAATTAATTGACGAGATCAAAGATGAAGTGATCCCGGAAGAGTTTCACGCCACTATAGAAAAAGGTATTCGTGATGCCGCTCTCAGCGGTGTTGTGTCAGGCTACCCGGTTGTTGATGTCATTGTAAAAATCACCGGGGGTTCTTTCAGGGAAACAGACTCAACGAGCTTAGGCTACGAAATAGCCGCTTCTACAGCCTTCTCAAACGGGTGCTCGCACGCAAAGCCCGTTTTGCTGGAACCCATAGTCACGGTGGATATAATAACACCGGGTGAATTCATGGGCGAAGTTATCGGAAATATCAACTCGAGGAAAGGGGAAGTGAAAAGCATAACCCACAAAGATCCCGTCAGCAAAATAAAAGCTCGCGTTCCCTTGAAACAGATGTTCGGATATTCGACAGACCTGCGTTCAGTCACCCAGGGAAGGGGAACCTTTTCAATGCAGTTCTTGAGATATGATAAAGCATAAATATTCCGAGGCAGTCTTATGAGTTCTGATTTCTTTTACTCCACCGGACGCATCCTTAGATGTTTTTACCGCATAAGCTCCCTGATCACAACTCCGCTCCAGAATGACGAAATCCTTCAGAAAATCTTAGATGAAACGGTAGATACAATGGGGTTTCACATGGGGATAATATGTCTGTTAGATGAAAAGAAAGAGAAACTGGTCACTAAAGCAGTTAAAAATTACAATCCAGGGGAAACTAAAATAGCATTCTCGGAAAGTCTGAACCTGGAAAAGCACGACTGTATCATGACAAAAGTTGCAAAAACCGGCACCTATATCGTCCTTGACAATTCGGAAACAGATCCCAGAATTACTCACACAGACCTCAAGATAACAAACCGTTACAGTGTAGGGAATAATTCTTACTCGGCCTTTTGCGGTCCACTCAAGATAAAAGGCGATATTATCGGCATCATAGCCGTGTGGTACGAGAAGAAAACCAAATTTTCACCGGAAATAGTAAATACCCTGCTTGCCTTTGCAAATCAAGCAAGCATAGTAATACATAATTTGAGATTATTTGAAGACAATTTTAAGAAAATCGAGAGACTGCGGGTATTACAGAAAGCCGTATCCCAGCTGAATTCAAGTTACGCTTTGGATAAGATACACAAAACAGTTATAAACAATGCCCTCAGTATAGGAAACGCGGACAGGGCGTTGCTGTGCTTTCTGGATACAGAAAAAGACAAATGCCTGATAAGCACCGGGGAACAGATATTTCTGGATGAAAAGAACATATATTACAAGAAGATAGGACAAAGCATCATCAAGAAGGCCCTTGATACCGAAACTATCATAGTTCAAACTTCTCTTCAAAATACAGATACAACGCCCATATTTAAAGGTTATTCTTCGGAGATAGCTTTTCCACTGAGGATAAAGGATAAATTTATTGGTGTACTCTACCTTGGTAAAAAACACGGAGATTACTCTACAGGTCAGAAAGGCTCTCTGGATATATTAATCACAAATGCCACCGTTTCATATGATAACGCAATTATGCATTCTCAGCTTTCCCTCGAAACAAAATCTTTAAAAACAGAAGTTGAAATACTCAAGGAAAAGGAAAATGAGTTGCTGGGTTTTCATAATATCATAGGAAATTCCAAGAAGATGGTAGACATATTTCACATGATAAGCGATGTGGCCGGGCATAATACGAATGTGCTCATACAAGGTGAAAGCGGTACCGGAAAAGAATTGATAGCCAGGGCGATTCACAGGCAAAGCGCCAGAAAGTCAAAGCGCTTTGTGGAGATAAATTGTGCGGCGATACCGGGAACTCTACTGGAAAGTGAACTATTCGGTTACGAGGCCGGCGCTTTCACCGATGCCAGAAAGAGAAAAGTGGGCCTTCTTGAACACGCAAACGAAGGAACGTTTTTCTTGGACGAGATAGGCGAAATGAGTCCTTCGATACAGGCAAAGTTTCTCAAAATGCTCGAAGACAACCATGTCCGCCGGCTTGGAGGCATACAGGATATCCCTATCGATGTCCGATTTCTATTTTCCACAAACAGAGATCTGTGGCATATGGTAAATGAAGGTACCTTCCGGGAAGATCTTTTCTACAGGATAAACATTGTTCCGATTATCATACCCCCACTTAAAGAAAGAATCGAAGATATAATGCCACTTGCATATCACTACATTGGAGAGTTCAACACAAAATTGAACAAAAGCGTGAAAGGTTTCACAACCGGCGCGGAGAAAATTCTAAAAAGATACCCATGGCCTGGAAATGTTCGAGAACTGAGAAACATTATCGAAAGGATTATGATATTTCAGAGTATAAGCACCCTTATCACATCTGATAATATTCCCCCGGAGATCAAGCTCACGGTGCCCCAAGCATCGGAAATACATACCAGCGAATTATCTTCTCTGAGTTTATCTCAACCGATAGACTACAGAAACACGATAGATGAATTGACAAACAAAATCAAAAAAGAGATCCTTGAAAACGCGCTCCAAGTCAATCGCGGCAATAAGGCAATAGCCGCAAGACAACTTGGTATCTCACGCTATACCCTCATGCGCGAACTAAAGAAATTGGAAAACAATCTTTTAAATAATACCACCCAATAAAAGTGCGCTATACGCACGATGCGTTCCATATTCGCACAGCCTTGTGCGTTCTCGGCACTTGCAGCAGCTCTGCAGTCGAGATTCAGTGCGGAGATAGCACGCTTCATGAGGATTTTTGCTTCAAATAACAATATAATTCTTACACCCATTATTGCGCAGCGTTCAATCTATCTCAGCCCAATTTCATAACTAGCTTAATTTCCTAAACAATTCAAACTCACGAATTTCGTCTTGCTGATTCCGATTTGGCATTGTTTTTGCTCGTATATACAGCGAGCTGTTTAAGGGGTTTCTGTACGGGGGAAAACAAAAATATTTATAATCAAAGCAAAGGAAGGAGAACGAAAATGATAGAATATCCTAAATACAAGAAGGTTCTTTTTTGTACAGATTTATCTGAAAATGCAGATTTTGCCTTTGGGTACGCTTTTGGTGTTGCCAAAAGAGACGAAGGTCTCCTCTACATCTTACATGTGAAAACTGACATTGCAGATCAATCACTTATTGAGGGTACAGTGGAAGGATCGTATCCGGAGATGGCGGAAGCCATAAAAGAAGCCGCTCAAATAGAGCTGGATAATCAGCTTCAAGAGCGCTATGCAAAAAAGATAAAGAGCACTCCGTTTGAGATTGTTACAAAATCCGGCAGGGCATATCAGGAAATTGTCGAGTTTGCAGAAGAGAAGGGTGTGGACATTATTATTATAGGCACTCACGGAAGGACAGGGTTAAACCACACCTTCTTCGGGAGTGTTGCCGAGATGGTCATCCGACACAGCGCGGTTCCTGTTTTTATAATTCCCTGTGAGAAAAAAACGTGGCCCGTTAGGTCGGATGGAAAACTTTTCGACAAAATATCTACCCCTATGTAGACTTGTCGCCGGAGATGTGTAAGTTGGGTATACAAGATTCCTCCGTAGGAATAAGCAGATGAAAAAGTGCCTCCCTGAATGGCATCTCCCATCGGGGAGGCACGCAAAACGTGATTGCATGTTTTTTACATATGCAATTAATCATTAATTATAGAGCAGGTTTAATCGAAATCTTATGTATTTAAAAGCGAAGAAAAATAAATCAATACATACCATTGAAAATAGCCGGGCAGTCTCCACGGAATCAGAGAAAGATCGGCAGAAAAAGGTTATTTTAACGCCATCGGCCAACAGCGAAGATGAAGACACCGTAGAAAAGAAACCAAAAGATGGCAGCTTGAGCGAAAAATTTTTCCTCCCTGATTTTCCTGAAAATTAGAATGCTTGCCGGTGGGTGGTTTTATTACCCTCCTTTCCGCTCACCGGCCCCCCAATCCGGGGGACAGGATAACGGTTGTCGGTTTATAAGTCGGTGGGTGGTTCCATTGTTCCCTCCTTTCCACCCACCGACGCCCCCTTGTAAATCTGAGAGATTTGCTGGCTCTCTGTTTATATATCGGGTGGCTGGGAGTTTTGAAATCTTCCGCCACCCACCATATCATTCTCTGCAAAGACGCCCATCTTTTACAACTATCAGACATTAAACCTGAAGTACACTATATCTCCATCAAGGATAACGTGATCTCTCCCCTCTATCCGGACAAGCCCCTTGTCCTTTGCGGCGGATATGCTCTCTACTCTCACAAAATCTTCATAATTGAGAACCTCCGCTCTTATAAACCCTTTTTCCATATCAGTGTGTATCTTTCCGGCAGCTTGAGACGCCTTTGTGCCCGATGGGACTGTCCAGGCGCGAAGTTCAGCACCCGCCGAAGTATAAAAGGTGATTAGATCCAGCAGACGGTAACCAGCCCTGATCAGTTTCTGGAGCCCTGACTCAAGCAGGCCAAGATCTTCAAGAAACTCCCGCCTGTCATTCTCCGGAAGATCGGCTATTTCTGCCTCCATATCACCACAGATAACAACCATTTCAGATCCGTCTGCGTTCGCTATCTTCTCTACCGTGTCTGTATAGCCCCCCCCCTCTTTCAGTTCAGATTCACTGACATTGGCAACATACAGAACTTTCTTGGCTGTAATAAGATTAAGTTCTCTCAAAATTGCTTCTTCTTCGGGATTAAGTTCTATATTTCTTACAGGTATATTCTTCCCCAGGAATTCCTGTATCATTTGATAAAGCTCCTGTTCGGCGCGATGCAACTTATCCCCCTTCTTTGCCGATTTTTCCCCCTTTTCTATTCTCTTTTCAACGCTCTCAAGATCCGCCAGAATCAGCTCCATCTTGACAACTTCAATGTCATCGGCAGGAGCCACGGCACCGTGAACATGAGCGACATTGGGGTCATCGAAACAACGTACGATATGCACAATAGCATCAACATCTCTTATATTTCCGAGAAACCTGTTTCCCAGGCCTTCTCCCCTGCTCGCCCCTTTTACCAGACCGGCAATGTCAACAAACTCCATAGTGGTAAATGTAAACTTGGGAGGCTTTATGACTCTCGCGATATTTTCAAGTCTTGGATCTGGAACAGGAACAATGCCGATATTGGGATTGATCGTGCAGAAGGGATAATTCGCTACTTCGGCAGCGGCGGCGGTGAGAGCATTAAAGATGGTGGACTTGCCGACGTTCGGAAGACCTATGATTCCACACCTGAAACCCATAGTTTCCTCCTCTAAAAAAGAAGGGGGGATGGATTCCTCCCCCCCCCCTTCATCATGCCTTCTAACCTCTCCAGTTTAGTAAATCAACTGATAGAGGTAAATGATCGCCGGAGCGGTAACAAGAGAAACAACCGACATCAGCTTGATCAGGATATTCATCGCAGGTCCCGAAGTATCCTTGAAGGGATCGCCGACGGTGTCGCCGATAACGCTGGCCTTGTGCGCATCGGAACCCTTACCGCCGAAATTGCCCTGCTCGATGTATTTCTTCGCGTTATCCCATGCGCCACCTGCATTAGCCATCAGCAGACCCAGGATCACGCCTGTCAGCGTCGCGCCGGCGAGGAATCCTCCCAGCGCCTGGGGACCGATAAGGACACCGACGAGAATGGGGGCCAATATTGCCGAAACACCGGGGAGTATCATCCTCTTCAGGGCCGCGGTTGTGGCGATATCCACACACTTATTCGTGTCGGGCGGTGTCGTCCCTTCCATGATACCGGGGATCTCTCTGAACTGCCTCCTGATCTCGTTGATCATATCAAACGCCGCTTCACCGACAGCGGTCATCGTGAGGGCGGCCAGCAGACAGGGGATCAACCCGCCCAGGAACACACCGGTAATAACGTGCGCCTCGGTCAGATCGAGAGTGAAATTCTCAAAGCCGGGGAAGGTCTTCACCGTAGCGGTGTAGGCCGCGAACATTGCCAGAGCTGTGAGCGCCGCCGAGCCGATGGCGAAACCCTTACCGATAGCAGCGGTCGTGTTACCCACCGCGTCGAGACCGTCCGTGATCTCCCGTACCTCAGGAGGCATATGGGCCTGTTCCGCTATACCACCCGCGTTATCGGCAATCGGACCGTAGCTGTCGACGGACATGGTCATACCCACCGTACCCAGCATACCGACACCGGCAATGGCTATACCGTAGATACCGCAGGTTAGATAGGACAGCCAGATAGCTATGGCTATACAGAATACCGGGGCCACCACGCTCTCGAGACCGACAGCAAAACCACTGATAATGATTGTCGCGGGACCGGTTTGAGACGACTCGGCTATCCTGACAACGGGCCCACGGGCAGTATAGTATTCCGTGATGGCGCCGATCAGCATACCGGCAATGATACCGAGGAGAACGGCCCAGAAGGGTCCCAGGGCACTGATCACCCCCAGACTAGTCAGATACTCGGCAGACATCCCCGCCGTAGTGTACTTGACTACGAAGTACGAGGCGATAATGAAGAGAATCCCCGCGATATAGAGCGAATTACTCAGCGCCGACTGGGGTTTCATATTCTTGAGGAAATTAAACAGTCCGATCCCGATGACCGATGCAAGCAGTCCGACAATGATGAACAGCATCGGCAGCATCATCCACTTCATCGCCATTCCTTCGACACCAAGACCCATTGTAGCACCGATCGCGATGGCGGCAATAACGGAACCGCAGTATGATTCAAAAAGATCCGCTCCCATACCGGCGATATCGCCCACGTTGTCTCCAACGTTGTCCGCGGTAACTCCGGGGTTTCTCGGATCGTCTTCGGGAATACCCGCTTCAATCTTTCCAACCAGGTCGGATCCCACGTCTGCCGTTTTGGTGAAGATACCACCGCCGACACGGGCAAAGAGCGCGATCGAAGAGGCGCCCATGGCAAAACCGTTGATGACAACGGGATCTGTCCCTGCGAAGAAGTAGAAGAACACGCCAAGTCCGACCAGCCCGAGGGATGCAACGGAAAGACCCATAACGGAACCACCGAAGAAGGCAACTGTCAGAGCCTTACCCTGACCAAACTCCCTGGCCGCCTCAGCTGTCCTCGCATTGGAAAGCGTTGCCGCCTGCATTCCGAACACACCGGCCATCAGAGAGCAGATAGCCCCTGCCAGAAACGCCACGGATGACATTGGGTTATCCAAGGCGAAGAAGAGTAAGAGAAATACGATAACGACAAAGATCGCTATAATCTTGTATTCCCTTTTCAAGAAGACCATGGCACCGGCATGTATCCTGTCCATGATCTCAACCATTACGTCGTTACCTGGGGAAAAGGTGAGAACGTATCTGTAAATTATGAACGCCAGCACCAACCCGATGAGACCCCATAACCATGCATAATTCACTAAAAATTCCATAATCCCTGATTATACCTCCTCTAAATTTTGTGTGATTCTTACATTAAACTTATTCATAGCCGCCTGAACGCCGGATGAAATAACGTCAATTACCGCATCGCATGCTTTTTCAATAGTGCGTGGCAACACCCGCATTTCATTCCCTGAAAACCGTCCAAGCACATAATCCTCTGCCATATCACTTGCAACCGGTCTGCCTATACCCAACCGAATCCTGATAAACTCCGGCCTTCCGAGATTATTAGCAATAGAGATCAAGCCCTTGTGCCCCGCGGCGCCACCGCCCATCTTTATACGGATATTCCCAATCGAGAAATCCATATCATCATGAACAACTATTATATCTTCGGTGTTTATCCCAAAATAACCGGCCAGTTTACCTACCGCAACTCCGCTGAGGTTCATAAAGGTTTGAGGCTTCGCCAGGATAACAGGAATCCTGGAAATAACCCCTCTGCCGATACAGGAATCAAACTTCCCACGGTTAATCTCTATGTCTTCCATCCTAGCCAGAGCATCCAGAACCAGAAACCCTATATTATGCCTGCTGTAAGAGTATCTGACGCCGGGATTTCCCAGTCCAGCTATAAGTTTCACCTGTCCCCCTGTCGGAGAACCGCCACTACTAGGCCTGTTCCTCTTCACCTTCCGATACGGAAGTCGCCTCCTCCGCTTCGGTGTCCACTCCCCCTTCACCGCCAGCCACTTCTTCTGTCATCAGGCTCACCCGGGTGGGTACCACGGCTACGATGGCCACATCATCATTGTCGAGAAGCTGAATTCCCTCTTCAACAACAAGATCAGCAACCTTGATGGAATCTCCTATCGTAAGGTGACTGATGTCTATCTCAATAGATTCGGGGAGATCGGAGGGAAGACCCGACACCTTCACGTCTCTCTTGAGCTGTTGCAGCTCGCCACCATCCTCTACGCCCAACGGGACACCCGAAAAGAGAACGGGGACATCCACGGTGAGGGTCCTGTCCATCCTGATTTCATAGAAATCGACATGTTCCGGCTTTCTTTTTATCGTGTTAATCTGGAGGTCTTTGATAACCGAGAGTTTTTCGATCTTCTTGCTCGTGCCAGATTGTATGCCGAGCTTCACAAAAACCGTCTCTCCCCTCCCCCCGACCAGGATCTTTACCAGTTCGGAAGAATTCACCTTGATCACGATCGGTTCAGCCTGATACCCGTAGAATGTTGCGGGCACGAGCCCCTCCGCTCGCAGCCTCCTCGAAGGACCTTTTCCGACCCCCTCACGTACCTGAGCACTTAATGCAACTGTTTTCATTTCCAACTCCTAACTAAAAAGTGAGCTTATAGATTCATTGTAATATATTCTTTTTATCGCTTCGCTCAACACTCCCGCTATTGAAAGTATTTTTATTTTTTCGCAAGACTTCGCTTTATCATGCAGGGAAATTGTGTCCGTCACAATGACCTCTTTTATGATTGAAGATTCCAGCCTGTCTATCGCCGGTCCCGACAGCACGGGATGGGTGCAGCAGATAGAAACTTCTAGCGCTCCTTCATTTTTTATGGCATCGGCAGCCTGAGTCACTGTACCTGCCGTATCAACCATATCATCAAGAATGATCGCCCTCCTATCTTTCACATCACCGATAACATTCATCACCTGTGATTCATTGGGGACGTCTCTTCGCTTATCGACAATCGCCAGCGTAGCGCCCAGCCTCTTCGCAAAAGCCCTTGCCCTTACAACGCCCCCTGTATCCGGGGAAACTATGACAAGATCAGTAGAGTAATTGCGTTTTACATATTCAAGGAGAATAGGGGTTGCGTAGAGATTGTCGACGGGTATATTGAAGAATCCCTGTATCTGACCGGCATGAAGATCCACCGACATGACGCGGTTTGCACCGGCCGCGGTAAGCAGATCCGCCACCAGTTTCGCCGTGATGGGTGCCCTAGGTGAAGCCTTCCTGTCCTGCCTGGCATAACCATAATAGGGCATAACAGCGGTTATCCTGTCGGCAGACGCCCTCTTCAAGGCATCTATCATTACGAGGAGTTCCACCAGATTGTTATTTACCGGTGTGGAAGTGGACTGTACAATAAATGCATCCATTCCCCTTACATTTTCATCTATTTCAACTCTCGTTTCACCGTCACTGAATGTGGAAACATTGGCCTTACCCAGAGATATTCCCAGCTTTCTGCAGATATCCCCAGCAAGAACCCGGTTGGAATTCCCCGAAAATATTCTCATCCTCTCTAACATCTATGCCCTTCTTTCTTGTAAACTGGTTGGGGCGGGAGGATTCGAACCTCCGGATGCAGGAATCAAAGTCCTGTGTCTTACCGCTTGACGACGCCCCATTATATCGAGCACACCCTGAATATCGATCCGATTCGAGCTTCCTTTAAGTTACACTCGGCCCTCTTCGCATCCGCTTCGTTCCTGAAAATACCGAAGATTGTGGGGCCACTTCCCGACATCAAAGAACCCAAGGCCCCGTTTGCCACTAAGAGTTCCTTGATATCTGACAATACAGGGTAAGACCGCAGGGATACTTTTTCCAAATCGTTGTAAAGCCCTTTTGCAATATGGGACAACGTCATAAATCGGGGCATCCTATATTTTATTGGTTCTTTTGTCAATCCCAATTTTAAATTTCCATAAATATCCCTGGTGGAAACTTCAAAGCCGGGATTAACTAATATAAACCATAAGTCGGGAATACCTTCTACTGGTTTGAGACAATCGCCTATGCCGGAAGCCAGGGCGGTTTTTCCAAAAATAAAAAAGGGGACATCCGCTCCAAGTTCAGTCCCCATTCGCATAAGTTCTTCTGTGCTGTACTTTGTTCCCGTCATCTCGTTAAGAGTGACAAGGGCGGTTGCAGCATTCGAACTTCCACCCCCCAATCCCGCCGCTATGGGAATCCTCTTGTATATCGTGATTTCCACGCCCGAATTAGGGGAAATATCAGAAAGAATGACTTCGGCCGCCCTGTAGACTATATTATCTCTATTCTCTGGAAGCGAGCTCCCAGGACACTTCACCACTATTTTGTTACCTTTGAGATCAAAACTCATCTTATCGCAAAGACTTATTCTCTGCATGAGACTGAGGATATCGTGGTAACCATCATCTCTTTTTCTTAAAACCCTGAGAAAGAGATTCACCTTTGCCGGAGACTGTCTGACGATCACGACTTCTCCGATTCTTTCACATACCTCATCCTTGATTCAGACAGTATGCCATCTAACAATTCTTTCTCTCTGTTATCAAGATTCCCCTCTGTCTTTTCCTTCAACATGCCTAGGATATCTATTGTCTGCTTCGCCGCTTTAAGGTCTTTCTCCTTCTTATTCGACACAGGGTCGGCCAGTTCCCCCAAGTTGAAAATCACCGACGTATACAGGGAGAGTATGAAATTATGGAAATTCATCTCGGGCACTTGATAGTGCTCTTCTTTCCTCTGCTCGGCCTTTTCTTTTTTGGCCTCCTGGGCCTCTCCTTCAGGCTTCTGCTCGGGCTGCCGGTCGGGCTTTGTATCCTCTGCCTCCTTTGTCACGTCCTCGCGCGTTTTACCGTCTTCATCAAACATTCTTCTATCTTTTATAACAAATCCCTTTTCACCGTTATTCTCAGTCATGGTTACCTCCAGAATGGTACTTTTGATCTCGTCTTATCGGAAATAACAACTAACACAAACATCCGAGAATGTCCACGGACGGAGTCACCCGCAGAGATAGACGACGGATCAGAGGACTGGGCCTACAGCTTGGAACTTTTCGTAAAGACGATTTCGCCGTTTCCGTCCGTATCGGCTATTATATCGTCACCCTCTACGATATCCCCCCCCAGTATCTTTGTGGCTAGACCATCTTCTATAATCCGCTGAAGAGCTCTTTTCAGGGGTCTCGCGCCATATGTCGGGCTGTATCCCTCTTCTGATATGTATTCCCTGACCTTGTCCGTCAGTCCAAGATGGATCTTTCTGGCCTGGAGCCTCTTTTGTATCAACCTGATCTGAATACTGATTATATTACGGATATCACTTATGGTAAGCGCCTTGAAATTGATTATATCATCAACCCTGTTCAGAAACTCAGGTCTGAAGGTCTCCCTTAATGCCTCCATGGTCTTTTGCTGTCTTTCTTCTTCCCCCAATGACAAATCCTGCATCCACTGGCTGCCTATATTGGATGTCATGATGATTATCGTGTTCCTGAAATCAACAGTCCGGCCATGTCCATCTGTAAGTCTTCCATCATCAAGTATCTGGAGGAGTATATTGAACACATCCTGATGCGCCTTTTCTATTTCGTCAAACAGGATTACCGAATATGCTTTCCTCCTGACGGCTTCGGTAAGATAGCCTCCTTCATCATACCCCACATAGCCGGGAGGCGCCCCGATCAATCGGGAAACGGAGTGTCGTTCCATAAATTCGGACATATCCACCCTGATCATTGCCCTTTCATTATCGAACATGAATTCCGCAAGTGCCTTGGCCAGTTCGGTCTTTCCCACTCCTGTCGGCCCTATAAAAATAAATGATCCGATAGGCCTGTCGGGATCCTGCAGCCCGGATCTGGCTCTTCTCAGGGCATTGGAAATATCATGAACAGCCTCATCCTGACCGACAATTCTCTGTTTTAACCGCTCTTCCATGTGGATTAGTTTTTCCACATCACCTTCCATCATCCGGGCCACGGGAATGCCGGTCCAGCTTGCGACAACCGCCGCGACATCATCCTCATCGACCTCTTCTTTCAGCGTCTTTTTGTCTTTCTGGAGGTCTTCAAGCCTCGCGGTTTTCTCTTCCAGCTCACTGTTCAGTTTTACTAATGTACCGTATCGAATTTCTGCCGCCTTTGCCAGATTACCTTCCCTCTGGGCATTCTGTTCTGACGCCTTGTATTCCTCTATTTTTTCTTTGATCGACTGGATTTCCTTGATGGCCTTCTTCTCAGCAAACCACTGTTGCTTCATTTCGTCCCCGGACTCTCTCAACTGTTCCAGTTCTTTTTCTATGCCGTCAAACCTCTTTTTCGACATCTTGTCATCTTCTTTTTTCAGGGATTCCTTTTCAATTTCAAGCTGCATAATCTTCCTTTCCACCACATCTATTTCAGACGGGAGACTGTCCAGTTCAATCCTGAGACAGGAAGCTGATTCATCTATCAGGTCCACTGCCTTGTCGGGCAGAAACCGGTCGCTTATATAGCGGTTTGAAAGCGTAGCGGCGGCAATAATGGCAGAATCCTTGATCCTCACCCCGTGGTGGACCTCATATCTCTCTTTTAAACCCCGGAGAATGGCAATAGTATCTTCCACCGTGGGTTCTGGCACGATGATCGGTTGAAATCGCCTCTCAAGCGCGGCGTCTTTTTCGATATATTTTCTGTATTCGTTCAGGGTAGTGGCGCCTATACAATGCAACTCACCCCTTGCGAGGGCAGGCTTCAACATGTTCGAGGCATCAATGGCACCTTCAGCGGCGCCAGCACCGACCATTGTATGCAATTCGTCAATGAACAGGATTATCTCTCCATTGGTCTCTGTCACTTCCTTAAGCACGGCCTTTAGACGGTCTTCAAACTCTCCTCTATATTTAGCTCCGGCCACAAGGGAGCTTATGTCCAGGCCTACCACCCGTTTGCTTTTCAGATTATCGGGCACGTCACCGTTAACTATACGCTGGGCAAGGCCTTCCACAATCGCTGTCTTGCCAACACCGGGCTCGCCGATGAGCACCGGGTTGTTCTTTGTCCTCCGTGAAAGCACCTGCATTATCCTGCGTATCTCGTCGTCCCTCCCTATGACCGGATCAAACTTCCCCTGCAGGGCCAGTTCATTGAAATCCCGGGAGAAACGTTTGAGGGCCTGGTATTTGTTCTCCGGATTCGGATCGGTAATCCTCTGGTTGCCCCTTATGTCCACCAGCGCCTTCAGGATGTTATCTCGGGTCACGCCACTTTTCTGAAGCACCTTTCCGGCAGGCCCTGTTTTATCATCAGCAATCGAAACCAGGACATGTTCAACACTTACGTATTCGTCCCTCAACCTTGCTGCCTCGGTAAGGGCCTTGTCCAATATATCTTGCAATCTTGGCGTTATGTAAATCTGGCCGGCGCCTGAAACCTTCGGAAGGCCATCCAGAGTTTTCTCAAGTTCACTCTCAATCCGCTTTTGTTCACTGCCAAGTTTCTTCAATATCCCAGATACGGTTCCCTCGGGCTGCCTTATAAGAGCCAGAAGCATATGTTCAACATCAATCCCCTGATGGCCGCCGCTTTTTGCCCGTCCTTCGGCATCCTGGAGAGCTTCTTGGAGTTTTAAAGTAAATTTGTCAAATCTCATAACTGCTATTCCATGCTCTTCTCAATATCGACAAAGATCTTCCCTTTCTTAAAAATTCGTACGGTGCCTGTAGATTCAGAAATGGCAATCGCAATCGCGCCGGTGACACTTGTGATGCCTGCCGCAGCTATGTGCCTGCTGCCCAGTCCCTGGGGGAAATCCTTGCCTTCCAAGGCGGCGCTGAGATGCCTTCCCGCCGTCACAAGAACACCATCACCCCTTACCACAAATGCCCCATCCAGAGCTGAAAATTCCTTGATGGTATCTCTCAGATTCCGGTCGAGAATATTTTTTTCCTCTTCCCTATATCCCATGAACGGGTTGATTATCATCTGCCTGGACAGCTCAAGCACCTTCTCATGATCTCCAAGGACAAAGATAGTGCCTATCGGGCGCCCTTCTCTTCCCTGGGCGGCAAGTTCCAACGCAATATTCAATACTGTCTCGAATACCTCGGGATAGATATCTTCAAAGATATCAGAGACATTTTCTGATGTAAGAATCTCAAATTCCCTGCCCACATCAATAACAAATATACTGTCTATATATCCAAATTTTGGAACACCTGTAAGGCATATCAGTTTATCGCCCTTTTTGAATAATCCGGTGGCAAGCCCTTTTGTTATAACGATCTTTATCTGGCCCAGACGAGTGACATTCACATTGGGGATATTGATAACATTTTGAAAAAGCTCTGCTTTATGCGGGAGGTTATCACTTCCTCTGGTTATCAAAATAGTGTCGAAGCAGGTCTTGGTGTCCTGTTGCACAAAGAGATCCTGAGCCACTTCACTATACAACAAGATTGCCTTCGCATTTATTTCTTCTGCAAACTTGCACGCAAATTCCATGATCGACTCATTCTGAGAACTCATAAAAACCCCTTCCTACTGTTTTGTTCGTAAGATAAACACAAATCAGAATAATGTCAAGTCAGGGAAAATAATCGTTAAACTGTCCTTAATCCACCATCAAAAAAATAGAAAACCTCGTTGATCTTGATAAATCAAGGGGATAGGTTAATTTTGAAGAAAAAATCTATCATCAACAAGGTGACGCTGTTATGGCACAAGGAGTTCTGCCTTTCAAGTACGAAGAAGAGAAAAGAGATACGGGGATGACGTGGCTGGCAGAATTGCCGGTTTATTTGGATTTGGCGTTGGTGATGGGGATAAACGAGAGCATTGAGAAGCATTTGCACATCAAGCAGCAGAGTTGGACGGACAGCCAGCCAGACATTGTTGTCCCTGATCTTAACCAATCTCGCAGGCGGTGATTGTGCGGATGATTTGCGGAAATTGCAAGGAGATTCAGGTTGTTGTAAGGTATTGCGCAGGATAGAACAGAAGGAGATGAAACGTCGTGAGCGGCTGGAGTGTTGTCAAAAGGTCTTGACTGTTGGGGAAAATATGTTTACAATCCTGAGGTTGAGCAAATGTTATAGTTTTGTGAGGACTAAAAATGAATATGCCCGCAGTAACCGATTCGGTAGACATTTATATGGCGGAGATAAACCGTTTCCCCCTCCTGAAAGCTGAAGAAGAATTCAAGCTGGCGGTGAGGTTTATAAAACATAATGACATGCAGGCAGCCGAAAAGCTGGTTACCTCAAATCTTCGGTTTGTGGTCAAAATCGCCCACGAATACAAGAAGTATGGTGTAAAGCTCATAGACCTGATTCAAGAGGGTAATATCGGACTTATGCATGCCGTTAAAAAGTTCGACCCCTATAAGGGGTACAGGCTCATATCTTACGCGGTATGGTGGATAAGAGCATACATGCAGAACTTCGTCATAAAATCATGGAGCATTGTAAAGATAGGCACTACCCAGGCACAGAGAAAACTATTCTTTAAGTTGAATCAGGCGAAAAAGAAATTGCAGACCATCTCTCAAAAGAACCCGGAATTCAAAGAAATCGCGGAGATGCTCAATGTTAAGGAAACTGAAATAGAGGAAATGGACCTCCGTCTCAACAACCGCGATGTCTCATTGAATGCCGCAATAGATGACGAAGGAGAATCGACCTATATTGATCATCTGGTATACAAGGGTAAAAGCCAGGAAGATGCGCTCATAAAGAAAGAAGAAATGGCCCTGGTAAAGAGAAATATAGCGGGAGCCCTGGAAAACCTCAACGAGAGAGAAGGATACATCATAAGACACAGGATAATGGCGGATGATCCCGAAACCCTCCAGGAGATAGGCAACAGATTTCACGTAACAAGGGAACGCGCAAGACAGATCGAGAAAGAAGCCCTGAAGAAGATGAGGGTGGAGATACCCTATCTGACTGATGAACCCAAACTCATAACAAACTAAACGCCCTGGTCAAAAACCACCTCAGACAAGTCGGGGTCGTCGAGAGTAAAACACCTAAAACTCGTCACGGTCATAGGCTAAATTCTCAAAACATGTATATTCCTTTAGAAAAGTCATATTAGCCACGCCGGTGGGGCCATTTCTCTGCTTCCCGATGATTATCTCCGCCTTGCCCTTTTCCGGGTTGTCTTCCGACTTATTGTATACCTCATCTCTGTATATAAACATTATCACATCGGCATCCTGCTCGATTGCCCCCGATTCTCTCAAATCGGCAAGCTGCGGACGCCTATCCGTCCTCGATTCAACCTGCCGGTTCAACTGCGACAGGGCCAAAACCGGAATGTTCAATTCCTTGGCCAGGGCCTTGAGCGAACGGCTTATTTCGGATATCTCCTGTTCCCTAGGTGCAGAAGTATCCCTGCCCCGCATCAGCTGGAGATAATCAAGAACAATCAGATCCAGCCCCGATTCCGCCTTCAATCTTCTCGCTTTTGCCTTTATCTCGAGAACGGATATCGCGGGCGTATCATCTATAAAGATAGGGGCCTCTGAAAGCCTGCCCGCTGCGGCAGTCAACTTCGGCCAGTCCATATCCCCGATAAACCCCCTCCTTATGCGCTGTGAATCCACTTTCCCATCTGAAGAAAGCATGCGGAGCGCGAGCTGCTCTTTTGACATCTCCAGGGAAAATATGGCCACTGACACGCCATTCTCAATCGCCGCGTTCTGCGCAATGTTTATGGCAAAGGCTGTTTTCCCCATACTGGGGCGCCCCGCCACTATTATCAGATCGGAATTCTGGAGCCCGGAGGTAATTTCGTCAATCCTCTGAAATCCCGTGGAAATGCCGGTGATGAGAGTCTTTTTCTCGTAGAGTTTTTCTATGTTTTTGAAAGTGTCTCTTACTATCTCTTTTATGGGGGAAAAGGCGGGCCTTATCTTGTTTTCCGATATCTCGAATACCGCGTGCTCAGCCTCGTCAAGAACAGCGTCTATATCGGATCCAGCATCATAACTCTTATTCAATATATTGGTCGCGGCGCCTATCAATCCGCGTAATATGGCTTTTTCCTTAACTATCTTTGCGTAGTAGGCTATATTCGCCGCAGAGGGCACACCGTCGACAAGAGATGCCAGATATACCTCTCCACCCACGCCTTCAAGGTGCTTCCTGTCACGCAGTATATTACTCAGGGTAATGAGATCGCTTGGTTCATTTTTCTCGTACAGCTCAAGGATTGCCGAAAATATCTTTCTATGCGCCTCGCTGTAGAAATCACCTCCACCCAATATTTCCAGAACATTGTTCAGGGCATTATTGTCCAGCAGTATACCGCCAAGGATTGACTGCTCCGCATCCAGATTTTGCGGAGGCACCTTGTGGAGTGAATAATCTACATCTTTCATTCTATGCCTCACCGGCAACAACAACTTTGATATCGGTAGATATTCCGGAATGCAATTTTATCTTTACGGAAAATTCACCAAGGCTTTTTATCGGATCTTCAAGAAGGATATTCCTCTTATCAATCTCTATCCCCTGTTCGTGCAGGGCATCTCCTATATCCTTTGTGGAAACAGAGCCGAACAATTTATCCTGTTGCCCCACCTTTCTGGATATAGTACAGGTTACACCCTCAAGTCGTTCAACCATGGACTGAGCTGCTTCTTTCTCCTTCGTGGTTCTTCTTGCCGCGGTTTCCATTTCATTCTTCAGAGCTTTCATGTTTTTGCTGCTGGCCTCTATACCCAATCCTCTGGGAATCAGGAAATTCCTGGCATAGCCATCAGAAACATTCACAAGATCCCCTGCCTTTCCTACAGATTCAACATCCTTTTTTAAAATGATCCTCATAAAAACGCCTCCTATTCGAAGCTTTATATTTTGAACTGAACAGCGAGCGAATAAAAAATAAACATTTTCCCTAATCTCGCTTATACGGGATTGCGGGGAGCTTCAATTTTGTGGGCTTTTCGTACATCTATTGAACCGTGCAAGGCAACCGGTCACTCAGATCTTTTGCCAAGCTTTCTGAAATCGACCCATGTATCAATCAGGCCCAATACGGCAACTATAAAAATCAGGAACTGCTGAGCAAAAATCAAAAAATACCCGAAGGCCCTGAAGATCACAGGCACGTTTTTTCTCTTAAAGAAAAAATTTATTATCGCCAGGCCCTGTAACATATATATAAAAAGGAGAATAATCATTATGTTCAGCCCCAGAATGCGAAATCCTTCCGAGGGAATCAGGATGAAGATACCCGCGATCACAACAAGCCAGACTGTCTTATCGAGGGTCTTCCAGAGGGACAGATCACCAAGGTCAGGATACCACATTCCCCTCTTTCTGAACAACCATTTTCCCACCAGAATATTCAGCCATATAAAAAAAGCGGCACCCACAAGAATAAGGGAAGGTAACAAACCGGTAAGAACGCGCGCTATACGGTCGGAGTTTTCCTTCATGAGTTCGACATATTGAGTGGGAATACCTGTGCGGGAGTACAAATCGATGTTTTCCTGTACCATCGCAGACACATGGACTCCGATTATGCCCCATGGCGTTTTTCCGGAAACTAGGCTTAGATAAAGAAGGATGACAAGACTCAGAGTCAGAAAAATACCCACAGAATAGATGACCGTCTTCTCTACAGACCAATTTTTCCTCAACACCTCCGAGAGAACAGGACCCAAAGAGCCTAAAAGGAAAAAGTATACAACACCGGTCTGGTAACCCAGCGCCCGCAGCGTGATCATTGCAATCGTCAGAGACAGGATAAAAACCAGGAGACCGTGTAATCTGCCCAACTTGGAATAATAGTATAATATCGGCACCGGTACAAACACCGCGCCAAGCGCACCAAGCAACGAATTAACGGCTACCGCCATGAAAACAATTGAGATGATCGCAACAGCAAGTAAAAAGTCTTTATAGGGGGCACTTCTCTCCGACAGACCAAACATACCCCACCTGTTAGCCTAACCCCGACACACGGGATAAGTGCGTTAACGAAATTATTTTCTGCCAAGAAATCGCAGAAAATAATTTCTAACTCACTAAAAGATTTTGAGATGTCTGCTCAACCGGCAGACATCTCAAAATTTACTGGAGGTGAACCTGGATAAAATTAATTGTTGACAGTTACATAGGGCAACAGAGCCAGTGTCCTGGCCCTTTTGATCGCCACAGCCAATGCTCTCTGATGCTTGGCACAGGTCCCGGTAATCCTCCTCGGCATGATTTTGCCTCTTTCCGTCAAGAAGCCCCTCAAAACAGCTGGATTTTTATAATCAATCTTTATATTCGAATCCACACAAAACCTGCAGACCTTCCTTTTGTGAAAAAACTTGGGCTTGGACTGCCTTGTACGATTAGTTGCTGAACGATTATTTTCTGTGTATGCCATTTTTTATTCCTCCTCCGCCCTTTTCTCGTCTGCCTCAACAGATGAAGCCTCCTGCGCGACATTCTCATCACCCGCTTCAGACTCTTTACCATCCGATTCTTCAGGTGTCTCGACTTCTTCAGCAGCGGTTTCGGAAACAGTTTCCTTCTTCTTCAGCTCCTCTTCTTTCTTCAGCTCTTCTTTTCTCTGGTCTTCTTTTCTCTGGTCTTCTTCCCTCTTTCGGGCATCTTCTATCTCTCGCTCAATCTCTTCCAGATCAACCTTGTCACTCAGTTTTACCGTCTGGAACCTTATCACGTTATCATCAATCCTGAAATTTCTCTCCACTTCGGAGACAACTTTAAACTGGGAGACAAAGTCAATCCTTACATAAACACCATCTCGCATCTTCTCGATAGGATAGGCCAGTCTCCGCTTGCCCCAGTTCTCAACCTTGACCGTCTTACCATCCATGCTCGCAATAATTCCGGCATAACGGCCAATCAGGCTGCTCATCTCATCCGACTGCAAGTCGGCCCTCGTAATGAATATCGTTTCGTACCTTCTCAACATAAACCCTCCTCACGGCTCTATAGCCCGAACTCTGAGTCCGGACAAGGAGTCCTCTTTTGTATTCAGTTTCCATTCCGCTGAAAAATCTATTCCTGAATGGACACTGTCTGGGAAAAATTGCGCTTTTACTATAATATACTTCCACAGAAATCAAGCTATTTTTCTTATTCTACCTCAACTGGCATCAGATTTAAGGTTCACACTGCACAATTGGCTTCCAGGTAATTTGGCAGGAGAAAGTTTCTGGTTCTGGATCTCTGGCTTCGTAAACCATGGATTATGAACCACGATCTGTTACCAGATTAATTTATCATGATACGCCATGAGACCGGCAAGTTTTCTGGACTTTTACTTTAAAATCGAGACGTTTGACATCTCAATCAAAAGTACTCTGAAAAGTTCATATTTCTTGAAAATAGTAAAAAAATAATGTATGGTGCTTCCGGTTCTCGGCAGGTATGGTCTCGTGAAAGATCAAATGCCGGCAACCGGGGTATAATTTCAAGCGGGTTAGGTTTGGGAAACAGTTCAGAGGCAGATTCTCTGCAAAAGCGAATTTGCCACTGTTACAAATATAGAGGTGGCGCAAAGGAGCGTAAAATGGGTCAGAAACTTTCTTTAACTATTGATAGCAAAAAATTGGAGGCATCTCCTGGACAGACGATTCTCGAAGTAGCAAGAGAAAACGGCATACACATTCCCACCCTTTGCTATTACAAGGGGACCACCAATGTGGGCGCCTGCAGGGTATGTGTCGTGGAAGTGGAAAATGCCCGGTCCCTTGTGGCGTCATGCTGCATGCCCGTAAATCAGGGAATGATAGTAATGACCGACACGGAAAGGGTGATAAATGCCAGGAAGCTGGTGGTGGAACTTCTGTGGTCATCCGGAGATCATAACTGTCTCCAGTGTGAAAAGAACGGAAACTGCGAACTTCAGGATCTCGTGTATGAACTGGGCATTGAAAAACCCCGTTTTGATATTGACTCTCCGGGATATGAAATAGAGGACACAAATTCCATGATACAGCGGGACCTCAACAAGTGTATCCTCTGTGGAAGATGTATCCGGGTTTGTAATGAGATACAGGTTCACGAGGTTCTCGACTTCTCGATGCGCGGCTCCAAGGCCAAGGTTGGTCCCGCCTTCGATGCGGACTACATAGACTCCGAATGTGTATTCTGCGGAGGATGTGTCGACGCGTGTCCCGTCGGCGCCCTGACATTCAAACAGGCAAGATTCAAGGGGCGTCCGTGGGAAATGAAAAAGGTGCATACAACATGCCCCTATTGCGGAGTGGGATGCCAGATGGATCTCAATATCAGTGATGGAAAGGTTGTCAAGGTCACAACGAACAGGGATTATGGCAAGCCTAATCAGGGAATGCTCTGCTCCAAGGGCAGATTCGGGATGGATTTTATAGACAATCCCGATCGACTGAAAATGCCCCTCATTCGCAGGGATGGGGAACTGAAAGAGGCGAGCTGGGAAGAGGCCTACAGTTATATCGCGGAGAAATTTGCCTCCATAAAAGAGAAAAACGGCCCTGACAGCATTGCGGGGCTCTCATCGGCACGCTGTACCAACGAGGAAAACTACCTCTTCCAGAAATTCATGAGAGCGGTGATAGGGACAAACAACGTTGATCACTGCGCCCGTCTCTGACACTCCGTCACGGTAGCCGGTCTGGCTGCCACATTCGGATCAGGAGCAATGACCAATTCCATAGAAGAGCTGGAATTTACGGATGCAATTCTCGCAATAGGAACGAATACGACAGAAAATCACCCGGTGATAGGATCGTGCGTAAAGAGGGCTGTCCGCCAGCATGGCGCCAAGCTGATTGTGATCGATCCCCGGAAGATCGGCCTCGTGGATTACGCTGACATCTGGCTGCGCCCCAAACCAGGCACGAATGTAGCTATTCTCAGTGGCTTGATGAACGTTATCATTGAGGAAGGCCTGTATGCCAAGGAATATGTGGCAGAGCGCACCGAAGGGTTCGAGGCAATGAAGGAGACCCTTGCGAAATATACCCCCGAATATGTCTCAGAAATTACCGGGGTTGCAGCCGAGGACATCAGGAAGGCCGCCCGACTGTACGCTGAAGCGAAGAGCGCTTCCATCCTGTATGCCATGGGGGTCACCCAGCATTCACACGGCACCGACAATGTAAAATCCTGCGCGAACCTGGCTATGCTGTGCGGCAATGTCGGCATAGAAGGGGGCGGTGTCAATCCCCTCAGGGGCCAGAACAACGTCCAGGGCGCCTGCGACATGGGCGCTCTCCCCAATGTCTTCCCGGCATATCAACAGGTCGCCAGCGATGACGCCAGGACAAAGTTTGAAAAGGCATGGGATGTTTCACTGCCTGCAAAACCGGGTCTGACAATCATGGAGATCATGGATGCGGCACACAAGGGAGATATAAAAGGTCTCTATATCATGGGTGAAAACCCGATGATTTCAGATCCTGATCTCACTCACGTTGAGGAATCTCTCAAAAACCTCGACATTCTTGTTGTACAGGACATCTTCCTTACCGAAACAGGACAGATTGCCGATGTGGTGCTGCCCTCCACATGTTTTGCCGAGAAGGACGGTACTTTTTCAAACACGGAAAGAAGAGTTCAGCGTGTAAGAAAGGCTGTCGACGCACCCGGCGAGGCGAAGGCCGACTGGGAGATCATCTCCGAACTGGCGACAAAGATGGGCTACGCGATGCAGTATAACTCTGCTGAAGAGGTCATGAATGAGATCAACACCGTGACGCCCAGCTACGCGGGGATCACCTACAAACGCATAGAGGAAAACGGGCTCCAGTGGCCCTGTCCAAACACGGAACATCCTGGAACAAAATACCTGCATAAAGATAAATTTAGTCGCGGACTGGGGCTGTTTTCGGCCATCGATTACAGACCTTCGGAGGAGCTGCCGGATGAACAATATCCGTTTATTCTTACAACAGGACGTGTCCTCTATCACTTCCACACGGCAACCATGACCCGGAAGAGCGAGGGGCTCAATGAACGGTATCCTGAGAGCCTGGCAGAGATAAATCCCAAGGACGCCGAGAAGCTGAAGATCAAGAATGGGGACTTCGTAACCGTCACATCGAGGCGTGGCAGGCTTAAAGTAAAGGCTACTGTAGTCGAGACACCGCCTGAGGGTACTATCTTTATGAATTTCCATTTTAGTGAGGCCGCCGTGAATCTTCTTACCAATCCGGCGCTTGATCCTGTGGGAAAAATTCCGGAATACAAGGTCTGTGCGGTAAAGATAGAAGCAGCATGATAAACAACAAAATTTATTCTTGGAGGTGACATCATGGCGCGATGGAGATACAAATCAACCATTATTGATCTAACTACTGTAATCCCACCGGAATTTATCGAGTGTGATGAAAAAGGCTATTGCGAGATTACTGGTCTGCCGGGCGGTTTAGAAAGCTTTAAAGGCATCCTCGATCAGGAGGGTGAAAGTGAATGGGAACTGGTTCAGTGCCAGACATATAGCGAAAAACTTCTGTGCATATGGAAGAAAGAGGTTAAAGAAGCGTTTGTAAGTTAATTCGTTATTTGTTTTGTTGACTTACATTTATAATTCAAGGCGTTACGGCTATTTCGCTGATCTATTCGACAGCGTAGAGTGCAAATATATTAAATTGTAAGAATGGGAGGTAGTAGTACAATGGCTTTTAATACCCCGGCAAAAACGGTCGCTCTTGTTGGTAATGCGGGAGTCGCCAAGGCAAAACTTTCAGTTTTCAACCTGCTTCTTCGTGGTTTTATGGCGGGTGCGTATATCGCCATCGGTGGGGCTCTGTGCACGGTATGCATAACGGGCATAGTAACGCCCGGAATCGCAAAACTTGTTGGCGGGGCAGTATTCCCGGTAGGCCTGATCGCGATTGTCCTGACCGGCATGGAACTATTCACCGGTGACTGTATGATCGTTCCCATGGCCGCGATGATGAAGAAGATCACCTGGGGTGCGGTGATGAGAAACTGGGTATGGGTCTACATAGGAAACCTTATAGGCTCGCTTGCTTATGCGTATCTCATGGCAGTCGGTCCTTTTGTAAGTGGACAGGCCGATGGCACCATGGCAGTGAACGCCTTCGGCATGACGGCGGTGAGTATCGCAGCCGGAAAGATCCTGGGGTACAAAGCCGTTGGAGCTGCGGGTTTGTGGTCCTGTTTCATGAAGGCCATTGGGTGTAACTTTCTGGTTAACATTGCCCTCCTGCTCGCCATTACGGCAGACGACGTGATCGGCAAATTCTTCGGTGTCTGGTTCCCGATCATGGCCTTCGTGGCATCCGGTTTTGAGCACGTCGTGGCCAATATGTACTTTCTGCCTGCAGGAAAGTTCCTCATGGACTGGTATCCGGCCGTAATAGCAAAGAAGGGCGGCATGCTGCTTGCCAACGGAGGCCTGAGCTGGTCAGATGTATGGCTCTGGAATCTTATCCCTGTTACGATAGGAAATATAGTCGGCGGTTTTGTATTCATCGGGGTTGCATACTTCCTGATGTTTAGAAAGGACCTGCCGGCAGATTAGTGGGAATATGATAAAATGTCAGCATTAGCCTGGGTGGCATTCACTATATGTGCGGCGGCTGTAGCCTCGCACTATGCCTCGACGGGAGATTCGCAATTTCTGTTGTATGCCATCCCGGGTCTGATCATGCTGCTGGTCATTCCCGCGACTCTGGCGTGGATGAGTCGCAGGAGTTTCACGCAGGCAAGCGAGCAGTTTGGCACAGAGGCACGCTCCTGTAAGATAGGAAAGATAGACCCGAAAATGATCGGAGATGTTGTCAGGATATCGGGTGAGGTTCAGAAGATAAGTTTCAGATGGTTGAACAGACCTCACTTTCATATTAACGACGAAACGGCAGGTATACGAGTAATCATGTTCACTGCACCCTCCAATAAGATATTTGTGGGAGACGCAGTAGAGGCGGTTGGAATTGTAATGAAACATCTGCTGACAAGAAACAGGCTCATTATATCAGCCGTAAGTGTTAAACAGATTGAAGACTAAGGAGAACATTATGGATTCAAGAGAAGCAAGATTCGCGTTTGGATTTCTTCTGCTAGGAATAGCACCCATCCTGGCCACAGCCGGAGGAGCGGGGTTGGGCGTTGTCATTTTTGCGGCGGGAATATTGATTGCGACTTCATCGGCATTTGCCTGAGAAAAACATTTTTGTGCAATTAATAAGGGGGGTTAACGATGTGTTGACATCTTTAATCCCCCTTTATCATATTTCCCTTCCATGGTCTTGTATTATCGAGACAATATTCAGACATCCTGTCCACCATACAGTCAGGGCATAGATGTACCATCTTCAGGCTTACGATATGCCGAACGACAAATAATCTCTCCGATTTTTCTCCGCACATGAAACACCTGTCAAGCATATCCTTTTCGTGCCATTCATAATCGTTATCATAACGCTTCATAATTCATCTCACGAACACGCACCAACCTGAATCAGCAAGAAAACTCACTCCAACAGGATCTGCTCCTCCTCAATGTCACCGGTGAAATCTCAGCACGAAGGTGGTTCCTTTCCCCTCTTCTGATGAGGCATCTATTTTGCCTCCATGAGCCTCCATTATCCTCTTGCAAAATGCAAGCCCCAACCCGGAGCCCCTTTTATCTTCAACCTTTCCCTTCACCCTGAAAAACGGGTCGAAGATGAAGGGAATCTTATCCCGGGGAATACCCTCGCCCGTATCCGATATGCTGATTGTTACGTCAAGGTCATCATATTCCGCAGCGATATGTATCCTACCGCCACTCGGCGTGTATTTTGTTGCGTTCCCTATAACATTGATTAAAACTCTTACCAGGCTTTCTTCATCCCCTACGACAATGGGCAGATCCTCGGGGAGTTCCTTCCCTATTTCAAGGCCTCTCCTCTGGCAGAGGGGCGCCATTTCATCCATGCTTCTATCTATGATTGCGGCAAGACTGACCGGCTCCTTTTTTTGTGTTAGTGTGCCGTTTTCTATCCTGCTCATGTCCAACCAGTGTTCCACAAGATCCTCCAGGTTCCGGATACGTTTATCGCATCGATCTATAATATCCACAGCCTCGTCGCTCAGACAACCGCCTGCCACAACTTTGAGTGCTTCCATGTACTGTTGGATGGTGACAAGGGGGGAACGCATCTCGTGACTTACAAAGGTAATGAAGTTCTTTTCTACCTGCTCCTTCTCATCTTTTAACATCTTCGCTTCTATCCTGAGATTGCGATGTTCAAGTCCTCTTTTCGTGACAGCTCTCAGTTGATCAGGGGTAAAGGGTTTTGGCAGGTAGTCATATACCCCCTTCTTCATGGATTCTACCGCAGAAACGATAGACGCATAACCGGTAATTACAACTGGTACAACATAAGGAATGTCTTCTAATAAAACATCAATTACCTCCAGACCCGACATACCTGGCATCTTTAGATCCACGAAAACCAGATCCGGGTGTCTTTCCCTGGCGATTCTAATACCGTCCAGTCCATTTCCCGCTGTAATTACGGTATGACCGAACTTCTCCAGCACCTGTCTGCAACCATCCCTTATGGTTTCTTCATCATCAATAATAAGTATAGGTTCTCTAGAAACTTCTTCTGACATAAATACCTACCCTATCAGCTCTCCCACATATCTTATGAGATCATCTGCCTTAACAGGTTTATGTAATACCATGTTTACCTTCGGGAATTCGTCAGAAGGCTCATATGACTGATAAGGACCCTGAAGGTCTACAGCGCTGAGCACAATAAGGGGCATGTCCTTCCCCATATCCATGGAACGAATCTTGGATATTACATCAAATCCTTCCCCCCATGTTTCCATCATCATATCCACAATAGCAAGATCGGGAGATATGGATTGTATCATATCAAGTCCACTCTTCCCACTCTCTGCCAGAAATACTTCATACCCATTCTTTTCAAATATAAGCCTGGTCGCCATCAGAAAGTCCCTGTCATCGTCTATCAAAAGTATTTTCCCTTTTGCTGTCATGATTTGTCCCCCTTCATTGTCGATTTTGGCCCATGTTATTGCAAGACCAATGTTATTGCAAGACCAATGTTAAAGTATAACTACTTGGATTGTATGAACATATCTTATCCATTCTTCCCGATAAGTTTATTCACCCTGGATAAAAGCTCCGCAACCGGTACCGGCTTAGAGACGTAGTCATCCGCCTCCAGGTATTCACCGTCCGTCTCGGGAGAAAACTTAAAGCCCGTCTTCTCCGTCACAGCAGTCACCATCATTACGGGAATCATTCTACACGCCTCATCGTTTTTCAGGTTAGAGCAGAGTTCGAACCCGTCAGTGTGCTTCTCCATCATAACATCAAGAATGATGAGATCGGGAAGCATCTTGTCAATCGCCTCACGACCCTTTTTAATATTCAAGACCTGCTCCACCCTGTAGCCACTATTTTCAAGCACTATACGAAGTGCGCTACCGTAATCCTCATCATCATCAATAATAAGTATCCTTTTTTCTTCGGACATTACTTCCTCCAAGTCTGTTTTTTTAATTATCATGCCTCAGCGATTGCCTTTACAACCTCCAGGGTACCTATATGAACGGGACAATAGTCGGAACATCTGCCACACCCCACACAACCACATAGCCCTTCCTGAATATCTGTTTCATTGTAATGCATGAGCTTATGCTCATGACGTCTCTTTAATCGCAATGCCTGAGTGCCCCTTGGATTATGTCCAGAGGTCTCCCTGGTGAATCCTCCGAAGAGACAGGCATCCCATGAGCGTACCCTCAAGCCTTCACCCGGTTTCGTCACGTAATCGGAAACGTTAAAGCAGGTACAGGTGGGACAGACAAAGACACACCCCCCGCATACGATACATTTCCTGCCGAAGTATTCCCATACCCCCTCGTTCACCGAACCGTCGCGAAGTCTGTTCATGGCCTCTTTGAGGGCCGGCACCTCCTCCACGGACATCGATGCATTTGTCTTGAACTCTTCTATCCTTGTCCCGGCCTCAGCATCATCAACCTCTCCAAAGGGGCCGTCGGCTATTAATTTTTCCCCCTTCTCGCTTTCGGCCTCTACAAGAAACTCATCTCCCACATCGTAAAACTGGAGATCAAATCCCTTTTCGGCAAAGGGACCGCTTCCGACGGCAGTGCAGAAACAGGTCTCATTCTGCGGACCCGCACAGGCCATGACAACCTTGAGGATCTCTTCTTCCTTCAATCGATAATAGGGATCCGGCATATCGCGGTTCATGAAGCTCCCCGCCTGTCTCATACCCATGGCATCACAGGCCCTCATACCAAAGAGCATCTTTCCGTTACCGGTAATTACCTCCCTGTACTCCCCCTTTTTCAGTTCGAATATTATCTCGCTCTGGGGTAAAACCTCTGACTTCTGCGGAAGTGAGGGTTTCCCGTAGCCAAGAGTAAAGGTGTTCTCATCAAAACGATCGAATATGATATCACCCGTCTCCTTTATGCCGGGTGCAAAAATATCGTAAGAATCCGACCATTTTTTCAGGACATTCAAGAGTTCCGACTTAGCTAAAATCTTCATGCACACCTCCTTACCTTGACTGCGCAACCTTTATACTCAGGTATGCCAGAATCTGGATCGAAAACGGGATTTGTAAGCAGGTTGACCGGTGCCTCGTGGAAATGAAAGGTAGAAAAGACCACCCGCTCCGGCACCCGATCCGTCACCTCTGCCTTCACTTTTATGGAACCCCGCCGTGATATCAGCTCTACCTCATCATTATTCCTTATTCCGAGTCGCTTGGCATCATCGGGGTTTATCTCTACCAGGGGCTCCGGAGCCTCCCTCTCCAGTATGCTGATACGCCTCGTCATGGTACCGGTATGATAATGGTAATAAATCCGCCCCGTGGTAAGGAGAAAACCATATTCCTCATCCGGTACCTCGGAAACGGGCTTGAAATCGCAGGGCAGAAATGAGCCGAGTCCTTTCGTGAACTTGTCCTTATGGAGATAGGGTGTTCCGGGATGCTCCTCATTGGGGCAGGGCCACTGGAGACCGAAACCCTTTGTAAGCCTCTCACGGGTAATTCCCGCGTAGGAAGGAGTAAGCTCATTTATCTCTTTCAGTATATCAGCCGTGGATCTGTAGCTCATTGGGTATCCGGATCGTCTGCTCACCTCACAGATGATATCCCAGTCATCCCTCGCCGACCCTAGAGGATCAATCGCTTTGTGGGCCATCTGCACCCTTCTCTCCGTGTTAGTATAGGTACCCGCCGTTTCGGCAAAGGATGTAGCGGGTAGCACCACATCGGCAAGGAGGGCTGTTTCCGACATGAAGATGTCCTGAACAACGAGAAAATCGAGATTTGAGAGCGCCAGTTCTATATGGGAGGAATCGGGATCACTCAGCATTGGATTTTCTCCCATGATATAGAGTGACCTTAAGTCCCCCTTCTGCGCCGCCGCCATCATCTTTGTAATCGTAAGCCCCACCTTTCCGTCAAGTTTTTCTACACCCCAGGCACGCTCGAATTTTTTCCTCACCTCTTCATTCGCCACCTGCTGATAGCCGGAAAAGACATTCGGCAGGGCTCCCATATCACAGGCGCCCTGTACATTATTCTGTCCCCTCAGGGGATTTACACCGGTAGAGGGCCTTCCCACGTGACCGGTAAGCATGGCAAGATTCGCGCAGGTCTTTACATTGTCCGTTCCTGTGGCATGCTGCGTAATACCCATGGCATAGAAAAGCATCGCCTTCCCCGTTGTCGCATAGGCGCGCGCCGCACCTTCAAGGTCAGAGACGGGAACACCCGTTATCTGCTCAACCACACGGGTTGTATAGCGAGACACCACGGCCTTTAACTGATCAAGGTTCTCGGTTCTTTCTTCCACATACTGCCTGTCGTATATACCCTCCTCAATGATTATATTCATCATGCCGTTGAGAAGCGCCACATCTGTGCCGATATTATGTCTGAGGTGAATGTCGGCATAATCGGCAAGCTGTATTTTGCGGGGGTCGGCAAGTATAATCTTTGCGCCCCGTTCCTTTGCGTTAATAATCCGTGACCCTATAAGGGGATGCTGTGACGTTGTATTGGTACCTATGATAAAGAAAAGGTCAGCCTTTTCCGCTTCAACTATGGAATTGGTCATCGCTCCCGAACCAAAGGTGGCGGCCAGACCGGCCACCGTCGCGCTGTGTCAGAGCCGCGCGCAGTGATCGACATTGTTCGTACCAAAACCGGCGCGGGCCATCTTCATGAAGGCATAATTCTCCTCATTGGTCACTTTGGCCGAGGCGAGGAAGGCGAGCGAATCGGGCCCGTGTTTCTTTTTTATATCATTCAACCTTCCGGCAACGGTATCAAGCGCCTCATCCCAGGTAGTCTCGGTAAGTTCCCCGCCCTTCCTTACAAGGGGCACTGCCAATCTGTCGGGTGAATGAATGAATTCATAGGAGTTCCATCCCTTTGCACAGAGCATTCCCTTATTAATGGGATTTCCGGGGCTCGGTTCAACACCGACCACTCTTTCACCCCTCGTAATAAGATAGAAATTACAGCCGCAACCGCAAAAGGGACATACAGAAAGGGTTTTCGCCATGGTCAGATTGCCTCCTTTATTTTTTCAAGCTCCGTGAAGGGAAAAACCGGCCCGTCGGTGCAGCAGTATTTATCCCCGATGGCACAGTGCCCGCATTTTCCGATGCCGCATTTCATCATTCTTTCAAGCGACATATATATATGGTCTTTGGGAAAGCCCAGAGAGAGTAGTCTTTTAAGAACAAATTTGTACATGATAGGAGGCCCGCACAAAACGGCGTAGGTATCGTGGGGCGAAAGTTCCGCCTGGTCAAAGAGTCCCGTCACAACACCCACATACTGCTTCCAGATACCCTCCTCATCCCTGTCGACACTGTAGAGATACTTGATATCGTCCCGGTCAAAGAATTCGAGAAGTTCGTACTTGAAGAGCACATTGTTGGGATTATTTGTCCCATACATAAGGGTAATCTCGTCAAACTCGTCACGTTTATCGAGGAGGTACAGGAGAAGCGACCTCAGGGGGGCAAGGCCTAAACCGCCTGCGATGAGGAGAACCTTATGCCCTTTAAGGGTCTCAACAGGGAACCCTCTGCCATAGGGTCCGCGGATATACAGATGAGATCCTTTCTCCATTTCGAAGAGCGCTTTAGTCACCTTCCCGGCGCGACGTACACAAATCTCAAGGGCATCAAGCCTTGTAGGCGGAGAGGAAATGCTTATTGGCGCTTCTCCCTTGCCGAAAATGGAAACTTCAACAAACTGCCCCGGCTGATGGCCAAAATCTTTCCATGAGCTACCATCTTCAAGCTTCAACTGAAATAACCTGTGTTCGTCTATTTGAGGCAGTGTTCTAATGATTGACACGGGGCGCGGCTGATAGGCATTACCAAAATTGTTCCCCATTCTGAATCCTCCTTATCCCGGTTTCTGTCTTTTACTCATACTTGGTAGCGCAATTTTGATGCCATAATCACAACTATTTGATATGACGCGAAATGCAATACAAGAGTAGCATTTCACGGTTCATTGCCGGGTAATATTGCCCCAATTGTGGGGGAATATTGCCCCGTCCTTTTCTTCATATTAATGAGTCTGTTGATTTATGCGGCGAGGAGAAGGGGAAAAGGATGGTATACCTACAATCAAGTCCAGATCTGTTCACGAAGAAATACTCTCACCATTTTGGCGCAATATCAGGATTTTATGCTTGATTTTCAGAGTTAATCATCTTATCGTTCAGTACGATTATGAAGGAGGTCGTAATGGACACATCAGCAGCGCATAAAACGCAATATCCGATCAAGGAACCAGGCAATCTCTCTCCAAGAATCGAATGGCTCAGGAATTATTATTTCAGGGGAATGGAACGACTGTGGAACAATGAGTTCACCTCATGGGGGACAGGAAAGCCCTGGGATGTGCAGTACGATGAAACAACATTTTACATAGTTCCTGAGACCTACGCGTTTCACCGGACATTCCGATCTTCATTCATCCAGGCAGCCCAAACGGTCAAACTGCATGAAAATTTCTGGTCGTGGAGTCTCCCCGAGAGAAGGGCGTGGTTTATAAAGGAAGTCATGATAAACCATCTGCCGCAGGAGATACTTCCCGGGGATCTCATTGCAGGGGGACGCTTCAATATTCAGGTATCCAAGTGCTGGACAAGGAAAGAGGCCACTCAAAGGGACAAGCTCATGTATGGCAGAAAAGGCGCCCGCGCAAAGCTGAGCTGGTTTTACAACCGTGGATACGGAAACGCCGGGGCCACCAGCGGGCATATTATACCCGGATACGAGAATGCATTGCGCATCGGGTGGAAGGGAATACACGCCAACCTTCAGGCGGCATTTGACGCGCTTACCCGGAAAGAGCAACAGTCAAAAAAAGGCGCCCAGATAAGGGCCATGATGACGGCCGCGACCATGCCCCGTGAACTGGCGACAAAGTATGCCTCCCTGTGCAGGGATATGGCAGAAAAGGAAGACACCCCCGAAAGAAAAACTGAACTTTGCAGTATGGCCGGAAATCTGGACAGGGTTCCATGGGAGCCCGCAACAACCTTCTGGGAGGCCGTCCAATCCCTGTGGCTGACCCATATGCTGGTCATGAGCGATGAGAACTACCCCGGACCGGGAGTGTCTTTCGGAAGGATCGATCAGTATCTCCTTCCATACTGGGAACACTCCCTCTCTTCCGGCATGGACAGAGAATCCGGAAAGGAAATCCTGAAATGCTTCTGGGTGCATGCCAACTACGCCTACGACGCCCTGTTACGCCTGGGAGGAAACCAGGGCATCACGGCGGGGTACGGCCAGTTGATCAACATATCGGGCATGGGGAAAGACGGCCGGGACATGACCAATGACCTTACCTACGCCATCCT
>Ga0268276_1000143_pt1 | contig 84976 bp, 65 predicted proteins | sample saktaG_4_FD_190145 | JGI IMG/M metagenome (GOLD analysis project Ga0268276, IMG submission 190145) | Saline water microbial communities from Sakinaw Lake, British Columbia, Canada - sak_2010_1_5_45m | ecosystem: Environmental > Aquatic > Non-marine Saline and Alkaline > Saline ... | reverse complement strand
GGGGTGATACATTTGAGTACCGGGATTTTGCGCCCCTCTTCAAGGCAGCGTTGTTCGATCCCGGTTTCTGGGCGGATCTTTTTTACCGGTCAGGAGCAAAATACGTGGTACTCACCAGCAAACACCACGACGGATTTTGCCTCTGGCCCACCCAGAGTTCGTATAAAAAGGGATGGAACAGCATGGATGTTGGCCCTCACAGAGACCTTGTTGGGGAGCTGGCGGAAGCTGTGAGAAAGCGTGGACTGAGATTCGGGATCTACTACTCGTTGCCCGAATGGGAATCCACCCCTACCAAACGGACCAAAAGCGGCTTTTGGCTGGACAAAAAAATGATTGAAACGTACCAGATCCCACAGGAAGACTATGTGGAAGGGCATGTTATTCCCCAATTGAAGGAACTTGTCATGCAGTACCATCCAAGCCTGATCTTTTCGGATGGCGGGGAGTGGGATTTTGATGCGGATTACTGGCATACAAAAGAGTTTCTGGCGTGGCTCTACAACGGAGCTCCTAACAAAGATGAAGTAGTGGTGAATGATCGGTGGGCGAAAGGGGTTCCCGGAAACCATGGAGATTACTATTCCAGCGAATACAAGGATACCGATGCCATTGGGGCGCACCATCCCTGGGAAGAGAGTCGCGGCATCGGAGGATCATATGGATTTAACCGGGCAGAAAACCTGGAGGATTACAGCACAACCACAGAGTTGATCCATGAACTCGTGGATATTGTCAGCCGGGGTGGCAACCTCCTCCTGAATGTCGGACCCACCGCCGATGGCCGGATCCCTGTCATCATGCAGGAGAGGCTTGTGGAAATCGGCGAGTGGCTGGCAGTTAACGGAGAGTCTGTTTTCGGGACGCGACCCTGGTATCAGGATGAGATTTCCATCCCTGGAGAAGAGTTGAATCCAAAGGAACCACCCGTTTGGTATACCACCAAAGGGAGTGATATTTATGCTATTTGCTCAGAGTGGCCTGAGTCAGGGATCTTCGTACCGACTTCAGAATATCCGGGAGATTTATCCATTGAGATGATCGGTGTGAAGAGAGCGGTGGAGTGGCATCCGGTTGAGGGAGGAATCCAGATTTCGGCGCCACAAATCAGCCCTTCCGAACTGCCCTGTACACATGCGTATGTCTATCAGCTGAAGGAATTTTTTCCTGCCAAAAAAGCTAATAAGTAGTTGCCATGTGTTGTGCCACGATGAACTGAAGAAATCTTCTTCTTATGTTAGCCTTCTTGTGGATTTATAATGATCTTGACCGCCTCCCCACCATCCAGTAACATCTGAAACCCTTTGGCAGTTTTGCTCAGTGGCAGCCTGTGTGTGATGAGGTCGTCGACCACAATGTTCCCCATTGCAATCAGGTTAATTGCCTCTTCAATATCAGGGGGGCCACAATAGTAAGAGGTGATGATGCGGATCTCTTTTCGCCAGAAGTCATTGAGGGGAACGACAACATCTTTGCCTGGATCTGGTACGGCGAACAAAACAACCGCCCCTCCCATGTCAACAGTCTCCCATGCTTGCTTTAGAGCAGACATAGCAGAAGTTGTCACCATCACGGCATCTGCTTTCCGGCCATAGAATGCCATCAACTGTTCGAGTATATCTGAGCCAGCATCAGCCACATAATTTGCACCACAATGTTTTGCCCGTTCAAGTTTGCCAGGGCTGATATCGGTGTTCATCACGTTGCAATGGTTGTACCTGGCAAGTTTTGTATGAAGAAGCCCCGACATGCCGGAGCCGAGAATCAGGAGAGTTTGTCCTGCTTCAATGCCGGCAAGTCGCTGTGCCCTTATCACACAAGCCAGAGGCTCGATAAATGTCGCCTGGTCGTAGGTTAGATTGTTGGGGAGAAGGTAGGATCCGTGGTTGACAATTTCCTTCGGCACCAGGATATATTCCGCGAATCCTCCCGGAAGCCGATCCTTAATTTCTGAACACTGGGGAAAATGCCCCTTCAGACAGTAGTTGCATTTCAGACAGGGGACCTTGGGCGCGATAAAAAGCCTGTCACCCTTTTTGTATTTGGCAACGTCCTCCCCAATCTCAACAACCTCCACACCAACTTCATGGCCCAACACCAGCGGTGCCCTAGGCAACCGGTACCACTCCACAACATCGCTTCCACAGATGCCGCAGGAGATGACCTTGACCAGCATCTCTCCTGCTCCGGGCGACGGCGTTGGGACCTCCTCGAGCCTGATGTCACTGTTGTTATACCAGACGGAAACTTTCATTGTTATCGATTCATTATATTTTCTGCAATTTTTTACCCCCTACCCTAAAGGGAGAAATTGCAGAAAATACTGAAAATCAGGCTCCCTTTAGGGATGGGGTAAAACTGATTTTCAGCAGTATTGTTCGTTACTTTTTCTCACTCTTAAGTGTCGTATACAGCTCAAACGCCTTCTCAGGGGTTTCATTTTCATGAACTACGGCTCGAACCGCTTTGAGCATCGCGATCGGGGCTACCGACTGGAAAATGTTCCGGCCCATATCCACCCCAGCAGCTCCCTCCTGAATGGCACGATATGCCATGGTGAGCGCATCGATCTCTGGAAGTTTCTTCCCTCCTGCAATCACAATCGGAACCGGGCAGGAGGCGGTGACAGTCTCAAATCCTTCGGAGATATAATAGGTTTTGACATATTGCGCTCCCAACTCGGCACAGATCCGGGTAGCAAGCCTGAAATATTTTGCATCACGAACCATCTCCTTGCCCACAGCTGTTACCGCCAATGTTGGAATGCCGTAACGGAGTCCCATATCCACCATCCGTGTCATGCTTAGGAGGGTTTGATGTTCATGTTCACTTCCAACATACACCTGAACAGCCATGGCGCAAACATTCAAACGCACAGCATCTTCGATATCAACGGCCAGGTCCTCGTTGGAGAGATCCGTCAGGATACTTGCTCCCCCAGTAACCCGCAAAACGATTGCCTTCTGCGTATCAGCAGGAACCATTGTTCGAAGAGCGCCACGAGTGATCATCAGCGTGTCGGCATAGGGGATTAGGGGAACGATGTTCACATCGATGCGCTCCAGCCCGGCTGTGGGCCCAAGAAAATAACCATGATCAACGGCCAGCATGACCGTTTTTCCGCTTACCGGATTGAAAATCCGGCTCAACCTGTTCTTCATTCCCCAGTCAAGGGAGTTGGATCCCTTCAGGTAAAAACCTTCTGATGTTGGTGGCACATCAGTAAAAAATTGTTTTGGTTCGTTGGTTCCATCAATGTCAGCCATACAAGATCTCCCTATTTTAATACCTGCCTTATTTTATTGCAAATATCGGTATAACATCAAAATAAAAAAAATGGTACTTTTGCGACCTATTCCATGCACTACTGTTTATTAATTCACAATCCCTATGATCACAAATAATTTTGTTTGCCGGCACAATGGTCCGAATGCTACAGAGATCAGCGCCATGCTGGAGAAAATCGGTGTATCCTCACTCGATCAACTCATTGATGAGACTGTCCCTGCCTCCATCCGGTTAGAAGCCCCGATGCCACTTCCGGAAGGCCTGAATGAGTATCAGTTCCTTACCCATCTGAAAAAGGTGGCATCAAAGAACAAACTGTTTAAAACCTTTATCGGGATGGGGTATTACAATACGATCATTCCCGGAGTGATTCTTCGAAATATCCTTGAGAATCCGGGTTGGTATACCGCGTATACGCCTTACCAGGCTGAGATTTCGCAGGGAAGGCTTGAAGCCCTGCTAAATTATCAGACCATGATCTGCAGCCTTACAGGCTTGCCTATTGCCAATGCATCTCTTCTGGATGAAGGTACAGCTGCCGGAGAGGCAATGATCATGTTGTACAACTCCCGCAGTCGGGATGCAGTAAAGCGTGGCGTCAACAAATTCTTTGTTTCGGAAGAACTTTTCCCGCAAACCATTGATGTTATCAAAACCCGGGCGGTTCCACTTGGAATAGAGCTGATTTTTGGAAAATATGACGAATTTAACTTCACGGATGCCGTCTTTGGTGCCGTGGTGCAATATCCGGATCAGAAAGGTGAAGTGACCGATTACAGGGATTTCGTTGAAAAAGCACATCAGAGCGGAACCCTGATAGCAGTTGCTGCAGACATCATGAGTCTTGTCATGCTTACGCCTCCGGGTGAATGGGGTGCCGATGTGGTGTTCGGTTCCACCCAGCGATTTGGTGTTCCAATGGGTTATGGCGGTCCGCATGCAGCCTATTTTTCAACGAAAGAAGAGTTCAAGCGCAACATGCCAGGGAGGATCATTGGAATTTCTGTTGATGCAAACGGGAGCAGGGCCCTCAGGATGGCGCTTCAGACAAGGGAGCAACATATCAAGCGTGAACGGGCTACCTCCAACATCTGTACCTCCCAGGTTCTGCTGGCGGTAATGGCTGGAATGTACGCAGTTTATCACGGCCCTCATGGGCTTAAAAAGATTGCCCGTCACATCAACATCCTCACCGGAGTATTGGCCCAGGAGATGGTTAAATACGGTTACGAGCAATTGAATCAATCCTTCTATGACACCCTTTACATCCGTGTTCCTGATGGGATCGATATGGAGAAACTCAGGCATCTGGCTGAAGAGAACATGGTAAACTTCCGTTTCATGGATGCAAAACATATTGGCATCAGTTTGGACGAAACGACTGAATTGGCTGATGTAAACCTGATTCTTTGCATCCTGGCACTTTCGGCAGGGAAAGTTTGTTCAGAATTCATCTGCAATCCGAAAGAATGTGAAAAGATTACTACACTGCCGGATGCACTTATCCGGAAATCGGAGATCCTTTCACAGCAGGTATTTTCGAGTTACCACTCCGAGACTGAGATGATGCGGTACATTAAACGGCTTGAGATCAAGGACCTTGCATTAAACAGGTCGATGATACCGTTGGGATCGTGTACCATGAAACTGAATGCGGCAGCTGAACTTTTTGCATTGAGCTGGCCGGAGTTTGGGAACATCCACCCATTTGTACCAAAAGACCAGGCGGAAGGGTATCAATTTCTTATCCGGGAACTTGAGAAACAACTATGCATAACGACCGGCTTCGATGCCGTTTCGTTTATGCCCAACAGCGGAGCATCCGGCGAGTATACCGGGTTGCTTGTGATTCGTGAATATCATATCAGTCGTGGTGAGGGGCATCGGAACGTTTGCCTGATTCCTTCCTCTGCACATGGAACCAATCCTGCAAGTGCGGCAATGGCCGGTATGGAGATTGTCGTGATCAAGTGTGATGAAAAAGGCAATATTGATGTACACGATCTGAGAGAGAAGGCTATCCTGCATAAGAACAACCTCTCCTCCCTGATGGTAACTTATCCGTCAACGCATGGTGTGTTTGAAGAGGATATCCTGGAGATTTGTAAGATCGTTCATGAGAACGGAGGCCAGGTTTATATGGATGGAGCGAATATGAATGCACAGGTTGGCCTGACCAATCCAGGCATTATTGGCGCCGATGTTTGTCACCTGAATCTGCACAAGACATTTGCGATTCCCCATGGTGGCGGCGGTCCCGGTGAAGGTCCTATTGGCGTAGCCAAACACCTGACTCCATTCCTGCCCAAACATGTTGTAGTAAATACCGGAGGAACCGATGGAATCCATGCTGTTGCCTCCGCACCTTATGGTAGTTCGCTGATCCTGACTATCTCCTACGCCTATATCAAACTGATGGGTGGCGCGGGATTGACAGAAGCTACTAAGATCGCTATCCTGAATGCCAATTATCTCAAGGCTGCCCTGATGCCATATTACCCAATTTTATACACGGGGAAGAAGGGACATTGTGCTCATGAAATGATCGTTGACTGCAATGGCATCGCCAGGGAAACTGGAATTGGAGCCATTGACATTGCCAAAAGGCTTATGGATTACGGCTTCCACGCACCTACTGTTGCTTTCCCTGTTCACGGGACCCTTATGGTGGAGCCAACCGAGAGTGAACCCTATTGTGAACTCAACCGGTTTATCGAAGCCATGATATCAATCAAAAAGGAGATTAATGAGATTAAAGAAGGGAAAGCTGATAAAGAGATCAACGTAATCAAGAAAGCACCCCATACATCACTCATGGTTTCTGCTGACGATTGGACACTCCCTTATTCAAGGCAGAAAGCAGCTTATCCTGCTGAAGGTCTGAAGGAGGACAAGTACTGGCCTACTGTTACCCGGATTGACGACGCCTTCGGGGACCGGAATCTAATGTGTTCGTGTGAGGATTAAAAAAAGGCGGTCCCAACCACGAGACCGCCTAGCAACCTAACCTATGAAGAGAAACACTAACTTACATCCCTTGCAGGCAATGTAAGATCTTTTGCCACGTTTGGGCAATATCGTTATCGAGACCAACGGAGAACCTGACCAGGCCTTCAGAGAGACCCATCTGTTTTTGGATCTCAACCGGCACTTCCGATGAGGTACTTTTTCCTGAATTACTGAAGAGAGTTTTAAAATATCCGAGACTGACTGCCAGGTATCCAACTCCCTCGAGTTCCATCAGTTCCATCAACCTGGCAGCCCGTTCGGATGTTTCCATATCAATCGCAATCATCCCTCCAAAACCAAAACCGGGATTCATCATGCTTGTCAACAGTTCATGTCCCGGGTGTTCAGGTAACCCTGGGTACAAAATATGGAGTCCGTGTTCCCTGAATCTCTCGGCCAGAAACATCGCATTTCTGCTATGTTGCTGCATCCGGATATGCAGGGTATGTAAATTTTTCAGAATACTGGATGATCGCAACGGGTCAAGAGCCGGACCAAGCAGCATCGCCGTTCCATCGTTCACGTCACTCAGTGCATTGACAAACTCATTGGATGCACAAATCGCACCTGCCACACAATCATTCTTTCCATTGATAAACTTGGTCATACTATGTACCACAACATGCGCTCCCAGTTTAGCAGGTGAGAGAATCATTGGCGTGAAGGTATTGTCTACCACCAACTTCAGCCCATGAAGGTTTGCAATTTCAGCCAGGGCAGGTATATCAGAGATCTGGAGCAAAGGATTTGTCATGCTCTCAGTATAGATAATCCTTGTATTGGGGCGAATCGCTTCGCGTACACTCTCAAGATTTGTAATATCTATGAAGGAGACCTCTATATTGAATCTCTGAATATAATTATAAAGGAATGCGAATGTTCCACCATATGTTGTAATACTACAGATGATGTGATCCCCGCTTTTACACAATTGCAAGATGGAACATGTGATCGCTGCCATCCCAGATGCCGTAACCCAGGCCGATTCAGTTCCCTCCATCACAGCCATCGCATCGGCCAGATATCTGCTGGAAGGATTCCAATGTCGTGAATAGAGAAAACAGCCTTCAGCTTCTCCATGAAATGTATCCAGCATTGTTTTCGCCTGCATGAAGGTGAATGTTGCTGAATCACAAACAGATGGATTCACATCACCAAACTCCCCAAACTGGAGAAGATCAAAAATGCGACTTGACGGATCCGAACTCATATTCATTTAATTTTCCTATAACAGATTTAGAGCCACAAAATTAATAATTTGATACCATATAAATTATTATTATAACAATTCATTCGTTATTTACGCATTATATTTTAATTTTGTAATAGATCAAGTTTGAATTTATTTCATTGGTAACAGAAATACAAAAAACTGCATTATGGGATTAAAAATTGATAGTCTGGACAAACGGATTCTCTCTTTCCTTACCCGGGATGCAAGGATTCCTTTTCTGGAGATCGCAAGGAGATGCAATGTGTCGGGAGCAGCTGTGCATCAGCGTGTTAACCAAATGCGCAACAATAGGGTTGTTAATGGTTCACAGTTTAATGTTGACCCGGTCGGACTAGGTTATGGCACCTGCGCATTTGTTGGTCTTGTAATCAACCTGGCATCCACAAAAACGCATGAGGAGGTATTCCGGAAAATCACCCAGGTCCCGGAGATCACCGAATGTCATCATGTTACCGGAAAATACTCTCTCTTTGTCAAAATTTACGCGAAGAACAATGAGCATCTCCGCAAACTGATCACAGACAAAATCCAGTCTATTCCCGAGATCACCAATACCGAGACGTTCATATCGCTGGAGGTGGGATTTCAACGGCAGCTTCCGGTTGAAGGATGAAGGACGAAGGGCGAGGGGAAATCAGGTTCGAAGATAGGACGCGCCGTTCATATCCAGCACGCAGCCAGTCATATATTCATTTCCTTCTGCTGCGAGGAGGAGAATGGCACGGCCGATTTCATTGGGTTGGGCTACTCGATTCAAAGGAGATTGGCTTTCAATCTCCTGTTTTCGTTCTCCAACAAGACAAGGTCCCGACATATCAGTCTCCACAAATCCCGGAGCCAGGGTAAACACAAAAATTCCGTATTTCGCCAATGATTTTGCCATGCTTTGTCCGGCTGAATTCAAGCCTGCCTTACTTGCACCATAGGCCCAGGCAGTAGGTTCGCCACGGAAGGCTCCCCGGGAAGTGACATTGATGATTCTGCCTCCTCCGGTTTTTATCATCTCACGGGCCATCAGGTTAGCAAGTACAGCAGGACCGGTAAGATTAACACGAATTGTCTCTTCCCAATATTCCAAAAAGTTGTCAAATGGCATCTGGACCATATCATGCTCTTCATAGATGCCGGCATTGTTGACCAGGATATTGACTCTGCCGTATTTTGCGATCACACTGTCAGTCATCGTTTTAAGGTCGTCGACGGAAGACATTTCGGCCTGGAAGATGGAGTGCCCGGTGCCGGGTAAGGAGGCAAGAGTTGCTTCAGCTGATTGCTTGTTCTTGTTGTAGTGAACAATGACCGTTGCGCCTGATTCAGCAAACAGCTTGGCTGTTGCAGCTCCGATTCCCCTGGAGGCACCTGTGACAATGACGATTTTGCCGTTGAATTCTATTTCCATTTAGGTTCAAGGTTTTGGGCTAAAGCCCTTTGTTACTATGCCCCATCAATCCGGCAGCTGAAGCAGCCGGCAATTCATTTAAAAAAATCCTGTATCACCTTCATCACTCCCATCACACCATCACCTCATGACCTCATCACCTCATCACCTCATCACCTCATGACCTCATAACCTCACAGATATTCCTTCATAATCTCCTTCAGCTGTTCGTAATCATAGGTAACCTGAAATTGCGGGAAATCGTTGATCACATTTTGCGGGGGATTGAAAAGGATGCCCACGTCGGCTTGTTGGAGCATGCTGGTATCATTGTAAGAGTCGCCCATGGCGATCACTTGGTACGTCAAACTCTGAAGCGCTTCCACAGTCTTCCGTTTCGGGTCTTTCTGGCGGAGTGTATATCCGGTAATCCGATTGTTTTCGTCTATGATGAGGGTGTGACAGAAGAGGGTTGGCCGGCCAAGTTGTTTCATGAGAGGATCGGCAAACTGGATAAAGGTATCAGACACCACGATCAGTTGAGTTCTTTCTTTCATCCAGGCAATAAATTCCACAGCTCCCGGAAGGGGTTTAATCTGGGCAATCACATTCTGGATATCATGGAGTTTCAAACCATGTTCATCCAGGATCTTCATCCGGTATTGCATGAGTTTATTATAATCCGGTTCATCTCGTGTCGTTCGGCGGAGAGCTTCTATGCCGGTTTTTTCGGCTACATTGATCCACACTTCAGGAACAAAGACGCCTTCGAGGTCGGAACAAACGATATACATAAAGTCAGAAGTTAGAGGTTAGGGGTCAGAACTGGAAGTTAGAAGTTTGAAGTTAGAAGTAAATATTCTTTGAATGCTTCATAGTTGTTTTCAAGATTTTCCACATGTTCGGGGAGGTGGTCGATACCTTCGAGGCTTGGAGGAAGTTCTGGTTCGATGTGAAGAATCTTTTCTATCTCTTCCAGAAATTTGGCCGGATGGGCGGTCTCCAGAGAGATGCATAACTGGTTTTCGGTTTCTGATTCAGGAATAGTGTGGAGGTAATCCATCAATCCTGCCCATCCCACAGCTCCATGCGGTTCCAGTAAAGTGCCATATTTTAGATAGGCTGCCGCAATTGTTTCCCGTGTTTGGGTATCAGAAATACTAGTAGCCCAAATCTCTTTTTTCATCGATTCAAGGTCTGCCGGCTTATGAATCATACCCTTTTCGTCCATCACCCCCCCATAGAGAGAAACAAGTCTGGCAAGATTGCTGGGATGCCCCACGTTCATGGCACTGGAGATACAATTCACACTTGGCTCTATTTTACTATAGTGACCTGAATAGAGGTAGTTAGGAAATTCATCGTTTGCGTTTGTAGCGATGATGAATTTCTTCACCAGCAAACCCATTTTCATCGCCAGAGCCCCTCCCATCATATCCCCGAAATTGCCGGAAGGTACCGAGAAAATCACCTCTTCATTCAGGTTTTTGTCCCGCAGTTTTGCAAACGCATAAAAATAGTAAACCGTTTGGGGAACCAGTCGCCCGATGTTGATGGAGTTGGCTGAAGAGAGAGGCAAGTGTGCCAGCTCAGGATCAGAAAACGCTTGCTTGACCAGCGCCTGGCAGTCGTCAAATTTGGCATCGAGGGCGAGGATTCTGACATTCTTCCCCAAGATAGTCATCTGCTTCCGTTGCCTTGGAGTCACCTCGTTACGAGGAAAAAGCACGACAATATCGATGTTGTCAAGACCATAAAACGCATTGGCTACCGCACTTCCCGTATCGCCGGAAGTAGCTGTCAGGATCAGGAGCCTCCGGTTCTCTCGCTTCAGGTAGTAGTGCATCAACCGTCCCATCATCCTGGCTGCGAAGTCCTTGAAGGAAGCAGTTGGACCTTGATCAAGACGCATGATGTATTTCCGGTCAAAAACGTGCTCAAGTGGAACTTCAAAATCATATGCATCCTTAACGATCTCAAATAGCTCCTCATCGCCGATCTCGCCCTGAAGGAACCGCCGGGTAACTTCATAGGCAATTTCGAAATAGGTCTTATCTGCAAATCCGTATATCTCATTGAGCGGAATTACAGGTATTTTCTCTGGCATATATAGTCCACGGTCGGGAGCCTGTCCTTTGAGCAATGCCCTGCTAAAAGTGACCGGTTCTGAACTATTATTGGTAGAATAAAACAGGATTGGTTCTTCCATTTGCACAAAGGATTACTCTTGTCCTAACCTGGCCGATGAAGCTCCTCCTGCTGAATATTCGGGTGAAGTGACAAACACTTTTTTTCCATCCAGTACGGAGAGTGCCTGGTCGAGGTCTTTGATCACATCGTCAGGATGCTCGGCACCAACACACAGGCGAATCAGGTTTTGAGGAATATTCGCCATCTTCCGGCCTTCTTCCCCTTGTTGAGAATGGGTAGAGATCGCGGGAATAGTGGCCACTGATTTGATCCGACCCAGGTCGGTAGCACGCCAGATACGGCTAAAGGCATCGAAGACATCACGTGCAGGTTGAGCGCCACCTTTCACATTGAATGACATCAGGTGACCAAATCTGTTTACTTTTTTGCCATAGAGTTCATCGTACTCCGAATCAACCAGTACCATGTATTTCGATGCCAGCTCATGCAATGGATGGGACTTTAATCCCAGGTAAGCAACCTTTTCAATATGTTTATGCGTCTCCAAATATTCTGCAACTTTCTGTGTATTCCGGCTCATAACGTCCATCCGCATCCGGAGGGTTCTGATATCATTCAGTGCCATGAAGGCATTCATCGGAGAGATGTTTGGTCCGTTATCGCGGTTGGGAAGCAATTTTAGGTATGTTGCAAAGTCAGCCTTCATCTCCGGGTTATCGATATTGGAGGTAATATTTTTCCTGGAGATGATCGCTCCTGCAATGCTGGATCCACCTGATGACATTGATTTGGTCACCGACTGAATAACGATATCGGCGCCATGTTCAATGGGTCTCATCAATGCAGGAGATGCGACAGTAGCATCCACGATCATTGGGATTCCATGTTTATGAGCCAGTTCGGCCACCGCTTTGAGATCGAAGAAAGCCTGCCCGGGGTTGCTGGGCATCTCACCATAAAGGAAACGGGTATTCTCATCGATCAACGATTCCCATTCGTTCAAATCGGCCGAGTTCACAACTTTCCTCCACTTTACAGATCGTTCAGCATCTTTTCGCATGGAGAACTGCTGGTAGGTCCCACCATAAACCTGTGTGGTAGCCACAAAATTCATCGGAGCCGAAGGACGCTTATGATCCACAACGAGAAACTGATCCACCGCACTCTGGATGGCAGCCATTCCCGAGGAGGTAGCGATACAGCTTGTCTCAATACCAGAGCCATAGCCCTCCAGCATAGCCATCACACCTTCAACATAGTACATGGTAGGATTGGCTATCCGTGAGTAGCACCATGTAGGAACCTCATAACCTAATGCCGCTTCCATCTCATCCGAATCCCGGTAGGCTTGGGAAGTAGACATATAGATTGGTTCAATGATCGACCCCTGATTGAAGTCGAGGGACTCCTGCATAGAGTATATCCCGTGGACTGCAATGGTGTCGAACCGGCATTTCATCATCTCTTTGCGGTATTCGGCATGCCATTGCATCGCCCGTTTTGCAGCCTCTTTGTAGTGGTTTATTCCCATGAGTTTAATGTTTTATTTCACGTAGGGACGAGGCATGCCTCGTCCTTACATTGGTTTCTTAAGGGGGATAAAGGTACAGTTATTTTGAGATTGTAAAAACAGGAACAGATGAAATAGCGAGATAGAGAAATGGTGAAATGTGAAATAGCGAAATAGCGAAATAGTGAAATCGTGAAATTTTTTGGTATTATTGCACGCATCTAAAATTTCCAATGTGATGAGATTTTCCTTGTTCAGTATTCTGGCGGCACTGACGTTCCAGATTTTTTGTACAGATGTTGCAATTGGACAGTCTATCCAGACTCCTCAAAAGTTCTTTGGATTCCAACCCGGATCGGACCGGAATCTGTTCGACTATGAAAAGCTGATCGACTACTTTTTGATACTTGATCAAAGTTCTCCCCGGTTGGTGATGAAAGAGATCGGCACCTCACCTGAAGGAAGGCCAATGTACATCGCGTTTATCTCATCGGAAGAGAATATCAAAAACCTTGAGGACCTTCGGGATATCAACGAACAACTTGCCACAAATCCGGAGCTCACTGATGAACAGCGGAATACGATGGTAAAAGATGGCCGGGTTTTCGTCCTGGCGACTCTTTCGATGCACTCAACGGAGGTTGGCCCTTCGCAAGCCGCGCCATTAATCGCTTACAACCTGATCACGGCATCGCTTCCCGATACCACCGGGTGGCTCGACAACACTGTCCTGATGATGGTTCCGTGCCACAATCCGGATGGCATGGACAAAGTGGTGAATCACTACAAAAAATATCTGGGAACGAAGTACGAAGGTTCATCGCTTCCGGAGGTATACCATAAATATGTGGGGCATGACAACAACCGCGATTTTATCACGCTCTCACAGGAGGATACCAAAGCCATTGCAGCCATATACAATACTGGTTGGTATCCCCAGGTGATGGTTGAGAAACACCAGATGGGCTCCACAGGAGTCCGGTATTTCGTACCACCACCCCATGATCCCATCGCCGAGAACATCGATGCAGGCATCTGGAATTGGATCGGAGTTTTCGGATCGAACATGATGAAAGACATGACAAAGGCAGGAGAAAAAGGGGTCAGTCAGCACTACCTTTTTGACGATTACTGGCCAGGATCGACTGAGACCTGCATCTGGAAAAATGTGATCGGGTTTCTTACAGAATGTGCCAGTGTGCAAACGGCTACGCCAGTCTATGTGGAGGAGAATGAACTGAGTGTAATCGGGAAAGGGCTGGGGGATTACAAAAAGAGCATCAACATGCCCGATCCATGGCTGGGAGGATGGTGGCGGCTTGGCGACATTATAAACTATGAGATTAATTCTATGATGTCTGTATTAAAGACTGCAGCAACAAACAAGGATGCGATCCTTGAATTCCAGAATGATCTCTGTCAATTGGAAGTAAACAAAGGGAAAACCGAAGCTCCCTATTATTATTTAATGCCACCCAATCAGCATGACCCGGGCGAGATGGCGGGCATTGTAAACCTGTTGAAAGAACACGGGGTTCACGTTTATCGGCTGGATGAAACGATCATTTCAGACAATATCACTTATCTGGAGGGAACGATTGTCATTCCCCTTGCCCAACCCTACCGTGCCTTCATCAAGGAAGTGATGGAAAAGCAAAAGTTTCCTGAAAGACATTACACTCCGGACGGAGAACTGATCAAACCTTACGACATTACCTCCTGGTCACTGCCCCTCCACCGGGGAGTCACTTCAGTTGAGGTGACAAAACCCTTGGATATCCTTCTGCAACACCTGACCGAGATTGAAGGTTCATTCAACCTGCTGGAACCGCTTCCGGAGAACTACTGGGCGGCTCTATTCAGTGTCGACCACAACGAGAGTTACAAAGCGGCCTTTATGGCGAGTAAACTGGGGCTGGAGGTTTCCAGGACACCCGGGGGTGATTTCATTATCCTCCGTGATGGAGGGAAGAGTCCGAAACTTGATAAGTTGATTAATGAACTCACCGTGAATCCAAAAATCCTTTTAGAAAAGTCAAGAATGCCTGTGGTCCCTTTCTCCGTTCCGCGGATCGCCCTGGTTGAGACCAATATGCATGACATGGATGCAGGGTGGACACGCTTTATCTTTGACACGTATCAGATTCCCTTTTCAGTTATTAAACCGGGGGATTTTGCAGAGACAGATTTTGTCACTGATTTTGATGTGATTGTTTTCCCCAATAACAACAAGTCGATCCTGATGGAAGGACAATACCGCTCCGAAAACGAAGTCTACCCTACCAGCTACCCACCGGAATTTACCAAAGGTATTGGCAAGAAAGGGATGGAACAGCTTATGGTATTTTTGGAACAAGGAGGCATCATTCTCTCCTGGGGTCAATCCACCGAGTTGTTTACGGGGCTTCTTTCCATGAAAAGCGGTGACACTACTGAATCGTTCCGCCTCCCGGTAAGAAATATCTCCAAATCTATCCGGGAAGCCGGTGTGTACTGTCCCGGTTCATTCGTGAAAATTAACCTTAAGCAGGGACATCCATTAACTCTGGGGATGCCCGGGAGCACCGGTGTCTTTTTCAGAGGCACGCCTGTATTTAGCACTCAAGTACCCAATTTTGACATGGACCGGCGGGTGATCGGAAAATTCCCCGAAGATGATATCCTGATGAGTGGGTTTTGCGAAAAACCGGAGAAATTGGCTGACAAGAGCGTAATGGTTTGGTTGAAAAAGGGGAAGGGGCAAATTGTCCTTTATGGGTTTAATCCACAGTTCAGGGCTTCGACGCAGGGGAGTTACAAGCTCCTGTTTAACGGGTTACTGTTGGAGAAGAATTAATAACGAGAAGCGAAATAGCGAAATGTTGAAAAAGGTTCAGAGGATAATGTTTGAATTGAAGCCTGGGATCCCTAGACGGCATCTATTACTCGTTGCGGCAGCGGTATGGCTTTTTGCCGGTGGGTTCCTCCTATTCAGGGGGATTAACATGTTGCCCCAAACAACAATGCTCTGGTTAAAGATTCCTTTGGCAGTGGTTGCCGGCCTGCTGTTTTTCCACTTACTTTTTCTCCGCGTTTCACTGAAACATATTACCCGCATTCGCTCCCTTGAGATCCTTCGTCCCTGCATTTTCTCCTTCTTTGACTGGAAGAGTTATCTCCTCATGGCCATCATGATCACATCCGGAATACTGGTACGCAGAACCGGCTGGATAGACATGCAATGGATCTCCCTCTTTTTCATCACCATGTCCACACCGTTGCTGCTATCGGCAGTGCGGTTTCTGAGGGCGTGGGCGAAATATGGGGAAATTGTGAAATAGTGAAATGGCGAAATAGCGAAATAGCGAAATAGCGAAAAAACAGATTTCCGGCATCCGGCATCTGGCATCTGGCATCGGTCTTTTTTTTATACCTTTGCCCTTCAAAACAGAATCATTATGAATTACGATATTATAGTCATTGGCAGCGGTCCGGGAGGATATGTAGCTGCCATCAGGGCTGCTCAACTGGGATTCAAGGTAGCCGTTGTAGAACGTGCCGAACTTGGTGGGATTTGCCTGAATTGGGGATGCATCCCCACCAAAGCTCTTCTCAAAAGTGCTCAGGTATTCAATTACCTGAAACACGCTTCAGATTATGGCATTACAGCAGGTGAATCTACCCCTGATTTTGAAGCTATCGTGAAACGCAGCCGTGGAGTTGCTGACCAGATGAGTAAAGGAATCCAGTTTTTATTGAAGAAAAACAAGATCGACGTGATCGTTGGCACGGGGAAGGTTATGCCGGGAAAAATTGTTGCCGTTGAGACGGGGCATGCCCCGTCTGTACAAGAGTATTCTGCAAAGCATATCATCATCGCCACGGGTGCTCGATCCAGGGATTTTCCAAATTTCAAACAGGATGACAAAAAAATTATCGGATACCGTGAAGCGATGAATCTACCGAAACAGCCTAAGTCCATGGTTGTTATCGGTTCAGGAGCAATCGGCTCTGAGTTTGCCTATTTTTACAACTCTATCGGGACCCAGGTCACACTTATTGAACTTCTGCCGAACGTGGTGCCGCTCGAAGATGAGGAGGTGTCGAAAACGCTGGCACGTGAATTTAAGAAGGCAGGCATGACGGTGATGACAGGCGCGAACGTGGAATCGGTCGACACCAAAGGCAAGCTTTGCAAAGTGACTGTCAAGACCAAGAAAGGCGATGAGGTGATTGAAGCCGAAGTGGTGCTGAGTGCTGTTGGTATTGCAACTAACGTTGAAGGGATCGGACTTGAAGAGGTTGGGATCAAAACTGAAAAAGGGAAAGTGGTGGTGGATGATTTCTACAAAACCAGTGTTGACGGATATTATGCCATCGGCGACATCATTCACGGTCCTGCCCTGGCACACGTGGCTTCCCATGAAGGGATCATTTGTGTGGAAAAGATAGCTGGCAAAGATATTGAAGCCCTTGATTATGGGAATATCCCGGCCTGTACCTATACCAACCCCGAGATCGCTTCTGTTGGAATGACCGAACAGCAGGCAAAAGATGCGGGATACGAGATTCGTGTTGGGAAGTTTCCTTTCACGGCATCCGGGAAGGCAACAGCAGCGGGAAACCGCGAAGGGTTTGTGAAGGTGATCTTTGACGCCAAATACGGAGAGTGGCTTGGAGCGCATCTGATCGGAGATAATGTCACTGAGATGATTGCTGAAGTTGTGGTTGCTCGCAAGCTGGAGACCACCGGGAAAGAGATTATCGAAGCTATTCACCCCCACCCTACTATGTCGGAAGCGATCATGGAGGCGGTTGCGCAAGCTTACGGGGAGTGTGTGCACCTATAGTGAAATAGCGAAATGGCGAAATATGGAAATTATTAAAACCCCTTTAGCCGGTCTGCTGATCATCAAACCGGATGTGTTTGAGGATGAGCGTGGTTACTTCTTTGAATCTTACAACCAGGAGAAGTTTCTGGCTCACGAAATCGATGTGACCTTCGTGCAGGATAATGAGTCAAAGTCGAAGAGGGGGGTGTTGCGAGGACTACATTTCCAGAATCCTCCTTTTGCCCAGGGAAAACTTGTTCGTGTGATGCGCGGATCGGTGCTGGATGTAGCTGTTGATATCAGAAAGGCATCGCCTACATACGGAAAGTGGTCTTCCATCGTTCTATCTGGACAGAACAAATGGATGTATTGGGTTCCGGCAGGGTTTGCACACGGCTTCCTGACGCTTGAAGATGATACGATTTTCTTCTACAAGTGTACCAACGGTTACAACAAAGAGTCGGAAGGAGCTATCCGGTGGAATGATCCCGACCTTAACGTCGACTGGGGTATCAGCGATCCTGTGATCTCCCCGAAGGATGAGGTTGCGCCCTTGTTTACGGACTTCAGGAGTAATTTTTGAGATCTCGTGATTGTAGGGATGGGGCATGCCTCGTCCGTACTTTTGAGAAGCGAAAAAGTGAAATAGCGAAATAGCAAAATAGCAAAATGGCGAGAAAGAAGTTAGTTTATCTGGTTGTGGCGATAGTGATTGTAGGGATGACAGGAGTATTCATTTTTGGCATTTCTGATAAGCAAGATGCGGAGCGGGATTACCGGGGAGCGTTCCGTCGCAACTACATGATCTTTACTCCGGAGCTTCCTGAGAAAGTAGATTTTGCCGGGGAGAAGGTACCTCTGAACGACCTGTTGGTTCGCGAGAGTTTTGACCGGGAGATCCTGGCGTTCACGTTTATGCACTCCACTACCCAGCAGATGTTCAAGAGGGCTCACCGCTATTTTCCTGTCATTGAACCGATCCTGAAAAAGCACAAAGTCCCTGATGATTTCAAGTTTCTGGCCATTGCCGAGAGTAACCTGGGTGATGTCACCTCGCCAGCCGGCGCTGAAGGTATGTGGCAGTTCCTTACGTCGACCGGCCGGAAATATGGCCTGGAGGTCAACTCCGAGATCGATGAACGGTACAACCTCATTAAAGCGACTGAAGCTGCCTGCAAATACCTGCTGGAGGCACACGATTCATTTGGCGACTGGACCCTGGCAGCCGCTTCCTACAACAGAGGGATGGGAGGACTGGAACGGGCCTTGAAAGGCCAAAAAGTCACAAGTTACTACGACCTTTACCTGAACGAGGAGACAGCCCGTTACATTTTTCGGATACTGGCAGCCAAGGAGATTTATGAAAATCCTACGAAGTATGGTTTTTACCTGAAGGAGACTGATTTTTATCCTCCCATCAAAACCTACGATCTGGTGGTTGACACTACCATCGAAAATCTCCCAACTTTCGCAAAAAAACGAGGGATCACCTACCGGATCATCAGGGAGTTCAACCCATGGATTCACGGATACTCGCTGCCAAACAAGTCACGGCGAACCTATATCCTGACCCTGCCGGAAAAAGATGCCCTCTCAGTTTCATCCTATGCCAACCGGAAAGCGTCAGAGACCTTTTTCAACGACACGCTGAAAATTAATGAGATTCACTAGGTGGAAGAGCAGCTTGAGATTTATGGAGCGAGGGTTCACAACCTGAAAAACATCGACGTCGCCATTCCCCGAAACAAGCTGGTGGTGATCACCGGATTGAGTGGCAGTGGTAAATCTTCGCTCGCCTTCGACACGATTTATGCTGAAGGGCAGAGGCGCTACATGGAGACATTCTCTGCGTATGCCCGCCAATTCATCGGGAACCTGGAACGCCCTGACGTTGACAAGATCAATGGTCTGAGTCCGGTCATCTCCATCGAACAGAAAGCTGCCAGCCGGAATCCACGCTCTACCGTTGGGACTATCACAGAGATTTACGACTTTCTGCGTCTTCTCTTTGCGCGTGCCAGCGATGCTTACTCCTATAACACCGGGGAGAAGATGATCCGTTACACGGAACAACAAATCGTGGAGCTGATCCTCGGAAACCATACATTTGATGAGCTTTTGATTCTTGCTCCGGTTGTGAAAGGGAGAAAAGGTCATTACCGGGAGCTCTTCGAACAAATCCGAAAGCAGGGTTTTCTGAAGATTCGCATTGACGGTGAGATCCGGGAGATTACTCATGGCCTGCAACTCGACCGGTACAAGATCCATGATATTGAGATCGTCATTGACCAGATCCTGATAAAGGAGGAGTCGAAGAAGCGGTTAGCCCAATCGGTTACATTGGCTATGAAACATGGCAATGACCAGTTGATGACAGCCCTGGCTGGTTCATCTGAAACACGTCATTACAGCAGGCTCCTGATGTGTCCTACTACCGGCATCTCCTATCACGAACCTGAACCCAATACCTTCTCCTTCAATTCACCCTATGGGGCCTGTCCACATTGCAACGGCCTCGGGACTGTTTCTGAGATCGACTTAAAAAAAATCATACCCGACAAGACGAAGAGTATCAAGAAAGGGGGGATTGTCCCCATCGGAGAGTATAAGAACAACTGGATATTCAAGCAAGTTGAGGCCATTGGGGAAAAATACGGCTTCACCATCAACACTCCCATCTCGGAAATTCCCGAACATGCCGTCAACGTCATCCTGTACGGGTCGGAAGAGGTATTTAAAGTTAAGAACGATTACCTGGGTGTGACATCCACCTACTCCCTCAATTTTGAAGGGATCATCAGCTTCATCAACTCCCAGCATGCCGAAGCAGCGCCTGCCGGCATCAGGAAATGGGTAAGCAGCTTTATGAATAAAAAACCTTGTCCGGAATGCAACGGGGCCCGGTTGAAGAAGGAGTCACTCTGGTTTAAAGTCGGTGAAAAAAATATTGCCGAACTCTCGGAGATGGACCTGGTGAACCTTTTTACATGGTTTGAAGCGCTCCATAAGAAGCTCGATGACCGGAATAAGATCATCGCCTATGAGATCATCCGGGAGATACAGAACCGAATCAAATTCCTGCTTGATGTTGGCATTGGGTATTTGACACTAAACCGCACAGCCAGAAGTCTTTCTGGTGGTGAGAGTCAGCGAATCAGGCTGGCCACACAAATCGGATCCCAGCTTGTAGGTGTACTCTATATCCTCGATGAGCCCAGTATCGGTCTGCACCAGCACGACAACCTCAAATTAATTCATGCGCTGCAAAGTCTGCGCGATACCGGCAACTCGGTGATTGTGGTGGAACACGACCAAGAGACAATTCTCAACGCCGATTACGTTGTGGATATCGGTCCATACGCGGGTATCCATGGAGGCAGAGTCGTCGCCCAGGGGACACCGGAGGAGATCATGAAGACCGACCATCTCACCGGAAAATACCTCAGCGGCAAAATCAAGATCCAGGTCCCGGAGATCCGCAGAAAAGGTAACGGAAAACTCCTAACGTTGAAAGGCGCATCGGGGCATAACCTGAAACAGGTAAATATCCACCTTCCTTTGGGAAAACTCATCTGTGTGACGGGGCTTTCGGGAAGCGGAAAATCATCACTAATCAACGAGACCCTCTACCCTATCCTGAGCCAGCATTTCTTCCGATCCGATCAGAAGCCATTGCCCTACGAGTCGATCGAAGGGATTAAGAATATTGATAAAGTGATCGAGATCGACCAATCACCAATCGGACGAACACCGCGATCGAACCCGGCTACCTATACCAAAGTTTTCGACGAAATCAGGAAACTATATACCAATCTGCCTGAGTCGAAGATCCGGGGCTACAAACCTGGGAGGTTTTCTTTCAATGTAAAAGGGGGCCGCTGCGAGACCTGCAAAGGAGCTGGTTTGCGAGTGATTGAGATGAATTTCCTCCCGGATGTCTATGTCCTGTGCGAAACCTGTCAGGGCCGGCGATACAACCGCGAGACCCTGGAGGTCCGTTTCAAGGGAAAATCGATCAACGACGTGCTCAACATGACCATCAACCAGGCAGTGGAATTCTTTGATGCAATTCCGATGATTGTGAAGAAGATTGAAACTCTGCAGGAAGTGGGATTGGGCTATATCACGCTGGGGCAGCAATCCACCACCCTTTCCGGTGGAGAGGCCCAACGCGTTAAGCTTGCCACAGAGCTCTCTAAAACCGATACCGGGAACACCCTGTATATCCTCGATGAGCCAACAACAGGGCTTCATTTCGAAGATGTGAAGGTCTTGCTCTGCGTACTTAACAAGTTGGTTTCAAAAGGCAATACGGTGCTGGTGATCGAACACAACATGGAGGTGATCAAAGTAGCCGATCACATCGTGGACCTTGGCCTTGAGGGCGGAGAACGAGGTGGCGAGATCATTGCCGAAGGAACGCCGGAAGAGATTGCTGCAGCCGGAAAGGGATATACAGCACTACACCTGAAGGGGTATCTGGAAAAGAACTGATGCCGGATGCAGTGGTTGTAAGCATCTGCTTTGATCTATTAATTTGCTGGCTTTAACTGGAATGCCGCCATCTCTTCGCTGTTGCGAACAAGCAGCACATCGCCAGCCCAGGCAATAAAGACAAGACTAACTACTGGAATAAACAAGATAGCGAACATCATTCCCTGCCTACCGGTGGCAATGGAATCGTGGAGGAAGAGTGATTCAACTATCGGTGCTTCAATAAGGAGGAGAATAGCCACCCATCGCTCAATCATTGCGGCCCGGCTAAAGAAGGCCCACCGTAGTATCACAAAAAGTCCACTGGCAAATCCGAAAAAAATTCCCAGAATCAAAACTTCCGGAAATACTGCCGGGATACCATATCTCAATAGTAATATCAGTAGCATGGTGACAATACCGGGCCACAGCCGCAGAGGTCTCTTCTCATTCTACCCGAACGATTGATCGTTGTTCGTTTTTGAAGACATGGTTAAAGGATTTGGATCAGTTTTTCATACGTTCATCTATCACCTACAAACATACAGAATGACATTCAAGATAACAAAAGTAAACATATGTATGATAAAGTGTTGTAACTTTGACTTTATCCAATGCACGGGATTCAGTCATCTTGTGAAATGTTTTAAATACATAGATGATTAATGATATGAGAAATACTGAAAATAACATCAGACGACTGGCTATTTGTCTGGGCATCTTACAACTATTTATTGGCATCGGAGCAGTTCCTGCAGGTTTGGCAATGATCATAGATCCAAGTGGCAGATCACTCACAATGCCATTAGAAATGCTTGCCAATTCACCCTTCTCTGATTTTCTTATCCCCGGAATATTCCTTTTGTTGATCAACGGAATAGGGAGTCTAATTGGAGGGATAGCATCCTTTCTCAGGAATAAGTTATCTGGTGAGATTGCAATTGGATTGGGAATATTTTTACTTGGCTGGATCCTTGCACAAACAGTGTGGATGGGAATTCATTGGCTGCACATCATGTATTTCATCTTGGGTGCTGTTGAATTAATTCTGGGATTAATACTCCGAAAAAAGATGCCATAAAAGAAAATCTGGAATCAAAACGCAACCTAACGGGATATTGTCAGATTGAAAGAAATTTATCAGAAGGTCTTACTGCCATCTTCTTAACATAAGATGCACTCTTCACCATTTTATTATCTTTGTCTTTCCTAAAAAATCACTGCCATGAACATTGATGATATCGAAATGCTGAAGAGCAAATTTGAAGAGAAGACCTGGTCCGAGACGATAAGCTACGACACCTGGGAGATCCTGAAGGTGATGTCGGAGATGGTGGAAGGGTTTGAAAAGCTGACCCGAATAGGTCCGTGTGTCTCTATCTTCGGTTCTGCACGGACGCTGGATAACCACAAATATTACAAACTCACCGAGGAAGTAGCCTACCTGTTCACCAAAAACGGTTATGGAATCATCACCGGAGGTGGTCATGGAATCATGGAGGCAGCGAACAAAGGAGCACATTTTGCCGGAGGGAAATCGGTTGGGTTGAACATCGACCTACCTTTCGAACAGAAGCCGAATCCCTTTATCGACAGTAACAAACTCATCACATTTGATTATTTCTTCATTCGGAAAACGATGTTCATGAAATATTCCATGGGGTTTATCTGTTTGCCCGGAGGTTTCGGAACCCTTGATGAAATGACTGAAGCCATCACCCTGATTCAAACAAAAAAACTGGCACCATTCCCTGTAATCCTGATGGTAAAAGACTACTGGCAAGGATTTGTGGATTGGATGAAAGAAGTACTCCTGAAGTCCAATAATATCTCTCCGGAAGATCTCGACCTGTTTATCATGGTGGATACGGCAGAAGAAGCCGTAGCAGCAATCAATGAGTTCTACCAGAAATATGCCCTCAAACCAAACTTTTAACTACCTTTGTAGGTTCTAAAACCCCTTCATGCCCAGAAAGAAAACGGAGCCCAAACCCAATTCTGAACCGATTGTTCAGGCGATCCTGAAAGGGATGCTTGACAAGAAAGCAAAAGACCCGGTTGTATTGAGATTCTCCAAACTGAATGCAGCGGTTTGCGATGCTTTTGTGATTTGTCACGGTACTTCACGCACACAGATTGAAGCCATTGCTGAAGCCGTGGTCGTGGAGGTAAAGAAAAAGTGTGCTGAGTCTCCCTGGCACAAGGAGGGCTTTGAGAATGCGGAATGGATTTTGATCGACTATTTTAGTGTGGTTGTTCATATCTTTCAGGATACCCGCAGAAACTTCTATAACCTAGAACAGTTGTGGGGTGACGCGAAGATTGAACGGATTGAATCACCCTGACAAAGAGGTTCTTCAACGTATGATAGCAAGACAGAATGGCAGACAAAGAAAAAGATACTAAAAATAAGGGAGTATTTCCTCCCAATCTGACTCCCGGAAAAAAGGGGAAACCAAAATTCAGTTTTTACTGGATCTACGCGATCCTCGCTGTCGTGTTTATTGGCATTCAATACTTCAATTATACCAGCCCCGTAAAGGAGACCACCTGGCCCCGGCTGGAGGAGATGCTGAGGAAACAGGACATTGAGAAGATTGTTGTTGTCAACAACGAAAAAGCAGAGATTTTCATCAAGAAAGAAAAATTAGAGACCGATACTGCATACGAAGAGTTCAACAAGAAGGGATTTGGCAGTTCTGCCCAAAATCCGCAATTTTATTACCAGATCGGATCAGTAGAGATTTTCAACACCCTCCTCAAAGACACCCGTGACACCCTCTTGTCCAGGATGTCACGCAATGGCGTTCCCGTTTATGAACTTCAGGATTTCGCCAAGCAATTTCCTTATCCGCCTTCGAATGATACCCGCAAAGATGTGTTCGGAGATATCCTGGGTTATATCATTCCGATCGCAATCCTGATTGGCGCCTGGTTTTTGATCATGCGTTTTATGAGTCGCGGTGGTGGTGGTGGTGGCGGGCAGATCTTCAACATCGGAAAATCAAAAGCGCAGTTGTTTGATAAGGATACGAGCGTAAATGTTACGTTCAACGATGTCGCCGGTTTGGAGGAGGCCAAGGTTGAGGTGATGGAGATTGTAGACTTTCTCAAGAATCCCGGGAAGTACACACAACTTGGCGGGAAGATCCCTAAAGGAGCTCTCCTCGTAGGGCCTCCAGGGACCGGAAAAACCTTGCTGGCTAAAGCTGTTGCCGGCGAAGCAAAAGTCCCTTTCTTTTCCATCTCAGGATCTGACTTTGTCGAGATGTTCGTCGGTGTGGGCGCTTCCCGTGTGCGTGACCTATTCCGTCAGGCCAAAGAAAAAGCCCCCTGTATCATCTTTATCGACGAGATTGATGCGGTTGGTCGGGCCCGTGGCCGGAACCAGATGACCGGTGCCAACGATGAACGCGAAAATACATTGAACCAACTGTTAACCGAGATGGATGGTTTTGCAACAAATGCCGGTGTGATCATTCTTGCTGCAACCAACCGGGCAGATGTCCTTGACCGTGCGCTCATGCGCGCAGGTCGCTTCGATCGCCAGATCTATATTGAACTTCCTGACCTGGAGGAGCGGAAGGCAATTTTCAAGGTTCACCTGAAGCCATTGAAATTGGATGTGGAGGTGGATGTCGATTTCCTGGCGAGACAAACTCCAGGCTTTTCCGGAGCCGATATTGCCAATGTGTGCAATGAATCGGCCCTGATTGCTGCACGAAAAGAGAAGAAAAGTATTCAGAAACAGGACTTCATGGATGCCATCGACCGAATCATCGGGGGACTGGAAAAAAGAAGCAAAATTATCTCTCCACATGAAAAGAAGGTGATCGCTTACCACGAATCAGGTCATGCCGCCATCAGCTGGCTATTGGAACATGCCCATCCGCTGGTGAAGGTAACCATCGTTCCGCGCGGAAAAGCCCTGGGAGCTGCCTGGTATCTTCCGGAGGAGCGTCAGCTTACCACTTTCGAACAGATGTTCGATGAAATTACAGCCGCCGTTGGAGGAAGAGCTTCGGAAGAGGTTTTCTTTGGGAAGGTCTCTACTGGCGCCCTCAACGATCTGGAAAAAGTGACCAAGCAGGCTTACTCGATGGTGGTTTACTTCGGGTTGAACAAGGAAATTGGCAATATCAGCTACTATGACTCTTCCGGGCAATCGGAATACTCATTCCACAAACCTTATTCAGAAAAGACATCGGAGGTGATCGACCAGGAAATCAAGAAAATCGTGGAATCGGCTTATGAACGGGCCAAGAAACTCATTACCGAACATAAAACACAACTTGAACAACTTGCCGCACTTTTGCTTGAGAAAGAGGTGATCTTCAGGGAGGACCTGGAGCATGTATTTGGCAAACGCCCTTTCGATAAAGAGGATGAAAAGCTACTGCCAGTCAGCAACCCTGTAGCCACTATGCCTAAGCCAAAACGTGCTCCGAAAAAATCCAACCCAAAGGAATTGATAGCCAAAGAACCTATTATCACTGAAAATCCTACTGACAAGAATCCAGTTGACGAAGAACCATCTGGTGAAACACCACAGAAATAATTTCACCCTCTGCCATGGAAGAGAGTACATCACGGGAGAAAATTCTGAAAAAGATCAGGAATGCATTGGTCGAGAAGAATGATCCTCCATTTCCAATCCTGGATCAGGATGCAGACGTTTTTCCCGAGATAACTGATTCGCTGGATGTGGTGTTTGCGCAAGCATTGATTAGCATGGCAGGCAAATTCGTTTACAGTGAAAGTGAAGATGAATTCCTGGGTGTTTTAAAATCCTTTATCCTGGAAAAAGACTGGCCTCTTCTCTATTGTCTGGACCCCCTTCTCCAGAGCAGACTAAAGCAGGCTGGGATCCCTTTTGAATCAGACCCTGCGAAGATCACGGAAGCACGGATCGGCATCACACGCTGCGAATCCCTGATTGCCAGGTTCGGGAGTGTCATGGTATCATCACGTCTCAATCCCGGACGCAAGATTATTGGTTTCCCTGAGATCCATGTCGTAGTTGGATTTACATCACAACTTGTTCCCGACCTGAAGGAGGCATACAAATTGATCAGAAAAAAGTACGGTGTAGATTTCCCATCAATGGTATCCATCATCACCGGTCCCAGCAGGACAGCAGATATCGAAAAAACACTGGTTATGGGGGCACACGGCCCCAGGGAGTTGTACGTTTTTCTAATCGAAGACAATTCCAATGGCATCATCTGAAAAAGACAAAATATCCTTAAACTTTTCATGGAAGATGAATAATTTCTGGGCAAGGACCATTACGGGACTCTCCATGGTATTTCTCCTGCTTGCCGCCATGGCTCTCAATTACTGGCTTCTGGCAGCACTTTTTCTCCTGGTAACAGTTTTCGGATTGTTTGAGTTCTATTCCATCTTCACCTCAGAAACAATCAATCCGCAACGAATATTCGGAACCATTGCCGGCGCCTTGCTATACCTCTCTATTGTCGTTGTATTCCGGATCGATTTCCCTGAGCTGGGTTTGAACCCTCTGTTTATCCCCATACTCCTCGCAGTTCCTCTATTGTTTCTGCCTTTTGTTTTCGAGATTTACCGCAAACAACCGCAACCGCTGATCAATGTTGCGCTTACGATTGCAGGCATCCTTTATATTGCTGTCCCCCTTGCCTTATTGAATCTGTTGAATGGAGAGAATGCCGTCAGGCTGTGGCAATTTCCTGTAATTCTTACGGGTTTCTTTCTCCTTACCTGGTTTTACGATACCGGAGCATACCTCTATGGGAAACAGTTTGGTACCCATAAATTTTTTGAACGGATCTCTCCCAAAAAAACATGGGAAGGGACAATAGCAGGCGCTGTTGTGGCAATCCTTACCTCCGTCGGCCTATATTTCCTGGCACCGGGAATAGCTCTTCCCGACTGGATTTCCATTGCTTTTCTGATTATACTATTTGGGACTTTCGGTGATCTTGTCGAATCGTTATTCAAACGCAGCATGAATATCAAAGATTCTGGAACCATTCTTCCAGGTCATGGAGGCATATTGGATCGTTTTGATACCATGTTTATTTCAGTTCCTTTTGTATTTTTGTACCTCACTTTACGCCACCTTATCTAGTCTCATGACCATTCACCGCGAAGGATATAAAACTATTTTTATTGCTTTCCTTTTTGTAGCCGTTGTGCTATTGACTCTGAACCATATTTTTCCTGACCAAACGTGGTTCCATGTTTTCCTGTATGCACTTGGATTGTGGTTCTTTATTATGATTGTTCGCTTCTTCCGGTCGCCAAAACGGGCGTTGAAAGGGGGAAAGAACCTGATTGTTTCACCAGCCGACGGGAAAGTTGTTGTGATAGAACGGACAGTTGAACCGGAGTATTTCAAGGAAGAACGTATCCAGGTATCGATATTTATGTCGGCCAACAACGTGCATGTCAACTGGTTTCCTCTTTCCGGAGATATAACCTATTATCATTATCATCCGGGAAAGCACATGGTGGCATTTAATCCGAAATCATCACTGGAGAATGAGCGAACCACTACTGTGATAAAAACTGACAACGGGAAGGAGATCCTGATCCGGCAGATTGCAGGAGCTGTTGCCCGACGTGTGAAGTGCTACCCGGTTGTGGGAGAACCTGTCGTTCAGGGAGATGAGCTGGGGTTTATTAAATTCGGTTCCCGCGTTGACTTGCTTCTGCCCGTCGATACCCAAATCGACGTCAAGATTGGACAGAAGGTGATTGGGAAACAAACTGTTATCGGCCAGTTTGCCTGATCATTTTACTTTCAACCATCTATCGCCCTTCCAAGAAATAGGTTAAGGGGATGCATTGCCTGATAAATTTTCACCACTGATTGAGGAAAGCCTGTTTCTGTCAGTTGTTTGTCTGACAAAGTGTAAGAAATGGTGAAATGCCTGTTCTTTAGGATATCGATATCTGGAAAATCGGCCGGAAAATCTTTTGGTGGTCTCTTTAAACGATCCATCTCATCGATCCCTTTAACTATTTTCACTAACTCTTTTGATCCCAGAATGGATTTAAACTCAGCAATATTATAATATATCTCCTGCCGTATTTTTTTCAACGTTCCGGGATCGGGCATATAGATCCCGGCTGCGAGGAATGATTCCCCGGGTTGGATATGTATATAATACCCGGGGCCAAAGCTTTTCCGTCCTGCACTTGTAATCCAGGACCCAAAATTTATTTTGTACGGCAATTTTCCCTTGGAGAAACGGATATCCCGGAAAATCCTGAACATACACTCTTTAGCTGTAATGAACTTAACTGAAGGGTCAAACCTGGCTATTCCAGGGATGATAGTATTCACCAGTTCCTCCACTTCCAGTTTCGCTTCATCATACCATCCTTTATTGGCGTGAAACCACTCTCGGTTGTTGTTCTGTTCCAACTCTTTCAGGAACGATAATACGAGGTCTGTCATCTGAAAATTCTTTCAGACAAAGTTATCCGATATTAAAAAAGAAAAAAAAAATTTAAATGACATATAACCTTTTCTTCATTTTCCTGATTAATGGCAAAGAAAAATCATGAAGTGGGTCTATTTATGGCTGATGGTCATTTCTCATGGGATCGGTGTATTCGGAGCAGGGAGTGGATATTTCCCCGGAGGGCGCATGGCTGGTCTGGGAAGGGCTTCTGTGGCTTTACCGGGTGTATGGTCGGTATTTAACAACCAGGCAGGCCTTGCTTGGGATGCAGGGTGGCAAGCAGGCATTTTTGTTGAAAACAAATTCCTGATGAAGGAGATCTGTTATGAGGCAGCAGGACTCACCTGGTCGGGACGTCCCGGGGCGTTCGGGTTGGCACTCTCCTATTATGGATTCTCTCTCTACAATGAGTTCAAAGCCGGTTTCAGCTATGCCCGGAAGTTTGGGAAGCGGTTCAGTACAGGAGTTCAGATCAATTATTTAAGCGTACAAATTGCTGAAGACTATGGTTCCAAAGGGACGGTTTCGTGTGAGATTGGGTTTATGTATAGACCTGATCAAAACTGGACAGTCGGCATGCATGTGTGCAACCCTATCCCACTAAAGCTCTCCAATCATCCGGATGAGCGATTGCCAATTCTTATCCGGTTAGGTGTTGGGTATGATCTATCAGGCAGGGTACTGATTCTTCTGGAGGGAGAAAAAGATCTGGAGAATCCACTGACCGGAAGAATGGGTGTGGAGGTTCGTTTGGCCAGATCGGTTTATGCGCGGGTTGGTATGCTTACCTGCCCATTTATGGTTACCGGGGGCATTGGATTTTCGCTACGGAGGCTTGTAGTAGATATCGCGACTGGCTATCACATGACGCTTGGTTTTTCGCCAGCGATTTCAATTGGGTATTCATTTACAAAATAAGATATGCCACTAAAATACACAAACACCAATAAAACACCAAACGATCTTGCCAGGCTTGATCTTATGGAAAACAAGTTGTGATGAGATTGATGCTAATTCTGATCGGAATTTTGTCGGCAATTCCAATCTTGGTATATACCCAATCAGATATTCCTGAAAATATTGAGGAGTTGATAGTAGATATTGCCGAAACCTCTGATCTGGAACCAGATGAAGAGCAGGTCAGTGCTTATAAAATTCAACAACACAAGATCAACATCAACCGACTAAATCCGGAAGATCTCTCGCGTATTCCATTCCTCACATCATTGCAAATCAATAATCTGACTGAATATTTAACCAAATATGGTGAAGTTTTTTCAATGTATGAACTTCAGGCTGTAGAGGGCTTAGATTCCGTCACGATAGTGAAATTACTACCATTTATAGAAATTGGCTCCCCACCTCCCAAAATTCGGTTAACCCCTCGGAACATCATCCGGGAAGGAAGGCATGAAGTGGTGCTCCGATACCAGCAGGTTATGCAACAACAGGCAGGATACCTTCGCGAGGATTCACTCCTGTCAGGTGAACAGGGAAACTTCTACATCGGGTCTCCACAGCGGTACTATTTCAGGTACAGATATACATTTTTTGACCGTTTGGTAATCGGAATCTCTGGTGATAAAGATGCCGGGGAGGAGTTTTTCAGAGGGAGTCAGCCTATGGGAATGGATTTTTACTCCGGATTTATCGTCATCAGCAACCTCAAATGGTTAAAGCAATTTGTGGCAGGAAATTTCAGGGCTTCATTCGGGCAAGGATTAACCTTTGGAGGCAGTTCGTTCGGATCGTCGGTCAGCTTCGGAAGCACAATGATTTACAATGCAGGATTTTCCCCTTCTCAGTCGGTTAGCGAATACGGACAGCTGAGGGGAGCGGCAGTTACTCTTTCCACCGGACCATTGGAATGGTCAGGCTATTTATCTGTAACGCGCCGGGATGCATCAATCTATCCGGCTGATACTGTAAATAGAGGCAGCTTCTTTTTCAATTCCTTTTCTGAGACTGGGTATCACCGAACGATGACAGAGATTGCCCGAAAAAATCAGGTTAAAGAACAGGTATATGGTGGTCATGTAAGTTACCGTGGCAGGTTTTTCCTGGTTGGGCTGACCGGCTACTATGGCATCTGGAGTGGATCTCTCCAGCCAAAGCAGGATGTGTACCGCCAATTCATGCTGGAGGGGAGTAAATTTGGCGGAATCGGAATCGATGGCCGCTGCAGGATTGGGTTTGCTCAATTATTTGGAGAGTACAGTGTTAGTTTAAACGGCGGAAGAGCCTGGATGGCGGGAGCCACGTTAGTTCCGGTATCAGGTGTTGATCTGTTATTGATTTGCAGGAGTTACCAGCCTCAATTCCAGAATCCATACTCGACAGCCATCTCGCAGAACAGCATAAGTGCTAATGAACAGGGATTCTACCTAAGGTTACAAACGCAACTCATCCCAAAAACAATGATCGGCGGGTATGTTGATCTCTTCCGGTTTCCATGGTTACGGTATCATGCTAACAGCCCTTCTGATGGGATGGAGGCAGGTTTGCTTGCCCATTATCAGCTCAATTCATACTGCTCCTTCTCGTTGCGATACTGTTTCAAGGCAGGTGTTACAAGCAACTCCTGGTTTGGTGATAAGATGGCTTCCATGATAGAAGAGAGGAAGAATGACATGAAATTAGATTGCAGTATTGCTCCCATCCCGGCAGTGACTCTGAAGAGCTGTTTCGCTTTGCGGAGTTACCATAGCTCGAGCCAGCAGCGAGAGATGGGATACCTTGGAAGCCAGGAAATTGTCTACAGGAGAGGGAGAATCCTTCAGTCAATAAGGATGAAATACACACTTTTTGATATTCCCTTTTACAATGCCAAAATTTATACGTATGAACCAGACCTTCTTTACAGTTTTTCAGCGCCGGCATGTTATGGGCAAGGCATACGATGCATGTTGCTAGTTCAGGCGGGATTAGGCCGAAAAATTGATCTTTGGGGCTATTTTGGGGTGCTGAAATATTTCGATAGAACCACAATCGGGAGTGGTTTGGATGAGATCGAAGGGAGTTTGAGATCGGAGGTGAAGGTGCAGGTGAGGGTTAGGCTATGAAGGGATGAAGGACGAAGGACGAAGGACGAAGGATAGGCAAAAAAAAAGGCTGTCGGAAGGGACAGCCTTAAGGTCAGTTTCTGATTTGTTTATTCGCTTTTTTTTGTATCTTTCTTCTCATCCACTTTATTTAGTTTATCCATACCATGGATCTTCATTTTGCTGGAGAGTTTGGATACGGTGGACATGTCGATCCGGCCGACGAGGCTAAGAATTGTCACTTCACCTTCCTCTTCAGCTAGCATCACCAGTTCCTGGATCTTTCCTTTATCATCCTGTTTGGTGAGGAACCTGATATTGTTCCCTTTCTCCTTAATTACCATCAATTCGGCGTAACTTCCAGAGGGGAAAAGTGCAGTGAATTCCTTGGATAGTGCTTTGGCCTTCTCAGGGTTCTCCTTATTTTCATATGTGATGACTTTCAGTCCGTCGAGCTGCTCCATCATCTTCTGAATATCCTGAAGGTCTTCGGTATCTTCACCCTGGATATCCATTTTCATGATCATTTGAAAAAGCTCTTTGGAGACATTAACAGAGGTAAATCCATCCTCTCCTGCATATTTTGTATATACTTTTTCAACCGGACTCTGGTATTGGGCCATACTCATCAATGGCGTCAGGATAAAAATGAGTAGTACTGTTTTAATTGAGATTGTTTTCATAGGATTTGGGATTTTATGGACGGTTATTTGGGGGTTCGTCCTGGGTTTAAGATTATAGGTTGATAATTATCTAGTTGATTAAATTTATTTATTTCATCGATGCCAGTCTGGAAATTTTGTAGCTGCCGTGTTTTGTTGTAACCGGTGTTGAACGAATCGAGGCCTTGCATCTTATTGAGCCCTTTATTGAAAGTTGAACTCACAAAGTAGAGAGCATTTCTGGCTTCCACATAGGCGAGTTGAGGATCGGTGATGGTCCCGTAAGGTTGTGCCGGGGAGAATATTCCCAACTTGAAAATGGTGACCAATCCGGCAATCAGAACAATACTGGCTGCCAATGAGAGTGCCCATACCAAACGTTTTCGGGCGGAAGGCAGTGTTACAACACGACCTCCTCCAATGTTATCCTGAAGGGTGGATTCAAAATCGGGTGATACGATTGTTTTTGCATCGACCGAAAAGAATCCGAAAACCGCTTTGTGTTCCTGAAGGTGAGCAGGGACTGAATCTCCCTGGAAATATTCCTTCAGAAGATGTTCTTCCCTGAGGGATGTCTCCCCCTCATAATACTTCGCCACTAAGGCTTCAATTTCTTTGGTAGTCATATACTTTTGATGTTTTAATCAGTTCACGAATGCGTTTCCTGGCTCTTGAAAGGTTTACACGGATTGCATTTTCATTCATTTCCAATATTTCTGCAATTGACTCAAAATCATACCCTTCTATGTCTCTAAGCTGGATGATCATCTGTTGTTGCTGAGGGAGTGATTTCATTGCCTTCCGTACCATCATGATTTCATCAGAGTAATCTGGTGTCTGCTCTTCCGGCAGATTCTCAAGAAACCGCCGATGGTCATCTATCGGATCAACCGGATACCGTTTGGATTTAATTTTATCCAGGCACATATTTTTGGTTGTAATCATAGCCAATGCTTCAATACTTCTGTACTCATCAAGTTTTTCTCTCCGATTCCACAATTTGATAAACACCTCCTGCACAATATCTTCTGCCTCCTCTGTATGTTCAAGGTACCGCTTAGCGAATCTAAAGAGTTTGTTCTTCAGGGGGATAACCTTGGACGTAAATTCCTGTGAATTCATGTGAGTTGGAGACGACTATCGTTTAATAATATTACAACAGCTGATAAATTTACCTAAAAATCTACCAATGAAGGGATCAAACTTTTCCGGTATCCAAATTTGTTTATTTTTGCATAGCCCTTTACGAAATTCATCAAAGTATTCACAAACACCAGAATTATTATGTTTAAAGGACATCCAAAAGGACTTTACGTAGCCTTCTTCTCCAACATGGGTGAACGCTTCGGCTTTTACACCATGATGGCGATCCTGGTTCTATTTTTACAGGCGAGGTTCGGACTTCCTGCTGATGAAGCAGGAATAATTTACGCTATTTTCTATTTTTCTATTTACGCATTAGCACTGTTGGGTGGATTCATTGCCGACAGAACCCAGAATTACAAGGGGACTATCATGGTAGGTCAGGTAATCATGTTTCTGGGATATGCTCTCCTGTTCATTCCAGGAATGGGTCTCACCTTCACCATCTTTGGGTTATTCACCATTGCCTTTGGTAACGGTTTATTCAAAGGAAACCTTCAGGCGTTGGTTGGCCAGATGTATGATAACGAGAAATATGGAAAACTCAGGGATTCCGCATTCAGTGTATTCTACATGGGTATTAACATTGGAGCATTTTTTGCTCCTAGTGCAGCGGGAGCAATCCGCACCTGGTGGCTGAAAACCAATGGGTTAGGATATGATCCAGATCTGCCGTCGCTTTGTCACCGACTGATTGATGGCAATCTTACTGATATAGGATCTCTGCAAACACTTGCTGATAAAGCTACCTTGTCTGGGCAACCCGTTGCGGATCTTTCTCAGTTTGCCCATGATTATATCCAGGTATTTTCCACAGGGTATAACTATGCCTTTGGTATAGCAGCTGTGGCAATGGTCATTTCCTTGCTCATCTACACAGTTTTCAAGAAACATCTACCTGACCGCAAGAAGATGGTGGAGCAGGATGCATCTATCATAAAAATGCCTTGGGCACAGGAAAAGAAACGCCTTATTGCATTAGGACTGGTGTTCATTGTCGTTATCTTCTTCTGGATGTCATTCCATCAAAATGGTCTTACTCTCACCCTTTTTGCACGGGATTATACAGATAAGGATGTAAGCCCATTTACGTTTATTTTCTTCTATCTTCCAGCGTTCCTCTCATTGATTGGCGTAATCATTGGAATCGTAATGCTAGTTCGAAAAAAGATCAAAGCGATCATGCGAGTGGTTGGAGCCGGGCTTATTATTGTTGGTGGTTTCCTTCTCTGGTATCTCTACAGCGGATTTGGTGCTGAGAATTCCATTGAACCTGAAACCTTCCAACAGTTTAATCCTATCCTGATTGTCTTCCTAACTCCGATCGTTGTTGGCATCTTTGCCTGGCAGCGAAAGCGCAACAGGGAGCCCTCTACTCCACGTAAGATTGGTACTGGTATGATCCTGGCAGCGGCCGGATTTATCTTAATGATGATTGCCTCTTTCAGCTTGATATCTCCGGCTGACCTGGCAGGAAATCCTTCGCCTGACCGCGTATCTCCTTATTGGTTGATGGGGACCTATTTTATATTGACTGTAGCTGAATTGTACCTAAGTCCAATGGGTATCTCTTTTGTTTCAAAAGTCTCTCCCCCACGATTCCAGGGACTCATGCAGGGAGGTTGGCTTGCAGCAACAGCTCTTGGGAATGCATTACTGTTTGTAGGTAGTTCACTTTGGGTTAAGTTGGATCTCTGGCAGGTTTGGATGGTATTTGTCATATGCTGCCTGCTTTCCGCCGCATTCATCTTTGCAATCATGAAGCGACTGGAATCAGCAACGAAGTAATCTGACTTAAAATAGTAAACGGCATAGGGAAAACCTGTGCCGTTTTTTTTTACCTTTAAGGGGTCATGGAGTAATGAGGTGATGAGGTGATGAGGTGATGATGAAATTCGTAATTCTTAATTCTTCATTCGTAATTGTATCCCTGGAGTCATAACCGGCGTTTTAATTCCTACACTGAATACATTCGGAGTGTATTTGGCGGACGGGTGCAGAAGGTGGTTGTGGATGCGGGTTTTACCTGTCCTAACCGCGATGGGACAATAGGTACAGGTGGATGTACCTATTGCAATAACGATGCATTCAATCCATCCTACTGCAACCCAATAGAGCCAATCCATTCCCAGATTTCAAAAGGAATAGATTTCCACTCGGTGCGTTACCGGAGGGCATCGCGGTTCCTGGTATATTTTCAGCCCTACAGCAATACGTATGCTCCATTATCGCTCCTGAAGGAGCTTTACTCAGAGGCATTGTCATTTCCAGATGTTGCAGGGCTTGTAATAGGAACCCGGCCGGATTGTGTGAATGAAGAGAAGCTTCAGTACCTCGCAGAATTATCGCAGACAAATTTCGTTCAAGTAGAGTACGGCGTGGAGTCGTCCTACAACAAGACCCTCGAACGGATAAACAGAGGCCATAGCTTTGAACATAGCCAGGAGATCATCCAGCGATCTCACGACCTTGGGATCCGCACCGGGGCCCACTTTATTTTTGGTTTACCCGGAGAGAGTTTAGAGGAGATGATGCAAGAGGCTGAGATCATTTCAGGGATGCCAATTGATACGGTTAAGTTTCACCAGCTTCAGGTTGTAAAAGGGACTAAAATGGAGCTGGAGTATATAGCTGATCCAGCAGCATTCCATCAATTCAGTTTGGAAGAGTATATCGACTTTATCATTCGCTTCCTGGAAAGGCTTTCACCATCCATTGTCGTTGAGCGTTTTGCCGGAGAGGTTCCGCCGCAACTTCTCCATCATTTGAGCTGGGACCTGATACGCTATGATGAGGTTCTTAAACGGATTGAAAAGGAGTTGGAGAACAGGGATACTTTTCAGGGAAAGGGTATGAGAGTATGAGGGTAAGAGAGGCGAGGACTGCCTACTGCCTACTGCCTACTGCCTACTGCCAACTGGGAACTAGAACTTGGAATCCAGTAATTTCTTAATAATATCTTCAACGGTGATTCCTTCTGCTTCGGCTTTGTAATTGCGGACGATACGATGACGAAGAACTGCTGTTGCTACTGCTTTAACATCTTCGATATCAGGAGAATATTTCCCACCCAGGATGGCATGGCATTTCGCTCCGATAATTAAATATTGAGATGCACGCGGACCGGCTCCCCATGTGAGGTATTCATTAGTCCATCCAATGGCATGAGAGGTTCGGGGGCGAGTTTTTGTGACAAGTGAAACGGCATAATTATAGACATTCTCCGGAACGGGGATCTTTCTGACAAAATTCTGAAAAAAGAGAATCTCTTCGGCAGTAAGAATTATGGATGGAGTTACTGATGTTTCTGTAGTTGTGCTCTTTACAATCTGTATCTCCTCTTCAAACGAAGGGTAATCAAGCCAAATGTTAAACATAAACCGGTCGAGCTGAGCTTCGGGTAACGGATAGGTTCCCTCCTGCTCAATCGGATTCTGAGTAGCCAATACGAAGAAAGGCTCCTCCAACTTGTAAGACACTCCGGCTACTGTTACTGCTTTCTCCTGCATGGCTTCAAGCAAAGCAGACTGAGTTTTCGGTGGAGTTCTGTTGATTTCATCTGCAAGGATAATATTGGCAAAGACCGGTCCTTTGATAAATCGAAAATGGCGTGATTCATCGAGAATTTCAGTTCCAATGATATCCGACGGCATCAGGTCAGGTGTAAATTGTATCCGGCTATAGGAAAGGCCTAAAGCCTTTGATAAGGTATTTACCATCAATGTCTTGGCCAAACCTGGCACACCTACCAGCAAGCAGTGTCCTTTGCAGAAAATAGAGATCAGAAGGTTTTTGACAACCTCATCCTGTCCCACAATTACTTTGGCAATCTCCTGTTTCAGAGAGGAGTATTTCGCAACCAGCGCATCAACCGCTTCTATATCCGATGAGTAGTCCATAATAAGTGTTTCGTCAATTGTTCAGGTTACTTATTTAGCCCATTGTCTGTCGAACGTACATTCTCTATAAGGCGACATCACCTCAATAAATGTCTCGTCCACCTTTTTATCTATCCAGTCTTCAATCACCGAAAGCTTTTTCTTGTCTAAAGTCCATTGCTGGATTCGGGCATAGTCGAGTTCCAGATTGGCAACGTGCGGGGTTGTTCGTGACTTCAGATAGTATATCCGGTAGAGTCGTTTTCCCCGTTCTTCCCACTTCACCGGAGCAGATATTTCCCCTTCTTTAAGCTTATCGATCACAAAAAAGATCTTGGGATCCACGTCTCCAATTTCGAACCTCGTATCGCCACTATTGGGATTTATCAACATACCCCCATTGTTCTTGTTGGGATCATCAGAATACTTTATCACTGCGATCTCAAATAAAACCTCTTTCGACATGATCAGATCTGCAACACTGTCGAGATAGAGTTTGGCATTGTTTAGTTCTATCGGGGAGACCTTTGGTTGAACAAGGATATGGCGAACATTGATAAAGTCGCCTCTTCGTTCAATCATTTGAATCAGGTGAAAACCATCTTCTGTTTCTACAATATCCGATACCTCCCCTGGTTTTAACCTAAAGGCAGCTGCCTCAAATTGTGGGCGCATGTCCCCCCGTTGAAACATACCGAGTTCTCCTCCCTGTTTTGCTGAACCCGGATCTTCAGAATAGAGGATAGCGAGGGTTGCAAAATCATCTCCGTTAGAGATTCGTTCTTTAAAACCAGCAAGCTGATCTCTTGCAATTGTTCTTTCAACATCTGTAATAGCCGGCTCTCTGGAAATAATCCCAATTTCAACTTCCGCACTAATCTCAGGAATACTGTCTTTCGGTATTTTCCTGAAAAATGCTTTCACCTCTGCAGGAGTTACCACCACTCTTTCTGTGATCTTATTCTGCTCCTGCTCGACCATCATTTGTTCCTTGATAACATCGCGCATGTCAGCTTTAATTTCAAGTAAGCTTTTATGGTAATACTCTTCCAACCGTTCCGGCGATCCAGCTTGAGATATGAAATATCGCATCCTTCGGTCCATCTCACTCTCCACCTGGCTATCCGTCACTGTAAGGCTATCCACTTCTGATTGATGGTAAAGCAACTTCATAAAGAGCATATTCTCAAAGATCTGGCATTTTATGCGCTGCGGGCTCCCCGTAATATTCCCCTGAGCACGGTATTGGAGATACTGTGTTTCAAGATCCGATTTCAATATCATGTGTCCTCCAACAATCGCCACAATACCGTCAATTATCGTGTCCTGTGCCGAGGCATTGATTTGAAACAGTGTCATGACAAGGAAAAGTATGATTGAGCAAGATCGTTTCATGAGGATTTGTTTTGGAAAACGCTTAATAAATTTCTATTGTATTTTTCTGTAGGGCTTCGTCATAGACATCCTGCCTCATCGTATTAAGCAAAGTCAGCTTTCGCTTATTGAGAATGATACTTTTGATTCGTTCCTTTTCAAACTGCAAAGGCGATGTGCTCTCCTTTATTTTGAAATCAAAAAATTTAGTCAGATAGAGATAAAGAGAATCCTGCATTTCAAAAGTCCTTCTGTACCTAAGAAACTCTTCCTGGTTGTATGTCTGGATAGGTATCTCCTTCATCACATCGTCGAAGATGAGCCATGTTTGATCATCAACAAAATACTGCATAAAGTACTTATCACACAAGTCTGCCAGTTTCTCCTTATCGTCAGGATCATCAGAGTAAAAATACCTTCGGATCTGCCTGGTTTGTTTCGAATCAAGGGGAACCTTTACATAAGAGAGCCTGACGATATTGTTTGTAAGCAAAAAATTATTCTGATTCTCCAGATAGTACGCTTCCATCTCAATATCTGATACAATAGTATCGAGACGTTGTTCAACCAACATATTTTCGTAAGCAAATACTACAAGTGAGTTTCTGTAATCTTCCAACTCTCTGGAAAAATTCAGCTGGTCCTCTGTCAGGTTCTTTTCCGCCTGATGGATCAGGATCTTTTTCTTGACCCAACTATCTATATAATTCCGGGTCAGATTCAGGCTATCGGTAGCAGAGGTCCCAGGGGAAACCAGGCCGGCAATGTCCGATTCAAACAGGTAATCGTCATCTACCCGTGCTAAAGGCCTGTCTCCCTCTTTATGCAAGTAAGCGCACGAAGAAAGAAGCAAAAGAAGGAAGAATAGGCTGTTTTTCAATGGTTACTTGATTTTTGCAAAGACCTCCTTGTAAACTACAACCGGGTATTTCTTCTTAAGGTTATCAATCCATTGTATTTCCAGGTAGTTTTGATAGTCGGCGGTAATCAGACCACGGGCTTCATTCAACTCTTTCGGCTCAGGCTGAAATACCTCACGTATCGTTACAAATACGATCCCATCGTCGGTTTTTATATTTTCAGAGGTCCCAACTTTCCAATTAATTTTATCCAGGGCAGGATTGTCCTTTTTCGAAAACTTACCGCTTTGGATCGTTAAAACCTTAACGGTATCGGTGTTGATCTCCTTCAGTATGTCTTCATCAGACAACCCGGTTGAAAGGAAATTTCTTACCGTATCGGCAGCATCCTGACTCTTCAGTGTATAAACTGTCGCATCAATCCGGGGACCCCACATATAATTTGACTTGTTCTTGTCATAAAATGTCTTGAGACCAGTAGTATCTTTCACTGCCTTGGACCAAACATTTTTATCAGTCAGGTCAAAGAGGAGTATGCCATCCCTGTATTCGTGCATCAAGGCCTTGAATTCAGGATGATTCTGTTCCAGGTTCTGGTTTTCAACCATAAAAAGTTTTTCCTTAAGAAAATCCTGATACTGGCTATTGACATAAACTGTTATGCTTTTTTTATCGCCTTTTTTCTGCTTGGCGGCCAGGTATGCCGCAAATTCCTGCTGAGTGGTCACCATTTTACCAATTTTGAAGAGTGGCTTGTTAAGTCCGGAAGCCATATCGGCAGTCCACTTTCCAAGAAAAATGCTATCTGTAACCACTGAATAAAAGTCCTCTTTAGCGGCCTTGTATTCAGTTAGCCCATACTCATCAATGATTTTCTGAATGACCACTTTCTGTCCAATTTGTGATCTGCCATCTTTCATCACCTTTTGTTTCAGATCAACTTTAGCTTCATTGAAAGGCAAAACCTTGTCGCGTTCAACCAGCCTGATTATATGCCAACCATAGGAGGTGAGAATTGGTTTGGAATAGTCTCCAATATTTTCCAACTGATAAATGGCTTCAATAAATTCAGGAACCATTCTGTTTACGCCAAACTTAGGCAGGGCACCACCACGGGCAGCGGATCCTTTATCATCAGAGAACACAGTAACCAAGGAATCCCATTTGGCACCAGTATTCAACATGAAATATATGGTGTCAATTTTTTGATGCACACGGAGTGAATCTTCAACAGTAGCATTTTTGGGAATTGCTCTGTAGAGATGGGCAACTGTTACTTTTCCCATCGCGGGTTGTTTTTTTGTCAACTTTATCAGGTGGTATCCATATTCGGTCCGGGTCAGTTGAGAGATCTGACCTTTGCTGGTTTCATAAGTAGCAGTCTCAAAGGGGTAGACCATATCGAATACTGTAAAATATCCCAGGTCCCCCTTGTTCCCTTTGATGAATGGATGCTGAGCATTGGCTTCCCGGTCTCGTGCTGAGGGATCCTCAGAGAGTTCAAATGCGAGCATTTCAAACGATTCTCCTTCCATGAGACGTTGCCGGATTCTCGAAATTTTATTCCAGGCTGCCAGGGTGTCTTCGGGTAGGGCATCAGGGGCTACCCTAATAAAGATGTGGCTTGCCCTAACATCCTGTTTTGACCTTTCAAAGGCCTCCTGAATAAGTTTATCTATTGTGGCTTCATCCGTGAAATATGGTTTAGCAAGTTGTTCGCGATAACCAGCCAATTCAGTTTTAAACGATGTAATTGTATCCAGGCCCAGATCTTCAGCTTCACGAACCTTCAGCTTGAAATTAATAAAGAGATCGAGATACTCTTTGAGGGATTCCTGATCGATTGCCTGGTTAAGCATATTATTCTTCTGGTAGATTGCCATGAACTCTCCAACCGTGACATCTTTTCCTGAAATCGTCATCAATACTTCATTGGGGTTTCCCTGTGCCCAACTTCCAAGAGACAGACCTGTAAATGTCATGAATAACAGTAAGCGGAATGTAATACGTTTCATCACTTCTATGAATTTTAGTTTTGACTTAAATAACGAATCTTATATGGAAAAATTTTACCTACTATAATTAGGTGCTTCACTGATAATTTTCACATCGTGCGGATGACTTTCAATAACTCCTGCTGATGTAATCTTGATGAACCTGGCTTTTTGCAACTCCTCAATTGTACTGGAGCCTGTATATCCCATTCCAGAGCGCAATCCACCAACCATCTGGTAAATAACTTCTGAGAGAGAGCCTTTGAATGGCACCCTTCCCACGATCCCTTCAGGGACAAGCTTCTTGATATCATCTTCAACATCCTGGAAGTATCTGTCTTTGGATCCCTGCTGCATCGCCTCAATGGATCCCATTCCACGGTATGTTTTAAATTTCCGGCCTTCAAAGATGATGGTTCCTCCCGGGGACTCTTCCACACCTGCAAAGAGAGAACCTGCCATGATGGAGTGTGCCCCGGCTGCAATCGCTTTTACGATGTCGCCTGTGTAACGGATTCCTCCATCAGCAATCACCGGGATTCCTGAACCTTGGAGCGCTTTGGCCACTGAGTTAATGGCTGAAAGCTGTGGGATTCCAATGCCGGCAATAATACGTGTTGTACAGATAGAGCCCGGGCCGATGCCAACCTTCAAACCATCTACATCGAGTTTTGCCAGGTCTCTGGCAGCTTCTGCAGTGCCAATATTGCCAACAATCAGATCAATATCGGGATAGGCTTTCCGAACCCGTTGAGCCATCTCCATCACCCCTTTCGAGTGCCCATGGGCTGTGTCGATCACAATAGCATCGACACCTTCCCTTACCAGTGCTTCAACGCGTTCCAGTGTATCTCCGGCAATGCCCACTGCAGCTGCTACCCGAAGCCTTCCAAGGCTATCTTTACTGGCATTGGGGCGCGCTTTTACTTTGATAATATCCTTATATGTAATTAAACCTACCAACTTGTTGTTTTTATCAACAACCGGAAGCTTTTCAATTTTATGTTTTTGTAGGATTGCTTCAGCTTGTTCAAAATCCGTGAATTCCGAGATGGTGATCACTTCGCGGGTCATCACCTCTGTGACAGGTCGGGCAGGATCGCGTTCAAATCTCAGGTCACGGTTTGTAACGATCCCCACCAGATCTTTGTCTTCATTAATTACCGGAATGCCCCCAATGCTGTGTTCTTTCATCATAGCGAGAGCATCGCCAACCAGTGCGTTCTCAGCAAGGGTGACTGGATCCAGAATCATCCCGTTTTCGGCGCGTTTCACTTTGCGAACATGCAAAGCCTGAGCAGCAATCGACATGTTTTTATGCAACACTCCGATTCCACCCTCCTGCGCCATGGCAATTGCCATGGGAGCTTCCGTAACGGTATCCATGGCAGCTGAAACAATAGGAATGTTGATAGAAATGCGGCGTGAAAGGAGGGATGTTACATCGACATCCCGTGGTAAGACTGAAGAGTAAGCCGGAACCAGCAGAACATCGTCGTAGGTTAGCGCCTCTCCCTGGAATTTATTTGGATCCATTAACATAGTGAACTCCTTTTAGGAGTGCAAATTTACGAATTTATCGGTAATAATTATTTCACGATGTTTGCTGCGATGATTAAAGGCATATTCTTCTGGCTTTCAATGTTTGTTTCCGGGATTCTATCGGGAGAAAACTTTCCCCGGGTTGGATTATATCCTATGAATATCCCTTGCGAAAAATAAAAAAGTGGCACAAATCCACTTTTTAATGGTTGTTGGATGCTTTTTTTTATACATTTAGGTTTTAAATTATGTTGAATTAAAAACTAATCCTATGAAAACAAAAATTTACCTTTCACTTTTTCTTGGACTTCTTGTTTTCAGCATATTTGCTCAAAACACCAAGACGATTATTGGACCTGATGGAGCAACCAAACTGGATATGACGTTCCATCCCCTGAAATCAGGCATTCAATCCCAAGCCCTTTCCGGGGAGGTCCAACCAGGGCAACCACAAACAGAATGGCACACACGGTTGATTTCATTTGAGAAGAAACATACACTGGCTCCCGAAATCATGGCAGAGAAAGAGCGAAAAACTCAGGAAAAGTTATCCGGAACCAGAGGTACATATCCAGATGAGAGAGAACTTAAAGGTGTAACCGAGGAGCCTATAATTGGCGCAAGTTTCGAAGGGAACTGGTTTGATCAGACCACCCCTCCCGACAATTCGATGGCGATATCCAACGGAGGCAAAATCGTGAGCGTCACAAACTCCCATATCGAATATTTTGACATGAGTGGAACAAGACTTTTCACCTCTTCATTCGATGATTTCTTCAGTGACCCCACCCTTACCGCCTTAATATATGACCCTGCAGTGCTATATGATTCTGATGCCGACAGGTTCTTCATGGTGGTACTTCACGGATCGAACTCTTCCGTTTCAAAGGTTATGACCTGCTTCTCCAAGACCAATAATCCACAGGATGGATGGTGGTATTACAAACTCACACTCCCAAACCCTTTGAGCGCCTACTGGTTTGACTATCCTAAAATCGGATTCTCGAACGATGAAGTATATGTTACCGGGAATCTCTTCACCAATAACGATCAATTCTCACAGGCTGTACTTTACCAGATCACCAAGGACGATGGGTATGCAGGCAGCAATCTAAGCTGGCAATACTGGTATAATATATCTGAATCTCCCTTTACCCTTGTACCGGCATCATGGGGCTTGCAAGGGGGATATGGCCCTGGCATATATCTGGTGAGTACTCATGGAACTCAAGGAACATCAGATAAAATAAGACTCTACGACCTCACTGACGACATGTCCGGCAGTCCGGAATTGAATGCATACAATGTCGATGCAAACTTTGACCTGGCAGGTGACGCACCTCAGCTGGGGTCGAATGTCGTACTCGACAATGGAGACAACAGGATCATCAGCGCTTTTTACCTGGATGGAATTGTTCATTTTGTATTTGCTTCGGAGTATACAAACAATTATAACGGAATAAATTACAATAGGTTAACTGTAAATGGGTTAACCAACTGGAATTCGAAATTTGGGTTGGATGGGTATGATTACGCCTATCCCTCTGTTGCCTCTTTTAGTAACGCCACAAATGACAAATCGGTGATGATCTGTTTCCTTCGCGTAAATGAAACGATCTACCCTCAAGTCCGCGTTGTATATGTTGACGATGGAGGTAACTGGTCCAGTTCAAAGCTGGTGAAGGAGGGAACAAGTTACGTGGATGTTTATGCAAGTGGAGGTGTTTCCCGTTGGGGAGATTATACCGGGATCTCAAGGAAAAATAACGCTTCTCCTCCGAATGTATGGCTGAGTGGAGGATTTGGAACATTCCGTTTGAACGAACATGCATTTGACACTTGGATTGCACAAATCACCGGAGTTGCTATTGGTATTGACGAGCCTGCACGTTCAGAGCCTGTCAGAATTTATCCTAACCCAGTTTATGATATCATGAACGTTGAGTTTACACTGGTCGGTCGTTCAACAATTGAGATTGCAGTACTCGATAATCAAGGGAAGATCGTTAAGGTTTTATTGCAGGATACAGCCCCGGGCGGCAGAAATTCTTTCTCATTCAACAAAGGGGCCCTATCCAGCGGTATCTATTTTATTAAGGTAACATCTTCAAACAATACGATCCGATATGAAAAATTTATTGTTCAATAGTTTCCTGATTGTTTCAATCTTTCTCATAGCTTCATGTTCTTACAGCCATCAGACAAGCACCGAAACCGCTTCGGATGATACCATAGCCCTCGCTAATGCAGACACGACACTTGTCGTAGCTAAGGATACAACCCAGGCTATTTCTGCCAAAGGAGATTCTGTGGCGGCCCAATCAACCCAGGTTGAATCCTCTGAAATCGGGACTGTTAACAAACACCCAGGAGCGGTGTCTAACCCAGGAGCTAACCAGGCTCAGACTGATAGTATAAAGAAAGCCAAGACAAAAGGTAAGAAGAAGAATTAGGTCAATTATGCCTGTCAGAAAGTTCATTATCGAACCAATTCAGGAACTTGAAGAGTCGGGGAAATTAACTGGAGTATTACTTGTTGCTGCAACAGTACTTTCATTGTTTTTAAGTAACTCCAACTACGGGTCTTCTTACTTTCAGATCTGGGACCATGAGATTGGATTCTCCTTCATGCACAAATCAATCCTTCATTGGATCAATGACGGACTGATGCCCCTATTTTTCCTTCTTGTTGGTATTGAGATAAAACGGGAGTTTACAAAGGGGGAATTATCTCAGATCCGGCAGGCCGTCATGCCAATTGGCGCGGCAATTGGGGGCATCCTGATCCCAGCGATAATTTTTGTCCTGGTCAACTTGCAACAGCCACAACATCTTGCAGGCTGGGCGATTCCTACAGCCACCGATATTGCATTCTCACTAGGTGTACTAACACTTCTAGGCAATCGGGTTCCTTTCACATTGAAAGTATTCCTGGTAGCCCTCGCCATCATCGACGATCTCGGTGCAATCATCATCATTGCTGCATTTTACACCAATGAATTGAATCTCACCATGCTCCTCTGGGCTGGGATTGTATTCGGGATCCTTTTAATTCTGAGCCGTTTTAGAGTTAAGTTTTCTTTGCTCTATTTTGCGGGAGGGGGTTTCCTCTGGTTCTTTATTCTAAAATCGGGCATTCATCCAACCATTGCCGGCGTTTTAGTGGCATTAATTATCCCTCGGGAGCTTGCGGAAGAGATGGAACATACGCTCACCAAACCTGTATCCTATATCATTTTACCCCTTTTTGCCCTGGCAAACACGGCCATTCCTCTTTCATTTACTACAGGTGATGCCTTAATTAACACACTTAGTCTCGGTATTATCCTGGGTTTGTTAATCGGCAAACCGCTTGGCATCGCAGGGGTGACGATGGCGCTTAAACGATTAAAACTAGGGAGTCTCCCTGATGGGGTTTCGTTTCGTCATCTTCTAGGGCTTGGCTTCATTGCAGGTATTGGATTTACAATGTCAATCTTTATCTCCACCCTGTCATTTGAGAATGAAGCATCGGTCAGCCTTGCTAAGTTAGCTGTCATCATTGGTTCGGTTCTGGCCGGAGTTGCAGGAATGATATTACTGAGGTGTTGTCCGAAGACACCAAAAGATACCATTGAATAGGCGTGGAAAAAGTCGTGTGAATTAAGATTACTCTTTGTGAATTGAGTTTTTTCTTATAGTGAGATACCACTTCCGGTGAATTCTGTTTTAACCGTAATATATCCAGGGAAATTCAGAAGTTGTCCATTAACCAGGATATAGGGCTTCAACTTCACCTTAAACCGGGTTGGCTTTTCCCCATTGCCCGAGAGATTCATTGCAAAGTTAAGTATGGCATCAGATGATTTTCCCTGCAAAACCTGTTTCAAGTCGACGGTCATTTTGATCGGGATTATGGCGGTTCCATTGTTGGGCGGAATGGAAATGGGTTGGTTAAAGCTTCCTGAAGTCATTTGGATATCATCAATGAACACGATATAATCGAGATTCGTCAATCCGGCTGTCGTTACATTCGGGTTTTTTGCATCGATGTCGAGTTGAAATGTCAAAGGCATGGATGGTTTAGTCAGTGCCACCATCAGCTTTTGGGCATCTGACCATGTAAGATCTTTAAGCTTGGTGATACGATCAACGTCGACTCCAGCCACCATGATATCCGAGACCGACCGGATCCTGAATTCGCAGTTTAACAGGTTTACAGCCTGACTCGACTGATTGACAACATCGCAACGCTGGTAAAGGGCTGAAGTTATAAGGATTGCCAGGAGAAGAAAGATTTGTCTTTTCATGACGATTATTTTATGTGGAGAGGGATATCCCTGCAGGGGTGAGGCAAGCTTCGCCCTTACGGTGTTTCATCGAACAACAGTTTAATGAATTTTGTTTCATATGGGGCCATTTCAAGCCATTGTCCGGGGTTCCCAACAATGGGCCGACTGATGGCTACAGGAGCTATCTCCTCTTCCAGAACATTGACTTCCACCACCTCAGTAGCTCTTGTCGCAGACATCAGGTCGATGATAGATACCAGGTAATCGCGTACAGGGAAACGAGTAGGTTTGCCATCTGTCTCCCTAAGGTGGAGGATAACTCCTTTTCCATCCAGTGAGGGATAGGCAGAAACCAGAAGAACATTTCGCAACGCAGTACCAATAAATGATCGGGGAATAATTACCGTATCAGGGGTTTGCGCAGGGAAAATTCGCGTGAGAAAAGGCATCCTGTTTCCCCAGCCAAATTTTGTAGCAAAGAGGGTGGATGGATCATTGGCAGAAGTAAGCTGATAACTCCACTTCAACTCGCCCTCTTCGCTGGCTAAAAAATTCGTCGTCCAGTAATTGTTAAACACCCATGAAAAAAGGTTCGACGATTCGGGATGTGCGATCCGAGAAAAGTTGCCAAGATTAATATCTCCAAGTTGAACCAAAGGAATTTCGGGGGAGACAAATATGATCTGAATGCTATCGTTCCTCAATGAGACGAAATTCTGAATGCCAACCCAGTCAGAAGAGGAGCCTTCCAACTGATCCTTCCCGGGAACCATTGTACCTCCAGCAACTTCAACAACAAAATGGCTTTCAGGAAGCTGAAAGGGGAATGCGATGTATACTGCCTCGGGGTCGGTTACGGCCAGTTTCTTCATAGAGAAGACGATCTCGACCTTCTTCTCCTGCTTAAAGAGCCGGATTTCACAGCTGACATCCCCCTCCGCCGAACCGGGGATCTTGCCTCTGATTGTCAGGCTTGTCCACACAGGTCCATCCTGCAACTGACCAACAGAAAGACTTTCCCATGTGGTCCTGCTAAAATCTTCTAGTTTAAAGTGCTCCAATTGAGCCCGGTTAGTGCCGAGCTGTTCATGGATTAACTCAGCCAGTGTATATTGAGCCGCAGGGTCAATCAGTTCAACGTTCAGATCCTTATCAACCCATGAAGTGACATTGCCGGACTGAGGTTCTATTGAGATTTTATAGAATTCATTTTCCATTGCCCCGGAAAATGGTTCATTCGTCTCGCGAACCGGAGCTCCTTTTATTGTCATGAGACGTAATGTGCGGAAGCCAAGTGGAGGAATATCACTGACATAGATGGCCCAATAGGTTCCATCTTCTCTGGAGGAGATGGGCTGGATAGGTATAGGAAGATTGTCTTCCATCACCACCATTACTCCGTGATCCCTTGGCAGTATCTCATGATCAATATAAATTTTAATTACTCCCGAACGATGCCAGTTGAGTGGATTGAAAACTGTAATCACAGGCACATCCGACTTGGGAAAAAATTGTTGAACCCTACCCATTTCCTCTTCACGCAGGATACGGTTTTTCTTCACTGCTTCCCAAACATAAGATAGCTTCTCCCCTTTCTGTACGATGCTGTTTTCTGCTAGTGGATCAAGGATGCTCTCAGCTGCTCCGAATGTATGTTCATCATAAAACGCGATGGCATCATCTACCTGAGACTGCAGTTCAACGATGTGGGGGTTTGAATCCACACCCATTATCACTCCGAATGCCTGCAGTGCCTTGTTTGCGATATTATCGCTATGGCTCATTCGGGCATAGGCTGTTTCGATGGGAGCCGAGCCAAAACCATCCATCCACCAGTCGGGCCAGGCTCCACGATAGACGGGAAGATCATCAGCATGCTCTTTCTTCATCATATCCAAGAATTCGGATATGGTTGCGAGTTTGAGCTTCGGCCACACATAGGTATTATTCCAGCTTCGCACCAGATTACAAGCCGTAGTGGATGGCGGTGCATTATCGGTAAGGTATCCGGAAAACTGGATCGCGTAATCCTCGAATGTGTATCCTTTCCCGGCAATTTCATGTAGGTGGTTGAAGAGATTCCGTGCAAATGTCTCTTCGTCTGTTAGAATTCCCAGCATGTTTGCAGTCATGTAATGTTCGGGTCGGTTTACAAGGATGCGGTTCCCCGACTGACTTTCCCACCAAAATGTGGTTGGTTTATCAAATGGTTTTCTTGCCCGGTGTGTATTTTCAGCCATATTCAGATACTCCACGCCAGCTCCGGAAAGATAATCAACCAAACACCAGGGAACCCCGTTAATATCATTCTGCATAGCTGCCCGGACCGGCATACCATGTTCACGAATCATCCGTATCGGTTGAAGCGATTTGGTAATGGATGCTTCGTCGGCAAGGTCAGATGAGTTGAGGAAAAGACCGGCAATTTCGATTCTCCCTTCAAGAACCCGCTGTTTCAAACGCTCAATCTGTTCTTTTGGCCGGGTCTTTAAATACTCTCTCACGGGCCAGGTAGTCTCGCATGTCCATCTGAACCTGGCTTCATCGGGGTAGCCATCGGTTTGATCGCAGAAATCCAACGCATAGTCGATATAGCGCAAATGTTCGGGGAGTATCTCGGTTTGGGGCCGTGTGTAACCAATATCAGTATGTGTATGCTGAACCAGGTAAATCGTCCAGTGCCGTACCGGCTTCGTAAGGAAGGATATTATGATTGGTTCCTTTTCCCCCAGCGTGATTTGTGCAGATTGTCCTAATTCCACATTGGTATCGGGCAAGAGGATTTGAAAACTGTTAAATCCGGTCTCAAGGGCAAAGGATTTAACAATCTCCGTACCAACGCGTATCTCTATAGATTCCGGCTCTCCCAGGTGAACAACCTGGAAGAGAACAGATTGGAAGTCTTTGTTTCCTCTCCTGATGACAACCTCTTCCTGAACAACTGTTATAGACTCCTTCACTGATGCCTCAAATGTCATATACCATGTCTGCTTCCCCGCGCTCTCTCCAACTATTTTAATATCCTGTGCACTCTTGGGATTCAGAAAGCTGAGGGGGACAGTGAGGATGGCGTATCCCATCGGGTCATTATATTTATCAAGCAAGGTAGGACGGAAGTCGAGGGTTGAACCATCAACGCCCGAAGCAATCCAGTTCTTCTTCTCAGAAATAGTAGGGTTCGTGAACGCAAGCAGGTATCTGTCGTTAACAAATAGTTTCCACTGATAACTTTCAGCATTCGCGTCAATGCCAAACATCCAGATAAACCTAACCGTTGTATCCAGGATGGAAGGGGGAATAGGTTCTGTTTGCCATGCAATATATTGCGATGAATCGTTCGCCCTGATGAGCATCGAAGTAGTTATATCGGGCTGAGGTGAATGGTATGAGAATCCTCCTCCTTTGAGAGAAGAGGCGTATCCCTGGTAATACTTGCCCGGCCATGATGATGTTGATGATTGACCTGCAACCGTCATTGCAATCATGAACAGGAATCCGGCGAGAAGGTTGTTCCTCATATTGTTATCATTCGTAAACCAGCCATTCCTGCTGAATGGGTTGTTTTGGAATTTCAGGGCTCTTGATATAGACTTTCAATTCATCGCTCCCGGTATTTTCGAAAAATGTAACCCTGATCGGATGAAAACCGGCATTCAGCCCAATGGAGCCCTCTTTTTGACGTAGTCCATGCAACCCATCATTATCTACCACGAGTTTGTTCCCGATATAGAGGCGACTTCCATCATCGGAATCAGTATAGAATATATAGACACTTCGCTTCGGGATCAGGATAAAACCAGTATAAGAAAACCCAAAATGTTCCTGATTATTCCTTGGTTCAAAACTGAAGTAAGGCACAATACCGCTCTTTACAGGCGTCAGCGTTGAAAAATCGGGCAGTGAGTCCCATTCCCCTTCAAAATACTGGTACCGGATGCCAGGTTTCGGATTTGTTACATTTTTGGGCGCCAAGGGGAGCAACATGGTGAAGGTGCGGGTAGCGGTTCCGCTTACTGGCTTTCCATCCCTGAAACAACGGGCTTTTACCGTGACGGCTCCTTTTATTTCAAGGGGTTCACTGTAAAGAAAGGAGGTATCAACCGGGTCGTTTCCATCTCCCGTAAAACGAATCTCAACATTGGGACGATCTGATACCAGTTCCAGCTTCATACGGTCGACAAAGAAGTCATTGTAGGCTGTTATTTCCGGAGGATTGGTAATATCCAGAGGACCCTGAAGGAACAACTTCACCACAGAATTCATTGGATCAGGTGCTTTCTTGGGAAGTATCACAACAATTTTATCATCTTCATGGCTAACCTTCAGATTATATTTAGGTTGAGACAGGAGGATCGCATTTAACGGCTCATTCAAACATCCATCGACAAGCAAGCGACCATCAGCTGGCCAGTCGAATATGTGCAGGTAGAGTGTAACGGTATCCTTTCCCTCTTTCATTGTACAGCGGCCCCAGGGTGTAGATGAGAAGGGGCTGGCTACCGTTCCATAGATTGATTCTCCGTTTACTGCCATCCATTTGCCAATTTCCTGAAGTCGCTCCATTGCCTGTTTTGGGAATGTCCCTTTATCTGTTGGTCCTACATTAAGGAGATAGTTACCCCCTTTGGAAGCGATATCTGTCAGCATCCTGATGATCTCCTGAGTTGACTTATATTCCGTATTTGCCTTGTTATAGCCCCAGTGATCATTCATGGTCATACAGGTCTCCCAGTCGGTGCCCGGTATTCCCGTAGATGGAATTTGTTGTTCGGGAGTACCGAAGTCACCGCTAAAAGCTCCCTCATCAGTCATGCCCTCCATATCCATTCTACCTGCCCCTACCCTGTTGTTGATGATAATATTGGGCTGAAGGTTTCTGACAAATGCATAAATCTCTTTCCCATATTTATCATTCCAGGTAGCTTCCCACTCTCCATCGAACCACAGCACGCCAATATCCCCATACTGGGTCAACAACTCTTTCAGCTCTTGTTTCATATAGTAGACATACCGGTCAAAATCAGCACTGTCGGCACTTCTCTCTGTCTCCCATGGGCGACGAGGGAGATAATCGGGGTGATGCCAGTCCATAATGGAGTAGTAGAAACAAAATTTCAGATCGTATTTCCGGCAGGCATCAGCCAACTCTTTCATCACATCGCGTCCGAACGGTGTCGCCATTATGTTGAACCCTGTTTGCTTTGTATTGAACATACAAAATCCATCGTGGTGCTTCGAAGTAATTACAATATACTTCATCCCGGCATCACGGGCGGTTTTCACCCACTCATCGGCATCAAACTTAATGGGGTTGAATTGAGGCTGAAATTGGTTATATGTTTCCAAAGGGATCTGTCCCGAATGCCGGATCCATTCACCGTAGTCCGTTTTTCCGTTCCATTCGCCGGCAGGAATAGCATAAAGACCCCAGTGTATAAACATTCCAAACCGGGCATCACGCCACCACTCCATGCGGGAGTCGCGGTCAATTTTGTTCTCAGGTTGTGCAATAAGCGACAATTGCAGACAACAGGTGACTATAGAAAATACCAGGAAAATCCGCCTCATAGAATAATAGTTAATTAAGAGGCGGTAAAAGTAAGAAAATATTTATCAAACCCTCTGTCTATGCCGGGGCCAGAATGAGATAGACTGTTTCCCCCTCCACAAATCCCGGATCTGGGGTACAATCGCCAATCGCACTGTTACTTTTGCTGCCTTTTGTCATTTTCCAGATCGTTCCACCAGCGGCGTCTCCCGCTGGGGGAGGGATCTCGTTTGCGTCCTGGAGCATTGAAATGATTCTATCCACAGTATGTGTTGTAAAGTTAAAGTCTTTGGACAGAAGTCTTCCCGTAGGTACTACATAGATGTTTAAACGTGCCATCCTTTTTCTTTTATGTTAATTTCAGGGTGTTAAATTATAACAAAAATGATAAAAATGCAATCTTTTGTTTTGTTTTTATAGATTTGGATAAGCTGACAAAATATTCTACTTTTGGAATAGCCATCATCTAACTGTATTATTAATGTCAAAAAAGGCCTTATCCCTAATTCTCATCGCATATTTATTCGGTGGATTTTCTCACATAACCGGGTCAGCACAAGTAAGCTTGACTTCAACACTCTCTAAGCAATACCATTGCCAAACCTGGAGCACAAATGATGGTATTTATTCGAATATCTATACAATCTCTCAATCTCCAGAAGGATTTTTATGGTTCGGCTGCGATCAGGGAGCATTCACTTTCGACGGGGTTACATTTTTACCCTTAGATGAATCGTCAATAGGGAAAGGTGAAGAATGCCATTCCATTTGTGTTTTACAAGATAGCTCTGTTTTATGTGGATTTAACAAAGGAAAGCTGATCAAGTATCATCATGGAATTGGTGTACAATTAGATACTCTTAATATTTTCCAGGGATCGACTATTTCAGCAATCTGCGATGATGTGGGTGGTGGAATTTGGATAGGGACTGAGGGGGCCGGACTATTTTTCTTTTCAGGGGACTCTATGAAACGATATAATTCTTCCAACGGATTTCCATCACATTTTGTCAACTGTATTGTTAAAGGAGAGGGAGATGAAATTTGGGCAGGAACCCAGGAAGGCCTCTGCCGGATTAAGAATGGAGAGATCTCCACAATGACAAAAAACGATGGATTATCACACAATTTTATTCTATCTCTGTTTTACGATTCCCAAAACAGGCTATGGATCGGCACTCACGGAGGGCTTGATTATCTTGAGAATAACGTTATTCAAGTAATTAAAAATGAACTGTTATCTACTAACGCAGATATCCGAGCTATTTCTGAGGATGAAGATGGAAATATCTGGGTCAGTTCCGATGGTGAAGGAATATACCGCTTTTCACCATCTCTGATGGATCTCGAGCAACTGACAAACATGGAAGGATTGCCATCAACTACCTTAGTTAATTCATTGTTTACCGACAACGAAGCGAATATCTGGATAGGTTCAAGAGGTAATTTTGGCTTAAGCCAACTTCAAAAACCTGTTATTCTGACGTATACGCAGGAAGATGGACTTTCCGAAAATAACATCCTACCCCTTTTCTCTTCCGCTAAAGAAACAGTATGGATTGGTACTGCTACCGGAGGGTTAGACAGCTATTCCGAGGGACAGTTCTTCAACCATGGAGATTCATTGGGATTGGAAACAAATCCTGTCTATACCATTGGTGAGGATTCAGATCATCTCTTATGGATTGGCGGTGAAGGGAAGCTTGTTGTATACGATGGAACAACTGTGGTTAAAACCTATGAAAACACAGAGCTTGACAACTCTTCCTTCCATGCGGTCTTCAAAGCAAATGATGGATCCCTCTGGGTTGGGACAAATAATGGTATTTTAATATTCCGGGATGGAGAAATCAGCACTCTTACGAAAGAGACGGGTTTGTCGGATCCTCAGATTTTTTGTTTCACTGAGGACAGAGAGGGAAATATCTGGATCGGCACACAAGACGGAGGAATTAACATCTATCGCCAGGGAGTCATCGAACATCTATCCGTTAACGAGGGAATGTCGGATGAAATGATTCTTTGCATGGTTGAAGATAGTGCAGGAATTATGTGGGTGGGGACGGCTTCAGGCGGATTGAACCGGATTGATCCGGTATCAGGTCAGATTCATGCCTTTGGAAAAAAGGATGGATTAGACAACACCATCTATCAGATTTTTGAAGACAATTACGGATGTCTATGGCTGGGAGTTGATCGTGGGATATTATCTCTTGAAAAGGATCAGTTCCAACAAAAAATAGATGGGATTATTCCGAATTTTAATGTCCGGGTTTTTAACACATCCAGCAGTGACCAACCATTATCACTCAACGGAGGAATCTTCCCTGCCGGATGCAAGTTAGTGGATGGGACGCTCTGGTTTCCTACGAATCAGGGTATCGCCGTCATTCATCCCGATCGTATGCGTGCGAAAGTTGACTTCCCTCCTCTGGTAATTAAGGAAGTGAATGTCAACAACATTCAACAACCGGTAATGTCAACCTATAATTTTCCTCCTGGTGTGATCAATCTTGAGATTAAGTTTACTGCTCCAACATTTATTTCTCCAAATCTGATCCAATTCCGTTACAAACTGGATGGATATGACGATAACTGGATTTATCCAAAAGGGAGGCAGGCTATCTTTACGAAACTTCCTTATGGAAGTTATGTATTCGAGGTTGAGACCACGAACCGTTTAGGGCAATGGAGTGGTAAAACAGTAAAGATTCCGATAAAGATTAAGCCGTTTTTTTATCAAACCACCTGGTTTCTCCTGATTTGCATTCTCCTGGGATTGTTCGTGATCTATGCCATTATCCGGTATCGTCTTCGCTATATCCGCGAGAAAGAGTTGGAGATACTCGTGGATGTCCGAACCAGCGAGCTCAGGGAACTCAACAGAGAACTAGACAAACGGGTTTTAGACAGAACAGCGGAGTTGGCTGCAGCAAACCAGGAACTGGAGGCCTTTACCTATTCCGTATCTCATGATCTCAGAGCCCCTGTCAGACGTATTGAAGGTCTCGTAGAAGCACTTGTCGAGGAACATTCATCCCAATTGGATGAAACAGGAAAAGACTTCCTGGGTAAAGTGGCCGACTCATCCGTTGAGATGGGTCAGTTGATTGAGGAGTTTCTGAAGTTGGCCCGGATTGCCCGTCAGGAGATAGATAAAACAGAATTGAACCTCAGTAAGCTTGTCGCAGAAGTGTTGGACGAAATTGCTGCGGGAGATTCAGGGAGGAACGTGACACTGAAAGTTACTCCTGACATTCTGGCCAGCGGCGACTCGAGGTTGATCCGGATTGCCCTCCAGAATCTTCTGAGCAACGCCTGGAAATATACAGGGGAAAAGGATAAACCAGAGATTATCTTCGATTGTCAGGAGAAGGAAGGTCAGAATGTATTCTTTATAAGGGATAACGGTGTGGGCTTTGATATGGGACATTACGAAAAACTATTCACACCTTTCCAACGGCTGCACAGTGATGACCAATTTACAGGAACAGGCATTGGCCTGGCTACCGTTAAACGGATCATGCTGAAGCATGGCGGAAAGATATGGGCACAGGGAGAACCTGGAAAAGGAAGTACATTTTTCTTCACCTTATAAATCAACATCCAATGACAAACATTAAGCTTTTGCTGGTAGAAGACAACGATACCGATGCATTGCTGGTGGTCAGGCAATTGAAAAAAGAGGGGTTTGTAGTGGACCATCGTCAGGTGAAGACCAGGAACGAGATGGAGAGAGCCTTCTCTGAAGAGTGCTGGGATCTGGTAATCTCAGATTATTCTTTGCCGGGCTTTGGCGGGAAAGATGCCCTTGAGCTATTCATGTCAAAAAAGTTGGATATCCCCTTTATCCTTGTCTCTGGTACAGTTGGTGAGGACATCGCTGTTACTATCATGAAGGGAGGGGCCAATGACTATCTGATGAAAACGCACCTGCACAGGCTTGGCCCGGCTGTGAAGCGCGAACTCGAAGAGACGCAGGTGAAGCGTGAAAAGAAACGGATTGAATCGGTTCTGGACCAAACAGAGAAAAGGTTTCAGAGGCTGATTGAGGATTTGCGGGATGTAGTTTTCCTCTCTTCAATGGATGGGAAGAAGATATATATTGTCAATCGGGCTTTTGAAACTATTTATGGCCGGCCATTAAAGGAGTTGGAAGAGAATCCTCTCATCTGGTATGAAGCCATTCATGATCAGGATAAAGCACTGATGGGGTCAATGACAAACGAACTCAAAACGACCGGCTTGTGTGCAGGAGAGTATCGAATCGTTCGGCCCGATGCATCAGTTCGCTGGGTTTATGACCGCCGATGCCTTGTTTTCACTGAAGGGGAGCAGGAACCCCTGATGGGTGGAGTGGTGATGGATGTGACGGAAAAAAAACAGGCGGAAGAGGATCTTATCCATGCAAAAAAAACTGCAGAAGAGTCGAGCCGGTTAAAATCGGCCCTGCTTCAGAATATGAGTCATGAGCTCAGGACGCCCATGAATGGAATTCTGGGGTTCTCTGAATTTCTCTTCGAGGAGTTACAGGATGAAGAGAACCGTACCAAAGCGGGATTCATCCTCACCTCCGGGAAACGTCTTCAGCACACGTTGGAATCAATGATGTTCTATGCCCAGCTCGTATCGGGGATCCTGTTAAAACCGACCACCATTGACCTGGTTGAAATGATCCGGGGACTTGGGGTAAACGTACAGAAACAAGCTGAGTCGAAAGGGCTCACCTTCAACCTGGAGGTGGAGGGGAATCTCACTCTTATTTCAGACACATCTCTGCTTCAAAGGATTTTACAGGAGGTTATTGACAACGCAATAAAATTCACTGAGACAGGAGAGGTTTCGGTATCGGCACGGTTTTCGGATGAAACCCATAACGTTATCCAGATTGAGGTCTCGGATACAGGGATCGGGATCCCTCGGGATAAGCACGCACTTATTCTAGAGGAGTTCCGTCAGGCTGATGAGGGGTTTGGCAGGCCATATGAAGGAAGCGGTTTGGGGTTGTCCAACGCCTTGAAAAGTATCCATCTGCTAGGAGGGAAACTCGTGGTGGAAAGCGATGTTGGTCGCGGATCTACCTTTACTATACTTTGTCCAACAGAATGGAAAGATACGGAAACCGTTACAAAAACCGACGTTGTTTCTCCTCTCATTCCCACTGCACCAGTGAAAACACACAAGGCAAATTCAGTAATCTTGCTGGTGGAGGATAACGTTGCCAACATCGAACTGGTCAGGCTCTTTATCGGGAAGGACTACCAGCTGGATGTTGCCAGGGATGGGGAGTCTTCTCTCGAGTTAGTGAAGAAGAACCAATACGACTGCATTCTGATGGATATAAACCTGGGGCCAGGAATGGACGGAATTGATGCTATTACCGAGATCCGGAAGATACCTTCCTATATCAGCACCCCAATCATTGCTGTAACCGGATATACCTTCAGGAATGAAAAAGAGTTTATTATCTCCAAAGGAGCTAACCACTATATTGAGAAACCATTCTCAAGAAAGGATCTCCTGGGTGTTTTAGAGAAGGTTATCTGACCAGCGTTACCGTCCCTTTTGTTGTTATGCGGTGCTTGTCATTTTCTTTATAATAAACAGCCCACACATAAACACCAACCGGACACTCCTGCCCATTCAGTGTTCCATCCCATCCAATTTTGATATCGGAGGTCGAGAAAATTACCTCTCCCCAGCGGTTAAAAACCTGGAAATTGAATTCTGTTATATTTTCGGGAGGTGTTCCCACCATCCTGAAAATATCATTAAGTCTATCTCCATTTGGCGTAAAAGCATTAGGGATATAGGGAATTACAAATACGGTAACGCTATCAACAAACTCCTCTCCATCACACAGGGTGGCATATACTACGTATGTAGTAGTTTCAGTTGGGGCAACCACCAACGACTGCTCCGAAGCGATCAACTCTGACCCCTGATACCATCTGTAGCTGATCTTTTCTCCCGGAGTGATGGGATACAGGCTATAGGGTATCTGGGCAATCTGAAAACTATCGACCGAAGTGGGTGTATATAACCATCCCTCGAGTTTTGCAGTCCAGGAAGTGGCATTCCTTGCCGGAACGGAATATCCAACAAAGCCTGTTTCATTCTGCACCCCCTGGGTAGCTGCATTCCCATGCCAGGATGGACAAGATGGTTTATTCATTAGGTGATTCTCAATCGTATTTGATCCCTCATTTAGGACAATTTGAAAGGTCATCAGTGAATCCATACACTCATAAAAGGGAGTCTGGCACCACATAACAATCAATTGGCGATTTGTATCCTGGCTAATGGTCCTAAAGAAGATGAAGGGACTTCCGGCCTGAATCGGATTGAGATCCTGGAGAGGGCCAAAAATCGCATTCTTGGGATAGAAATCACTGGCATTTGGAATAGCGAAGACATCATCCACCCCTTTGGCATTTTCATTGGGAGAGAAGCTGATCCATCCATTGGCTCCGATGTAAAACTGTGAATAGATATTTCCAAAAAAAGAGAAGGTAAAACCAATAGGGAAAGGTCCTTCCACACCATCTTCAGAGGTTGTCACGCCTTCGCCAATCAACCCATACGTGGCGGTGAGAGTAACAGGGATTCCCGGATTGATGGTGTCATTTTGGCCGGCATCAAGCTGGGCTAAAAGAGATAGTGGGAGAAGGAAGAGCGTAAGAAGTAAGACGTAAGACGTGAGACGTGAGACGTGAGACGTAAGACGTGAGACGTGAGACGTGAGACGTAAGACGTAAGACGTGAGACGAAAGACGGGTGGTTTAGTGGAGGCCATCTGAGTTCGGGTGAATTTGCAAAATTGCAGAAATTCCCGCAAATATGCTAATTTTGTACGTGGTTACATCTATTCGGTAAAACGATACAAAACACTATAAATTTCAACTTCAATGAAATATCCATACAAACGACGTCTATTCCAAACGTGAATGATAATAATGGATATTCCATGTGACTATTGAAATCAAAATTATTAACACATGAAAAAAGACACAGCAATCTTTAACATCATTAAAAAAGAACTACATCGTCAAACCAGCGGTATTGAGTTGATCGCTTCCGAAAATTTTGTCAGCGACCAGGTGCTGAAAGCGATGGGCTCTTGTTTGACCAATAAATATGCGGAGGGATATCCAGGTAAAAGATATTATGGTGGTTGTCAGTATGTTGACGAATCAGAAGAGTTGGCAATCCAACGGGCAAAGGAGTTGTTCAATGCTGAGTGGGCCAATGTACAACCACACTCTGGAGCCCAGGCTAATATGGCTGTATTGATGACGGTTTTAAAACCCGGCGATACCTTTATGGGGCTGGATCTCGCTCATGGGGGACATCTTTCGCATGGATCTCCCGTGAACTCCTCTGGAATCCTGTATAAAGCTGTTGGGTATCAGGTTGAAGAGGCGACCGGATTGATCAATTATGACAAGATGGAGGCGCAGGCATTGCAGGTCAGGCCAAAGATGATCATTGCCGGAGCCTCAGCCTATTCCCGCGATTGGGACTACCGCCGGATGCGTGAAATTGCAGATAAGATTGGCGCCATTCTATTGGCTGACATTGCTCACCCTGCAGGCTTGATTGCGCGTGGGTTACTGAACGATCCTTTTCCCTGGTGTCATGTGGTTACAACTACTACACACAAAACTCTGCGCGGTCCGAGGGGAGGGATGATATTGGTTGGAAAAGATTTTCCAAATCCATGGGGTGTGACAACTCCTAAGGGCGAAGTCAAGATGTTTACACAAATGCTTGACTCTGCTGTTTTCCCGGGTATCCAGGGAGGACCACTTGAGCATGTGATCGCGGCAAAGGCTGTCTCCTTCTATGAGGCACTTTCTGATGAATACATGGAGTATGTGCTTCAGGTTAAGCGGAATGCGGCCGTCATGGCACAGGCTTTCGTTGACAAAGGATATCATGTCATCTCGGGTGGAACCGACAACCACCTGATGCTGATAGACCTGAGGAAGAAATTCCGCGAAATCACTGGCAAAAAGGTTGAAAACATTCTTGTACAAGCGGATATTACAGTAAATAAAAACATGGTTCCTTTCGATAGCCGCTCTCCATTTCAAACGTCAGGATTGCGGGTTGGAACCTCGGCCATCACAACTCGTGGGATGACAGAGAAGCATATGAATCCAATTGTGGATCTGATTGATGATGTAATCTGCGAGATCGACAACGAAGAAAAGATTCTCAACGTGAGAAAACTGGTGAATGAGATGATGGATGAATTTCCATTGTTTGCATATTGACATGAAGATCTTATACCTTGTACGCCATGCCAAATCATCCTGGGACCATTCTGGCCTTAGTGATTCGGATCGTCCATTGATGACCAAGGGTATTGATAGAAGCCATCGGATCATCGGATTTCTAAAGGAGCGTGGAGTACTTCCTGATCTCATGATCAGCAGTCCTGCCATCAGGGCCTTTGAAACAGCAAAACTTTTTGCTGGCGGATTAGGATATCTTGTTCCCAACGTTATAATTGATCAAAAGATCTATGACGGATACTATGACCGGATTCTGGATGTCATTTATAGCATAAAGAACGATATTGATTCGTTGATGATTTTTGGCCATAATCCCACCATCACCAATCTGGCTAATCTTTTCCTTCATCCAGGTATCGATGACATGCCAACGTCAACTGTCGTTGCCATTGAATTTGACACAGTTAAGTGGGAAGAGATAGCGAATGCAAAAGCACATCAGTTATTTATTGTCTCACCAAAAATGCTCAAATAGGCCGATGATTCCCCGGATCAAACCTCAGATGTTGAACAGAGAGATAGGCTGGCTCTATTTTAACGGTCGGGTATTGCAGGAGGCAGCTGACAAAGGGAATCCACTGATAGAACGGTTGAAATTCCTGGGGATTTTTTCCAATAACCGGGATGAGTTTTTCCGTGTAAGAGTAGCCACTCTTAACAGGCTTCTCAATGTGGAGAAGGGTCTATACGACTCTGAAATCAATCCCAAAAAATTGTTAAACGAGATTGGGGAGATTGTACTTTCTCAGGAAAAGAAGTTCCAATTCATCTTTGAATCCATTGTAGAAGAGTTTGCCGAACACAATATTCATATCATCAACGAGAAGCAACTAACTACGAAACAAGGGGAGTATGTAAGAAAATATTTTCAGGAACAGGTGCGTGTTTTCCTCTTCCCCCTTATGATCAGTAGTATAAAAGACATCTCCACACTGGTTGACAAATCGATTTATTTGGCTGTCAAGCTCGAAAGCACCATAACAGAAGCAGGTCCGGATTATGCACTTATTGAGGTTCCTACCAAATCGGTTTCACGGTTCCTCACTCTTCCGAAAGAGGGAAAGAGTCAGTATGTGATGCTGCTGGATGATGTAATCCGCTTTTGTTTGTCGGAGATATTCTTTTTATTCGGTTACGATACGTACAATGCCTACACTGTGAAAGTCACACGGGATGCTGAGTTGGACATTGATATTGACGTTTCGAAGAGTTTTCTGGAAGTAATGGCGGAAAGCATCAAACAGCGCCGATTAGGCGATCCGGTACGTTTTGTCTATGACAATTCGATGCCAAAGGATCTGCTTAAACTTCTCCGGAAAAAACTCAACATCCGTAAGGATGACCCTATCAGGGGTGGCGGAAGGTATCATAATTTCAAGGATTTCACAGATTTTCCCGACCTGAGGCATCCCGAACTGGAGTACCCTCCCCTCCCACCTCAACGGCATCCGGAAATTAATCCCAATACGAGCATCATCTCCCTGGTACAGCAGAAAGATATTATGCTGCACTTTCCTTACCAAACCTTCCGGCATGTCATTGATCTCCTTCGGGAGGCTTCGATTGACCCACAGGTGAGGTCGATCAAGATGACCATCTACCGTGCTGCCAAAAACTCGAGTGTAATCAACGCGCTAATCAATGCTGCCCGGAATGGGAAATATGTAACTGTATATATGGAGTTACAGGCCCGGTTTGATGAGGAGGCGAATATCTTTTGGACAGGGAGGCTTCATGAAGAGGGTGTGAAGGTGATCCATAGCATTCCAGGATTTAAAGTTCACTCTAAGCTTTTGTTAATCAGAAGGAAAGAGAGTTACGAGAATGTTTTCTACTCCATGATCAGTACGGGAAATTTCAATGAAGATACCGCCCAGATTTATGCTGATGACAGCCTGTTAACTGCTGATCCCAGGATTTGCCAGGATGTAACAAACGCCTTCCACCAGATGGAATCGGCTTATAAGCCTTTTCGCTACAAGTCGCTCATTCTCTCGCCGTTCAATATGCGGAATCATTTCATCCGCCTGTTAAATCAGGAGATCAAGAATGCAAAAGCCGGAAAAGATGCCTGGGCCATCATCAAGTTGAATAACCTGGTGGATGAGACGATTGTTAAGAAATTATACAAAACAAGCCAGGCCGGGGTTAAAATCAAACTTATTATCCGGGGAATCTGTGTCCCAATCCCGGGAATTAAAGGACTAAGTGAGAATATTGAAGGGATCAGCATCATAGACAGGTTTCTGGAACACTCGAGGGTTATTGTTTTTTGTAATGACAATAATCCATTGTATTACATTACCTCTGCCGACTGGATGATCCGCAATTTCGACAACCGGATTGAAGTTGCCTGCCCAATTTACGATGAAGCGATTAAGAAAGATCTGTGGGAAATGCTGCAGATCCAGCTTTCCGATAACACCAAAGCGCGCATCCTTGGAGAAGGGAAACCTAATGCCTACAGTAGAACCAGAGGTCCAAAAGTCAGGTCGCAGGAGGCTATCTATCAGTACTTGAAGGAGGGGGAAGAACGTGAGACGTAAGACGTAAGACGTGAATCCCTAATCGCTTTTCATTTTTCGCGGTTTCACACTGCTTGTCAATCTCGTCCAGGGTAAGATCTTTATCACAACAAAAGGCCTCTCCTTTCTGGTGTTCAGAACAAACCTGGACTTTGCGGTAAGCAATCCGTTGGATATTCAACAGGTGACGTACAGAGATGTTATCGGTTGTGAAGTTCTTTCCACCTGATCCGCACGCGAGTGTCAGTGATGGGTTCAACGAGTTGTACAGCCCCCCTATTGCTCCCTGTGATGAGGGCGTGTTGACAACAATTCTGCCAGCATTTAGCGTATGCGCGAAATAATGAATCTTGGCCGGGTCGTTGGAAAAAATACTCACAGTGTGTCCTAATCCACCTTGTGAGTTTATTCGTTTACAAAGTGTAATAGCACTATCGAATTCATCGACCTCGTAGTAGGCCAGGATGGGAGCAAGGATTTCGAGTGAAAGAGGCCATTTTATCCCAACCTGATTCGGTTCCAATTGAGCGAGAAGAAGCCGTGTTCCGTTAGGAATACTTATCCCGGCCAGCCTGGCAATCACCTCCGGGTACTGACCAATGACTTCAGGGCTCATGGTCTTTTGTGCTGTATTGATCGCGATATATCCAACTTTAACAATCTCTTCCTGCGAAAGGAAATAGCCCCCCTGTTTTTCGAACTCTTCCCTTACCTCTCTGGCATTAAAATGTGAAACCACTACAGATTGTTCGCTGGCACAAATAGTTCCATTATCAAACAATTTTGAGACAAGAATTTGATCTACTGCAAAAGGGACATCAGCCGTTTTACCAATGTAGGCAGGAACATTCCCCGGACCAACTCCAATTGCCGGGTTTCCAGACCGGTATGCAGCCCGCACCAGACTGACCGATCCGGTAGCAAGAACCAAAGCGGTTCGCCGGTGGCTCATGAAAGCAAGCACCTGATCGCGGGAAGCACGTGGGATCCATTGAATACAGTTTTCAGGAGCCCCGGCTTCAATGGCAGCTTCATAGCAGATCCGTGCCGCTTCGATGGTACATTTGCGGGCAGCCCCATGAGGATAGATCATGATCGGATTCCTGGTCTTCATTGCGATGAGAATTTTAAACATCGCAGTGGAAGTAGGGTTAGTAATTGGGGTAACAGCAAAAACAGGTCCCATCGGACGCGCTATTTCGGTAATCATGCTATCATCATCCTTACTAATGACACCAACGGTTTTCTGTGCTGCAATATCTTTAAACACAAACCGTGTAGCGATGATGTTTTTTACCATCTTGTCATGGACATTCCCCAATGCTGTCTCCTCATGGGCCATTTCGGCCAGTTTCCAGCGGATTGCGAAACCTGCCTCATAAATTGCTTTTGTAATCCTATCAGTTTGCTCCTGATCAAGTTTTGAAAAAGCGTGTTCAGCCAGTAAAGCTTTCTGTATTGATGGTATCTACCAAAGGATCTGAAAGGTGCTCTTCCATAGTCAACTATTTATATGCACAAATATAGATATTTTTGGGACATAGTGATGAGGTCATGAAGTCATGGGGTCATGGGGTCATGGGGTCATGAAGTCATGGGGTGATGGGTGAATTTATTTTTGAGGTTGAAGTTTTTAATTTTGAATATCAAATAACTGGTTGTAAATTTGTTACCTCTATGTGGAAAAAGATATTAAATATTGTACTCAACAAATATTTCCTCACTTCGGTGGCTTTTCTTGTTTGGCTATTCTTCTTTGACAGCAACAACATCCTTCTCAGGCTTCGGCTTAAAGATCAATTGAATGAGTTGAAGGTGGAAAAGCAATTTTATCTCGACGAAATTCACAAAGATTCCATTCTAACCCAGAAGTTGATATCCGACACCGCCGAGTTGGAGCGGTTTGCAAGGGAAAAATACCTGATGAAGAAGGATAACGAGGATGTTTTTCTGGTCGTTGACACTACACCGGATCCACATCAATGATCAATCTTACTCCCGAAAACTCTTTTTTCCGGTAAAACTCGTCAAGAATTCCTTTGATTTTCTCTTTCATGGCAAGGGTCTCACCTCCCCTCTCTAATTTGATCATGATCTGTTTGATATAGAGATTCATGATACGGGCGACCATTGGGTATTCGGGGCCAAGAATCCGTTTCCCAAAGCTTGCTTTGAGGTCAGAAGCAAGGCTGGCAGCAGCTTTGTTCAGTACGTCGGATTTCCGGTGTTTCAAACGCACAACGATCAACCGGTAATAGGGTGGATAGTTGAATTGTTTGCGTTCATTGAGTTGTGTCAGGAACATAGCCTGGTAGTCGTTGTTTACAACGTTTTGAATGATCGGATTGGATGGTTGCCAGGTTTGAATGATCACCTCCCCGCGCCTCTTCTTGCGGCCCGATCTCCCGCCTACTTGAGCCATGAGTTGGTAGCTCCTCTCCCCAGAACGGAAGTCGGGATAGCTAAGCATATTATCCGCATTAAGAATGCATACCGTGCTAACATGATCAAAATCAAGACCTTTTGTCACCATCTGGGTTCCGATCAGGATGTCGGTCTTACGCTCTTCAAAGTCGGTTAGTATTTTCTGGAGTCCGTGCTTCGACCGTGTTGTATCAAGATCCATTCGTGCAACCCTGGCATCCGGCATTAAGATCTCCAGATCCTCTTCCACCCGCTCGGTGCCAAAGCCTTTCATCCGAATTTTTACCCCATTGCACTCCGGGCATTTTTCGGGGATGCGCGAAACATACCCGCAATAGTGGCAGCGGAGCTGGTTAATCTTCTTGTGATAGACCAGAGTCACGTCACAATTTTTGCAACTAGGCATCCAGTGACATGTTTCACATTCCAATCGGAGTGAAAAGCCCCTTCGGTTTTGAAAGAGGATAACCTGTTCATGGTTCTTTAAGGCCATCTCCATTTTTACGAGAAGGGTGGATGAGAAGTGAGACTTCATCTTCCCCTCCCGGTGCTCCTGTTTTATGTCAACCACTTCAATTTTAGGGAGTTCCATATCACGGTAACGGGTCATCAGTTCCACCAAACCATATTTACCTTGCCTGGCGTTGAAATAACTCTCAACCGAAGGTGTTGCAGAACCAAGGAGGACTCTGGCATCATGCAACTTCCCAAGGATAATAGCTGCATCACGGCCATTGTACCGGGGGGCAGGGTCGTATTGCTTAAAGGAGGAGTCATGCTCCTCATCAACGATGATAAGTCCGAGGTTGGTAAATGGGGCAAAGATGGCCGACCTTGCTCCGAGTATCACGTCGTATTGATGATCAACGGTACGGTTCCAAATCTCTGCTTTCTCCTGTTCATTGAACCGGGAATGATAGACCCCTACACGATCACCAAAATATTTTTTAAGGCGGCTGATAATCTGAGTTGTAAGAGCAATTTCAGGAAGAAGATAGAGTGCCTGCTTCCCCGAATCGAGAGTCTCCTTGATCAGGTTAATGTAGATCTCCGTTTTGCCGCTTGAGGTTACACCGTGTAACAAAACCACCTCCGTGTGGCTCCACCCGGCTCTGATCGCATCGAGTGCTTGCTGCTGATCTCCGGTAAGCTTGATGGTATTGACTAATATCGGCTGAGCTCCCGAAGGCATCCGGCTCACCTGTTCTTCCGTAACCATCAGAGCCCCCTTTTTTATCAGGGCATTCAGGGCACCATCTCCTCCATTCAGCTTTTCCATTAATGAGGAGCGTGAGGTTGAAGCTGGTTTTCCAGGTTCATATTTCGTAAGATGAACAAATGTCATCAGCACTTCGAGTTGCTTTGGAGCGCGTTTCTCAAGTGTATCAAACAGGTGCCTCAGCTCCTCCTCGCCGGATGCCAGTTCATCCGATAACCGCAAAAATTTCTCTCTTCTCGGGCGATACTTGTCGGTCAGCTCCTCCTCAAGCAGAACGATCCCTTTATCAATCATGGTTTTGATCACCGGGATAACCTTTTGTTGATCCAGGATCCTGACCACATCGGATATCGCAATCATGTTCCTGTGTCCAAGGGCTTCCAGCAGCAACATCTCCTTTTCATTCAACTCACCAAGGTCACCTTTAAACGAGGGGTTGAGAACAACTTTGGATTCGCTTGCCAGTTTCATCACCGATGGCAATGCCGCATTCATCACTTCACCGGGATGACACATGTAGTACGATGAGATCCAATCCCAAAACGCAAACTGGATGTCCGACACAACCGGTAGCTCGTCGAGTACCGATAGGATGTATTTTGGAACATGGTTGGCAGGAGGTTTCTCGTGAATATTCCGGATCAGTGCAGTATAAATCTTTCTGGCCCCAAACTGGACGACAACCCTTTTTCCTTTGGTTACATTATCATTTAAATCATAAGGAACACGATAGGTGAAGGTACCGCTAATTGGCAGTGGGAGAATGACATCAACGAAGAAGGTAGTCCTTTCCAATTACGAATTACAAATTAAGAATTATGAATTAATTGCCCATCAAATGCAATTCATTGATTTAGTTTCACCCCATCCCTTCATCACCTTCATCACTCCATCACCTCATGACCTCATGACCTCATCATTCCTACAAAGCAAGTACCCGCGACATCTCCAGCAGATCCAGGATGATTCCTTTACGATTCTTAATGGCCTCTTCGAAGGGTGTATAGGCGATTTGTTTGTTGATCAGTCCGACCATCACTCCCTGCTGCCCCTCTTTCAACGCTTTGACAGCCGCATATCCCAACATGCTGGCCAGCATTCGGTCTCTGGCGGTTGGAGAGCCTCCCCGCTGGATATGACCAAGGATCGTGACCCGCGTCTCCAGTTCCGGAAGCCTCTCTTTCACCTGGGCTGCTACCGACTCGGCATCCCCGGCATCATCCCCCTCTGCAACGATCACAATTCCTGATGTTTTGTTCTTCCTGATGTCGTGTTTCACTAACCTGGAGAGGTTATCAATATATGTTTTCGTTTCAGGGACCAGAATAAACTCTGCTCCGGAGGCCACACCACTCCAGAGAGCAATATATCCTGAGTCGCGGCCCATCACCTGAATAAAGAAGAGTCGATCATGCGACGTTGCTGTATCGCGAATCTTGTCGGCTGCCTCAGTCACCGTGTTGATTGCCGTATCAAAACCAATCGTATAATCGGTGCCATAGAGATCATTATCGATGGTACCCGGAAGCCCTATCACGGGAATATCAAACTCTTTGGTAAATTCAGCTGCTCCCGTAAAAGTTCCATTTCCACCTATTGCTACCAGTGCGTGGATGTTGTGCTTCAAGAGTTGCTCGTAAGCTAAGGCTCTGCCCTGAGGAGTCATAAACCGTTTACTGCGGGCTGTTTTCAGGATTGTCCCGCCACGTTGTATTATATTGGAGACAGAGTGGCTGTAGAGGGGTTCGATCTGTCCGTCGATCATCCCTTCGTAACCGCGATAGATACCAAACATGTCAAACCCTTCCCATATTCCGGTCCGCACAACCGCCCGGATAGCTGCATTCATGCCTGGGGAGTCACCTCCGGAGGTGAACACCCCGATGTTTTCGATTCGTTTCATAAAGTTTGGAAATTTTATTTGACTTCAAAGTTATTAAAAAAGTGATGCCGGATTTAACCTCGTCCTTCATCCCTCATCCCTCGTCCTTTGGTCTGCGGTCCTCCTCCTTTGCTCCGGTATACAAATCGAATTTCACAAAACGGCATTCCAATGGTCCATTGAAGAGAGGTATCTTTCGCGAAGGCTTCAACCCAAAAAACTTCAGCGCTTTCAAATCGGATGAGATGATCCAAGCTTCCCATCCACTATAGAGATGTTTAAGAGTATCACCCAGACTGCGGTAAAAGGCGATACCATCATCAAGCAGGATTCTCTCGTCATAGGGTGGATTCATCACCATCAGGCCGTTCTCGAAGGGAGGTTTGGTAGCATGAAAATTTGCAACCTGAATCTGAACATCAGGGCCCAAATGGGTTTTCCGGATATTGATTTTGGCCGCATGGATAGCTTGACGGGCAGTATCGGAGCAATGGATTGGGACGGTAACAGGCCTGATCAGTGCATTGGCCTCCTCTTTGACACGCTTCCATATCGTGGCATCAAAATCGCGCCACTTCATGAAGCCAAATTCCTGGCGGAAGTAGCCGGCAGGAGTTGCTGAAGCCAGCAAGACGGCTTCCATGGGAATTGTTCCCGAACCGCACATTGGGTCATACAACGGGGTTTGCTGGTCCCATCCCGACAGGCGGATCAACCCTGCTGCAAGTACTTCGCTGATAGGGGCTTCCCAGGTACGTTTCCGGTAGCCTCGTTTATGCAATGAATGCCCTGAACTATCCAGCGAGACCGTGCATTGTTGCTTTTGAAGATGGATGTTGATCCTCAAATCAGGATGTTCTAAATCTACCGATGGCCTAATTCCATATATAGTTCGAAATCGGTCGGCAATTGCATCTTTGGCTTTTTGGGCAACAAACAGGGTGTTTGTAAAAGCCGACTGGTTGATTACTGCATCAATGGCAAAGGATTGACTCTCCGTAATAAACTCTTCCCATGGAATGGTTTTCACTTGATCATACAAATCCTGTTGTTCTACGACTTCAAATGAAGTAATAAATTTCAAGAATCGGATGGCGAGGCGTGAACAATAGTTCGCCCGATAGAGGTCCTCATTTGATCCCGCAAAACGAACTGCTCGATGCAAAAGCTCAGCATTGATCCCCAACTCCTGCAACTCTGACGCAAGGGCCTCTTCAAGACCGGAAAGGGTTTTTGCGATGACGGGGAAGGAATTGGACATTGAGGAGATGTTTTTGCAAAGGTAAGATTAAATACCCACCTCAAATAATCGTGTCATACGCTCAAATAATCTGAAACGAAAATTAAGAGACCTTTTTATTTGATCACCTTTTGTAAATTTGAAAAAATCTTTCCTATGCGGGGCCGATATTTATTTATCATACTATTTCTCTTTTTCCATTCATTTACGATCTTCCCACAGGCAACATACACGATATCCGGCCGGGTCATGGATTCCAAAACGAAAGAGTCCCTTGCGTTCGTCAACATCGTGATCAATCAGAGCACCTACGGTGGGACTACTGACATTGACGGCAGGTTTCGGTTCAGCTTCAATGAACCCATAAAATCGTTGAAACTCTCTTATGTTGGTTATGAATCACTCACCTTTCAGGTTGAGACCAAAACACAGGGACTTGTCATTTACCTTGACCGAAAAGAGATCGAACTCCAGGAAGTTGAAATCTTGCCCGGGATTAACCCTGCCCACAGGATCATCTCCAACGTCGTAAATAACAGGGATATAAACGATCCAGAGAAACAGAACTCGTTCTCCTACACTATGTATGAGAAAACAGTCTTTACCATTGATGCCGATACCAATATCGGGGGCAACTATAATGACTCCCTACAGGGACTGGAAACTGTTGGAATTGGATTTGAACTCCAGACCAAAAAGGATTCCATCCAGCAGGATAGTGCTGCTATAGACTCGACAACCCGGTTGATTGAGAGGCTGATCAGCCAGCAGTATCTGTTCCTTATGGAGAATATTACAAAGCGGAAGTTCCTCTATCCCGACAGAAGCTACAATGATGTAATAGCAACAAAAATGTCGGGATTCAAAGATCCTATCTTTGTCTTTCTCTCCACACAGATTCAGTCGTTCTCCTTTTACAAGCCTTTCATCACGATTTTTCAAAGCAGTTATGTCAATCCTATCAGCGGAGGAAGCCTGGGTAAGTATTTCTTCAAAATCGAGGATACGACTTACACTGATCAAGATACGGTGTTCATCATCTCATTCCGTCCCAGGAAAGGGACTAATTTCGATGGACTAAAAGGGACAATATCAATAAGTTCTCATAAGTGGGGTATCCAGAATGTGATTGCTGAACCAGCAAGTCAGGGAGGGCTCAGAATCAAGATACAGCAGATGTATGATCAGGTTGATGGTGAAAACTGGTTTCCCGTACAATTGAATACGGATATCGTTTTTAATAACCTGAGGATCGGGAAATATAAGGCAGTTGGAAGTGGGCGGAGTTACATTCGCGATATCATCCTGAACCCCGATCTAGTGCGGAATGAGTTCAACCATCTCGATATTGAAGTAGATAAAGATGCCGCAAAACGAAGTGAAGCGTATTGGGATCAATACCGCACTGATACCTTGACACCACGCGACAGGCGTACTTACGAGGTACTGGACAGCATCGGTGAAGCAGAGAATTTTGACAAGATGGCCAAAACATTCCAAACATTATTGACTGGAAGAATACCTTGGGGACCCATCGATTTTGATATCAACCGTATGATTGGATACAACTACTATGAAGGGCTCATCCTTGGATTAGGTATCCATACTAATGACCGGTTTTCCAAGTGGTTTAAGGTGGGTGGTTTTTATCAGTATTCGTTTGGCATATCCACCAACAAATATGGCGCTGATGTCAGTTTCCTCTTGAACCGGCGTAACGACGTATCGATTGATGCAGCCTATTCGTTTGACCTGATCGAGTCGGGAGGAGTACAGTTCTTCGACGACAAGACATCTCTTGGTTCAACCCTGGCAGGAGACTGGCGGCGTTTATTGATCAAGAAGCTGGACCGGACCCAATCGGCTAGTCTTGGACTCAAATTCCGCATGATGAAGTACTTTCTTTTTGGGGTTGGAATTTCCAGGCAATTCAAGAACTCAACCACACCAAACCTAGCTACCTACGAAGGGAATGCCACAATACTTGATGATGAGTTTATTTTCACCGAAGTGACAGCGGGATTCAAATGGGCTTACAAAGAGAAATTTCTGCAGACGATTGAAACGAAAATGTCACTTGGTACAAAATATCCTATCGTATGGTTACAATATACCCGAGGCATCAAAGGGTTTCTTGGAGGGGAATTCGACTACAACAGAGTGGATCTGAAAATTAGGAAGACATTTAAGTTGAAGTACCTTGGTGATTTCTCATTTCAGTTTAATGCAGGATATGTTGATCAGCCAATTCCAGCCTGTAACCTGTATAACGGACATGGCAGTTACCGGGTATTCACCCTGTATGCTCCCAACTCATTTGCCACTATGCGGATGAATGAGTTTCTCTCCAATGGATATGCCTCCATCTATCTGTACCATGACTTTAAATACCTGTTATTCAAAGGGAAAAAATGGTTTCATCCCGAGTTCGCCCTCTCCCAGAACATCGGCTTCGGTTGGCTGGAGCGCAAAGAGAGATATGAATACTTCCAGAACGAAACAAAGGAGATGAACCTCGGGTATTATGAAACCGGGTTGCTGATCAACAACCTTGTAAACCTAAAAATTTATACTATCGGGATCGGTGCATTCTACCGCTGGGGCCCCTACTCCTTTGACAACGTTGGGGACAATTTTGCTTACAAGATAAGTGTGATTTTTCCGTTTTAACCAATACTCCCTGTATCATGAAAGAACTTTACGAAAAAAATAAGCTTTTCTTTGTCATTCTAATTGTGATAGCAGTCGGCTTTCTTATCTGGTATTTTTCTAACATCATCAGTTTCATATTGATAGCAATAGTGGTTTCTCTCATTGGGGCTCCACTTGTGAAGCTTTTTAATAAGATTCGGATTGGTAGATTCAGGTTTCCCCATGTGTTGAGTGTTATCATCACCATGTTAATTTTAATTGCTTTTTTCGCGGCATTTTTAAGCTTCTTTATTCCGCTTATTATAACCGAAGCAACAATGATCTCGGAGATCAATGTTGGTCAACTTTCAGGACACTTTCACAAGGACATTGACTGGCTTGAAACCTGGCTGATCCAACTGGGAGTGATTAACAGCAAAGTAACCTTAATGGCAGTAATCCAGGAAACAGCATTGAAGTTTGTGAGTCTCAGCATGTTTTCTCTTGTCCTCTCGGATATTTTCAGCTTCACGGGTACATTTCTTTTCGATCTCTTTTCGGTAATTTTTATCTCCTTCTTCTTCCTCAACGATCCTGATATGGTTCGACGGATTATCCTAACCATCGTTCCTGACAAATACAGCGATCAAACCATTCATGTAATGGATAAGAGTAAAAAGCTTTTATCTAGGTATTTCCTGGGGCTTTTCCTTGATGTTGTTGCCATGATCATCTCCTACTCTATCGGGTTAAGTATCCTCGGCATCAAGGGAGCGCTTGTGATCGCTTTTTTTGCTGGCATCATCAATATCATTCCTTATCTCGGGCCCTTGATAGCCACTATCATGGGTGTGATTCTTGGAGTAACCAGCATGGCCAGTATTGGTGACTTTGGGATGATCGGGCATACCGCCTTACTTATCATGCTTGTATTTCTCATCGTAATTGTTATAGATAATGTTGTTTATCAACCTCTTATATACGGGAAAAGCGTCAAGGCCCATCCAATTGAAATCTTCCTGGTGATCATTGCAGCAGGAAGTATCGGGGGCATTGTGGGAATGATCATCGCCGTCCCCACCTATACACTTTTGCGAATTGTTGCTCAGGAATTCTTGAGCCAATTTAAGGTAGTGAGATCGCTTACTGATAAACTCTGAGGATATTAGTGATTTTTTTATTTATTTTTATCCAAGAAATCAGATCATCCCAAATCCCAGAAATATGAAAGAGCTCTACCAGAAAAATAAACTATTTTTTCTCATTCTTTTCGTTGCCTTAGCTGGCTTCCTGTTGTGGACTTTTTCCAATATCGTTACGGTTATTCTCATTTCACTAATCGTATTTATTATCGGGCAACCATTGGTTACGAGACTAGACCGGATTAAAATCGGACGTCGAAGTTTTCCTCATATTCTTAGTACAATAATTACCCTGTTGCTGATTATTGTCGTTTTCTTCTCCTTATGCAGTTTCTTTATCCCACTAATCATCCAGGAAGCACGGTTGATTTCGGATATCAACATGGAAAAATTCACGGCTTTTTATAGTGATCAGATAAATAGTCTGCAGGGAGTTCTTATCGACTTCGGGGTGATGCCGCATGATGTATCGGTGACAACCTTTATTGAGGAGAAGTTATTTAAAATTGTCAACTTTGGCTTCTTTTCAACCGTTATCAAGGATATCTTTTCATTTACCGGAAAATTCTTTTTTGATACATTTTCAGTCATTTTCATCTCCTTCTTCTTCCTTTTTGATACCACAATGATCCGGCGTATAGTTCTTACCCTGGTTAACCAAGCTTATGAAAGGCAAACGATCCAGGTCCTGATAAAAAGTAAGCATTTATTGTCACGTTATTACATTGGGCTGTTGTTCAATATTTGTGTAATGGTGACCCTGTATACCCTCGGACTGCTTATCATCGGGGTTAAAGGGGCACTTGTGATCGGTCTTTTTGGAGGGATTGTACATATAATCCCATATCTCGGACCGGTGATGGCAACATTAATGGGTGTCATCCTTGGTGTGACCGGCGTTGTTAGCATTGGTGATTATGCGATGATGGGGCCAACTGCCTTACGGATTATCCTGGTTTATATTACAGTTATCCTGATCGATGTAATCGTACTTGAACCGATGATCTATGGAAAAAGTGTCAAAGCTCATCCCATTGAGATCTTTCTCATTATCATTGCAGCAGGAACTCTGGGGGGGATCCCTGCCATGATCATCGCTGTCCCATCCTATACATTCATCAGAATCTTGCTGAAGGAGTTTCTTAGTCAGTTCAAGGCTGTGAGAAGCCTAACAGATAGTTTGTAGTTCAAGCTACACATATTAATGTTATCTTTGTTCAAATCATTCGATCATGGCAAAAAATAATTCCGGAAAAATTCTGCTTCTTGGCTTGGTAGTCGGCATAGGAATAGGATTGCTCCTGGCTCCAGAGAAAGGGGCTAAAACCCGTAAGAAGTTGAAAAAAAGGCTCAAGAAAGTTACGGACGATTTCCAAGAGGAATTTTCTGACGAAATTGGCAAAATCAAAACTGCCCTTCACCTCAGCGAAGATGAAGAGCCTTTGAAACCAGTGAGAAAAAAGAGCCCAAAACAAAAACCATAATGAAACAAGCACGGAAGATTTCAGACGATTTCTCATCGCTCTCCGGCAATGTAAAAGGGTATGTCCGGTTGAAGCTTGAACTCTATAGACTGATGGCTATTGAAGGGGCAGTGCTGCTCCTCTCATCGCTCCTTATCAGCCTGGTGGTGTTACTCCTGGCCATCTTCCTGCTCTTTTTTCTGGGTTTGGCTTTCGTTTACTGGTACGGTGAAGTGGTAGGGCATATGTATGTTGGAGCACTAATCGTTGTTGGATTTTACCTTATTGCCTCGGTATTGGTTTACAAGTTCCGCGAAAAACTCTTTATCAATCCACTGATTATCAAGCTTACAACTTTAACACATGAGGAGGAGAGCGATGAAGAAAAGTAGACATCACAGAGGAAGGATGACCCCCATCAACACATTGAAAGAGCTGCAAGATGAGAAATTCAGATTACAGAGAGAACTCCTTGAGACGGAAGAGAACCTAAAGGACAACTACCAGGGTTTGGTCGATGCATTGACTTTTAGGAACATCATCAATACTATCGCTGAAGAGATTGTTTCAACAAACCTTATTGTTTCCCAGGCCTACTCCATTATCAAACCCCTTTTCAAACGGAAGAAGAAAAAAAAGAGGGACGAAGAACCAGGGTCGGTGGTTGAAGAACTGGGGTCTGAGGTAGAAGAACTGGGGTCGACTGACGAGGGATGAGGGACTCTGTGAGACTACCATTATCACTCATCCGGAGTTGCAATTTCATAAAACTTCTTTCAAGTTACTTTTTTTCCATCCTACTCCGAAAACCAATCATTTGGGGAAGTCCCACATTTGTTTCAATTGAGCCAACCAACAAATGCAACCTCCGGTGTCCCGAATGCCCTACCGGACAGATGGGACTGACACGCGCTTCCGGAAACCTCAAGCAAGAGGAGTTTGAGAGGATCGTTGATCAGTTTACACCTCAACTAGCCTACCTGACCCTATATTTCCAGGGAGAACCATACCTGAATAGGGATCTCTTCCGGTTTATCTCCTATGCCCGTGAAAGGGGTGTTTATGTATGGAGTTCTACCAACGGTCACTTTCTGACAGAGCCCAATATTCGGAAAACAATTGAATCGGGGCTAAATAAACTGATCATCTCACTGGATGGGACTGATCAGAATGCATATGAGCAATACCGGGTAGGAGGTTCTTTTGAGACAGTAATCAACGGCATCAGGGATTTTGTCCGTATCAGAAGAGAGATGAATACCCGGAAGCCAGTTTTGGAAATACAGTTTCTGGTATTGAAGTCAAATGAGCATCAGATAGAGGAAATTAGGAAATTAGGGAAGTTGTTGGGTGTTGACAGAACGGTATTGAAAAAGGCTCAGTTTTATGATTTTGAGCAGGGGAATCCATTGATGCCGGAGGGGAAGTGGTCGCGGTACAAGAGGATGTCAGGAGGTCAGGAGGTCAGGGAGTCAGAAGGTCAGGAGGCCGGGAGTCCTCAGGGTGTTACTGTGAATCAGCATTATACCATTAAAAACTCCCTCCCAAACCGCTGTTTTCGCATGTGGAGTGGTTGTGTAATCACATGGGATGGGAAGGTAGTACCCTGCTGTTTTGATAAGGATGCGGATCATTGTTTGGGTGATATGAAAATCCAACCTCTCAAAGAGATCTGGAGATGCAAACCCTATAGAACATTTCGAGAACAGATCCTGCAAAACAGGAAGTCTATCGATATTTGCAGGAATTGCAGTCAGAGGTGGTGAGATGATGAAATGGTGAAATAGTAAAATAGTGAACCGGAGTGAAGCGAAGTTTGGCGGAGCAAATAGCGAAATAGCGAAAAGCGTATAATCTTCATCGTAAATCGAAAATCAAATCAATTGGAGATGTTATTAGAGGCTTGTGTGAATTCAGCGATTTCCGCTATTGAGGCCCAGAGGGGCGGTGCCAACCGGGTTGAATTGTGTGAGAATATGGCGGATGGCGGATGTACTCCCAGCGCAGGGACTATTTCGTTCACGAAAAAGCACTTAACCATCCCTGTTTTTGTCATGATACGGCCAAGGGGAGCCGATTTCCTGTATGCGTATGAAGAATATGAAATCATGAAGGAGGATATCCGGATTGCAAAATCACTTGGAGCAGATGGTGTTGTTTTCGGAATCCTGCAACCGGATGGCAGGATAGATCGTGGCCGGATGATGGAACTTGTTGCTCTTGCCCGACCAATGGGAATCACATGTCACCGGGCATTCGACATGACTCGTGACCCGCTTGAAGCCCTGGATGACTTGATCGGGCTGGGGATTGACCGTGTCCTTACTTCAGGACAAGCCGACAGTGCACTTGAAGGCTCTTCCCTGATCTGTCAACTTATCGGGCACAGCAATGGCCGGATTGTCATTATGCCGGGTCATGGAATAAAAGAACATAACCTGTCACAGGTAGTTAAAGAAACAGGTGCAACCGAATATCACATGTATCTGACGAAAGAAGTGACAGGCAACATGACTTTCATCAGGGATGGCGTAAAAATGGGAAAGCCCAAAATGTCGGAATACAATTATACTCAGGTTGATACTGAGAGGGTAAAAAAAGCCCGGGATTTGTTAAACAATTTCAACGCAACAGAATTATGAAAAACCTATTCAAAATTTTACATGAAAAGAATCAAAATCATCTGCTCTGGGCCAATTCTCTTCTTCTCGCAGTCATTGTCCTGATGCTGGTTGCTGTCGCTTTTTTCCCTGAATCAATCCATTCGATACTAAACAAGATCCTGACTACAGGTATCCTCTTCTGTTCGATATTTTCTTTGTCAAGCAGAACCCGGATTATTTTGCCTGTTGCTGTCCTCCTGATACTTTTTCAGTGGATTGCCAAGATTCTGAATATCGATATTCTGGAGATTACTGCCTCTCTCCTGAACACTGTCTTCTACATCTATATCGTATATAAACTGATCAGTCAATTTGTCAAAGCAAAAAAAGTGTCCAAGCTGGTTATTCTTGGGTCCATAAACGGGTATCTCCTAATGGGACTAGCCTTCTCCATTTTCACCATCGTGGTCAGCTGGCTTTATCCGAATTCTTACTACTCTTCAATTTCCAACACCTTTCTTAAAGACACAGCCAATTTTCATACCTACATCTATTACACCTTCATCACAATGGCAACGGTAGGATATGGCGATATTGTCCCCATAAGTGCAGCCGCTCGTGCTATCGCCGTGTTAATCTCCGTATCCGGTCAGTTTTATATTGCCATCCTGGTCGCTTTCCTGGTAGGAAAATTTGCCGGTATCCATGTGAATGCATTAAAAAATTAACGCTGATCCTGTTGGAAAAGCAACAACAACTTTTTTATGAAAATAGTACGAAAGAAAATATTAATCGGAGTTCTCACTATCGTTTATTTCAGCCTTCCTGCTTTCGCTCAGCAGGTTCCTGACTGGGAAAATCCGAAGCTGACAGGTATCAACAACGAACCTCCGCATGCCTCTTTCCTCCCATTCGATGATGAAGCCTCCGCCCTTAAGAATGATTGGAGTGCTACGCCCTATTCAATTCTTTTAAACGGCACTTGGAAAATCCGGATGGCTGATAATCCAGATGGCCGGATACCGGACTTCTTTAAAGCAGGTTACAATGTAACCGACTGGAATGACATTCAGATCCCGGCCACATTTGAGGTTCACGGATACAGCTACCCAATCTATGTCAATCAACCTTATGAATTTGAACACCTGATGGAACCGGATCCACCACATGTGCCGGCTGATTCAAACCCAGTTTTCATGCTTCGCAGAGATTTTAAGGTTCCAGCATCGTGGAATGGCAGGCAGATCTTCCTTCGCTTCAACGCCGTAAAATCATTCTTTTATGCGTATGTAAACGGGGAGATGGTTGGCATGGGGAAAGATGGGAAGACTCCGGTTGAATTCAATATCACCAACATCGTTAAAACCGGAAATAATACGCTCGCTGTTGAGGTTTTTCGCTGGAGTGATGGATCCTACCTTGAATGCCAGGACATGTGGCGCATGAGCGGCATCAACCGGGATGTTTTCATCTATTCAACTCCCGATGTACGCATCCGGGACTTTTTTGTGACAGGAAAACTGACGGACAATTATATGGATGGGGAGTTCAGTGTGGTTGTTGACCTGCAGAACATGTCTGATACAGATATCGGATGCCGGATGCCGGATGCCAGAAAGCTGAAGACAAATGCTGGATACTGGATGCTGGATGCTGGATTGTTCGAATCTAAAGATTCGAAGGAGCCCATCTTCAGAAAGTCAATACAGGTTGAGGTTCCGGCGAATGGAGAAAAAAGTTATACGATCACCGAAAAGGTGTTTAATCCGCGGAAATGGAGTGCTGAACTACCAAACTTATACCATGTTGTGCTGACTTTAACGGATGAGCAGGGCAACATCATCATGTCGACAGGCAGCCGGATGGGATTCCGGACTTCGGAGGTCAAAAACGGTCAGTTTCTTGTAAACGGAATTCCGGTATTGCTAAAAGGAGTCAACCGCCATGAGACAGATCCGGTGACCGGACATGTGATGACCAAAGAGAGGATGCTTCAGGATATTCAGTTGATGAAAGAGGCCAACATCAACACTGTACGCACTTGTCACTATCCGGATGATCCTTACTGGTATGAGTTGTGCGATGAATATGGGCTCTATGTAATTGATGAAGCGAATATCGAATCGCACGGGATGGGTTATGATCCGGACCATACGCTTGGCAACAATCCCGACTGGCTGGAAGCACACCTGAACCGGACGGAACGAATGGTGGAGCGTGACAAGAACCATCCGAGCGTTGTGATCTGGTCACTTGGCAATGAAGCCGGAAACGGGTCGAATTTCGTTGCAACATACGAGTGGATAAAGCAAAGGGATCCCTCCCGCCCTGTATGGTATGAACGAGCCCAGCAATCCTACAACACGGATATTTTTTGCCCGATGTATGCAGGGATCGACTACCTCAAACGTTATGGTTTCACCAAACAACTACGTCCTTTAATCATGTGCGAATATGCGCATGCCATGGGCAACAGCACCGGTAACTTGCAGGATTACTGGGACGTTATCGAGACCTATCCACAACTCCAGGGCGGATGTATCTGGGATTGGGTGGATCAGTCGCTGGTCAGGAGTGGCACGGGAACCAGTATGGGCGACCTGGCAGGTCGCCCATACACATACGGTGGTGATTATGGACCAGCGAATGTTCCTTCGGACCAGAATTTTCTGGATAATGGCATTATCTTTCCCGACAGGTCGGTCCATCCAGGGTATTGGGAGGTGAAAAAGGTCTATCAGTATGTGAAACTAAAACTAGACGATCCGAATACTCCTTCCGTAAGCTTGTCGAACAATTATGCCTTTTATGATCTTGAGAATACGGAGGTGTTTTGGGAGATCCAGGGTGATGGGCAAACAGTTCTCAGAGGTGTATTTCTTCCATTCAAATTAAATCCGGGGGAAAAGAAAGTGCTCACTATCCCAGCAAACCCTTTAATCAAACAACCTGATGTGGAGTATATGCTAAACCTCTTCGTGAAGACGACCAAACCGATGGGACTTCTTAACAAGGATTTTATCATTGCTTCGGAGCAGTTCCCTCTCGATTCCTTTTCGTCAGGCATGCCGGAATATCCTTCAGGGCTGAAGCCATTGGAACTGAATGAATCGGCATCGGGGATTAATATACGTGGCGAAGATTTCGAAGTGGTTTTTGACCTGATGAGTGGAGAGATGCGATCGTTTGAGTACAAAAATACACAACTTATTAAACAGGGGCCTGTTCCAAACTTCAGAAGAGCTCCAACCGACAACGATATCGGAAACCGACTTTATAAACGTTGCGGGGAGTGGTTTGAGGCAAGTGCTAACCGACGTTTGGAAGAGATCAGCACAAGCACCTTAAGTCCTGACCAGATTGAGGTTTCGGTGGTATATTCGTTGCCATCTGTTGCTTCAACTGAGATCATCCGGTATGAGATCCGATCCACCGGTGAGATTGTGATCACTGCATCATTGATTCCAGGCGAGAAGAAATTACCAGAACTTCCAAGGTTTGGCCTCAACCTTCAACTCCCGGTCAATATGAACCATGCCACCTGGTTCGGACGCGGTCCCTGGGAGAATTACCAGGATCGTTATAGCAGTGCTTTCGTCGGACGTTATTCTGCCACGGTGGATGAACTCTATACCCCTTACATTCGTCCGCAAGAGAACGGTTACCGGACCGATGTAAGATGGGTGGAATTTACCGGGAAAGAGAAGGTCGGACTCATATTCAGCGGAAGCCCACTGATCTGTTTCTCAGCCCTTCCATTTACTTTTGATGACCTTGCCAGCTATGAGCGTGGCATAAAACACACCTGGGATCTGAAAAAGCGTGACTTCGTTGATGTGAACATTGACTACAAGCAAATGGGTGTGGGAGGGGATGACAGCTGGGGAGCATGGACTTATCCGACCTACCGGCTTCCTGCGAAAGAGTACACGTTCTCGTTTTCGATGAAACCTTTCGTGAAATAGCGAAATAGCGAAATAGCGAGGTAGCGAAATCTGGGATTTGGGATTTGGAATTTAGGCGATTAGTTCCCCTGTATCGGAGTTCACGATTATTGTTGCAGAACAAGGGGTTTCACAGGGTGGATTATCGGGATAATAGGTGAATTCCGTCTCAATCATTAGTGTATATGAACAGGATATTTCGGTAGTGCCATTTTCAAGCATACGCGGTGACACGCTATCTATCCTGAAAGAGACATGACTCAAATGCCCGCTTCCACCAGTCTGGGTTCCCAGCTTGTTGGTATTCTGAACCCAAGCCTCAACAATATCTTTGGTCTTCTCTTCGGTAAGCATCGTTTTATTTATAATCGATCCCCGGTAGGGGATACTTTCTTTTTCGAATTGTATAAATCATCAGGAAGAAGAGTGTGGCAATGATACCGATTCCAAGCAACAGAAAGGCAAATAACCACGAATCCGGAGTCATGAGAAATGTGAATACCGAATAGACACAAAGAATAAACGATGCCAGAAGGAGGATCACATTCACCAGAAAGAGAATTCTTCTGAAAATATAGGACATGGTGCTATTGAAGTTTTAGTGAAACCGATTCCATCCCATCAATATAAAAGAACCTGCCCGAACCCATCACATCATAATGAATGAAGAAAAATCTTGTAAAATCAATTGTCTCGGGAAATTGGCCTAACTGCTTCATTACCTTTGTTATGCTCTCCTGTTCATTTTCAGAGATGACAGTCCCGAGCCGTTCACCGATCTCCATCAGAATCAGTTCTTCAGAAGATGGCTGATACTCCTTTTCCCGGGCTCCGAGAACGAGATTTCCCTCGACCCATTGTCCCGGATGATTTATGGCCCTCGATTGATAGTCTGTATATAATTTTATCAATAAACCAAAATTCTCTATGGTAGCTTCAGGCAACTGGGCAAAATCCTCTGTCAGAGAGGGCATATAATCGAGCATGGTATCGGGTGTCCTTTTCGGCTCATAGTCGGGGAAAAGATCACGGTCATCCATGTCCAGCTCCATACTCTCGACATTCTCGTCTGCAAGATCAGGTAGATTGTCGGCATCCCCGACTACCGGGGTAGTGAATAACCCATCTGGAACCTCATAGTCTTCCGGCGGTCCCGGGTTGATCCAGTTGCTCCTAACCACACCCATGTCGGGTACCTGGTGTAGCAGAATCATCTTACGTGGGAAATCCATCCTGAAGGCATTCGGGGAGGTAATTCCAGAACCGGGTATTGCCATTGAAACTTCCATGTAGTAAGGATACTCCTTAAGATCCATGACCTGAATTCCGGAAGGGGTTGAGTCCCCGTCTTCTTCACGGATATTGCGTTGCATTTCTTCATACCCTAGCAGTTCATATATCATATTGGCAAGATCGGTGATTGTATCCATCTCTCCTTCCGAAAGCATCGGGGCCATATCAACCAAGTAAATGATAGCTTTTGAAGTGACAGTGACCAACTGTTCCGTTGAGATGCGGGCATCATGATCTGAAACAGTTCTGAATACCAGGTCCTGCCAAGGCAGGTAGAGGTATTTGAGAAGAAGTTTTCCTGAATTCTTTGTGATAAGGTTTACAAAAAGCCCCTCTCCCCTGCCCTGAAGGAAAATGTCAATTTCATCGAGTTTGCTCCACCTCGTTTTTGCCTCAACCTCGTCAGAAAAGTTCCTGTACAAATAGAGTTTCAGTTCCAACATATCAAAGGTAAAGAGTCCGAGGTCAAACGGTTTGACGATGATTTTCCCTGACGGGTCAATGGCGCCCCAACGGGCTGCTCTCCATGTTGCTTGCTCTCCATCTTCCTCAACCGTGCCCTCTTCGCAGATGATGGCTGTGCCGTCGCTGAAGGGATAGGCACAATCATAGATGGGTGGGATGACAATCGTTCCATCCAAACCAGCAAATCCTATCTTCCCATTTTCCCGGATCCGGATAAGCCCTTCTGA
>Ga0268276_1000142_pt1 | contig 85685 bp, 72 predicted proteins | sample saktaG_4_FD_190145 | JGI IMG/M metagenome (GOLD analysis project Ga0268276, IMG submission 190145) | Saline water microbial communities from Sakinaw Lake, British Columbia, Canada - sak_2010_1_5_45m | ecosystem: Environmental > Aquatic > Non-marine Saline and Alkaline > Saline ... | reverse complement strand
TATCTCTCGTGTTATTCGTCTTACAACACCTGTGGTCAAGCAGTACCTTGATCTCATTCCGCTTGACTCATAGGGCTGTTTATCTTATTTTCTTGGCACCTAACCTTGGTATCACTTGATACTATTTCATCAGAAGTAATTTCTTCACCTGAGTTCGCAGACCACTTTTTAATTGATACAACTTTACACCGGAAGTGTATCCACCTTGTAAGTCGAAGGCTCATCAGCCTTTAACTGAGGCGGACATTCCGGAAGAAAAAATGTCCGCAAATCCAGACACCCGATGGAAACATCTACTCGTTGAATACTAAACGAAAATCGTTGATGTGTTCTTCCTGCATTCTGTACACCATGTAAAATCGTTAAGAATATGTCGATATGCGGCATGGCATTTCTTGCTGCACATTACCGACATATCTGATTTTAATAGTAAAAGAACGGCTTTACGAGAGCGGCGGAGCGCGAAGAAAACGGAAAATAATATCAAGCAGAACTGTTCATCTGATGACAATCTTCGGAAAGAAGAATTAAGTATCTCTGCGGAGCATATTGTGTCCGCTGATGGAGAAGAATGAGATCGAGCGAGAGAGATTGAGAAGAAGCCGGAATATGCTTATGCTGAGTCCAGAATACTTGGGAGGTTTGCTTGAAGGGAAGAGAAGTTTTCTTGATTAGGTGAATTGCATGTGTGCGGTAGAGCAACGATAGGGAATCCAGATGGCCGGCGACTCCTACCAGCAGGTACACGGCGAGAACGAACGTACGTATTGCCTGGCAGTATGATCGGTTCTTCGGCATAGGATTATCGGAAACGTATGCAGAATTTCAACTATTCACAAGAAGAAATAAGAAAAATATGGTTGTACTGAAGCTCGCTTTGCAATAAAGGCGTCCAGATACAGAGGCATGGTTGTTCCCTGACAGGCGGGAACAGGTCAGATCCTTCTTCGTCCTTTATTCGTATACTGGGAGTGCACTAGAAAAGACTCTGTCAAAAGCCAAAAAAGAGTGAATTTCGAGTAATGCTGAGTTTGTCGATAGCTTCTCCAGTTCGTCCACACAAACTTCTCCGGGGAACTTCGTCATAAAGAGAAGAAGCTCCCGACCCAATATTGGTTTCCAGGTCTCAAATTTGTATAAATATTCACCAGAGGTGCATCCTTTCACGCTTAGCGGTGAGATGATCTTTTCCACTTCGCAAAGGGATATTTTTTTAGTCTTATTGCATCTTGATAAACCGCTTAGTAGATTTCAAGTGAAGCGAGGTTTTGTTTAAGGGTTATTCCACCACAGTTGTTGCGACGTTTTAGATCGTCGCCCTACGAAATATTATACACCTACTATCTGTGAACAATCCCCCGGGGCGGGAATTGCGTGCAGACGGATTATACAGGAGAATGTTCCTTGTCCAGCAGCGAGACAGAAGGGCCGACAAAGACTTCAAGAGAAATATTAAAGCAGGTCGATCAACTCGTTAAGACCAACAACCTTGAACGGGCGCTTCAAGAGGTTAAAAAAGCTCGCGACCTGGATCCTAAGAATATCTATACGTTTGCGTACGAAGAACGCATCCAAGAGTTGTTTACTAAACGTCAGGTTCAGCAAGCAGTTCAATATATTCCGCCAAGCGGGTCAACGGTAATTTCCGAACCTGTACCACCACTGTCTCCCGGGCCCCTTTCCACGTTGGATAGAAACGGTTCAGAAGCAAAGGTTCAGAGACTCCATGAAGAATTTCAGAAAGCAGGGCTCCAGGGATTCAAACAGGTGAGTACACCCAAACCAAAACTTGTCACTAAGGAAGCATTGGAAACCTATAAACAGGCTCTGCTCCTTGCCTGGTCGGATGGACAGAAAAGTCAGGAAGATGATCAGGAGCTTCTTGACTTGCGTAAATCTCTTCTCGTTTCAGACGAAGAACACGAGATGCTGAACCGGCAGGCAAAATTGGAATGCTACATTTTTCTCCTCAAGCATTTGCTGCACTCCTCAGCATCAAAATCCGAAGTGGAGGCAACCCTTGCTGTCCTGCGCAAAGAATTCGATGTTTCTACTACTGAACATATCCACATCGAAGCAAATATTTCGAATCAGCCGGAAGCACAAGGACGGAAACGATGCATCGTTGTGATTGACGACGAAAAGCAGATCCTTGCGGTGATGAAAGAATTTCTGACGCTCGCACACTACGATGTACGGGATTTTCAGACATCGGACGAGGCACTGGAGTTTTTGTATACGAATACTGTCGATTTGATCCTCTGCGATATCAGCCTTGATACTTCTACCATGAATGGATTCTTGTTTTTAGAAAGCATCCGCCGGTTGAATCACTTGAGTCAAGTACCCTTTATTTTCATTACGGGATTGAACGATGGGCTGCTGATCCGTGCCGGAAAAGAAATGGGTGTCGATGATTTTCTCATCAAACCCATCCATCGGAATAATTTGCTTGCTGCGGTGCGGGGAAAATTAAAACGGTATGACCAGCTCAAAATCTTATCCGGATTGTCTCAACAATAGTCTGCGGCGTTCGTACTGCGGGATTTGTCTAACAAAGCCTGCCCTTCATCTTTCTTGAGCGCTTTCTTTATCGTTTCACTCAGGGCGCTTTTCCTGAACGGTTTTAGCAGCACTGCCTGAATACCGAGGGCTTCCATCTTTTCCGGATCCTCTAATTGGTCATATCCGGTAATCAAGACGATCGGAATATTCTTCCGTATTTGTGTGACCCGGTGCGCCAATGCCACACCCGTCATGTGCGGCATGGTTTGATCGGTGAGAATAAGGTCGAACCCATGAGGATCCTTTTCAAACGCCTGCATGGCCTCCTCGGAACTCGTGAACGCAGAGGGACGATAGCCGAGCTTTTGCAGTAACTCGACAAGAGCATCCAATAAGGGTTTTTCATCATCGACCACAAGTATGCGCTCTTCACCGCCGTTGGCTTCCTGCCTCAACCCTGCAGGGAGGTTGTCTTCTTCTCCTAAGAATATGGGAAGATAGACTTCGACCTCCGTTCCTTTCCCCAGCTCGCTTTTCACTAAGACCGCGCCGCCATGGTTTTTCATGATGGATTGCACAATCGACAATCCCAGACCCGTACCTTTACCGGGTTCTTTTGTGGTAAAAAACGGTTCAAAGATTCTCTTTAACGTGAATCCGTCCATCCCATGGCCGTTATCCTGAACGGTGAACATGACATATTGCCCTTTGTGCAGATCAGGATGAAAGAGCACTGCACGGTCGTCAAACTCTACCACCTTTTGCCGTATGGTCAACTTGCCGTTCCGTCCCTGCATGGCAGAGGCAGAATTCGTGCAGAGATTCATCAACACCTGGTGCATCTGCGTGGCATCCGCCAACACCAGGGGGCCGGAGGAAGGAAGGTCAAGCTTGATGTGAACAGTAGAAGGAAGAGACGCCCGGAGCAACTTCATCCCTTCCCCCAGAACGTTATTCAGGCGAACCGGTCGAAGCTTGGCTTCCTGTTTTCTGCTGAAGGTAAGTATCTGTTGCACGAGTTCCTGTGCACGTTCGGAACTATTCAGCAATTCATCAATATTCTTTTCTGCGGGATGGCCCGGGTCTACTTTGAGTTTTACCAATTCTGCATTGCCAATAATAATGGAAAGAATATTATTGAAATCATGAGCAATACCGCCGGCCAGAGCTCCCACAGCTTCCATTTTTTGAGACTGCAGCAGCTGCGCCTGTAATTCCCTTTGCCGTTCCTCTGACCTCAGGCGTGCGGTGATATCACGGAGCACCAGCGTATACATAAAATTATACCCGACCTTTACTTTGGTCATTGATGCTTCGATAGGAAATTGTTCGCCATTGACTCTTATACCATTGATCGTTTGGACTTTTCCTTCTAATGACTCTATCGGGGAGCTCTGACGCCGACCTGTGTCCTGCCCATTGCCGTTCATCGGCTGTGTAAATGAGACAAATCGACTGATGGATTGGCCGATTGCTTCATGCGAATGACAGCGAAACATTGCTTCTGCAGCCGGATTAAATGATCGAACGATATACCGTTCATCTAATGTCAATATTCCCTCTAAGACAGAGGTGATGATGCTCTGGAGACGATTCTCGCTTTCCTGAATTTCTTCCTCTGCATGATGAAGGTTGCTTACATCACTAATGAGACATAAAACCGCAGGCCCACCGTCAAAATGGATCATCTTTGTTATATAGAAATATGGTATGCGATCCCCTCCTTTGTCCAGAAACGCACACTCAAAGGGATCGATTTTTTCCCCTTTCATAAGTCGGTGATTTTTTTCTTTAACCATGCTTCGGTCTTCAGGAGCGATCATCGTCAGCACATTAAAATCAGGACGGCACAACTCTTCCCTGGTGAATCCGACAAATTCCCGGCATTGTTCATTGGCATACACGATCTTTTCATTCTTTAAAATGTAAACCATGTTGGGGAGTTCTTCAGTCAGCGTACGGAACTTTTCCTCCGACTCTTTAATTACCACCCCCTGTTGATGAATTTCCTGCTCACTGTTCTTCGCTTCGCGGGTGCTTCGTACAATGGTTTTTACGAGAGTTCTTATTGCGATTGCTGTAGCTGTCAGAATGACCGTAATATCGACAATGTCGAGATACGACGTAAATTGACTTAAAGGATGGACAAACCTACCTGAAACCTCTAATCCGCCTATCACCGCAATGGAAAGCACCGTCAAGATGGTAAAGACATAAAAATACTGTGCCCGTAATACAATCCCCGCAAAAACAAGGAGGATGGGAACGCCAAGCAGCGCATTATTATGAAGTCCAGTGGAGTGAACCATGAGATAGATGATGGAGGCCAGCAGGGTCCATAAAAGATTTTTTTCAGCCCAGAGAACTTTCCCTTGTCTTAAAAAAACCACGGCGAGAAATACAAGCACACCAGCGGCGAGAATTTCTTCATACAGCTGTAAATGGCCGAGCACAGCACGCGGCAGGAACAACACCACAAAACCTACTAAAATGCATTGAGCAACGACATTGAGAATTCCGGTAAAACGCGTACGTTCTTCCTGATCAAAATCCGAGAACGAGAAGAACGCTGGAATATGTTTTATCCTGTTCACTGTCGTGTATCTGCATTTTGAAAGGAATCCTTCTGAGGGCGTCGTCCGATTTCATTCGTACACATGCCATCAGAATGGGAAAATAATATACACATACACCTTTAGGAATTCAAGGAAAAGATTGGATTTTACTCAGCAAAGCACGAAATCTCTTTATCTTCAGCAAGAAACTGCAAAGCATTTTTTGTTTACAGAAGATGTCAACTTCCTGACTCGTAGACCTTTTCGAGAGAAGGTTCAAGTACTACATGAAACTACCTTTCTTTGATACCCAACAGCAATAAGTATCAAAAGATTACGTAGGATTTGTGAAATATCTGATCTGCATATTTTGGAACTGCCTTCGGTGTTTATTAAAGGACGAATAGAATATTTTTTCTTTCGGGAACTTGACATATGCTTTACCGCGTTGTATCTTATGATAGCAATGACCATGAACAATCATTGCACGGATTACAGAAAATAACGATATAATCCGAAAATACGCCTCTTATAGAGAAAGGCTGAGGGAACAGGCCCGTTGAAGCCTTAGCAACCGGTTCCGATCTCGATCGGAATGCTGGTGCTAAAACCTGCCCGCGACAAGTTAGTCGTCGAGGGAACGATAAGAGAAGATGCTCACAAGCCTCTTCAGGAAATCTTCCCGGTGAGGCTTTTTCGTTTTATAGGCGTTCATATTAAAAAACCCTGTAATAAAGGAGCATCGCATGCCGCAAGTACCGAAGTATCATTTCGAGACCCTTCAACTCCACGCCGGTCAGCACGTCGATCCTGCGACCAAATCACGCGCGGTTCCCATTTACCAGACCTCATCGTACGTCTTTGACGATGCCGACCACGCTGCACGATTGTTCGGGCTGCAGGAATTCGGCAATATCTACAGCCGTATTATGAATCCGACCGTTGCCGTATTTGAGGAACGCATCACGGCCCTCGAAGGAGGCGTCGGCGCACTTGCAGCCTCCTCCGGACACGCGGCGCAATTTCTTGCACTCACAACTCTCCTCCAGACCGGCGAAAACATTGTTTCATCAAGCCGTCTCTATGGCGGGACGTACAACCAATTCAAGGTCACATTCAAGAGGTTAGGTATCGATACACATTTTGTGGACAGCAATGATCCCGAGGATTTTAAAAAACCGATTAATAAGAAAACGAAGGCTTTATATGTCGAGACGATTGGCAACCCCGGTCTTGATGTTCCGGACTTCGAAAAGTTGGCAGCAATCGCGCATGATCATGGAATTCCACTGGTTGTCGACAACACATTCGGTATGGGCGGATATGTCTGCAGACCAATCGATTTCGGTGCGGATATTGTGCTTCATTCAGCCACCAAGTGGATCGGCGGTCATGGAACATCGATCGGCGGTGTGATTGTGGATGCCGGGACATTCCCATGGAACAACGGCCGTTTCCCGATCTTCACCGAGCCAAGTCCTGGTTATCATGGATTGAAATTCTGGGATGTCTTCGGAGCACAAAGCCAATTCGGGAATATCGCATTTATTATCCGGGCACGGGTGGAACAGCTTCGTGATATCGGTGCAGCGCTGTCACCATTCAATGCATTCTTATTCCTGCAGGGATTGGAGACTCTCTCCCTTCGGGCTGAACGTCACTGCCAGAATTCTCTCGCCTTCGCTCAATGGTTATCGAAGTCGCCGTATGTCAGCTGGGTGACGTACCCAGGGTTAGAGAATCATCCTGCCCATGCCAACGCAAAGAAATACCTGCGAACCGGTAGTTTCGGCGGTATGGTCACGTTTGGCATCAAAGGTGGTATCGAAGCGGGGAAAAAACTCATTAACAGTCTTCAGCTGACGAGCTTGCTTGCGAATGTGGGCGATGCAAAAACACTGATCATTCATCCGGCATCAACGACGCATTCGCAGCTTTCGCAGGACGAGCAGCGTTCTGCGGGTGTTGCACCGGAAATGCTGCGTGTCTCTGTCGGGATCGAGCACATCGAAGATATCATTACCGACTTTTCTCAGGCATTCCAAACGGCATGACACTAGGAGTTGTTCATCAGACAGCGATCACAAAAGGTACTTGGGAGAGAGAAACCGGTTCTTCTCACTTCCTGATCTTTGAACAATACAATGTTGGGGAAAAATTGTTATGAAAGTATTGAAATTCGGCGGCTCATCAATCGGCAGTGTTGGACGGATTAAAGAGGTCGTCGAAATTATTAAGCAATCGAAACAAAAGAACAGCAACATTGCTGTTGTTGCTTCGGCCATGCAGGGTGTTACCAATAAACTGGTTGATGCGGGCAATCAGGCATTCCTGGGAAATCAGGACTATATCGCTGTATTACAGGAATTGGAGACCCTTCATCTGACGGTGGCAGACGAACTCCTGGGAGCAAAACGCGAATCACGGTCTCACAAGTTTATCGTACAGGCCTTCCAGGCACTGCGGGAGTTTGTTCAAGGCATTTGGATCCTGGGAGAAATTACCAGCCGTACGCTTGACTATGTCATGAGCTATGGTGAACAGCTCTCGTGCACTCTTATTGCAGAAGCCTTGAATTCTTCTGGTACTCCTGCAGAATATGTGGATAGCCGTACCCTGATCCGCACGGACTTAACCTATGGTTCCGCCATAGTCAATTTCGATCTGACAAACTGGAACATTCTCAATCATTTCAAAGCCTGTACAGGAATACAGGTGATAACCGGATTTGTTGCCTGCGGTCCGAACAATGAGACGACCACACTCGGACGCGGCGGCTCAGACTTTACAGCATCGATCCTGGGTGCTGCTCTCGATGCCCGGGAGATCGAAATCTGGACCGATGTCGACGGTGTGATGACAGCCGACCCGCAGAAGGTTTCTTCCGCCCTCTCCCTGGAAACCCTGACGTTTGAAGAAGCTATGGAGCTGTCGCATTTCGGTGCAAAGGTCATTCACCCGCCGACCATGCTGCCGGCATTGGAAAAACGAATTCCAATCCGGATCCGAAATACATTTCATCCTGCATTCGGAGGCACGTTGATCTCCGATCGATCTGCCTCTTCTCAGAGAAGTTCCGTGAAAGGAATCGCATGTCTCGACCGGATGAGTTTGTTGAAAGTGACCGGTGAGGGAATATTACGCACCGTTGGAATCGCCTCGCGCATTTTTTCAGCGTTGGCCAAGAAAGATATTGAAGTAACGCTGATCACGCAATCATCATCCGAGCACAGTATCTGCCTTGCGATCACATCCGAACACATCCGCACAGCCCGCGAGGTGTTGGAACTTGAATTCCGTGTAGAAATCCACCACAGGCAGATCTCTTCCATTCTTGTGGAAAACGATTGTTCTATCATCGCTGTCGTGGGTGAACAGGTGCACAATATTCCCGGTGTGACCGGGGCAGTCTTTGAAACCTTGGGCCGCAACGGGATCAAGCCAAGAGCCATTGCCTATGGATCATCGGAACGTAATCTCACCCTTGTTGTACGGCAAAGCGACCTGCAAAAGGCGATGAACGCGCTTCATGACAACCTGTTTCTGTCTCAGCAAAAAACCCTTAACCTTTTCCTCATCGGCCCCGGTCTCGTGGGATCTGCACTGCTTGAACTCCTACAGGATCAGGAGGAATATGCGCGTACTGCCTTGCGCACCCGTTTCAAGGTTATGGGAATTGCCAACAGTAAAAGGATGCTTTTCGATGGACAGGGCATTGATCTCTCGAACTGGCGCGAGCTTCTCGTAAAAAGTACGCTGGCTTCCACTCCGGAGGAATTCGCCAAAAGAGTCCGGCAGTGCAATGTAGCGAACTCCATTGTTCTCGATTGCACAGGTGTAGAGAGTGCTGTTCAGCAATATCTTTCGCTCTTGAGTGCCAGTGTTTCCATCATTACCTCTAGCAAGGTCGCGAATACGCTGTCATATAAGTTTTATCGGAAGCTTCGCACTGCTGCCGATGAGCATGGTGCACAATTCCGCTACAGCACAAATGTGGGAGCTGCACTGCCCATTATTGATTCCATCAAGAGCATTATCCAAAACGGCGATTCTATAGAGCGAATCGAAGCGGTTCTTTCCGGAACGTTAAGCTTCATTTTCAACAATGTGAACACCGGCAAGAAATTCAGTGAATCCGTGCTGGAGGCTCAGAAGCGCGGCTACACCGAACCTGATCCGCGCATCGATCTGAGCGGAACGGATGTTTCCCGAAAACTGCTTATTTTAATCCGGGAAGCTGGTTTCGCTTTGGAATTGAGTGATATTGTCATGGAACCTTATATACCGGAAAAAGTGTTCCAAGGAACGAATTTTGAAGCCGCCCTTCGCGAGGCAGATGAAGTCCTGAAGAAACGAAAGGCAGAAGCGCAGGACCATGGATGTGCGCTGATGTTTATCGCACGGTTCGATGGTAGACTGGCACATATCGGAGTCGAAGAAATCGCCCCGGATCATCCCTTCTATCATCTTTCCGGAAACGACAATATTGTTTCGCTGACGACACGAAGTCTCTATCGTCAGCCGCTGGTGGTACGCGGAGGCGGTGCAGGTGCAAAGCTCACTGCTTCAGGTATTTTCAACGACATTGTCAACGTGTCACATTCTATGAATTAACAGGATCTCCTATGAGCGTTATACTTCCCAATGAATACAAACACCGGAGTGAACTTGAAGAGCGTGGTATTCTCTGTGTGTCGGAAGAAGAAGCAAACCGTGCAGACATACGGCCGCTCCGCGTCGGTGTGTTGAACATCATGCCCAAAGGAGAGGTGTACGAGCCGCTGCTGCTATATCCTCTCAGCCGGACGATTATTCAGGTTGAACCGGTATGGCTCCGTCTTCATTCGCATCAATATAAGAGCACGGACCAGAATCACCTTGAGCTGTACTATGATTACTTCGAGAATGCAATCTCAAAATCACCGCTCGACGGCCTTGTCCTCACAGGCGCCCCCGTTGAAGAAATGCGGTACGAAGATGTCCATTATTGGGACGAGATCACCACGATCCTCACATTTGCCCGGCAGAACATCACGTCATCGCTCGGGATTTGCTGGGGGGGGTTAGCGCTTGCTAAGATGCTGGATATTGAAAAAGAAATGTACAAGCAGAAACTGTTTGGTGTCTTCGAGACACGCAACCTTGACCGCTCGCACCCGATCACCGGCGACTTAGACGATGTGTTCTGGTGTGCACAAAGTCGTCATTCGGGAATTTCCGACCGCGACCTGGAAACAATGCGTGAAAAAGGTCAAGTGAATCTTTTAGCTCATTCGGAAAACGGCGGCTACACCATTTTCGAAAGTGCCGACCATCGTTTCTTGATGCACCTCGGACATCCGGAATATGAAGCACAGCGTCTGGTGGATGAATACAAACGTGATGCTGCACTAGGCCGTTTGGATGTCCTCCCTCCTGCCAATCTTGATGTTCATGCCCCGGTCAATCGGTGGCGCAGTCACGGGTTGGAATTCTTCGCGCAGTGGATGCGGTTCATTTACGAACCGACGAAGTGGGAAACGAAGTAACCAGGGGTTTCTTGCAATTCGAGTAAAATATCCTTGACACACAAGGGTGCATTATTCATATCGCAGGGATTCAACCGGGTCCACGCTTGCCGCCTTGCGTGCCGGGAATACACCGGCAACGAATCCGATAGCAGAAAGGATCCCTACCGTAATAAGCACCAGCGAAAGAGAGAGAACCGGACGGCCGACAAATTGCATTGCTCCTTCTTCCGCTGGAATCATACGGACTACGGAAACGACCGCATAGCAGAAGAGAATTCCTATCGCTCCCCCCGAGAGTGCAAGCAGAAGCGATTCAAAGATGAATTGCGCTAAAATGTAACTCCGCTTTGCCCCGACCGCCATCTTGATGCCGATCTCTTTTGTTCGCTCTTTCACCACAACATACATTACATTCGCAACCCCTACGCCGGCAATCAGCAGTGTCAGGAATCCGATCGAGAAGAGAAATATCGAGACGCCGAGGCCGACTTTTCTACTGATTTTTTCCGCCTCAATGAAATCCCAAAAACCGAGAGCGCGCTCATCCTTGGGATCGAATCGATATTTTCGGCCGAGAATTTCATAGATGGAACTCTTGATGATCTCCTGCCTGCTCGGATCTGTGGGCTGGATGACAATCGTGTTGACGTATCTGTTTCCGTACGATGTTTTGAAAGTCGTATAGGGAATAATGGCGCGGCGCGTGTCGGGACCATTGTTCATTGCTGTCTGCACTTTTTTTTGAATGATCCCGATCATCGTATAGGGAACACCATCGAGTAAGAGGGTCTTCCCAATCGGATCCTCGCTCTTAAAAATATCCTTTGCAATAGTGGAACCAAGCACGAGAACGCGACGCTGCTGTTCGACATCGACCTCATTGAGAAATCTGCCTCCTCCTGCGGGGTACATTCGCCGCATTTCTTCAAAGCCAGGATTGACACCTTCACATTCTGCTGTTGTCGTAAACTTGCCATAGCTAAGCGAGACGTTTTTGCGGTACTGAGGCGACATCATGCCGATTCCCATCACTGTTCTACGGATCAGTTCGATATCCTCCTCGACCGGCCGGATTCTTCTCCCCTTCGGTAATCCCTGATAGATAAGCCCCGTCTCCCCCCCATACATGATAATGATTCGATTACCGGCGTTCATCATCCCTTTCAACATTTGATTCCCCAAACCTTCACCAAACGAGAGGAGAAGAACCACGGCGATCGTTCCCCAGGTAATCGCAATCAACGTAAGAGTTGCACGGGTACGATGTACGCGAAGGTCGGAAAGAAAATCTCTAAAAAGTTCGAGAAACATAATGATAAATGATCCGCTTGTTCAGTGATGCTGGAAGTTATGTCCGGAGACATTCAACAACGTCGAGATTGGACGCACGACGCGCCGGCATAAGACCTGAAAGCACTCCGACCGTGATGAGAACGAACACTGTGATACCGACAACTTCCAGAGACATGACAGGTGTTCCAACATATTCTTTGATGGGCAATAACCCAAGAAGAACGATGATCCCATAGGAGAGAAGGAACCCTATGACCGAACCGGTAAAGACTATAAAGAACGTTTCGGAAAAAAACTGGAAGAGAATATTCACTTTCGTCGCACCCACGGCCCGCTTCACACCGATTTCTTTAATGCGTTCCTGGACTACGATGAACATAATATTCGCAACACCAAGTCCCGCGACGCCCAATGTAAAACTGCCAATGAGTCCTAGGAAGATGTTAATCCCCAGAAACATATAAAATGCAACACGATCAAATTCCGTGGTATCCCATATCCAAACGGCATCTTCATCTGTTGGATCGAATTTATACCGTGTGGCAAGAGCCGCACGGACTGCTTTCTCTGTCTCCTCGCCAATTCTGGAGTCTTTGATCTGGTAAATGATGTTATTCAAATGTATGGCCCCGAAGACTGAGGTATAAGTGGAAAGAGGAATGAAGATACGGTCCTGATCGCGGCTGTTGTACGACGAAGGCTGGGTTTTCTTTTGCATCACGCCGATGACGATAAAGGGAACCTGACCGATGAAGACGGTCTTCCCAACAGCATGATCTTCGTTAAAGAGAAATTCTTTTACCTTATTGCCGATAACCGCGACCCTCCGCCGTTCTCGAATATCGGGTGCGTTGATAAATCTCCCCCCCTCCTCCGGAATAATATTCCGCATGTCGCTGTAGATTTCGTTCACACCCGAAACCAGCGGATTCAGGATGTTTTCTCCAACTCGCGCAACAGTCCGACGGCCATATTCAGGGCTGATAGCCGTGACATTCGGTACCCGCGAGGCGATGAGCTTTGTGTCTTCTTCAACGAAAGACATCGACCTTCCGATACCGAATCCCGCCCACGGCTTTGTCGTCTTGCCGGGGAACATAATGGCAATCCCTTCACCGATTCCGTGCATACTTGCTGCGGTCTGCTTTCTAAATCCGATACCAAACGCTACGAGCACGACAATAGCAACAGTCCCCCAGATAATACCAAACATCGTCAGAAATGCCCTGAGCTTCTGTGCCCGCAAGTCGATAATGAATTCTGATATGATCGTGCGCATTGTATCCATGATATCTTCGCAGAGATTCCTGTGTTAGTCGATCTTCTTCACCGGCTTCTCGAGTACTTCATCGCCTTCTTTCAGGTTGGAAACGACTTCAATATTGATTGCATCGCTCAGTCCGGTTTTAATATATCTTTTTTCGTCTTTGTCCTGCCCAAGAGCGACTTTAACAAACGCGGAATCATTACTAAATGTAACTACCCGCTCCGGAATCGTCAGCACATTCATTTTTTTCTGTATGATGATATTTGCATTTGCCGAGTATCCGGCACGGAGAACGGTATTCTTCGTACTGGGGATGAGGATCTCAATCGGGAATACCGTTGCATTATCTTTTTTCTCAGCTTTCAACCAGATTTTTCGGAGAATCCCCCGCACAGTATCACTGGGCAGCGCCCCGACTTTGATCTCCACATCCATGCCCTCATTCATCTTACCGACATCGATTTCGTCTACTGTTCCTTTGAAGAGGAGCCGTTCCATATTTGCCATCTTCATCAGAACCGTTCCTTCCTGGTATGATGTCAATGGCGTTACCGGGTCACCGACTTCAATGGTCCGATTCAACACGAATCCTGAAATCGGGGCTTTGATAATGGACTCAATTTCTGTCTCTCCAATTTTGATCTTTCCGCTTTCCATCAATGCGAGTCTTTCAGATGCCATTTTCAACCGGAGCACTGATTCTTCATAAAGCTTCTGGAAATCTTCGTATTCCTTATCGGAGATCAGTTTCCTTTTAATCATACTTTCTTGGCGCACCTGCTGTTTCTTGAGATTATCCAGATCCACTTGACTGAGCTGCACTTGTCGTTTTGCGTCAGCGAGCTCGAGCGGCGTTGGATCGGGGCGCACTTCAAGCAACGGTTGGCCCATTCTCACGTACGCGCCGACGTCCGTGAAGATTCGGCTGACTACTCCCGAGACCTTCGATTTTACTGAAATTTCAATTTCCGGTTCAATCGTCCCGACAGCCAGCGCTTTATCGACGATAGTTCCTTTCGTTACTTTCACTTTGGGCAATTCGCTCCCGCTGGACGATTTATTGCTCCCAAAGAAAAGAATCGATGCACCGCCGATGACAATGACGGCTGCAGAGGAGAGTACTATTTTCTTTTTCATAGTCATGGATTGAAAAGTTTAGTGGGTCAGTTGTTCTGGTCTGCCATCTCTGTATATAAGACTTGAGACCTACTCCAAATACGAGATGAATCCCTTGAAGTTACAAGTCTATGGCAGTATCTACACGATTTGGAGAAAAAAAGGAACTATTCAAGCAACAGGTAGGAAGAGCCTATTGAACAGAATCAAGTTCTATCGATGCACGCTCATTTTCCCCTTGCTCATCCTTCTTCTGTGGGAAAATCCTGTACAATGCACTTTTTTCACGGCACATTTTTCCATCGATATGAATATCTCCATCGGCTCCATAGAGAATTTCGATGTATCGATTTCTCCTTTTCAAATCTATTGTGTACCGTTCCCGTAGCGCTTTGTTCGTTTCAGATCTTCCTCTGAGGCGGGTCTCAAACTCACTGCTGCTCCGCCGCCGGCTGCAAGCTGTACGTGCAGATTTGTGTGAGCGTTTACTAGATAGGATGTAATGGTGTACGCCATCGGGTTCTTTTTCCAATCAGCATCTGGTGCATCACAATAGCATGTCGCAACATACTCCTTAGCCGGCTCCAAAAAGGAGAGCGATATGGACGATATCCTTGCTTGCTCGTCGGTAATGGCACCAATAAACCACTCGCTGCGGTTTTTTACTTTTCTCGCAATAGTGAGAAAGTCTCCAGGTTCAGCTTCGATGATCTTCGTGTCATCCCAATCCACCGCAACATCTTTGATGAATTGGAATGCATCCATGAAGCGCTCATAGGTTTCCGGAAGATCTGCTGCCATTTGAAGCGGGCTGTACATCGTAACGTAGAGAGCAAGCTGCTTCGCTAGTGTCGTATGAACGCGCTCTTTCTTCCCGGGAATGAAGTAGTCAAGCGTGAGTTGAAAGATCCCCGGTGTATAATCCATCGGTCCGCCCATAAGGCGTGTGAAGGGAAGAATCGTTTCGTGATCCGGAGGATTCCCGACACTCCAGGCATTAAATTCGTTCCCTCTTGCGGCTTCGCACGCCAGCCAATTTGGATAGGTACGCTGGAGACCTGTCGGACGAACCGGTTCGTGCGCATCCAGCATGATTTTGTACTCAGCCGTCTTCCTGGCAACCCGCTCATAGTGATTCACCATCCATTGCCCATCGTGATGTTCACCACGAGGGATAATCCTGCCGACATATCCCGTCTTCACAGCATCGTATCCATGGTCTTTCATAAATCGGTAAGCTTCATCCATTCTACGCTCATAGTTCGTCACGGAAGCCGACGTCTCATGATGCATGAGCAGCTTAACTCCTTTTGATTCTGCATAGTTCTGAAGCTCTGCAACATGGAAATCAGGATACGGGGTCACAAAATCGAAGACTTCTTCTTTCCATGCACCGAACCAATCTTCCCAGCCGGTATTCCATCCTTCCACGAGAACAGCATCGATGCCATTGGCCGCGGCAAAATCGATATACCGCTTCGTGCGGACAGTGGTGGCACCATGTTTCCCGCCCGGTTTCACAGATGTCCAATCCATCCCCTCGAGTTTCACGTTCTTGTCATCAGAATAGCTCCACGTGGATATGCCTACATGCATCTCCCACCAGATCCCGATGAACTTCTGCGGTTTGATCCAGCTGACATCCTTTAGACGGCAGGGTTCGTTTAAATTAAGAATGAGCTTCGATGCAAGGATATCGGACGCCTGTTTGCTGACAATGATCGTTCTCCATGGTGTGTGGCAGGGAGTTTGAAGATATGCTTTATTCCCGACCGCATCCGGTACAAGATGCGACGTCAACGTATTCCGAGAAGAATCAATGAGAAGATCCATCGCAGGATAGTCCCTAAGCGCCGCTTCATGGATATTGATATAAAGTCCATCCACCGACTTCAGCATCAGTGGAGTCTGGACCGCGTTGCGCCCGATGATGCTGCGAGTTGAAATCTCATGAGCTTCGTTCCCCGTCGCTGCATCAACCTCACTGAGCTTTGATTTCGTGTAACGGTACTCGTTGGAATCATAGTCACCGGGAATCCAGAAAGCGGTATGATCTCCAGTCAAGCGGAATTCTGTCCGCTCGTCGGAGACGATGAAGGCATGCAGATTTTCCTGCATGGGAAACTCATAACGAAACCCGAGACCATCATCAAAGAGCCGGAAAACCAGTACAAGGGTCCGATTCCCGGCTTTCGGTTGCCGCAGTATCACGGTCATTTGACGAAAGTGATTGCGTATTCGCTTTACTTCTCCCCAGACAGGTTCCCAGGTATCATCGATGATAGTGGAATCGACACTTTCAATCACAAATTCTTTTTCCAGGGACACCTGATCTTTTAGCGTGATCCCAAGTTTGCTCTGCAGTATAACTTGTTTACACCCTAGCGAAAGTACATAGGTGGGAGTTCCTTCCCCAGTCAACTGAAACTTAAAAGAGAGCACACCGGCAGGAGAAGAAATCGTCTGAGCAACCAGGAAATTATTGATCAGGAGACAGAGCACAAAAAGCAGTGTTCGCATAACATTCTTTCGAAGAGAAGTATAAACCATAATGCACCCTGAATTTTTCACCTGAGGAATATACCACACACTTCCATCGTATTCAATTGCCGAAAAGGAAGAACAAAAAAAGGGGATGACCATTGCCCGTCATCCCCTCTGGGTGAACCGTTATGGAACAATGCTAGATCAAGCGTGGACACTGCTCTCCTGAAGATGCTTCTTGCCGTATTCGAGACCTTTCATAAATGCCTTCAGATTCAGATCCTCGGTTCCTTTGGGAACAGAGACCTTCACCGCTTCGATCATCGCATGTTCATGGACTACCTGGGAGATCGCCGTTGTGAAACCCATCATGACGATATTAAGTACCATTTTTTTACCGAGCTCTTCGGCAAAACGGGTCGCAGGAATAGAATAGTGCTGAACATCCTTGCGAAGGTTGGTTGGTGTTACGAGTTCTTCCTCGGTGATTAAGATGCCTCCGGCAACAAGTTCCGTTGAAAATTTTGCGTATGCTTCCTGCGACATGAGTACCATCAGATTCGGGGCTGTAATATAGGGATATGTCACGACTTCGTCGGAAACGATCAGTTGAGCACTGGTGGAACTACCCCGCGCTTCCGGACCAAAGGCCTGGATCATGGTTGCATATTTATTATCGTAGATCGATGCAGCGCGGCCGATGATATAACCGCTAAGAATAACACCCTGTCCGCCAAATCCGCCGATCTTAATTTCCGTTCTTGCCATAAACATTCCTCATTTCTGTGGAAGGAACATATTCATCACCGATTTTTTTCTTGAAATGATCATACATCGCTTCCTGATAACTTGGCCGCTCGATATCGACAAATTTTCCAACCGTGATCTTTCCCTGGAAATCCAGCGCGACAGTTTTCGTGTCTGCGCCGTTCTTAATTTCACTGTTATCCCGGAAAAAAGTCATCTGGTCGAGACCATCACCCAGCTTATTACGCCGACTGTAGAGTGTCGGGCAAGGTGCAAGGATCTCAACAAAGGAAAATCCTTTCTTCCCCAGGGCTTCTTTAATGGATTTTGTTGCATGGCGAACATGGAATGAAGTCCAACGCGCTACATACACAGCCCCGCATGACTCTGCCAGAAACGGCAGATTAAAGGTCTGCTCAAAATTTCCATGCGGTGCCGTTGATGCTGTAGCAGAGATCGGTGTTGTCGGGGCGACCTGTCCGCCGGTCATTCCATAGATCATATTATTGATCAGGATGACGGTCATATCGACGTTGCGGCGTGCAGCATGAATAAGGTGATTGCCGCCGATGGCTGTCAGGTCACCATCGCCGCTGTACACGATGACTTTCAGCTCAGGATTTGCAAGTTTCAAACCTGTGGCAAAAGGAATAGCCCTCCCATGCGTTGTGTGGAACGAGTCCAGCTTCATATATCCGGCGACACGTCCTGTACACCCGATACCGGAGACAACAGCAACTTTTTGGAGATCCAACCCGCTCGTTTGCAGAGCTCGGACGAAACAGTTCACCGTTGTTCCTATGCCGCACCCCGGACACCAGATGTGCGGGATACGGTCCATCCTCAGAAGTTCCTCAACCGGGTTGGGTGGAATTGATTTTTCAATATCATAAAGTGCATCTTCTACCATCGGTCTTATCCTTTCACCGAATCTTTGATCGCGGCATAAATATCTTTAGGGTTATGCACTGTGCCGCCTGCATGTGGAACATGGACGACACGCGCTTTTCCACTGGCCAGACGCTCAACTTCATACACCATTTGTCCCAGATTGATTTCGGGAACGACAAAAGCCTTGACCTTTGGTGCGAGTTCGCGTATTCGTTTTTCGGGAAACGGCCATGCCGTTATGAGACGCATATGACCAACTTTCATTCCCTCTTTCCTTGCTTGTTCAATGGCCGGGATTGCGGTCCGTGACGTAATCCCGTAGGTCACAACCACTATTTCTGCACCTTCAACATGTTCATCACGATAATCAATAATTTTATCGGCATTGACGTGCAGTTTATCAATTAATCGTCTGATGAGTTTCGCCTGCGTCGGTACCGTCATGTTTGGATACCCTTTTTCGTCATGGGTCAAACCGGTTACGTGAATCTCGTAACCATCACCTGCCTTGATCATCGGCGGCACAAGATCTTTGTCTGCCTTGTAGGGAAGGAAATCCTTCTTCTCACCATGATAATAACGACGCTTCAACACATGAATCTCGGTCGCCGGCGGAATAATGACACGTTCAATCATATGGCCGACACATTCATCCATCATCAAGAGAACGGGGACGCGGAATTGCTCTGCAAGATTGAATGCCCGGATTGTCAGATCAAAGCATTCCTGCGGAGAATTCGGACAGAGAGCGATCACACCATAGTCGCCATGCGAACCCCATCGAGCCTGCATCATATCCCCCTGTGCCGGCATCGTGGGTAATCCGGTGGACGGCCCTGCACGCTGCACATTGACAAAAACGCAAGGTGTTTCCGTCATTGCCGCATATCCGATATGTTCCATCATAAGCGAGAAGCCCGGACCGGAAGTCACGGTCATCGCTTTCTTCCCTGCCCACACAGCTCCCTGAATAGCGATGGAAGAGGCAATCTCATCTTCCATTTGAATGAACACACCGCCGACAAATGGAAACCGCTCAGCTATCCGTTCTACCACTTCCGTGGAAGGGGTGATGGGATACCCGGCAACGAACCGACAGCCTGCGGCGATCGCTCCTTCGCTGCACGCATGATCGCCATCTATAAAGTGAGCTCCTGTCAACACACCAGAATCGTCGTGCACGTTACTTCTCCTTTTTCTTCATAAACCCGTAAATGGCAAAATCAGGACAGACCATACCGCAGATGTCGCAGCCTGTGCAATCATCTTTTCGTGCAAGTGTTGGTGTATGATATCCTTTCAAATTGTATTGGCTGGAAAGATCCAGGCACTTCGGCGGACATAATTCGATACAAAAGCTGCATCCCTTGCACCGTTCCGATACTATGACAACGGTTCCTCTTGCTTTCTTCACAGCTGTTTCGGCCATCTGTCGCTCCTCTTATTTACAGTACAACTTGAATTCTACACGGACATTCTAAAAAAGTAATAAGGATTCTCTTCGTCCACGAAGCTTTTTTTGGTATAATCTCAACTAGACAGTCAACTTGTGTGCCAACCTATGCAATCGATTGATGTATTGTTCAACTTTGACAATTTAACTGAAAATGAACAATAATAAGAGTTGATCGAAAAACTGTAACCTTGCATAAGTCGGAAAAACGGGGATGTTTTTTCTCACCTTGGTGTGCTAAGATGTAGCAAAATTCATCACTTCAAGCACAAGCACTTAATAACATTTTTCATCCGGTATTCAAAGAACGGAAAGAAATTAAGAATAACTCTTGTAGTCCGGAAAAAGTAACCAAAGGAATCCCACGCGGAACGAGTGCTTATTGCGTTGACAAAAAACAGAACAGGCTTTATCATCCAATTTTTGTCCCGATTTTGCTCGCCCTTTACTTCATGCGGATCTAATCTAAAAAATGTACAAATAAGCCGTCCCGTAATTTTGGTTCGAACCATGTAGATTTTGGTGGCATAATTTTGCCGTCATCGGCGATGGCCATTAACTCGTCAAGCGATGTGGGATACATGCTGAATGCTATCTTCATCTCACCAGAATTCACGCGCCGTTCCAATTCGCCTAGCCCGCGAATCCCGCCGACAAAGTCGATCCGTTTGTCAATCCTTGGATCTTTAATCCCAAGAATCGGATCGAGCACATGATTTTGAAGAAGAGAGACATCGAGCTTGAGAACTGAATCGGTGGTCTTCTGCAGATCAGCTCTGGCCGTTAGTGTGTACCACGCGCCATCGAGATACATTCCCAGGTCGCCCTTCTTCGCCGGTTTGACCGGCGCAGCGGCTTTTATACAATTGAAGTTCGGTTTGAGTTGATCAAGAAATTCTTCTTTCGTGTAGCCGTTCAAATCCTTCACGATGCGGTTGTAATCCATAATGCGCAATTGATTCGCCGGAAAGTAGACAGCTAGAAAAAAATTGTACTCCTCATCGCCGCGGTGATGGGGATTTATTTTGGCGCGTTCTCTTCCGACAATCGCCGCTGCTACCGAACGATGATGTCCATCCGCAATGTACAAACAGGGTATCGTTTTAAAGAGAGCGGTGATTTTCTCAATCGTTGCTCTCTCTTTGATCACCCAGCTTTGATGCCGAATACCGTCCAGTGCTATGTGATCATTCTCCGGCGGCTGGCTGGTGACATTCGAAACGAGTGCATCGATCCCGGTATGATCCCGGTACGTTAAAAAGATTGGTCCGGAATGCGCGTTGGTTACGCGGACATGTTCACTGCGGTCCTCTTCCTTGTCTTTGCGTGTCAGTTCATGTTTTTTGATTGACTCATTCCAGTACTCTTCTACCGATGCGCACCCGACAAGACCGTATTGAATATGGCTTCCCATTGTTTGAGCATAGACATAGAGGTATGGGGCGGCGTCTTCCACCAGCACTCCCCGCGAGATGAGGCTGTGGAGATTTTCTCTTCCCTTCGCATACACCTGCTGATCGTGAAGATCGATGGCTGTATCGAGATCTACTTCGGGTTTGCCGATATGGAGAAACGAAAGCGGATGTCCCTTCACTTCTTCACGTGCTTCATCGGAATTCAGGACATCGTACGGTTTTGCCGCGACTTTTGCTGCAAACTCCGGTTTAGGGCGAAACGCTTTGAAAGGTCTGATGGTGGACATGTTCTACTGCTTGTTCTTATCCAAGCTCCTGGGCACTAAATTCCTTCACGACCTTGAGTGCGATTTCAATGCCGACGCGTTCCTGCGCTTCGACCGTTGATCCTCCGATATGGGGAGAGACGCTGACACGCGGATGATTAAACAGGGCTTTTTGGATATCGGAAGGCGGTTCATTCTCAAAAACGTCCAAACCGGCCCCTGCGACCTTGCCGGAGTTCAACGCATCAAGCAATGCTGCTTCATCAATGACGCCGCCACGGGCGCAATTAATAATCACAACTCCTTGCTTCATCATATCAAAGTCTTTTTTCGCAATACTCGGGCCCTGCTTTTTATCATACGGCAGGTGAAGTGTGATGAAATCGGCAGCTGCAAGCAGTTTTTCTTTTGTGGTTATCTCGACAAAGAAATCCATTGGGCTGAAGGGAGGATCGTACGCCAGCACGTGCATCCCAAAGGCCAGAGCGCGCCGCGCCACTTCTTTCCCGATATTGCCGATGCCAAGAATACCGAGATTCTTCTTGTACAGCTCGATTCCGTTACCATACTCTTTCTTAGGCCATTTGCCCTGCCGCATTTCCATCGTACTGACGTGAAGGAATCTTGACACAGCCAGCATATGTGCCATGGTAAGTTCGGCAACCGAGATCGTGGAGGCTGCAGGAGTATTCAGTATTTTGATCCCTTTGCTCTCAGCGACGGCTACATCGATATTATCGACTCCGACACCGCCACGCGCAATCACTTTAAGATTTTTTCCGTTCTCAATTACTTCCTTTGTTACTTTGGTCGCTGAACGGACGACGACGCAATCGTATTCTGCAATTTTTTTGAGCAGTTCGTCCGGTGTTAACTTCAGCTGATCGATGTGATGACCTGCATCGGCCAGTATTTTTGCACCTTCCGGTGAGATACCATCTGTAATGAGGATCTTCATGGCAAACTCCATTGATTGTAGTGAAAACTTCCACCATGGCCTTTCATTTCCTGACCAGCGAGAGCGAGCAGACAATTCCGTACGCTGAAGTGGAAGCCCAACGATTTATTTTCTGATTGAATAATACCGAAAATTGTCATAACCAGCAACCATTGAAAATTGTCCTTTCAGACGGTCATCTCGCTTCTTATGCTGCCCGTACTTATTTCACACGTACTTATTTATAGACAGTGAGAAGAAATATTAGTATGTTAACATCATCGTTATACCCCCTGGAGCACTGAATCTATAACTGAGAAAGGATACATACCTATGGCACGCGCACATAATTTCTTTGCAGGACCAGCTGTCCTCCCGCTTTCCGTCGTTGAAGAAACCCGCGACGCAGTTGTAGATTTTGCCAACCTTGGCGTATCTATCATGGAAATCAGTCACCGCGACAAGGCCTTTGAAAAGGTCGTTGCAGAAGCCCAGGCAGACGCTTTAAGCATCATGGGATTGTCTGCAGATGAATATGCCGCCATCTTTATGGGCGGCGGAGCAAGTTTTCAATTTGCCATGGTACCAATGAATTTTCTGCACAAAAAAGCTGACTATGTCAACACAGGCGAGTGGGCATCGAAGGCACTGAAAGAAGGAAAGATCCTTGGTGAAGCAGTGGAGGTCGCCTCATCGAAACCAACAAACTTTAACCAGATTCCAAGAAATATTAAATACTCCGGTGATGCGGATTATGTCCATATCACGACGAACAATACGATCTTTGGCACGGAATGGAAGACAGATCCGGATGTCGGCAGTGTCCCATTGATTGCCGATATGTCTTCTGATATGCTTGGGATACGGCGCGACTTTACAAAGTACAGTCTCATCTATGCGGGTGCCCAAAAGAACCTCGGCCCTTCCGGCATTGTGATGGTAGTGATTAAAAAATCCTGGATGGAGGCAAAGGCAAAACAAAACCTCCCGACGATGTTGAAATATAAAACTCACGTCGATGCAGGATCCATGTACAACACGCCCCCCTCCCTCCCGCTTTTTGTAATTGGTCGTACATTGAAATGGATTATCAAAGAAGGCGGATTAGATGTCATCCAGAAGCGAAACGAGAAGAAAGCGAAACTGATCTATGACCTGTTTGACGCATATCCGGCATTCTATAAAGGAAATGTCGTCAACAAGGAAGACCGTTCGCTCATGAACATTACATGGAATTTGCCCACACCAGAACTGGAAGAAAAATTCCTTGCCGAAGCGAAGAGCAGGAAAATGCTTGGACTGAAAGGACATCGCTCCGTCGGAGGAATGCGGGCATCAGCGTATAACGCCTGCCCGATGGAATCGGTGGAATTACTCGCAAAGTTTATGGAAGAATTCTACAAGAATAATAAATTGTAAAGAGTCATACTGAATTTGTTACGCTGTGCGGAATGAATTTGAAAAAGAAATTTATCATACCGACTTGTGTTAGACTTCCACCATCCAAAGTAAAGATTCTGATTGGAAACGCAAAAAGAGAATTTATCGAATTGGATATCGTGTCTGGTAGGGGATTGCAATAATATAGCGGAACGACAAATAATAGAAAATGTCCGACACACCTCTTGAATATAGAGAAAGCTATCGGACATTTTTCTACTCAACTACTCATTGACTTGTTACTCAAATACTTCCTACTTCGTCAGCAGCATCTTCATCGTCCGGCTAAATGATTTTGTTCCATTCTGCCTGCCCGCCGTTTGTGTGGCGGACGGCGTTGCTGTAAAGCGTGCAAAATAGATACCGCTTGCCAACCGAGAGGCGTTAAATTCAGCATTGTAATATCCCGCTTCTTTTGCACCATCCACTAAGGCCGCCACTTCTCGTCCAAGCATATCATATACTTTCAAAGATACTATACTATTCACTGGAAGCCGATACTTGATTACCGTTGATGGATTGAACGGATTAGGGTATGCATCAAGAAGAGCCATCGTTGTGGGAATCTGCTGAATAACTTCCTCGTATGTTTGACCCTGCTTCGGCATTTCAGAACCGTCCGAAGTATGATAGATTTCGCCATACACTGCATCCAACGACCTCACCTGCATTTGGATCGGCTTCCCTGCCTGTGATGAGACCGAATAGGCCAGATTCAAGGAAGTGCTGGTATTTGTTGATCCCAATGCAAGCAGATCTCCAAATGTAAATTGACGCTGTAGTGGTATCGTTCCTGCCTGAGCAGAAAAGAGCGCTATATCAGACAGCGATTTTGGCACTTGGACATCGTTCCAAAGTATGGAATACTTAGCAAGCACTCTTCCCGCAGATGCGACGACTGTGCTGGGCTGTGTTCCCAAATAGTTCGTCAACAAAGTGTCTGGCTCTGTAAATGATATGACCTGGCCAGTTTTTTCCCATGTATATGGTTCGACCTTTAGTACCAGTCTCCCCTTCAGATCAGATAGGGGCGGATTTGATTTTGACAATCTTTCCAAATTGATCGTGGCGGCACGATAATACTGCACCGATATGCCTGCAGATGATTTGCTCAAAACATTTGTTTTCTTGCCGTCACCCTGACCTGTTACAAACTCTTCACCGGTATAAGTTACTTGGGGTACGATCCGATACGGTGCAGCTGTACCAGTTGTCCACAGAGCACACCTTCCATCGGTATAGGCGATGGCATTGGGATTTGATGCATTATCGGCCGCATTTTGCACAGCGCTCCAATTCCATGACCCTGATCCCGGAGTCGCTTCGGTATAGCCGATATGACTGCTGCACTGGAAATAGAGCGACAAGATGTTCTGAGAAGCATCATAGGCGATACTCGGGGCGCTGGATTGATGATTGCTATGGCTTATCTGCTTGTACGGCCGCCAGCCAGAGGAGTTTTTTTGCCGTGTAACGATGACGTTATGGACGCCTCCGATAATTGCTTCGGGGACTGCATGCCAGCTTACATACACTTCATCCGTTCCGCCGCCGGAGACAGGTTTCAAGACAAGAGAAGGAGAATCGTTGCTGAGATATTGGTCATAATATTCGGAGAGATTAATGTAATTCTCCATGTATACATTATAGGGATTTGCCATATGCAGTCTTGCATAATGGACATGTCCATCTTTTGCATACGTCATATGACCGTACTGCATCGTCGCATTTTCATCCATTTCGAGAGCGATGGATGCTTGAGATGCATTTTCCGTGTTTGATAGCATATTTTCATACCAGACAGCCTCAGGATTAAGACGACGGGCGTTGATGTAAAAAGAATTCCCGCGTTTATAGACCACCGCTAGTGTTTTATACTGATCTCCGTTCGATGAAATTTTACCATAGGCAATGCAGGGTTGAGCATCGTCGTCGGAGGTGCTTGTCCAACTCGTGATAAGTTCAGGTTCAGAGTTGATTGGATTCAAATCACAGTTCGTCTCCACATTATATAACCGGTGTGTATAAGTTGAACCGGACTGTTCTGTTTCCTGGTAGACGATATAGAAACGCCAATAATTGTCACATGCGATGGATGGACTTTTATAGGTCTTTGACGAAGTTGCCTCCAGACTCATGCGTTTTTCATTTTCAAATTCACCCTGATCGTAAATGTCTTTGGTGCCCCATATGCGATTTGCGCTTGCATACACCATAGCTATTGTAGACGTTGAATTTGGAAGGCGGGCAATCCGGTGCTGGTTGTTGTTTGCCGTTACTCCTACTAGTGTCGAGCCCAGGTGTGCTTTGTGTTTTGCTTGCAGGTTTTTATCTTGATCTACAACAATACTTCTTGACTGGCTCGTACTGCCATCACTCCATTGAGTAAAGACCCAATCAAATCCATATGTGCCGTTAGGGACATTGGTGTTGATGGGATGCGGGTATGAGTAGTTCGAATAATGATAATCATAATCATCAAATGTTGGTCCTGTTGCTACTAGTTCAGGTGAATATCGATACATTACCGTACCGTTAGATGTATTTGATTCCAACAAAATATTGGAAAGTTGCACTCGCTGTGCCTGATCGAATTTAGCTTTGTAGGTTTCATCCTGAGAGCCAACTGTAATACCTATCCTGCGCGTTCCAATATCAATTTGCGAACCGCTAACATTACTAATCCAATTCTTATATTTATTTTTACCATCCGTATTATTAGGTAACAATTGTTCTGGTGTTTGCAGCTTTTGTGTTGTTCCGGTCGTCCATTCAAACGTTTTTGGTGAAGGATAGGAAACGTAATTATCCGTTCCTTCTTCATCCTGAACGCTGCCGACATTCATCTGCTGATTGACATCGTTATAGGCAGTGATATAGCGAGGCCCTGCTGCAAGTGTTAAACCAAGTATTATTTCACTATCTGTTGTGCTCAGGGTCGGAGTCCCAGACGTAAAAAATTGTGACGCAACAGCAGGCAAAAGTGACGAATTTGAACTTGTACTAATTTCCGGGAGGCTTGAGAGCATCCCATTCGCTACGCTTTCAACATTATCATGAAACCACCCGCTGCCGCCTACGCTGATACTGCATGGATTAAATACTACTTTATAACCAATCCCCTTAGGTTGCAGATCAAGGGTACCCGTGATGGTTATACTCCTGTTTGGTTCTTCCAATTCAGGTTTCCAAATACCAAGATTCACGTTCGCTTGACCATCCGCAACTATGCTAAGTGAGAACATGTTTCCCGGCAGGACATCAAGAACGATACTCTTTACTTTGACACTATAATAGGTTATTCCCAATCCTTGATCTCCAACATGTCCATACGAAAGATACTTTGCTGTTGTCATTGTTTCCATCAAATTATTGAAAGCGCTTTCAGAGATTTTGACATTAATATCTCCAGGAAGCACTCTAGGTGAGAATAAGAATAATAGTAAGATCGTAATAATCGATACATATTTATAATTAAATGTTTTCATAATAGAACTCCCGTTAAATAATTTTTGTTTATAGGATTCCTCTAGAGACAATATTAGTCGCGGAGATTTCTCAACTGGGAAATTAGTTTCACAGAGTTTTAACTGTCAAGAAAAATACTTGTCGTATAAAGGAATTGCCGATACATCTATTTTATTGAATATATTCATCAAATCACCCCTTTGAAAATTATTCTCCATAATCTACCACTACTGTTCCGTTCTGTTCAACAAGTGTCCACAGAGTTTCTACTCCTCCACGCTTAAGTTTTATACGTAAAGAATTGGAATAATCTGAAAGACCGGCGCTATAAGTAAGCGTTTCAATTGCAACATACTGGTCACTATTTGAATCATATGTCGCTGTAACTTCGCTTGAACCAGTTGTAGGATCCCATGTTTGGGCTAGAAATGAAAAAATGCGACAATCATTGCTCACAAGAACAAATTTATCGTTTGAACGAACAGTTAAATTGTACGTTGTATTGCCATTCGTGCGATAGTACGAAAAGAAGTATTCCGGGGCTTTAGCCCTTAATGTAGTGACAACAGTAAATAGAACTTCGCTATTGGACACCGCAAAGTTTAGCGTTGGTGTCCCGATCAACCGGATATCAGATGTTTCGATTATTCGCGTCTGTGAGCCTTCAAGGATCTTACCTTGATAAACAATCCATTCGATCGGTGCAAGTTTTTGCTCAAGAACATCCCGCAGGCGTACATCGGCAATTTGTGTTATTGCATCAATCTGTTGACGAAGGTTCGTGTATTGACTCATAATACTATTGAGAGATATTGTTGTGGATGGAATAGTGAGCGTGGGAGTTATCGTCACTTTCCCATCATAAACGACATATTGATCTGTAATATCTTCCGCATGAATAGTCAAAGCAAGTAAAATCTTAATCGTATTTTCTGATAGAACCACGCTTGGTCTATCAAGAGAAATTGAATATTGTATTCCACTAGTAGTATAACCTGACCAACTTTTGGTAAAAGTGGAAGCGCTCCATTGCGAAGCGATAAACCGGTTAATACCTATACTTGCTACAGAAAAGGTCAAGGGTACGTTGTAGTCCGTTTGTGCCGCCACTTGATGCGCCGGGCAAAGAAAAACTAACGTTACAATGGTATAAGCCCATTTTATTATTGTATGTTTCATTGTTGCTCCTATTCATTAAATGGTTTGGAAAAAAATCCGTATCTTGCTAGCGCAAATAAAAAGGGATACTCCACAACTGTGGAGGATTGCAGACCCATTCTATTTGCGATTTACTCCTTCCCGTTCTAGCCAACGGGAAGGAGCTATTTTAAAAATTCATTTTTATCCGTCTAACATCTCCTTTCTCCTCTATACCTATGGTGTACCTTGAGCAACTACATATACTTGTGAACTTACCTCAGTAGGTAGAAACAATTTTCCTGTTCTTGTTTTTGCCATTCTTTGTTGATCGCCATAGTGCATATCATCATTCGGTAATCCGGGGATAACTATTTTCTGGAAGTCGCTTCCATTCCAATGATAGAAATTATACCGTGTTCCGAAGATCCAGATATCGCTTGGTGAATAGGCAATGATATCCAATGCCGTTCTTCCATTAGTTTTTAATGGTAATCCTCGCAAAGTCAGATTGATTTTCAAGAAGGATAGTTGTTGACCAACGGATTGAAAGATATATGATTGATCGCCGATAACATAGAATTGAAGTGAATCTGTAACGTCACAACGAAATGTTGCTAAATCTGTAGAATAATCATCTTTGGTCATTGATATACTTTGTTGTGTCGTATCCTGAGAATCAAATAATTTACACCACGTTGGAGCATTTAATTTCCAAATCTGGATATAGGTTACGCTGTAAGGAAGATTTTTCCGCCCTAACAAATAAATTTCTGATTTTGAAACGCCTGTGATTTTTGTTAGACTAAAATCTGTCGGTGCTTTTTGGTACACCCACTCAACAGTGTAACCATCTTTGGTATACACCATACCATTATCTCCCACGGCAATAAAATATCCCTTGCCGTCCGTCCATATTGAGCGTAGTTCGCCAATTGCTTGCAGTTGATAACTTTTCCATTTCTTGGTTGTGTTGTCGAACTCTGCAATGCCGGCAGTTATAATTCCTGTCGGGGCACCGTATCCCACCGCTACCATGAAATGATCATCGCCTGTTACATCATTACGAGGGATTATTGAGATATCTCTCCAAGTTCCTGTTATCTCATCGTAACCCCAAGTCCCATTAATGTTATCTTCCCATACTGTTCCATTCCAATGTCTTCCTATTCTCGATGAATATGGTGGTTTATCGTCAACGATAGTTCCTATTACATATGCATCGTTATCTGAGAACGCCCACACGCCGCCAACCGTAGAAGGAAACCACGCTATCGTATCAAGTCGCCATGTGAAATTACGATTGCCAGCGGGATATGTACAGTTGGTCGGTTTGTCTTCCGGTGGTGGTTGTGTTGGCTCATCCTTACACTTTATAGAAGTGAGTGTGAGCACTAATACTACAACAATATAATTCAGAGAAATCTTCATTGTATAATCCTCAGCGAAAATATTTCAGAGAACGATCTGGATTGAGAGAAGAGAGAATTCATGCCGGCAGAAAACCTTGTCAAGGTTCTCCAAGTTTGGGCATAAGCAACCTTGACAAGGTTTCTATGTCTCTGAAGCAAACATCCTTGTTTTGCCTTCTTAGCATTTTATCCTTCTCTAATCCCTCATTAGGTTAGGTTAGGTTAGGTTAGGTTAGGTTAGGTTAGGTTAGGTTAGAAAATTTGGTACTGCTAGTTCCCTGAAAATACCTCTGGCATACAGTAAGAAAATCTGGTGGAATTGTCAAGCTTTTATTTGGTTATCTCTTGTTGTTTTTCTTAACACCAGCATATCACAGTTTTGTTACACAGTTACCGTCGAATAATTTATACTCTTTAGGTTTTTAGATTTCCTTCCTCGGGACGCCGAGAATTGCGTGCCTTCCCTAGCGAAAGGCATGTGGTCATCCTAATGTTCCAACGACTTTTTCCCTTGACTGTGTCAGAACGGAAATCCTGATGCTACACTAAAAATGTTGACTGTTTTTTTGAGAACCACTTGTCAGACCTGGTTTCACGCTCTGTGCGTGTGTCTCTTTGAGGCAAAATCTTTGAATTAATCTCCCTCGCAACAGCCCTACAATTCGAACCTTGTGATATTTATTCTTAATTGTTTTTCGGGAATTTTCCCGTACCTTCTCTCACATGAATATTCCAAAACGTTTTCAAGGAGGTATCGTATGGATAAAGAACTTACTGCCAATGGAAAAAAGAAACTCCTAAAACCAGAAACTCTGATGATGGGTTATGGCTATAAACCCGAGTTATCGGAGGGAGCTGTGAAGTGTCCCATTTTCCAAACATCGACGTTTGTATTTGAAAATGCTCAAGCCGGAAAAGAATTTTTCGAAATGTCGCATGGCCTGCGTGCACCGGGAAAACATGGGGCCGGACTTATTTACAGCCGGATCAATAACCCCGATCTCGAAATTCTGGAAGACCGTCTTACCATCTGGGACAATGCAGAAGCATGTGCAGTGTTTGACAGCGGTATGGCCGCGATCAGTACCACAGTTCTCGAATTACTGAAACCTGGTGATGTTTTCCTGAGTAGTGAACCGATTTACGGAGGTACCGAACATCTTTTCGAGTCGGTATTGGCAAAATTCGGCATTCAAACCATTAATTTTGGTGTTCAGCACACCAAGCAGCAGATCATCAAGATGGTAGAAGATGCCGGACCAACAAACAGACTCCGGATGATCTTTCTGGAGACTCCTGCAAATCCCACAAACTGCCTTTTTGATATCGAGATGTGTGTCGATATTGCGAGACATTTTTCGACAAAAGAGTGCAAAGTACTAACGGCGTTAGACAACACATTCCTGGGCCCGATTTTTCAGCATCCTTTGAAGCATGGAATCGATCTTGTTTTATACTCCGCAACAAAGTACATCGGTGGTCACAGCGACGTTGTTGCCGGAGCCTGTCTTGGCTCTAAAGAACTGATCAATCGCATCAAATCGATGCGCAGTGTTCTCGGTTCTATGGCAAGTCCTCTAACGGGCTGGCTGCTCCTTCGAAGTCTTGAAACTCTCAAGATGCGTATGACCACAGCGGCACAAAGTGCGCAGGAGATTGCCCTCTGGCTTTCCACACATCCAAAGGTGGAAAAAGTGCTCTACCTCGGATTACTGAAAGAAGGGGATCCGCAATATGCTATCTACAAGAAACAATGCCTCTCGCCCGGGGCAATGATCAGTTTTCTTATCAAGGGAGACGAAAAAGCTTCATTTCGATTTCTTGACTCTTTGAAAATGGTGAAGCTCGCTGTGAGTTTAGGCGGTACAGAATCATTGGTTGAACATCCCGGAGCAATGACACACTCAGGTGTTGAACCTGAGAAACGGAAGGAATTCGGAATCGCAGAAAATCTCGTTCGTCTTTCGGTGGGAGTAGAAGCCACAGAAGATATTATCTGGGACTTAGACCAGGCATTATCACAAATATAATGTTTTCGTGAAGGGGATTCCCTGCTCAATTTGATGGCGGGGAAATATTGAATGTCCCTCCAAGGCGGGTCATCATACAATGAACTCTATGAACCTTGAAAAGCATTTTTCTCCATTCCGCAAAAATATCGTCGGTATCAACCAGATCTTTCGCACACCTTACGGCCAAAAAAAAATCGTGTATGTTGATTGGACGGCAAGCGGCCGGCTTTATGCTCCCATCGAACAAAAAATGTTGGAAAAGTTCGGGCCGTTTGTTGGGAATACCCATACCGAGACAAACGTCACCGGGACCATGATGACGCAGGCGTATCATTATACTCATGAGGTCATCAAACGGCATGTGAACGCAGGTCCAAAGGATGCACTCTTGAATGTTGGATTTGGTATGACCGCCGCGTTGATCAAGTTTCAGAGGATGCTGGGATTGAAATATCCAGATCAACTGGAACAATTTATTACCATCCCTCCTGAAAAGAAACCGGTTGTTTTCGTGACACATATGGAACATCACTCCAACCATACATCGTGGTACGAGACCATTGCCGATGTGTGTGTTATTCCTCCAACTCAAGAAGGACTTGTGGATCTCGAGCAGCTTCAGGTCCTGCTGAAACAGTACAAGAATCGGCCATTAAAGATCGGATCGTTCACAGCCTGTTCCAATGTCACCGGCATACAAACTCCATATCATCGACTTGCAACGATCATGCATGAACATGGCGGTATCTGTTTCGTCGACTTTGCAGCATCAGCTCCGTATGTCGATATCAATATGCACCCAGTTGATCCGCTGGAACGTCTCGATGCAATTTTCTTTTCCCCTCATAAGTTTCTTGGCGGGCCGGGTTCCTCCGGTGTTATGGTATTTGATTCTGAGTTGTATCATCTCAAGTCTCCCGATCAACCCGGCGGCGGCACTGTCTTATGGACAAATCCCTGGGGAAAGTACCGCTACAAACCCGACATTGAAGAACGGGAGGACGGCGGCACACCGGGATTCCTCCAGGCAATTCGTTCTGCTCTTGCTGTCGAATTGAAGGAACAGATGGGTGTGACACGGATGTTGAAGCGCGAACGAGAGATCCTTCCGCTTCTTTTCAAAGAAATGCGGACAATCGCAGGATTAACGATCCTCTCAGATCACATCGAAGAGAGACTCGGAATCATTTCCTTCTATTTCGATAATATTCATTATAATCTTGTTGTGAAGATCCTCAATGACCGTTTCGGCATACAAGTGCGCGGCGGATGTCTATGTGCCGGTACCTACGGCCATTACCTGCTTCACGTCGATCAGCGGCATTCACATGCGATCACGGAGAGGATCGACCATGGCGATCTTTCCACGAAACCAGGCTGGGTACGAGTATCCATCCACCCGACCACCACAAATGATGAGGCTGAGTATTTCCTTGATGCTTTGAAATTGTTACGAAAGAATATTGGGAAATGGGAAAAGGATTACAGATACAATGTGCACAAGAATGAATTCTCGCACAAACGATTTTCAGATTCCGGTCACGGCACCGTCCAACACCGATTTGAGTTATAAACTGTTCTTCGAAGCAGTTCTGTCCTCCCCAAAAGAAAAAAGACCGTCACCAAAGTTGAAATGACGGCTTTCCATTCATAACATGATGCGCTTTATCCTGCTGCCTGCACTATTGCTGCAAACGAATCCGCCTTCAGACAGGCACCGCCGACTAGTGCGCCGTCGATATCGGGTTGATGGAGGAGTTCCTTTGCGTTGTCCGGTTTCACGCTGCCGCCGTATTGAAGAATGACTTTCTCCGCCGTTGCCCAGCCGTGCATTTGACCAAGGAGCTTTCGGATCAGTTGATGGACATCCTGCGCCTGCTGCGGTGTAGCGACCTTCCCTGTGCCGATGGCCCACACCGGTTCGTAGGCGATAATGAGTTTTTCTACCTCTGCCGCGGGGATATCCTTCAGACATCCCTTCACTTGCGCGGTAACCACTTGATTGGTGATATTCTTCTCGCGTTCTTCCAATGTTTCGCCGACACAGATGATCGGAATTAATCCCGAGGCAATTGCTTTTTTTGCTTTGATATTGATGAATTCGTTGGACTCGTGAAAATACTGACGCCTCTCCGAATGGCCGAGGATTACATACTTACATCCGACGGACTTCAGCATCTTCGGCGATACTTCGCCCGTGAAGGCACCCTCGTCCTCGTGATACATGTTTTGGGCGCCGAGTTCGATGGGACTTCCCTCGATCAGCTTTTTGACGGACTCCAACGAGATAAACGGCGGGCAGATGATGGCTTTCACTCCGCTGGGCAGAGCAGCTAATTTTGATTTGAGACCATTGATAAGTTCTGTTGACTCGTTCAGGTCTTTGTTCATTTTCCAGTTACCGGCGATGATTTTGGTCCTCATAGTCTTTGAGTATTAAGTATTTGAGTAATTGAGTGTTTAGTTGATTAGAGTTTTTTCTTCAATCCATACAACATGGCAGTAATTTCATGAACCCTAGCGAGAATTTCTTCGTATCCCTTTGTTGTTATAAAATTATTTTCTAATGCAATATCAAGGCAGCCGACACATTCAAAACCTGATCTTATCACAATATCTAAAAGCCGAGAGAATTCTTTCTTCGACGAATTGCCTGCTCCCACTGCAATGTTTAAAACGATCGAATCTGATGGTCTTCGAAACTGAGCGTTCAGACCAAAGAGTTCTTCTTTGGGAAAGTTGGTCGTTGTCTGTCTAACGATCTTTGTGAAAACTAATGCTTTCTGATAGACCAGAAGTTTCTTAAAATCATGCATTCTTTTACTCAACTTCTCATTTACTCAACGACTCATTGGCTCAGAGGTTCAGCTTTCTCCTCAACACCTCATTCACCATCTTCGGATTCGCCCTCCCTTTCATTGCCTTCATCGCTGCACCGACAAAGAATCCAAAGACCTGCTGTTTGCCGCTTTTGTACTGCTCCACCTGACCTTGATTCGCGGCAAGGATTTCATCGATCACTTTTTCGATGGCCGACACATCGCTCACCTGCATCAAACCCTTTTGTTCCACAATCGTTTGCGGCGATTCTTGTATCGTGAGCATTTCTGCAAAAACATCTTTTGCGATTTTTCCGCTGATCGTACCATCGCCGATGAGATCGATCATCCCGGCCAAGTGCTTCGGTGAAACAGGGAAGTCCGTTACCGCAATATGTCGCTCATTTACAACGCGTAAGACGTCTCCCATTGTCCAGTTGCTCGCCATTTTATACAACTCGTCATTCTTCGTTTTCAGATGAGAAATGACGCTCTCAAAATAATCGGCAAGGTCCCGCTCAGCCGTGAGAAGTTCCGCATCATATGTAGGCAGATTGAATACCTTGATATAGCGGTTACAACGGATTGCGGGTAATTCGGGAAGTGTCGTTCTCACCTCATCGATCCATTCCTGGCTAATCAGAACCGGCACGAGATCGGGATCGGGGAAATATCGATAGTCATGCGCCTCTTCTTTCGAGCGCATGGGGATACATATCCCCTGTGCGGAATCCCAGAGCAGGGTCTGCTGGACAATCTGTTCACCATTCTCGAGCATCTCAATTTGCTGAGTAATCTCGTATTCGAGCGCCTTTTCGACAAACCGGAAAGAATTCAGATTTTTTACTTCCCTCTTCGTACCGAGATTTGTCTCACCTTTCTTTCTCACCGAGATGTTTGCATCGCAGCGAAGACTTCCCTCTTCCATATTGCCGTCGCAAATGCCAAGATAGGTGACCAACTGGCGTATCATAGATAAATATTGATACGCTTCGTGCGGAGAGTGCATATCCGGTTCACTCACGATCTCAATCAACGGCACACCACACCGGTTGACATCAACAAGCGTATCACTATTCTGATCATGAATCAATTTCCCCGCATCCTCTTCCATATGGATCCGGGTGATGCCAATGTGCTTCATTGTACCATCCTGTACTTTGACATCGATCCAGCCGTTTACACAAATAGGTTCTTCATACTGCGAAATTTGATACCCCTTGGGAAGATCGGGATAAAAATAATTCTTCCGGGCAAAGATCGATCTGGGCGCGATCGTGCAATTTGTGGCCAGCCCCATCTTCATAATAAATTCCACATGATTCTTGTTCATCACCGGCAGCACACCAGGCATACCAAGACACACCGGACAGACGTTCGCATTTGGATCATTGCCAAACTGCGTCGAGCAGCTGCAGAAAGCCTTCGATGCAGTCAGCAACTGTGCATGAACTTCCAATCCTATGACCGGTTCGTACTTTTCATTCCACGGCATAATATCTCAATGAAAAATGAGTGTACCCTGATTACTGACCGCTGAACACTGACAACTGTTCTTACGCTGCAATCGCTCGCGTTACTTTTTCTGCTGCATCTTTCAATGTTCCGGCGACAAGGAATTTTAGACCGGACGAATTCAGGATTTCCGCTGCAAGCTCAGCATTAGTTCCGGCAAGGCGAATAACGATTGGTACCTGGACATTCACTTTTTTTGTCGCCTCGACGACACCGGTTGCCACTCTGTCACAGCGTACAATCCCGCCAAAAATATTGATCAGGATTGCCTTCACATTTTCATCCTTGAGGATAATCTTGAATCCTGCTTCAACGGTTTCCGCATTCGCACCGCCGCCGACATCGAGAAAATTCGCAGGCATCCCGCCTGCCAGCTTGATGATATCCATAGTCGACATCGCAAGACCGGCGCCATTTACCATGCAGCCGACGTTACCGTCGAGTTTGATATAATTAAGATTATACGCCGATGCTTCCACTTCCAGTGCATCCTCTTCATCGATATCGCGCAGCTGTTCGAATTCCGGATGACGGAAGAGCGCATTGTCGTCAAAATTGATCTTAGCATCGAGTGCGATCACATGCCCTTCCTGCGTGATCACAAGCGGATTGATCTCTGCCAAAGAGGCATCGGTCGCTTCGTATGCCTTCGAAAGAGCCATCAAGAATTTCACCCCGTTCTTCAGTACATCGCCGGTCAACCCAAGACCAAAGCACAGGTTGCGCGCCTGAAATTGCTGCAATCCAACCGCGGGATCCACGGCCTCTTTGAGGATTTTCTCCGGAGTTTCAGCAGCAACTTTTTCGATCTCCACACCACCTTCTGTCGATACCATGACGACATTCTGCGATCTCTGACGATCCAGTGTAATACCGACATAGAGTTCTTTCGCAATATTCATACCTTGCTCCACCAGTATACGCCGGACAATGCGTCCTTCCGGTCCTGTCTGATGGGTGATGAGCCGCATACCAAGGATCTCGCCGGCACGCTCGCGCACTTCTTCCAGACTTCGGGCAAGCTTTACACCGCCCCCTTTCCCGCGTCCGCCGGCATGGATCTGGGCTTTCACCACCCATACACTGCCTCCGATCTTTTCCGCCGCTTTGACTGCTTCATCGATCGTGAAGGCAACTTCACCCTTCGGCACAGGAACACCATACTTCTTGAGAATTTCTTTGCCTTGGTATTCATGAATTTTCATAAAGAACTCCTTATTAATAAGTGCGAGTTACTGATCAGTGTCTGTCTCATCACGCAGGACATCGGGTGGCGACGACCGCCACTCCTCGGTTACTTTCACAGCTTTGAGATATTCCGGGATCGGCACAAAGACTTTCGCCGGTTTGTTAATATTACTTCGCGAGATCGGTGAATCGCCGCCGCCATCCCAAATAAATCCGACAGCGTTAAAATTTTGAACCTGTACCTTGTGTCCCGCTGATTCCAAAATCGATTTTACCAATTCTGAATCGGCTATTTCTGTCGATCGGAACACTTCTGCCCAATCTTGCTGGACATTCACCTTCCGATGCGGAAGACAAAAACAGCGGCCATGCACACGGACGATACACTCGCTGCACAACACGCTGCGGCAGATGATGCAGACCCCTACTGCAGGCTCCTTTGAATGCTCATCACAGAACACTTCTCCGGCTTCTACAAAGAGAACTCCACAATGCGGACAGAAATCGCTATCCGTCGTGATTTCTTCGCTGCAATATGAACAGGCTGTGAATTCAGGCATCGAAATTTCGTGAGAATAAAAGTATGAAGGATTGTTTAATAATACAATGATTGAGAAAAATTACCATCTCTTGACGTCTATCGGTTCATTTCACCATTCGAACAAAGGAAGCATATACCATGCTCTCGGAAAAAAGCTTCGTATTGGCATCGAATCTTGCAGGGAAAATTGTGGCATGGGTACGTGATGGGATGCCGTTGAGCGTGGACAATGCAGAAAAACTCACTGATTCTTGCGTGTGTCAATGACGCGCCCGAAATAAATCGCAAAAGTACTACACATTTCGAGAAGCTTGATCTTTCGATAAGAGAAACTGCTTATCCTGTGTCGGCATATGTCCCCTTATCACCCCCCGGCGATTAAATGAATAATCTCGACGTTGTCCCCTTCCCGGACCTCTGCTGAATCGAAATTCTCACGCTTCACCAGCTGTCCGTTAATTCTTATGATGAGATTTCTGAAGGAATATTTCTTAAGGGCCCGTACTTCATTGATGGTCAACGCTATTTTGGGGGTATCGAGGAATTCTTCCTTACTGTTGAGTGTAATTTTCATACTCAATATTCTTTTCCCAAAAAAATATCCACCACGATATTGGCCATCATGTTAGCGACAACGCCGACGCGGGGGGCAAGAGGCGGATACTCCTCGTTTGCCTCAGACTGCCGGTCGCCGACGATAAACAAATTTCCGTGACGCTCAACGGAGAGGGTTTCATTTCTGCCCCAGCCTGCCATTCCGACACCGGAGATCAGCGGTTTCTTCGGCATTAACGAAAGGATCGTTTCGATAATCATCTCTTTCATTTCAGCTTTATCGAATGCCTCAAGAATAATATCACACCTCGAAAACAACGCAGTGACACTTTTCGGGTCCAGAGAAACGACATGCGCGTCGACATGAACTGATGGGTTTATTCTCTGAATGTTATCTTTGAGTGTTAGAGCTTTCTGCAATCCGATTTGGTCGTAAAAGTAGTACTGTCGATTAAGATTTGTTTCTTCGATTGTATCGAAATCAGCAATAACGAGCTTGCCGACGCCGACCCTTGCCAGCGCAACTGCGGCATTGGAACCTATACCACCGCAGCCGGCAATGCCAACAACTTTTGTTTCTAATACTCTTTGTATTTCATCAAATTTCATAGAGCTCAAAATCTCGATTTAGAGATTTTCTCTGCCGTAGTGTTTTAAAAAACCTCCGGAAGGCGCCGACAGGTTCTTTGATTGATCGAAAAGCCTATTTCAAATCCAGTACACCTTGCTCGTACTTCCTTCGCAGATCAACCAATTCCGGCAAATCCATTCCAAGTTTTTTAAGGCGTTCCATCGTCGGTACACCATTTTTATCCCAGCCGCGGCGGTCATACACGGCATCGAGCAGTTGCTCATAACGATTTTCACGGTACTTCCGGGTCGCGGCCATTTTTTCCTGCAGCGACTTCCCGGCCGGATCCATACCAACCACTTCTTTCAATTGCTTATCATATCGTTCCTCGCGTGATAAGTATTCTTCCTCTGTCACGGGGCCACATGCGCGATACGGCTGTGCATCCCACTTGCGCGTTCCAAAACCTCTGCGGAGATTAAACATTCTTTGAAATTGATAGACCCGTTCAGAATCTTCAATCAGCCGTTGCTTATCGAAGGGACGGCCTGTGACCGCTTTATAAATGGTTACATAGTTGTCCACATGTTCCGGGACTTTTGCGGGTTCAGATGTCTGAGCATTATTTGCGGGTTCAACATCGTTCCATGGAAGCTTGCAAAAACCGGCAAGCCCAAACCAGGTCCTGAACATGGGGAAATAATACAGGGCTTCTGCTTTATCCTCGAACGTCGGGATATGATTATTGACCATGTCCATAAAAATCAGCCAAGCTTCATCGTGCTGTGGGCCTTTGTTGGTCATCGCGTAGCCCCCCTGCTGTGCAAGCGATTCTTTCGACATATACTGCGAATATTCAAGACCCTTATTCTCCATTCCAATATCCTGAAGGAATTGAGGATCGCCCCAGCCTTTCTCAGCGAAGATCTTTTTCAAACGCCGCACACCCAGACCGGCCATTTTTCCGAATCCTTCACCCCGTGCCAATTGATGCAGCAACTCCATGGCGGAATCGGCATTGCCAAAGTTGAGTTTTAACCCGCTGGTCCGTTCCAGGTTGAGGATTCCCGTTTCAAAACATTCCATCAAGAATGCGACGGTTGTTCCCCACGTAATAGTACAAATTCCGTATGTATCACAATAGAAATTTACCTCGATGACGTAGTCTTGATTAAAGATACCTGCATTGGATGAAATACCGGCTGCGGTTTCGTACTCCGGACCGTCAACAATGACGCATTGACCTTTGTACGGACCGGTACGAACGATATAATTGTTCACTCCTTTTGCGCAGCTCATGTTGCAGCCAAGCCAGCAGCCATCCAGCGATCCCTGTTCAAAACGTGCTTTCCAGGTCTCCGAATCGACATTTCCCATGACATCCTTATGACTGCCGAATCGGAAATTATTCACCGGCAGCAGATCGTAATCATTCATAATTTCAACAAGGTGAGCAGTGCCTTTGGTGCGCATCTCATTTTGCTGGTCATCCAGTTCGACAATTTCTTTTCTGAACTGCTGACCGCGTTCGATAATCGGCTTCATATCGACGACGTTGTTGATATCATTATCCACTTTCGCGACCAATGCAACGAGGGCCTTTATTTTCTTATCCCGGAATACAGTGCCGATACCTCCGCGTCCGGCTTGTTTCAACCGGACGCGTTTCTTTTTCTTATCGTAGAAGCTGAAATTGAGCATGCCAATCAAGGATTGTTCTGCAGCAACGCCGGACGACACGACGGCAATTTTCATTTTGTCCTGCTCGGTCGGACAATACATTTCTGTGAGTGCTTCAGCCAGTTCGTGGCTGTTCACAGGTTCGGCAGGTGCTTCTTCAATTCTAATATTCCCTCCATTGCGGCTGTCGAAAACAATGATCACATCCTTCTTCGCCTTCCCCTGGAGTTCCAGAGCATCAAAGCCGCAAATTTTGAGAAAGGGACCAAACCACCCCCCCACATTGCTGTCCATCGCTGAATCGGTCTGCGGTGAGATCGTCACTACGAGGGACTTCCCTGTCCCTGAATACTGTGTAATACCGCACACCGGCCCCCCCGAAATGACGATTTCGTTCTCTGGATCGTTCCATTTTGTTTCCGGAGTTGTTGCATCCCAAAGATATTTCAGGCAGTATCCCTTCCCTCCAATGAATTTTTCCTTCATCATCTGCGGGACCTCTTTTATGGTAAAAACACTGTCGGTGAGGTTGATATGCATAGTTTTATCGGAATACCCCTTCTCCATCGGAGGAATGTTGTAGGTCATTTCCTTAATGAGTGTGTGGGCCTTCAAAAACGCTTGAACATCCATAGGTACATCTCCTGACAAGAATTATGCGATAGATTTTATCACTACCGTGCATAAATATAAGAATGTTTGACAAAAACCCAAATCTTGTTCCATCAGTAGTTGAAGTCGATGTGATTATTTGTTACACTGTGTGTAACAATAATATCACTTTCTATGTCCTCCTCGTACAAACTTTCTACCGCCGTCAAAGCCCTTTGCTACCTTGCACAAGTTTTCCCAGAGGCAAAATCGAGTTCTGAAATTGCCGATGCAATTGGAGTCAATGCTTCGAAGCTGAGACAGATACTCTCTCAGTTGATGCGAAGTGAGATCGTTGGCAGCACAAAAGGTCCCACTGGCGGATTTTATGTGGCGCAGGACTTTACATCGCTGAGTCTTTACGAAATCTATATGGCGCTGGAAGACCGGAAGATTTTAGATCTCGATGTCGCCGATGCGAGCGAAGCAACAGACAAATCGACAAAACAGTACAACGAATATTTCGACTATCTCTTCGGGGACATCCAGAAACAAATAGAAGAAAGAATGCAAACGATAAAATTAGAGCATATAAAGGATGGACATGATGCCAGGAAGACGAAATAATCTTTTTCGAATGATCATGGGAATTTTCTTATTCCTTTCCTACGGAAAAGCACAGACACCGAACCAACGGCTGATTATTTTCCATGCTGGCAGTCTTGCTGTTCCTTTCGAGAAGATCATCAACGGTTTCAAGAAAGAGAATCCCGGCGTTGAGGTTTTAAAAGAAATCGCCGGCAGCCGCGAGTGCGCCAGAAAGATCACTGAATTGAAAAAACCGTGCGATATCATAGCGTCAGCGGACTATGCCGTTATCGATCAGCTGCTTATCCCTGAATATGCCGACTGGAATCTGAAATTTGCAACCAACGAAATGACAATTGTCTATTCATCAAAATCAAGAAGAGCCGAAGAAATGAATCAGAAGAATTGGTACGAAATCCTTCTTGATAAGAACGTTCGCATAGGAAGATCCGAGCCGAACGCAGATCCGTGCGGTTACAGGACAGTCATGACCATGAAGCTGGCAGAGATGTTTTACAGGAACAAGGGACTCGCGGAAGGAGTGTTGCGCAAAGACAATGAATATATTCGTCCGAAAGAAGTTGACCTGTTGGCTCTTCTAGAAACTGGAGAAATTGACTATATCTTCCTATACCGTTCTGTAGCAGAACAGCATGGTCTAAAATTTCAGATTCTCCCGGACAGCGTCAATTTAAAGAAGGCTGAACTGGAAGGGTACTACAAGCAGGCAAGTGTTGAACTCAGCGGAAAGAAACCCGGAGAAACGATAACTCAGGCAGGAGCATCGATGGTCTATGGTGTCACCATCCCGAAAAGCTCCTCCAATCCGGAGCTTGCAAAAAAGTTTATCCATTATTTGATGAATGCGGAGAAAGGATTGAAGATCATGAGCGAAATGGGACAGCCGACATTCGTTCCATCGTCGTGTGCAACATTTGATAAACTGCCGAAAGATTTGCAGAAGTATGCAACAAAGGAATAGAATAGAGCGAAAACGATAAGAAATTTATGCTTTCAGTATTAAAAAACAATTCAGCACTCAGTCTCGTCTTCACCTTCCTGGGCGGGGTACTTCTCCTCTTTATCATCGCTCCCATCGCCGGACTGTATTTGAACACGCCGCTTTCATCGTTCACTGAGGCGGCGCAATCACCGGAAGTGCGGGACAGCATTTGGTTAAGCTTGTGGACATCCATGGCGGGAACACTGTTCTTTGCATTGCTGGCCATACCGCTTGCATACATTCTGGCCAGGAGAACATTCCCTTTTAAAAATCTGGTCAACGGCATCATCGATATTCCCATTATCATTCCCCATTCCGCCGCTGGGATTGCCGTCTTAGGAATTATCACAAGAGACAGTATGCTCGGCAAGACGGCTGATCTCTTTGGAGTGAAATTCGTAGGCAATCCGGCAGGAATTATCATGGCCATGGCGTTCGTCAGCATCCCCTTTCTTCTTAATGCCGCACGCGATGGTTTTGCCAATGTACCGGAGCGGCTTGAAAAAGTAGCTCTCACATTGGGTGCATCGCCGGTACGGGTATTTTTTACTGTATCACTTCCCCTTGCCTGGCGCTCGATTCTCAGCGGACTCATTTTAATGTGGGCCCGCGGCATGAGCGAGTTTGGAGCAGTGATCATTGTTGCCTATAATCCGCAGACTGCTCCTGTTCTGATCTACGAACGTTTTACATCGTACGGACTAAAATATTCGTTACCTGTGGCAGCAATATTTGTAGGCGTTTGTCTAACCATTTTTATTATTCTCCGCCTCCTGAAAAGAAGAAGTTGATGCTGAAACTTGAAAACATATCATTAACAGTTGGAACGTTTCAACTCAAGGACATCAGTTTTTCCGTCGAGCGCGGGGACTATTTTGTTGTTCTTGGGTTTTCGGGAGTCGGGAAAAGTATTCTCCTGGAGAGCATTGCCGGATTACTGGAACCGTCAGCCGGATCAATCTCTTTACGCGGCAAAGACATTACACATATGGCCGTTCAAAAAAGAAATATCAGCATTGTCTATCAGGATGCAGATCTTTTTCCGCATCTTACGGTGTTCGAGAATATCGCATACCCGCTTCATAGCAGAGGAGCGCATGATATCTCTTCGAAAGTGCTTCAGGCAGCTGAACAGGTTGGCATAGCTGCTCTGCTGCAGAGAAAGCCATACACACTTTCCGGCGGAGAATATCAACGGGTGTCGCTCGCCCGTAGTCTCGCCGCCGGCAGCGATCTCTTTCTACTCGACGAGCCTCTTTCGTCCCTCGATTCCAAGTCGAAAAAAGAATTGCGGACGGTCCTGCGGAAGCTCAACCGAAACGGCAAAACCATCATCCACGTGACTCATGATCATCAAGAAGCGATCTCTCTTGCATCAAAAATCGGTATTCTGGAGAACGGGTCCATTGTCCATGTCGGAATACCGGAAGATGTCTTCCAGCATCCAAAATCCGAATTTGTTGCCCACTTTATCGGCGTCCATAATTTTCTTAAGGGAGAATTGAGATCTCTTCCTCAGAGTGATTTGAAGGAATTTCACTCCAACGGGATGACCATTTTTTGTTTAACCGATATGGAAGATGGTGAAGCTTTTTTAGTCATCGAACCGAATGAAATTACCATATCCAGCACAGAAGAGATCAGCAGCAGCAGAAATCATTTCCAAGGGACGGTTACCGACATTTCCTCGGCTCATGTCGGACTGGAGATCACAGTCCTGGCGGGGAGAGAATTTATTGCTGCGATATCGAACGAGGCAAGAAAGGCTCTCGCATTGGAAATCGGAAAAGAAGTGTGGATCAACTTCAAAGCAGCATCCTGTAAAATTTATAAGTAGCCCAACGGCAGGCCAAGATACCGACCGATGTAGCATTTTCGAATGATGCATGGGCCTCCTGCCGTCAGGAGAGAGAATCACGAGACACAACCATTCACACAACACGGGTACCACACATGCGGATGATATGCAATTCCTTTCTTTTTTTCATACTCCTCGCCTTTCATGTGATGACCGGACAGGAAAAAATAAGCGGCATTATCAAAGACGCAGAAAGTGGAGAATTTTTAACCGGTGCAAATGTCGTTATTGAACACACCAATCAAGGAACCACGACCAATGAAAAAGGATTTTTCAATCTCATTGACATTCAGGATGGTCCGGTAATTGTCGTAGCAAGCTACGTCGGCTATGAATCACGCTCGAGAACCATTACTCCCGGAAAAGACCTCATCTGCAATTTCGATCTCTACAAAAAAGAAATTTATGCCGATCAAGTTGTTGTGACCGCATCACGGAATGAACAAATGATTGGTGACGTTGCCGGACGTATTGGGCTCATTTCCAGCCGAATGATCGCCGCCACTCCTAATAATTCCGTTGATGATTTATTTAAATCAACGTCGGGAGTCTTCGTGGACCGAAGTTCCGGATTTATAACTCATTCCGCAGTAGTCAATATCAGGAACATCACCGCCGGTGAACAAGGGAGAGTCCTTGCACTACTTGATGGTCTGCCCATGAACAAAACTGACGGCGGGACCGTGAATTGGAACCGGATTAATTCAGACGATGTAGATCGGATTGAAATTTTCAAAGGTCCGGGCTCTTCCGTGTATGGGAACAATGCCATGGGGGGAGTTGTCAACATTATTACAAAACGGAGCGACAAGGAGGGTGTCCATGGTTACGCCGAAGCGAGCTACGGTTCGATGAACACACTGGGACAAAAACTCGGTTTCAACGGAAGACTGAGCGGGAACCATGGACTCGTGTTCCGTCTCTCGGGCTTTCGGAGAACCAGCGAAGGTTACAACACCTATCGCGAGAACTTTCGAGATCTTTTCTCTGTGAACTCGAACCTTAGAGAATTGGGTGTTGATGCAAAGATAGGATATGACCTCAACGATAAAACAAATTTTCAATTCACTTATAATTTTTACGATGATACTCGGGGACAAGGGACAAAAGTCAAAGAAAATAATTCCATGAGTTTTAAAACGAACTTTGCGTCGTGCAATCTCATCATGACACTTTCATCTTTCAAGGTGAATCTCAATGCATTTTATCAGCTTGAAAACTACTTACGTGTTATGGAGAAATATAAAACCAGCACTTCCGGCGCTTTGACGTCGTACGATCTCATCTATGTTGATGCCGATAGACTGGACTACGGGACAAATCTGAATGTGACCCTGCCTCTTTCCGGCAACACGGTTACCACAGGTATTGAAGTCAAACGAGGCAAGATCGACGGAGCCGATGTGTATCAAACATCTACGGATGTCGTTGCCAATAGAGGAACTATGTTATTTCTTTCGGGATTTTTGCAGGATGAAGTGAATCTCACTCCGGTTATTAAAATATTTGCGGGCCTGCGGTTCGACGATATACGATTTTCTGACGGTGAGTTCATCGTCTCCGGTGCGACGGCAGCAACAAACTATATGACTTCGTTCAACGGCCCCCTTTCCGATTTTGACTGGTCATCCTTTACACCAAAAATATCCGCACAATACGTGTTTTCGGATTACCTGAAAGTCTACGCGGCATACAGCCAGGGCTTTCGCGCCGCGAGTCTGGATGATCTCACCCGGGATGGATTAATTAAACTGGGTTTTAAAAAAGCGAATCCGAATTTAAAACCGGAGTCCTTGGAGAATATTGAACTCGGCCTCAACTACGATTTCCGTAAAACATTCTATATCTTGCCTAGTGTTTACGTGATGACGGGAAAGGACTTTATGGCCTACATCAACACTGGAAGCACCGTTTCTATCAGCGGCAGAAACAGACCTATTATTATCAAAGACAATATCACCAAAGTTCGGTTTGTAGGCGGCGATGTGGACATAAAATATTTTCCTTCCGCGGCACTTTCGGTAACGGGAAATGTGGCCTATTCTAAAACTGAAATTCTGAACTTTATTGGAAGTTCCCTCTTAGAAGGAAAAGAATTAACATATTCGCCGAACACTTTGGCGAATATTGGTATAACATATTTCAACGATGTTGTCAACACAACCCTCAATGTCCATTATCAGAGCAAACAATTTACAGCCGATGATAACAGCGAAGTTGACGCATCCGGCAACAGCCAGCTCATCGATGCCGCAACGACGGTTGATATCAAACTGTGGAAAAAGTTTTTTGCCCTGCTGAGCGTGAATATGGAAATTCAGAATATTTCCGATGTCCGGACGATTGCAACGTACGACCGCTATTCCTTGGGCAGAATGATCACCGCCGGTATCTCGGTAGAATTCTAGGAGAGAGAAATGAAAACAGCATTCTTCTCGATTCTTCTTTTTACCATTCCCCTGCTTGCTCAAGTAAAGAGTGAAGGAACAGCAAGCTTTTTTGATGATTCTGAACTTAAAGAATTTCCCATGACATCTATCCTGCTACAGGGCGAAATAGAGGACCCCAGCAAGGTCAATCTCTCAGCGCTTCCGCTCTATGGCGTTCCGGTGAAGGAAGTTGTTACCGATGCCGAAGGCAAGAAGATATTCCACGGAGCATATTTCTATTCAGGCTATTCGCTCTATGATATTCTCAACATGAAGTCGATAAGGAAAACCCATGAACAGGAATTCAAGCCTGCTGTGGATCTGTATGTTATTGTTGAGAACGACGAGGGGAAAAAGGCGGTATTGAGCTGGGGAGAAATTTATTATTCAAAAGATAACTTTAAAATTATTATCGCACAGAGTGTAAGAGCCATCAATCCCTCAAAAACGAAAAAACAATGGCCTTTAGCAGAAAAGTCAAAACTCATCTGCGGCAACGACCTCTATCCCTACCGCTTTTTGAGCAATCCCACGAAAATTACCGTTACTTCTGCGCCGGGTATATATTCTCAAGAACGAGTGAAAGAAACTTTCTCACCTCACATGAGTGTTGTCATGGGGAAAGAGGGTGTTTCCATTTCAGACGTCTCTCAGGTCGAACAAAGATCATTTGATTTCATCGGTTATGGACATGGGATGGGCTACAAAGGGATTCAGCACGTGGAAGGATACGTTCTCAGAAATGTCCTTAGCACCGCCATCAAGATTTCTGAATTCACGATTCCATCAGCCGTCGTAGTCGTTTCCGCAAAAGACGGATATCGTGCAGCGTTCAGCCTGAGTGAAATCATGAACAGAAACGACATGAACGATTTCCTTCTCATAGAAAAGAACGGCTCATTAGAAGACGGGAAGTTCAATATCTTTGCGACACCGGATTATTTTGTCGACCGAAATGTGCGATCGGTAGAAAAAATAGAGATCATTCCACATTAACATTTTCAAGGGGAAACAATGTTTCCTTTTAGGATGATATTCCACAAGGGAAGAGACCAATGAATAATGCCATTTTAAATTTATCCAAACCAAAGAATGAATCGATTTATTCCTATGTGAAAGGCAGTATTGGGCGGGAGCGCTTGATGGCAGAGCTGGAGAGGCAATCCCAAGAGCAGATTGAAATCCCGCTCATCATCAATGGTAAAGAAGTGAGAACCGGACAGACGGGGACTGTGGTCATGCCTCATAACCATGGACATATCTTGGCAACATATCATAAGGCCGGCCCGAAAGAAATTCAGATGGCAATTGATGCTGCTCTCCGGGCCAAAGAAGAATGGATGACGATGTCATGGATTGAGCGGTCCTCCATTTTCTTTAAAATGGGCGAACTCATTTCAAAAAAATACCGGTATACGCTGAATGCGGCAACCATGCTGGGACAGAGTAAGAATATCTTTCAGGCCGAGATCGATGCTGCGTGCGAGGTCATCGATTTCGTCCGCTACAACACCTATTACGCGACCCAGATTTATCATCAACAGCCAAAATCAGACCGTGACGCTCTCAACCGACTCGAGTACCGACCGCTAGAAGGATTTGTCTTTGCGGTCTCTCCTTTCAATTTTACGGCAATTGGCTGTAACCTCTGCATTGCTCCTGCCATTATGGGAAATACCGTTGTTTGGAAACCGGCGACAACATCCCTGTTGTCGAACTATTATCTCATGAAAATATACCAAGAAGCAGGACTTCCCGACGGTGTTATTAATTTTCTCCCTGGTTCAGGGGCAGCTATCGGGAATATTGTTCTGCAGCATCAATATCTTTCCGGTGTGCATTTTACCGGTGGTACCAATACCTTCAAAGGAATTTGGAAAACCGTGAGCGGAAATTTAGATACATATCTTACCTATCCGAAACTTGTCGGCGAAACCGGGGGAAAAGGATTTGTCTTTGCCCATCCATCAGCAAATCCACTCGAAGTCGCCACCGCGCTCGTCAAAGGCGCATTTGAATATCAAGGTCAAAAATGTTCTGCAGCATCGCGGGCATACATACCCGCCTCTCTGTGGGAAGAAACAAAATCCCTTATGCTTGCTATGCTGGCGGAGATCAAGATGGGCGATGTGCGGGACCTCAACAATTTTATGAATGCTGTCATCGATGAAACTGCTTTCAACTTTATTATGGGCTACATAGAACATGCAAAAGCGAGCAAGGATGCTGATATTCTCTTTGGCGGCCATGGTGATAAGGCAAAGGGATATTTCATCGAGCCGACAGTCCTTCAGGCATACGACCCGCATTATCGTTCTATGGAAGAAGAAATATTCGGACCGGTGTTAACCATCTTTGTCTATGAAGATAACAAGATGGATGAAACCATGGCCATCTGCGATAAGACTTCTCCCTATGCATTGACCGGCGCCGTCTTTGCGAGCGATAGAAAAGTCCTCGGACATATGTGCCGAGTGCTGCGGTACGCTGCAGGTAATTTTTATTATAACGATAAACCCACCGGTGCCATGGTAGGCCTGCAACCGTTTGGCGGAGCAAGGATGTCCGGAACAAACGATAAGTCGGGCGGATTTATGAATTTGATCCGATGGACGAGTCCAAGGACTATTAAGGAGACATTCCTTCCGTCAACGACTATCAAATATGATTATATGAATTAATTGTTGCCCCTCGGGGGATTCTTCCGCCATAACATTCAGGTTTTTGATCTTTGATAAATAATTGCTCTTATTGTTATCAACGTAAGGGATGAACATTCGAGAGATATACTATGATTGCCTTTGAAAAAGCTCTTGATATAGTAAAGCAAAATTGTTACCTGCTTGGGACAGAATCTGTTGATTATCGGGAGAGTCTCAACCGGGTATTGCGTCAGGATGTTTTTTCGGATATCGCCATGCCCCCTTTTTATAAATCTGCAATGGATGGCTTCGCGTGCCGGCGGGAAGATCTCGGAAATCCGCTGAATGTTGTCGAAGTCATTCCCGCGGGTTCAATGCCACTGCACACGATTGGAACGAATCAATGCGCAAAGATCATGACCGGTGCGCCGATACCCGAAGGAGCCAATTGCGTCATTATCGTTGAGGAAACTCAAGAAGTCGCTCAAGACATCGTCCGGTTTACCGGAAAGATCACAGCAGCCAACATCTGCATGAAGGGAGAAGATGTCGTGGTCGGTCAGAAACTGCTTTCCTCCGGCACCAGAATTACTGCCAAAGAAATTGCGTCACTCGCATTAGCCGGATGCACTCTCCCCGTCGTGAGCAGGATACCAAAGATCGGCATAATCACCACCGGTGACGAAATTGTTGAACCGAATGTCTTGCCGAGGCATTCACAAATTCGAAATACCAGCTCGTATCAACTCATTGCTCAGTGCCATCAATTCTGTTGCGAACCCTTCTATTACGGGATAGTCAAAGATACGCATGAAGCGATTGGGGGTATGATCGCAAGAGCAAAGCAAGAGGCCGATCTCTTGCTGCTCACCGGAGGCGTCTCCATGGGTGATTTCGATCTCGTGCCCTCCTTGCTGAAAGAGTATGGTTTCCACATTCTCTTTGATAAAGTTGCCAGCCAGCCGGGGAAACCGACAATCTTTGGCCGGGATGGCAACAGTTTTGTGTTCGGTTTACCGGGCAATCCGGTCTCTTCTTTCATCGTCTTCGAACTCTTTGTCAAAGAATTCCTCGCCGGTATAACCGGGTTGTCTAACTACTATAAAACAATTACCTGCTCGCTGGCAGAAGATATCAAGCGAAAGAAAAACAATCGTCGTGCCTGGGTTCCTGTAAAAATCAATGCCGAAGGAAAAGCAGAATCCGTCGAGTACCATGGTTCCGCACATATCAGCTCTCTTGCGTTGGCGGACGGAATTGTCTCTCTTCCCCCAGATATTGAAGAGTTCAAGAAAGGTGCCCTTGTCGATGTTCGACAAATATAACAGACGCATCGATTACCTCCGCATCAGTGTCACCGACCGGTGCAATTTACGCTGTGTATACTGCATGCCGGAGGAAGGAATCACACGGATTCCTCACCGTGACATTCTCACCTTTGAAGAGATAACCGAATTCACCCGGTGCGCTGTTTCAATGGGAATTACAAAAGTCCGGTTAACAGGGGGCGAACCGCTGGCAAGGAAAGGAGTGGCGAAACTCGTTCGTATGCTTGCCGATATTGGAGGCATAGAAGATCTTTCTATGACAACGAATGCGATCTTCCTTCCGAGATATGCTCGGGACTTACATGCTGCCGGATTGCAAAGAGTGAACATCAGTCTTGACACGATTGATGCAGACCGTTACAGACAAATAACACGCGGTGGGAATATTCAAGAAGTGTTTTATGGCATTGAAGCTGCCAGGGATGCGGGATTGTCGCCCGTGAAGATCAATTGTGTCATCAAACAGAGTATCGATGAGCCGGATGCGGTTGCTGTGCGGCAGTATGGCGATGAACATGGCTATATTGTGCGATTCATCTATGAAATGGACATCGAGAAGGGTGCCTTCAGCGGTGTGCATGGCGGTACAGGCGGCGATTGTGCTCGGTGTAACCGGCTCCGGCTCACCAGTAACGGGTTTCTGACGCCGTGCCTCTTCAACGATATTTCTATAAACATTAGAACAACAAACTATCGTGAAGCACTTCATCGTGCGCTGGACCAAAAACCGGAACGCGGTCTCAGCAGCACTTCTCACAAGTTCTACAATATCGGAGGATAGGATGGGTAGCCTTACTCATATAACGCCGGAAGGACGGGCAAATATGGTTGATATCAGCGAAAAGAACATCCAGTATCGTCTGGCCCGCGCAGAAGGGTTGATTCGGTTGCAGCCGGCTACGGTCCGGCTCATTAAAAAGAATATGATGAAAAAAGGTGACGTGCTGACGGTTGCAGAGATTGCCGGTATTCAAGCCGGTAAGAAGACATCCGAACTGATTCCACTCTGCCATCCGCTTCAGATTACGAAGCTTGATGTCCATGCTTCAATCATAGCCTCCGGAGTGCGGGTGACGAGCCTGGCAAAATGCGTGGGACAAACTGGTGTTGAAATGGAAGCTCTGGCGGCAGTGACCGCTGCCCTCCTGACGGTGTATGATATGTGCAAAGCAGCCGATTCAACAATGATCATGGAAGGGATCAGGCTGATCGAAAAATCAAAGAGCAGCGGAAAGAAATAGTCTCAGGGAGTAATATGGATTTTGTATTCGACGAAACGAACCGGCGTATTGTCTCACTGAATATTTCGAAAGAAAAAGGAACAACAAAGTCGTCTTGCGACCAGGTTGAGGTCAACGCGTTGGGAATCGTAGGAGATGCCCATGCGGGTACATGGCACCGGCAGGTGAGCATGCTCGCTCAGGAAGACGTCGACAGATTTTCCTCGCTGGAAGCGGGAGGGAAAAAATTTCGTCCCGGCGAATTTGCTGAGAACATCACAACCCGGGGAATTGACTTCAAAAAGGTAGCCATTCTCGATCATTTCAAGATGGGGGAAGTAGAACTGGAAGTCACACAGATCGGGAAAACATGCCACGGCGGAGGCTGTGCGATTTTTGAAGAGGTCGGCACATGCGTTATGCCCAAAGCTGGAATATTTGCCAGAACCATTCACGGCGGCATCCTCCATGCAGGGAATTCCATCGAGTATCACCCGCGGCCGTTGAAGATACACATCATCACATTGAGCGATCGGGCCAGCAAGGGAGAATACGAGGACCGCAGCGGTCTCGCGATACAAGGACTCTTGAGTGCGCACTTTTCAGGAACGCGCTGGCATCCGGTATTCAGTGCTTCCCTTATCCCGGACGAAAAAGAAAAGCTTCTGAGCGTCCTGCAGAGCAACGTTCGGGATCACGCTGATGTGATTTTTACTACCGGTGGAACAGGGATTGGTCCAAGGGATATTACGCCGGAAGTTATTGAACAATTCTCAGAGAAACTTATTCCGGGAATCATGGATTTTATTCGAATGAAATATGGTGAGAACCTCCCCGCTGCATTACTCAGCCGTTCCATCGCAGCCATCAAAGACAAAACGCTGATTTTTTCCTTGCCCGGGAGTGTTAAAGCCGTCACGGAATATATCAATGAAATTACAAAAATCTTAGAGCATTCCATTCTTATGCTGCACGGACTCTCGCATTAAGTATAGAGCGGGTTCCCATGCAAAGGAATTTCCTTCTCTTTCTGCTGATTAAACAGAAAGATTTCCTTACCTTTTACTAATCTTTCACTATTCATGAAATACAATGAACCTTCATCTTCTTCTTTTTGCTTGGTACACGTCTTTTCCGGCGCAGCTGACAGCCGATTCCATCAACCGCGACCAGCCGATACGGGTGACGATGGAAAATCTTATACCTGTTTCTCTGCCTTCTATCCGCGAATTGAAGCATGGTAATACTCCTGTGGATGTTTCTTTTGAGGAAGCCATGTTTGACCCTGAGACAAACTTGCTAATCGTCCGGGGGCTTGTCAGCGATCAGCGGGAGAAAATTGAAATCCCCGGAGCTCGGGTAGCCCTCGGCACACTCGACTCAACAAAAGCAACAGGTCCCATCTTTAGTTCTCGCGCTTCTGTAATGACCGATTATCAGGGACAATTTCATCTCGCTGCCAAGCTGAAACAATCCGATGTGCTCGTGATCATTTGGCTAGGATATTTGGAAAAAGTATTTGTCCTGAAAGGTCTTGTTGAAAACCATGAATAGACAGTTACAACCAAAACTTTTTTCGATACTCCGAAAAGGCTATTCGTTTAAGGAATTCACTTCCGATCTAACAGCCGGTGTCATTGTTGGTATTGTTGCACTTCCGCTGGCGATTGCTTTCGCTATTGCTTCCGGCGTAAAACCTGAACAGGGACTCTATACGGCTATTATCGCTGGTTTCTTTACCGCCCTCTTCGGTGGAAGCCGGGCACAGGTCAGTGGACCCACAGGGGCATTTATCGTTATTATCTATAGTGTCGTCCATCAATACGGATACAGCGGCCTGGCAATCGCAACGGTCATTGCCGGAGTAATGCTGGTCGTCATGGGCTTTGCACGGATGGGTGTGCTGCTCAAATTTATTCCCTATCCGGTGACCGTCGGTTTCACGAGCGGCATTGCCCTTATCATTTTTTCTTCGCAGATGAAGGATTTTTTCGGGTTACGGTTGACCGATGTACCTACAGACTTTGTAGATAAATGGCTTGCTTTTGCCGGCTGTGCAAACACGGTTCAACTTCCTAGTCTTCTGGTAGGATTGGGTTCATTCCTGATTATTATTCTATGGCCGCGTGTTACCAAACGGATTCCAGGATCACTCATTGCCCTCTTCATTGCAACAGTAGCGGTAGCCTTCTTTCAACTTCCTGTTGAAACGATCGGATCAAGATTTGGCGGTGTCCCGGATCATTTTCCCTCTCCGCAATTTCCGGATCTGAGTTGGAAACTCATAACAAAAATGTTTTCTCCTGCCCTCACCATCGCATTGCTGGCAGCATTAGAGTCTTTACTTTCAGCTGTTGTCGCAGATGGGATGATGGGAACACGTCATCGTTCGAACATGGAACTGATTGCCCAGGGAATAGGAAATATCCTCTCGCCTTTATTCGGCGGAATTCCAGCCACCGGTGCAATCGCCCGAACTGCCACCAACATTCGCAACGGCGGAAGAACTCCCATCTCTGCAATGGTTCATTCAATTGTTCTTCTGCTTATTTTACTCGCTGTCGGAAAATGGGCTTCGCTTATTCCCATGCCTGTGCTAGCCGCCATTCTTGTCTATGTTGCATATACCATGAGCGAATGGCATGCGTTTATCAAACTGCTCCGCGGACCTCAAGGGGATATGGGTGTCTTGATTATGACTTTCTTACTGACAGTGCTGATCGGCCTCTCCGTGGCAATTCAGGTAGGAGTGGTTTTGGCAGCGTTTCTGTTCCTTCAGCGTATGTCGAATGCAACACAAATGGGTTTGATCACCAAGGATCTGAAAGACGAAGAAAAAGACGATGAAGAGTCTCTGTTAACGAAGCGGACGATTCCGGCCGGAGTAGAAGTCTTCGCCATCAACGGTTCTCTCTTCTTTGCCGCAATTGAACAATTCCGGGATGCTGTACAACGCATCGAGAATCCTCCTGAGACGTTGATCCTCGAGATGCGAAATGTTATCACGATCGATGCAACCGGTTTACAGGCGTTGGAGGATCTCTGGAAACGAACAAAGAAAGAAGGAACGACGCTTCTCCTCGCCGGCGTTCATGCCCAGCCACTCTTTACGATGCAACAATCCAAATTCATAGATATGATCGGTGAGGAACATCTTGTCGGCACATTAGATGAAGCTCTGGAACTAGTATCCAAACGATAATGGTCGATTCATCTTTGAAACGGTTTGAACGGGCTGTTCTTCTTAGCGTGATGATTTGTTTCAACCTTCACGGACAAATCCAAGGCAATATCGTTTCTGATACTCTATCAGAAGCACCGAACCTTCAGCTTCGGGCTGACGGTCTGCATCGGTTCCTGTTCGGATCTTCATGGCGGGATCTCTGGGCGATGCCGGTGACTATGTCAGTCGTTCGAATTTCTCAAAACTGCATTTCGACAATCACTCCCCATTCTCCCCTTAATTCTTCGATTCGTTCTTTATCCTTCAGGGGAAGTGATTCGATCTGCTATACATTTACACCATTCAGACAGGATTCCGGCAGTTCACTCCCGGATGAGCTATCCGAGCTTCTGCCGGAATACGTACGAAAAGATCAGATGGGCATCTTGCATCCGTTTGCTCCCCTCATTTCATCCATTCTTCTGAAAGGTGTTGGATTACCTTATCGAACTACATCTGCCTGTGTCCTGGTGATCGATTCCATGGGAACGGCTCCTCGTGGAGGAATCCTTGAAGGGGCATGGAATGGAATTCCTCCCTCCTCAATTGAACCTCTCTCAACCCAGGCTCTTCTGGATTCACTCGACAGCAGTATCCAGGTTCGGATTGATGAATTAGAATACTTAAAAGCCAGAATTATGGACCTGTTCCTTGGTGACTGGGACCGTTCAGAAGATTCCTGGCAATGGTATTCTCTCCCTATCGGAACGGACAGGCTCTGGAAGCCATTACCCTGTGCGCAGTTTCATGCACTGAACCGCTTAAATGGTCTTCTGCCGACCATTGCAGATATAGCGATTCCTCAATTGGAGCATTGCGGAGAAACCATTTCCAGCATCGAGAATTCAACATTGACGGGACGCACGCTGGACCGCCGCCTTCTCATTTCCCACATCAGACAAACATGGGATTCGCTGACCGCTTCGGTTCAAGCGGCGTTGACCGATTCGATCTTATTAGAGGCGCTTGCTGCCGTACCTCATCCAAACAGCACTGAACAAACCAAGATTCTTGAAGTCCTCAAATCAAGACGTTCTCAGCTTCCTCGGGCAGTCCGGGAATTCTATCGACTCTCTTCTGGTTTTGTAGACATCCATGGGAGCAAGAATGCTGATCGTGCAGAAATCCATAGAATGGGACGTCATATGGTGAATGTGGAGATCTTTGATCGCATGGACACTGCTGCCGTTCAAAGACCAACATTCTCCCGGTTATTCACGGACGACATAACACAAGAGATCAGAGTATTTCTGAAGGGCGGCGATGACCTTGCAGTCATCGACGGTGAAGAATCCAGCAGTATTTCTTTGGTTATCGATGGCGGTGAAGGACACAACGAAATTCTGAATCGAACAAAGGAAAAGGGATTACTGACGGGCCGCAGTACATCCCTTCCTGGTAGAATAAGCATTTATCATTTCGGGGATGCAATGTCAGCATCTCAGACTCTGGAATCTGGAACAATGCGAAATTCTATTCAACACCTTCTTCGTGATTGGGGGAGCGAATGGACATTCAATCCCTGGCTCGATCTTAATCCGGATGACGGTTTATTCTTGGGGGGCGGTCCTGTATACACACGCTATGCATACCAGACGGCTCCGTGGGCTGAACAGATGAATGTCCGGGTAGGTCTCGCAACACGTTTTATGAAATACAGGCTGGATGCAACAGGTGAATTCAGGGATTGGTTTCAAGGAATCCACATCTTCATTCAATTGCATGCATCGCAGCTGGATCTCTCGAATTTTTTTGGCGTTGGGAATGAATCATCATACAATCAAAGTCTTTATCAAGCGGGCTTTTACAAAGTCGATCAACAGGAGATCTTTGCACACGGCGCCCTCGATTTTCCCTTGGTGCAGTTCCTCTCGGCTTCACTTGGAGCAACCGTCAAACTGATTGATAATAATCCCAAACCGGGGACACTTCTTAATGCACTTCAACTACCGCTGTATAATAAAACTGTAACGTATGCCATACTTCAGGCGCGACTCACGATGGACACCCGGGATCACAGTGCATTCCCGACTTCAGGATGGTTCGGCAATGGACAATTCTTCTACGCTCCTTCGATTCTGGATAACTCTAAGACATTTTATAAACTGCATGGAGAAGTGCGGCATATATATACGCCGACATTCATTCCCTTGACAACGCTTGCATTCAGAGGTATCGGAGAAAAGATATGGGGTTCCTATCCCTTCTTTGAATCGGCATTTCTTGGGGGGAACGAATCGCTCCGGGGTTTTGAACGTCAGCGATTTGCCGGTGATGCTTCCTTGTTGGGCAGTACGGAAATCCGCGCTCACGTGGCAAAGATTCCATTCCTTGTGCCGCTCTGGATCGGGGTTTCCGGATTTGTTGAAACCGGGCGAGTGTTCCTTGAGGGTGAAGTATCCACCCGCTGGCACCATGTGATAGGCGGCGGTCTCTGGTTTTCGTTCATCAAGCCTGAATATGTTGCCAACTTTTCTCTCGCCCGTTCGGAAGATAAATTTGCGTTTTACGCAACCATGGGATTTATGTTTTGACCTCTATGGAGCTTTCAGTATATTGGAACAATGAACGCCCGTTGCCAATCACACAATAAACTTCGATGAGTAACGCACAGCCTATTGGTGTCTTTGATTCCGGTATCGGCGGATTGACTGTCATGCGAGCCCTGACGCATCATTTGCCGCATGAGAACATTATTTATTTTGGAGATACGGCACGAGTACCCTACGGACCAAAATCTCCGCAGGTGGTACGCGAGTATGCATTACAGGACACCGATGTTCTGCTCAGACATCATGTGAAGCTGATCGTCATCGCCTGCAACACAGTGTCTGCGTTGGCACTCGATGTTGTACAGAAACGTGCCAAAGTACCTGTCGTGGGGGTCATCCTTCCGGGAGCTGCCGCGGCTGTTCAGATGACGAAGAAAAAGCGAATCGGCGTTATTGGAACCATGGGTACGATTCTCAGCAATGCATATACCAATGCCATCCGTCAGAAAGATCCTGACATCAAAGTCTTTAGCCAGCCCTGTCCACTCCTTGTCCCGCTTGCCGAAGAAGGATGGATTGATCATAAAGCAACAGAGTTGATTGTCAAGGAATATTTATTTCCACTGACACTGGAAAAGATCGATACGCTCGTTCTTGGCTGTACGCATTATCCCATATTACGCACCGTGATTGATAACGTGCTTCACCGAAGTGTGGCCTTGATCGATTCCGGAGAGGCTACGGCTGCGGTAGTGAAGCAGATGCTGTCTGAATTAGCATTGGAGAATACAAGCTCGTTCAAACCGAACCTGCAATTTTTTGTCAGCGACCTCCCCCCTAAGTTCACCGAGATTGGCGAACGTTTTCTTGGAACGAAACTCGGCAAGGTACATCGTGTTGAAGGATTTTTGAGTTAATTTCCGAAGACTCGACGACTTGCTAGTCAAGTGCGCTCGTAGACTCGTACCGGAAATTGCACCTCAAACGAGTTCTTTGTATCTTTTGTCCAATCATAAAGAATAGAAAATCACTGATGAAACTCCCAAAAGAACAAATTCTTGAGATTTTTCGAGAGACCAAAGCGCTCCTCGAAGGACACTTCCAGCTGACCTCCGGCCTGCACAGCCCTCAGTATTTTCAATGTGCACGGGTCCTGCAATTTCCTAAATATCTTCACCTGCTCTCCGGAGAAATAGCGCGTCACTTTGAGTATAGTGAAGTCGAAGTTGTCATTTCGCCTGCGATCGGCGGAATCGTCGTCGGGACAGAAGTCGGCAGGATGCTCGGTGCGCGCACGATCTTTGCAGAACGGAAAGACGGAGCAATGGAGTTACGTCGCGGATTCGAGATTCTTCCTGGTGAACGCATTTTGGTGGTCGAAGATGTCGTGACAACCGGAGGATCGACCAAAGAGGTCATTGACCTTATTCATCGTGCGAAAGGCTGTCTTGTAGGGACGGGATGTATTGTCGATCGCAGCAACGGGAAGGCACAATTTGACACCAAACAATATGCTGTCCTGCAGTTGGAGGTAGTTACTCACCAGCCGCCGGAATGTCCCCTGTGCCTGGCCGGAAGTACAGCTGTCAAACCCGGCAGCCGCGGAAATTATTAGGAAAGAACCAATGTTCGAACGTGTTCAGCAATATATTATGAGCGGGATGACGCTTCACGTTTGGAATGCTTTGATCATCTTTATTACCGTTATGGTGATCGGCTTTTTCATTAAGTATATCCTCCAGACCGCCGGCCGCAGGATCATCTTAAGAACCAATACCGAACTCGATGATGCAGTACTCGCTATCGTTCTTCCCCGTTTGAAGTGGCTCGCTATCGTTATCGGCTTCTATCTTGCTATCGAAGAGCTCGTGAAAGGACTTGTCAGCACCAACAAAACGAGTCTGCAGATGATTCTCTATGCAGAGGGGACGATGTATATCGCCTTTATCGTTGTACTGACTTTGCTTATCACACACATCGCAACGACAGCAATGAAATTTTTCATCCGTCGTCATGCACAGCAGACCTCTTCAGTGATAAGCGATGCGGTGACTCCCCTTTTCAATCGCCTGGCGACGATCCTGATTTTCTTTATCGCCATCGTGATCGGGCTCGAACACTTTGGCGTTAATGCCAGTAGCTTGCTCGTCTTCCTCGGCGGTGGCTCGGTCGCTATCGCTCTGGCAGCACAGGAAACTCTCGCTAATATGATCGCAGGTTTTGTCATTATGATTGATCGTCCCTTCCGACCCGGAGACCGTATTAAACTTCCCTCCGGTGAGATCGGCGACGTATACGAAATCGGCATACGGAGTACCGCAATACTTGATTTCGACAACAACCTCATCGTCTCGCCGAATTCCGATCTGACGAAGGCAAAGGTTATCAACTATTCCTATCCGTATCCTGAGGTCCGTGTACTCGTCGAGTTCTTGGTTGGGTACGGCACAGATATTGACCAAGCCAGGAAGATTATGCTCCAATTCGCGCACGAGAACGAATGGGTCCTCCCGAGTCCGCAGCCGGAAGTCTTTCTGAGTTCCGCAGGAGAATCGTCCTGTTCTCTTCAGCTCATCGCGCGAACAGATGATTGGAAGAAGAAATTCAAAGCAGAAACATCGCTGCGCGAATACATTTATAAAGCTTTTCTGAGAGAAGGTATTACACCTGGATATCCTCAGCGCGTCATCCACCTTTCCTCCCCGCTTCCTCATGACACAGCCAAAAACAATAAAGACTGAACGGTTGTTCCATGGCCGGATCATCGATCTGGTTCTCGAAGCAGTTGAAGATCCTTTTGGCAATGTCCGTCAGCGAGAGATTGTCAGTCATCCCGGTGGAAGTGTTGTGATTCCTTTGTTGGAGAATGGCGATGTGCTGCTGGTGCGACAGTATCGATACCCGTTGAAGAAGTTTATTTTGGAAGCACCGGCCGGAAAGTTGGAGCCTCAGGAAGACCCGCTCGAAGCTGCCAAACGCGAACTGCAAGAAGAGACCGGTTACACAGCAGAAACGTTCGAAAAGCTGACAGCGATGTATACCACTCCCGGATTTTGCAATGAGATCCTGCATATTTATCTAGCAACCGGACTCAAGAAATCAAAATCAGGGCAGGACCTCGACGAAGGTGAACAGAGCCTTACGGTCGAAGTGGTACCATTCTCCGCGGCGGTGGAAATGATCACAAGCGGTGAGATCGCAGACAGTAAAACGATCGCCGGAATCTTTCTGACAGAACGAAAATTACAATCAATGAAGAATGAGAAATAAAGAGTGATGAATACTACGCTCGCTCAGTCATTGTTCTTCGCATTATTGATCACTGATCACTCATCATGAATTGTTGAAGCACATGAATGTCGTTGAATTGATTCGAAAGAAACGGGAAGGCGGTTCGCTCACAGAAGATGAACTCCGCTTTCTCATTACGAAGTACGTCGAAGGCGGTGTACCCGATTATCAAATGTCTGCGTTCCTCATGGCATGTTTTTTCCGCGGGATGAGCCGCGAAGAAACCCTTACGTTTACACGCCTGATGCTGCATTCCGGGGAAGTGATGGATCTTTCCGAAATTCCCGGCGTGAAAGTGGATAAACACTCCACGGGAGGTGTCGGCGACAAAGTATCACTTATTCTCGCCCCTATGGTAGCGGCGTGCGGCGTTCCTGTGCCTATGATCTCCGGACGAGGTCTCGGGCATACAGGGGGAACGCTCGACAAATTGGAATCGATTCCAGGTTTCCGGACCAACCTTACGATTGCTGACTATAAACGCGTCATCCGGGAGATCGGCCTCGTGATGATCGGCCAAACGAAAGAGATTGCGCCGGCAGATAAGAAAATGTACGGCCTGCGCGACGTGACGGCAACTGTTGAATGTATTCCGCTCATCGCCGGAAGTATTATGAGTAAAAAGCTGGCCGAAGGGATTGATGCATTGGTGCTTGACGTGAAAACCGGACGCGGAGCGTTTATGCAAACTCATGAGCGTTCGTTAGAATTGGCCAAGACGCTCGTGGAGATCGGCAATGGATTTGGGAAAGAGACCATCGGCTTCATCACCGATATGAATCAGCCGCTAGGAGTTGCGATCGGCAACTGGCTGGAAGTTGTTGAATCTGTGGAATGCCTGCGGGGTGCTATCGGCAACGATGACTCATCAAGCGATTTGATGGAAGTGACCTATGTCCTCTCCGGCGCCATGGTGTATCTCGGAAAACAAGCGGGATCAATCGAAGAAGGGATCGAGAAATGCAGGAAGACTATCGAAGACGGTTCTGCATATCAAAAATTTCTTGATCTTGTCCATGCTCAAGGGGGAAGTATTGACGCGCTGGAAAATCTGGAACGATTTCCTCTCCCGAAGTTCGCGATGGAAATCCATACCAGCGAACAGGGATTCATAAGTGAAATAGATTCGTATGAACTTGGAATGACGAGCATCTCGCTCGGTGCAGGCCGTGAAAAGATCGACGACATTCTTGATATGAAAGCGGGCATTCTCCTGAAGAAGAAAGTGGGAGATACTGTGGATGTCGGCGATGCCGTTGCAATATTCTATACAGACCGCGAGAATGTTTTGGGAGCCGCCCGCGAACGGATAGCGAAGGCCTTCATAGTGTCTTCCGTCAAGCCGGACCGCAAATCGATGATCCTGGATATCGTGGATAAGAATGGTGTGAGGAAGTGGAAGGATTAATTACAAAGATAAAAGTAAAAAGTTAAACGGGAACAACCCAGACACAAGTCTGGAATGCAGCATGAACACATCTATGCAACTCCCAATTTCCCTTTTTTAACTTATTTACTCAAAGACTCTTAAACTCATCTGCTCCTCTACTTCTCCTTCATCCCTTTCTTCAGCACCGACTGCATCTGTTCATGAATATTTCCGTTCGTCGCAAGCATCTGTTTATTATAGATAGTGGAGGGGAATCCGCGATAATCGGTCCACTTACCCCCGGCCTCCGTAACCAGCAAGACACCGGCCGCCATATCCCAGGCATTGAGTGTTCCCTCCCAGAAACCATCGAAACGTCCGCACGCCACGTACGCCAGGTCAATCGCTGCCGAACCAAGCCGCCGTACCGCCTGCGCCTCAACGATAAAATTCCTGAAATGGGTCAAGGCCGGTTCCGGATTCTTGTTAATAGTATAGGGGAATCCTGTAACTACAAGACTTTGTATTAACGTTTTGGTTTTGGAAACTTCGATACGCCGTTTGTTCAGCCAGGCCCCTTTTCCTTTTTCCGCCGTGAACAGTTCATCGAGATTGGGATCATAGACAACGCCTACAATGATCTCTCCCTTATATTCCAGACCAATAGAGACACAGAAGATGGGGAGCGCATGCGTATAGTTCACCGTACCATCCAGCGGATCGATGATCCACCGGTACTCGGACTTCACTTCAGCCGCGCCCGATTCTTCTCCGAGAAAATCGTGATGCGGAAAGCGTTGTTTAACCTTACCGATGATGATCTCTTCAGCTTTCTTGTCGATTTCGGTCACGAGGTTGGTTTCCTCTCCTCCTTTGTGTTCGATCTGACGAATCTTGCCGACATTCATCTTCAAAAACTTCCCCGCTTCCAGGGCGGCTTCCACAGCGACTTGAAACATATGGTGTTCCTTTCTTTCAAGAAGATACAAAAAAATGTGGTATTTCGCTTTCGCCCTCCTCTTCTTGCTTTTCGCGCATCTTCGGATTAAGTTACTATGAAGATCTTCTCTCAGAACGAGGAAATACATTGACGTTTCTCAATCCTTTTGCACTTTTTGGACTTCTTGCAGCCGGTATTCCCATTCTCCTGCATATTTTCAACCTCCGGAAGCTGCAAACAATCGAATTCAGTACTCTTTCCTTTTTGAAAGAATTGCAGAAAACAAAGATTCGCCGGCTCAAAATTCGGCAACTGCTCCTCCTCTTCCTTCGTACACTCTTGATTATTCTCATTGTCCTTGCATTTTCACGGCCAACGCTAAAAGGATCTCTCCCCGGGGGACTTGCTGAACAGGCGAAAACAACAGCCGTTATCCTCTTCGACGATTCACAAAGCATGACGGCAAGCGATGAGCAGGGAGAACTTTTCCATCAGGCGAAAACCGCCGCCTTAGCGGTATTGAATATTTTCAAGGATGGAGATGAGGTCTCTCTTGTAAAATTATCGGATATCACCCTTGACGGAACGAAAGAATCTCCCTCCGCTATGCGAAATATCCCGGTAGTCCGCGGCAACATCAACGAAATCGTACCTTCAAGTATCCACCGAAGTATTGAGGACGGTCTCCGGTTTGCTGCCCGTTTGCTCTCTGCCTCCAGAAATTTCAACAAAGAGGTCTATGTCATCTCCGATTTTCAGTCCGGATCGATCGAATCCACGGTGGCAGGCGTTAGAACCGATGAACATTTGTTTTCAACGTCAACGCAGTTCTTTGTTGTTCCTCTGGGTAAACGCGAACTACGTAATGTTTCTCTGGAATCCATCACCATTCCTACCGCGATTGTTGAAGTGAACAGGCCGTTCATTGTATCTGTAAAACTCGCTAACCATGGTTCGGCAGATCTGCAGAACCACGTCATCAGTGTCTTTCAAAGCGGAAGCCGCGTGGCACAAAAGGGAGTTGATATTCGTGCCCGGCAAACAGTGGAAACGGAATTTCAGCTCGTACCAAAGCGCACCGGGTTCCTCGAGGGAATAATCGAATTGGAAGATGACGACCTTGAGTTTGACAATCGGCGTTACTTCACCCTCCATATTCCCGACATCGTGCACGTGCTGCTCGTCGGAAGCTCACCCGATCTCAACTATCTCCGGCTCGCGTTTTCGACCCGGCTTTCCGATAGCAGTGCAATCTTCAACATCTCAGAGACAAGAGGAGACCGTTTTTCATCCTCACAGCTGCATGCAATCGATGTGGCATTGTTTTCCAATCTTCGCGAATTGACGGTTACTCAGATCGCAGCCATAAAAACATTTCTGCAGAATGGCGGCGGTGTTCTCCTTTTCCCCGGGAATCAGACTACGGCAGCATCATACAATTCTCTGGCCTCCGCACTCGGCATCTCGACCATCGCACCGGCGGAAGTTCAGATGCCGTCAGCACAGTCTTCATCTTCGTTTGTCGAATTCGATAAAGTAGACTTACAGCATCCCCTTTTCTCCGGAATGTTTGAAGAACGCGAACCGCGGCAGTCTAACGAACATCATCGGCTGCAGCAAACCCTGGAATCACCTCGGGTGAAATCATCGCTTCGATTTCTCTTAACTCCCTCTTCTCAAAACATCATCACGCTGACCAACGGCTCTCCGTTTTTGATAGAAGATCAGGTTGGCAATGGGCGTGTGTTTACCTTCAGTACGGCAGCTAATACCGAATGGTCAGATTTCCCGCTCAAAGGATTGTTTGTGCCCTTGATCCATCGTGCTGCAGCATTTCTTGCACAGGGACCAAACATAGGACGATCAATCCTTGCAGGAGAGGAAAGAACTGCTATCCTCCGTTCGTCTGTTCCACCGACAATCACCATCACAAAGCCGGGTGGAAGGGATGTTTCCGTTGCTGTCCGGCAGCAGGGGAAAGAAAAAGTCGTCCGGTTTTCCAATACTGATATTCCGGGACTCTATACGATGCTGTCCGGGACTACACTTCTTGATAAGTTTGCCGTCAATATCGATCCGGCTGAATCGAATACTCTGCCGGCGAATGAGGCCCTGCTGAAGAAGATCTACAAAAGACTCGGCATGAATACCGGCAGCATCCATCGGATTGATCAACCACAGGAATTGCAGCGCCGGATTATAGAATCGCGTGTTGGATCAGAACTTTGGAAGCAATTTCTCATTGCAGCACTGGTGATTGCACTTATCGAAATGCTGGTAGCGCGAGACACCAGGCGCTCACAATCATCGATGACGACTTAGACAGAATAATTCCTGGACGCATATGATAGAATTAGCTCAAACGGGAAAAGAACAATGCATTCTCATTGGCGTGCCGACACGCCTTTCCTCTAAAGAAGACGTTGACGAATCGCTGACCGAGCTCGCCCTCTTAGCGGATACAGCAGGAGCAGATGTCGCAGGACGTATGACGCAGGATCGCGATCGTCCCGAGCCGGCAACCTTTATTGGGAAAGGAAAGGTGGAAGAATTACGTCTGCGGATTACGGAAGAAAAAATACCACTCGTCATTTTTGACGACGACCTTTCCCCGGCCCAGGTACGAAATCTTGAAAAATCGCTGGAATGCAAAGTCCTGGACCGAAGTGGCCTGATCCTTGACATTTTTGCTTCCCGTGCAAAATCGAGTGAAGCAAAAACACAGGTAGAGTTAGCTCAGCTGGAGTACCTCCTGCCGCGTCTCACGCGCCAGTGGACACACTTATCAAAACAATTTGGCGGTATTGGCACGAAGGGACCCGGGGAAACACAAATCGAAACCGACCGCCGGTTGATCAAGACACGCATCAGCCATTTGAAGGAACGGCTGGATCGCATTGCACAGCAGCGCGTTACGCAGCGGAAAGGCCGGACGAAACATACACGGGCTGCGCTCGTGGGGTATACCAACGTAGGGAAATCCACTCTTCTGAATCTCCTTTCCGGCTCGGAGGTCTTCGTCGAGAACCGTCTCTTTGCAACGCTTGATCCTACAACGAGGCTGGTGCCGCTCAGCACATCTGTTTCCATCCTCATGACCGATACGGTAGGGTTTATCCGTAAGCTTCCTCACCATCTTGTGGCATCGTTTAAAAGTACACTGGAGGAAATTACGGAAGCCGATATTCTCTTGCATGTCGTGGACATTGCCAGTCCCTATTTCGAAGATCAAATTCGTATCGTTCAAGAGACACTGGAAGATCTTGGCGCAGGCGATACAACAACGGTCATGGTCTTTAATAAAATCGACCGATTGCAGGATCGCAGCTTCCTGCCGACGCTTGCCGAGAAGTATCCCAACAGTGTCTTTATTTCCGCGGCACGCGGCATCAACATCCTCGGATTGAAGGAAGAGGTCTCAAAACTGCTGGAGAAAGAATTTTCGGTTGAAGAAATCGTTCTGCCGGGTTCGAGACAGAAGCTGATCGCACAATTATACGATATCGGTGAAGTGCTGGAACGAACGTATGAAGATGACCGGGTAGTAATGAAAATCCGGATGCACCGGCGAGACCGGGAACGGTATCTGCAAATGATCAAATGATTTCACAGATCACGCAGATTGTGCGCTGATGGTAAATTACACTGATTTTTGAGAATCGAGTGTGAAAATCTTCCGCCGGATCTGTACACTTTCAGCAAAATTAATAAGCAAACCAACCTCGATTCCGGATGACTTGAGATAGTTTAGAAGTTGATTTTCATGTGATTGGTCGATCGATTTCACTGCTTTGAGTTCTACAAGAACGGACTTCTCCACAAGTAAATCTGCTACAAAATCTCCGACAGGTTTTCCTCCATACAGGACTTTCAAAGATTTTTGCTGTTCAATCTTCAACCCTAGTGTTCGCAGTTCCTCGGCGAGTGCATTCTCGTAAACTTTCTCAAGGAATCCCTGTCCCAAACGATTATGCACCCGAAATGCCGCTCCTATGATCTTCTCCGTTAGTCCGCTGAGCGGATACTCTGAGCTTTCCATAGCTCCCCCTCCCTGAGAGTATTCATCAGTGTCATCATTATCTGTAATCAATCAGTGAAATCTGAGCCATCGCTACTACTCTTCTTTCGCTTTGATCTCTGTATCACCTTTGAAAAGCTTTTTCACCTCCTCTGCATCTGATTTCGCTCCGACAATTCCTCCCCAATGCATGGGAATAACTAATTTTGGCATAATCGAATTGGCCGCATTCGCTGCTTGCTTCGCCGTCATCGTATAGGTGCCGTCGCATGGCAGCAGGGCAATATCCGTTTTCACGGTGCGCATCTCGGGGATGAAGTCTGTATCGCCTGCGTGATAGATCCGCTGCCCGTTCGAAAGGGTGAGAATATATCCCACCCACTTGTTTTCTTTCGGATGAAACTTTTTATCGAGATTGTAGGCAGGAATTGTTTCTACCTTGACCGTACCGACTGTGTACTGTTGCCCCGGGACAACCGCAACGACATGACCTGCAAGTTTTGAGGCTACATCTTTCGGCGCAACGATGATGGTGTTTTCTTTCCTGATCCTCGCAATATCGTCCGGGGAGAAGTGGTCAAAATGAGCATGGGAAATGAAGATGATGTCTGCTTTGGGCAAATGTTCAGGAAGTTGAAACGGATCAAGATAGATCTGCATTTTCCCATCCTCGATGCGAAACGCAGACTGACCGAACCAGTGAATATGATCAGTATTCATAGAACCTCCGAAATAAAGGAACAACGCAACGATTGGTATTCTTAAAGGCATATTCGTCATAGTAAATTCTCCATAGTGGGTGTGAGTATCGAAATCAGGGAGACAGCAATACCGGTTTTCTAGTTTCCTTGTTAACCGGCAACACAACGAAGTGAGCTACAGCTGTGTCATATTCCAAAATGTAGGGAGAACGGTCATGGAAATAGTATACCACCTTTTGGTTAGAAACCGAATCGGCATATTGACAGTAGACAACATCGTCCGTGAATCGGGGAGATGGGTTTCTGATCCCAAAGACCCATCCTGAAGGAACAAACGGCTTTATCATCACCAGCGCATGGTGTATGCCGACGGCTTGAACAGTCTCGTAGGGCTCGCGAATTTGTTGCGTCAACCTGCTGACATGGGAGATCCGTTCAGGAATTGACGTTCCCAGCGCAGCAAGAAAAGAGAGGGCAAGAAATGCAGGGACAAATTTCCTGCCTTCGGCAGATTGTGCAGACAACTTTTCATGCAGAAAGAACACGCCGCGGGCGCTGAGCAGTAGAAGTGGAATCAGTATTTCGTAATAATAGACAGGTCCAAGGTCAGAAACCCCGGCAGAATAAAATCCAAGGTAGAAAACAGCAATACTCCCGATGATGGCAAAGGATAACCGGTCACCGAATTCTTTTTTTGAAAAGAGGAAAGCGAAAACGAATAGAAGACTTACGGGAAATCCAAAAAGGATGGTATTCAATCGGGTACAACAGACCGCAAGATTACGTATACCGCCCAAAGGCGTGTGGCCGCCCAGGCTAAAGCCAAGGTGTTCACTGGAACTGTACAAGCTGTAAGGGAACAGCATAGAATGACCCGTAACAGCCGCATTGCAATACAGAGTACATAAAAACAGCACAGCAAAGCCGGCTGTAATCATCACTCCTTTTACTATAGTATGTTTTGAAAAGTGTAAAGCATCTTTCACCATCACAACAAGAAACGGCAGGGACCATGCGAAAGCAGTCCATGGGCGGGTAGAAAATGCAAACCCTAGCGAGAGACCTGCAAAGAGTGAAAAAAGGATTGCGGGACGGAGTTTTTCTGTTCGACGCGACTTGAGGAATAAGTAGAGAAACAGGACAAGAGAAAAAGCGCTCGTTGTATGGCTCAGCCGCGACGAAGAGACAAGATAAAAGTATGGAGAGACGGCCCCGAGGCAAAGAGCGAGTAAAGCAATACGTTTGTCCGAATACAATTCCCTGCTGATGAGATACAAAAGGAAAAGCGTAAGAATACTGATGGTGATAGTACCGATATAGCGGTTTCCAAGAATCATGCCAGCAGCAAGGACCACAGGGTGTCCCATCGTATATCTGCCGCTCCAATGCTTCCCGTCATTAATGGTAAATACATTTTCAAAGCTTGTACTCACCGGTGGAGGCGGGTTGACAAGCCTGCCTGCTAATAGCGTTTGCGCTTGAAAATCGTATACGTTTTCGTCGTCTGTTACCTCTGTTTCATGGAAAAGATATTGAGTAGAAAGAATAAGAACGAGCGTTGCAGTCAGGAGCACAACTGGAACTGCAGAACGGTGACGAATTGTTGATAGCCGAGGAAAACGAATGCCGGAATGCATCAAAGCAATTGAAAAGAGCAGAGTAGTCGGAAAAAGGAGTACCACTTTCCCAAGCTGCGAATAAAGAGCGGGCGAGGGGATCCCCCCCATAAACAAAATAATGTTGCGATAGTAAGAAAAGTCGGGAAAACTGAAATTATTTTGTGTCCATGCGAAAACGATATACATTCCTAAGAACAATGCACCAGCACTCACTAATATTTCCATCCGGTTCATCTTCATTCAACATCCCTTTTCGCGATGGGAGTGCTTCATTCCAAGTTATCGTCTTGAGATCGTTGTAACCCCTCTGAGATAAAAGACACAAAGACAATGTATCGGATCTTTCGACTTTTTATCTTCCATGGGCATTTTCTATTCCGGTTCGTTTATAAATAATGATATGCTCCGAGGAAACCGGTATATACTGTTGAGCGGCGTGTCCCCAAATATATCGAATATCATGCCGGTTTACGAAATCAATAACCCCAACAGGGTGATAATATGTTGAGGTATAATTCCTGTTCCAGACGAATATTCGAAGATCTGAAGCGGCGTCGTCACCCCAGGAACATGTGAGTCCGAAAAATACAAGATAATTGGGCCGTGCGTGTTCAACGTCAGCGATAAACTCTTCCTGCATTCTGCGGGCAAAGGGCTGCGGCTCCATCATTCCATACATATAAATGTATCCGGAGACAGATCGCCGCTGTGTGTAGAAGAATATTTGCGGCTCCGAGCCGATCACGGCAATGCGTTCCTCGGGAGATGTGTGTTCCGCAAGATACTTGCTGATGGGCAACGATTCGACAAAATAGTTGATACCATAGTACGATCGGACAATATCGTCAGGAGATAACGTAAAATAATAATCACGATTTGTATAGATATTTGCGCCCATCATCATGACCACCGCCAACGACGGGATATATTTCCAGCCATAGCTGTGTTCTAAGAAATGTTGGACAACATGGAATCCGCCGCCAATGAAAAGACAACATGCTGGCAGAATGAGTATAAAATAATGATCCCGAAAGTACAGGCCGGGCAGCAGAGCCAAAAAGGAATAAAGTCCAAACAAAAGAAGGATGTTCTTTGTCAAGTCGAGGATTTTTCCTGCGAAAACAAGCGGAATCCCAATTACGATAGCGATGCAAAACAGCGGAAGTACAGACCGAAAAAGGAGCAGCATGCGGCTCAACTTCATCAGGCCCTGACTGAACGAGATATCTGTCCCATAGAAGAGAGCATATTGAACAGCCCAGAACCAGAGGTTCTTCAACGTTCCTCCTAAATATGCTAAAAGAAAAATCGAGAACAGTGGAACAAGAAATCCCCCCGTGAGCCAGATGCTGAACTGAACGATATTTTTCTTGGAAAAATGTTCTTTCATCAAGTGAATTCCGAGAAGAGAAAGCCCGAACATGAAAAAGAAGATCCCCGGGTGTTTCATCAGAAAGGCACATCCAAAAAGAATGCCCGAGAAGAAGATTCTGCTTCCTTTTTTCGTTTCAAGAGCCTGAAGAAGAACGAGTGTCCCTAACAGAGAAAAAAGAATCACAAAATGTGTCGCATGCGCAGCAAAGCCAAGTAAATAAGGACTTAATGAGAGAAGGACAAACGAGAAAGAAGAAATAATTGCCGACGAAGCGTCCAGCCATTTTTTTGTTAGTAGAAAAATCAGGAAGGTGGAAGCAACGTTGACGAGCAGCAATCCAAGATGAATGACTGAAATTGTCTGGCCAAACAGGAGCATAAAAAGTGCATACATCATGCTTGTTCCGGGAAGCTTCATGGTAAATGCTTCTGCGTAGGGAGGTACTCCTTGAAGAAATAATTGCCCTATGTATGCGTACTCACCCTCGTCTCGTTCAAGAGGTGTCGCCAGGATCCGGATACGTACAAAGACAAGAAAAGCGATAATGCATCCCAACAAGATCCAAGGCAGGAATGAGTCCTTGGCTGTCATCGAGGTTATCGTCCTTTCTGATTCTCTCTGTCTTTGTTTCTTTTCTCCGTGAGGAAGCATAAGTCCTTTTAAAAAGGAATAATTCTAAAAATGAACCAACGAATCATATGATTCGTGATCATAATAATATTTGACCCCGAACCCGAACAACGTTGAATTATTTCATTCACCTCTTTTTCTAAAAGCATAAAGCCGGATTAAGATGATCCTTGTCAAACTAGATATTTTGAAGAAGTGAGCGGAAGAAACAAGGAAAGAATGTCCTGTTGAACAACGAGCTTTACCAATTCGACAATTCGCAGAGATTGTCTGCAGCAGTAATCGGACGATGTATGCATGGATGTATAATTCGTTAGCGGCTGCAGATCCAGCAGTACTCATTTCAATGATTATGGCTTTTTTCGAGCCATACTACATTTTCATCCCAAGACACTCTTGATGGAGTACCGTTAGCCTACAATTTCTTTTGCTCAGCCGCAAATCCCGGTTTGATCGTATTGTAGATCATAGCGATACGCTGTTTGTACGGCAAAAAGGCGCTTTTCATGGCGTTGATTGTTAATTTTTCAAGATCGTCAAATTTCAAATCGAAGATTTCGGAGGCCATGCAATACTCATCGGTCAGAGTAATGTTGCTCATGAGTCGGTCATCGGTGTTAAGCGTGCATCGGAATTTGTACCGATAGAGAATACCGAACGGATGTTCCTGTAAACTCGGCACAGCGCCGGTATGGACGTTGCTGGTCAGACAGATCTCCAGCGGAATACGTTTATCCAGCACATACTGGGCGAGCGTTCCCATATTCAACACTTCCCCCTCTTTGATGCGCATATCTTCGATGAGCCGCGTTGCATGGCCGATACGATGCGCACCGCACCATTGGATTGCCTGCCAGATCGATTCTTTCCCGAACGCTTCGCCGGCATGGACGGTAATATTGAAATTTTCGCGTTGAATAAAATGGAACGCATCGATATGCTTTTTGGGCGGGTGTCCGCCTTCTTCACCGGCGAGATCAAATCCGACAACGCCCCGATTCCGGAAATCCGCGGCCAGTTCAGCCATTTCCAGCGACACCGCAGGATCCATATGGCGCATGGCACAGATGATGAGTCCATAATGAACACCAAAGTCTTTCTTCCCGCGCTCGAGTCCGGACAGAACTGCCTTGACCACTTTATGCACATCCAGCCCTTTACCCATGTGGAATACTGGAGCGAACCGTGTCTCGAGATATACCACACCGTCGTTCTTCATGTCCTCCATGGTTTCGTAGGCGACACGCTCAAGAGACTCTTCGGTTTGCATCACGCTGCATGTATGTTCAAACCCTTCCAGAAAGAGGGACAAACTTCCGCGGGTGGCACCGCGATGGAACCATTGTGCTAACTCTTTCGGGTCGGTGGCGGGCAGTTTATCATATTTCTGTATTTTCGCCAGTTCGATGACTGTTTGCGGACGCACACCGCCGTCCAGATGATCGTGCAACAACACTTTAGGCAAGGTTCGGACAAAATCTTTTGTGAATTTCATATCATGTCTTTCTTTAAAAGGTTTTTTAGCATTCTCGTTTAATCCAGCATTCCTATTTTATTCTCAACTCCTTCGACAATACCGGCATCTTCGACCAATCGGAGTGCTTGTTGAATTTCATCATACAGTACCCGGTCACCTTCAAGGTGGCTGATTGTTCTACGAACAAATTGATAGGCCGCTTCTGTTCCAGCACCGGCGGTGAGAGAAGTTCCGCTTTTCAATGTCCGGGCAAAATCCAATCCCTGGCATGCGCACAGCAGTTCTATCGCAATAACCGTCTGAACATTTTTCAAAATGCGCCATGCCTTCTGCGCACTGATAGACCCCATACTGTTATGATCCTCCTGATTGGCAGAGGTGGGGATAGAATCCACACTGGCTGGATGGGCAAGCACTTTATTTTCCGATACGAGAGAGGCCGCGGTATACTGTGCAATCATCAACCCGGAATTTAATCCGCCGTTCGATGTCAGGAAGCGTGGCAGTCCGCTGAGCGAACCGTTGATCAGCCGCTCGATGCGGCGCTCTGAAATGTTCGCCAGTTCCGATAATGCGATGGCAAGGAAATCCATTGCCAATGCCATGGGCTGACCATGGAAATTCCCGCCTTCCAGATGAATTCCATCATCCGGAAAGATCAATGGATTATCATTGGCAGAATTGATTTCTATAGACACGTTATTGTAAACAAAATCGATCGCATCGCGTGAAGCACCATGTACTTGAGGAATACATCGGATGGAGTACGCATCCTGCACGCGGGCATCACCATGCCGGTGGGATTCGCGAAGCTTACTCTTGTGCATCAACCGCCGTATATTTTTCGCCACGGCACGTTGGCCCGGATAGGGACGAAGGTTATGGATCCGTTCATCAAACGCTGTGTCGCTGCCGCGCAACGCCTCTACACTGATCGAGGCGGCAATGTCGGCAATCTTCGTGAGTATCTTTGCCTGATGAACAGCCAGCACGGCATACGCCGTCATCATCTGCGTTCCGTTAATCAGCGCCAGTCCTTCTTTTGCCGTGAGGTGTACCGGATGAAGACGATTGCGCCGTAACGCAGAAGCAGCATCCACAATGTTGGTCGGCGTTTTTCCTTGTTCCCAGACTTTTCCTTTTCCCATCATTCCAAGCACGAGGTGAGCCAGTTGAACCAGGTCGCCGCTTGCCCCGACAGATCCTTGTGAAGGGATCACCGGAACAATATTCTTATTCAGCATATTCAATAAGAGTTCTATGGTTGAATTCCGGATTCCGGAAAATCCTTTCGCCAGGGCATTCACCCGTAGGACCATCATCGCACGTACTACTTCTGCAGGGAGCGGGTCCCCTGCCCCGGCGGCATGGCTGACAATAAGGTTTTCTTGAAGCTGTTCAATGTCACCGCTCTTTACCCGAATGTTTGCAAATTCTCCAAAACCGGTCGTTACTCCATAGACCACCTCGCCCGTATCGATCCAGTGTTTTACGAGCCTGCTGGCTTTCTCGATCTTTTGCCTGGCACCAGGACTTAATTTCGCTTGTGCTGTTCCGGCTGCAAGGTCAAAAACTTGAGGTATAGTCAGACAACTGCCGTCGAGAATGTGGGTTTTCATAGTAAAACCATAGGTGATAGAAAAATGTAGTCTAATGTAGCAGTGCGTGACATCAAATTCAACTTTTCTTTGAGTTTTGAGGGGAGAAAGGAATTGACTTTTCAAGTGAATCTATTTATTATCTCCAGCAGTCCATGACGCATGGTGGGCAGAAGTCACCCTTGGAGCCTTCCCATTGTAGGAATTACATTAATTCAAATTCAGCAGTAGTTGAGACAACGCCACACGAGGAAAGCGACTTTTTATGAGCGAAGAAAATATCCAAGTCCTTATTGCAGATGACGAAGATACACTTCGGAAGACCGTCGCCGCCTGGTTACGCGATGAAGGATTTGATGTCGAGCAAGCGGAAGACGGTTTGGAAGCCATCAAAAAGGTGCAGGCGAAAGATTTTGATATCGCTATTCTCGACATCAAAATGCCGGGTGCGAATGGCTTGGAAGTGCTCCGGTATGTAAAAAAGAACTCTACGCAAACAGAAGTTGTCATCATGACCGGCATGGTCGATGTCAGCATGGCCGTCGAAGCGATGAAGCTGGGAGCAAAGGAATATCTCACTAAGCCGATCGACATGGATCAGCTCGTGCCTTTGCTGAAAGGGATCATCCACACGCGCGATGCTGAAGACCGCGTCCGCCGCCTGCAATCGGAACATACCGCCCGGCTGCTCTATGATTTGCACAACCCGATTGCCGGGCTGCGCCAGAGTATCGGATACCTGCTCAAGGGAATGGCGGGCTCGATTGGAGATCATCAAAAAGAACTGTTAGGATACATGACGGCCTCCATCGATAAAGTTATCAGCCTGCTCGATGATATGATGGATTTAACAAAACTGGAAGGCGGCCGGGTGCGGTTAAATAAAGGAATCGGCAATCTTCCGGTCTCTGTGCAGAATGTCAATCAGGAATTCCGTGTTCCCATCCAATCAAGCAATATCACGCTCGATTATTATGCCGAACCTGAGTTACCCCCACTGGAGTACGACTCCGCGAAAATTGAACAGGTGCTGCAAAATTTTCTGAGCAACGCCGTCAAGCACACACCGGAGCAAGGCGCTATTGTTGTGCAGGTACGGAAAGTTTCCATCGTCCTGGAAGAAGGTCAGCAGCCGACCGAGCATGTAATGGTGTCGGTGTTCAACAGCGGTGCCGGCATTCCTCCGGATGAATTGCCGCTGATCTTTGACCGTTACCGCGATCTGGTGTCCGGGAAAACAAATCAGAACAAGACGACAGGATTGGGTCTGATTATTTCGCAGCGCATTATCGAAGCGCATAATGGAAAGATCTGGGTAGAGTCGGAAGCCGGTAAGGGCGCGACCTTCCATTTCGCACTCCCCGTCCGGTAACGTTCGCTCATAATGACCATCGTATGAAAACCGAGTCCATTTCCATTCTTGCTGTCGATGACGAAGAATCGTTCCTGCAGGTGGTTCAGTCGCTGTTAACCCAGGAAGGATATAAGGTCGAAGTCGCAAAGGACGGCGTTCTGGCCATCAACATTCTTCAACAACGATCGTTCGATTTGGTACTCCTGGATATCAAGCTGCCGCGTGTGGATGGTGTAGAAGTATTGAAATTCATTCGCGACCATTCGTACGATACACAGGTCATTATGCTGACCGGTGTGCATGATGTCAAGATCGCCGTTGAATGCATGCAGCTGGGGGCGTACAGCTATATCACCAAACCCTACGCCGGCGACGAACTAATCGCCGTGATCGATCGGGCAGTAGAACGCAAGCGTCTCGCCCTGGAAAATAAAGTCCTGAAGACACAGCTCGCACGTCATACCTTCGCGAGCGACATCATCGGCGACAGTCCGCTGATGCTCGATCTGCTCAACATTGCCGCCAAAGTCGCACCGACCGACTCTCCCGTTCTCATTCAGGGGGCAAGCGGTACCGGGAAGGAGCTGGTGGCAAATTTTGTACACAAGAACAGCCTGCGCAAAGACCAGCAATTTGTTGCGCTGAACTGTGCTTCCATTCCGGATAACCTGCTCGAGAGCGAAATCTTCGGTCACGAAAAAGGCGCCTTTACCGATGCGCATGCGATGAAACAGGGACTTGCAGAAATCGCGAACGGTGGAACTTTGTTCCTCGACGAGATTGGCGAAATCAGTCTGATGATCCAGCCGAAGCTTCTGCGTTTTCTGCAGACTGGTGAATACCGGCGCGTGGGCGGCAATAAGAACCTCAAGTCGGATGTGAGGATTATTTCGGCAACGAACAAGAATTTACAGGACGAAGTGATCGAAGGGAGATTTCGCGAAGATCTGATGTACCGAATTAACGTCATTACCCTGTCTGTCCCATCTCTGCGCGAACGGACCAACGACATTCCGATCCTCGTTGATTATTTCCTGAAGAACCGTGTACGTCCGCGTGAATTAAAAATGATCGAACCCAAAGCGCTTGAACTCCTCATGAAGTACGACTGGCCCGGTAACGTACGGGAACTGGAAAATGTCATAGAACGTGCCAGCATCTTGTGCAAAGAGAATCTTATCTGTGTCGAAGATATCGCGATCCCCATTGGCAAGCGGCCTTTGCTGATAAAAGGACCCACTGCTGCGACGAGCGGGCCGCACATTGGAGATGCTGTTTCCATGCGCGATATTGAAAAAGTGCATATGGCCGGTGTCTTGAAAACGGTCGGCTGGAACAAGAACACCGCTGCGCAAATCCTGGGCATCAGCCTGAAGACGCTCTACACAAAGATCCAGCAATACAATTTGACGAAGGAGTAGCACAGGCAGCACCTGCTTGTTCCTTTGGACATGGAGTTTCCAGTATTCCGGTCACAAAACAATGTTGATCTACTTCCTCCGACATGGCGATGCGTCGATCGATTCTCATCTCCGCGACAATGAACGCCCTCTGACCGAACTCGGCGTACGTCAGGCAGCATGCGTCGGTAAATTCCTGCGGCAGTCGAATACTCAGGTCGATGTTGTTCTTTCCAGCCCCCTCGAACGGGCACAGGCTACAGCGCTTCTTGTGCATGCGCACATCGACTCTCCGGAACCGGTCTCAAGTGAATTTCTCCTGAACGATTCCAGCCATCGGCAGCTTCTGGAACAGTTAAACTCACTGAATATCTCCTCGGCGCTTCTGGTGGGCCATGCACCGCATCTTTCCGACACCATTTCCTTTCTTCTCCATGGAACCTTTGAGAACGGCATAGAAATGAAGAAGTGCACTCTCGCGCTTGTAGAATCCCCCTTTCCTCTCCGCCCCGGATCGGGTCGCCTAAAGCAGCTGACGCACGTCGGGTCACTCATGAAAGACGAAAAACATTAAACGGGAGGCAGTGCTGTGGAACTTAAAATTGTTAAAATCGAAAAACCGGAGGCGGCGAACCTCATCCTCGGCCAATCGCATTTTATCAAAACAGTGGAAGATATTTACGAGGCCATTGTTCAGACTAATCCCCAGATGAAATTCGGACTTGGGTTCTGCGAATCGTCCGGCGAGGCGCTCGTCCGCTGGATGGGGAATGACAAATCGCTCATCGAGTTGGCGCAGAAAAATGCACTCGCTCTCTCCTGCGGGCATTGTTTCATCCTCTTACTGGAAAACGGTTTTCCTGTCAACATTCTTAATGTCATTAAAAATGTCCCGGAGGTCTGTCACATTTTCTGTGCGACGGCAAATCCGGTGGAAGTCATTGTGGCAGAAACCGAGCAAGGAGGCGGGATTCTCGGTGTTATCGATGGAATAAAGACAAAAGGCGTGGAAGATGAAGCCGGCATTGCATGGCGGATAGACTTTTTGCGGAAGATAGGATACAAACTTGGATAAACATCCTTTGAATATCATGAGGATCACTCCGTGAGAAAACCTACAAAAATAACTTCGCGAATCATTCGCGCACCTCTCGGTACGAAGATTTCCTGCAAGAGCTGGATCCAGGAAGCAGCCCTGCGCATGCTCATGAACAATCTTGATCCTGAGGTTGCCGAAAAACCGCAGGAGCTTATTGTCTATGGAGGTACCGGAAAAGCTGCGCGGAATTGGCAATGTTTCGATGCCATCGTCAAGAGTCTGAAGACTCTGGAGAACGATGAGACATTGCTCATCCAATCGGGAAAACCGGTTGGTGTATTCAAGACTTACGAGAACGCACCACGTGTGTTGATCAGCAATTCTATGCTCGTTCCAAAATGGGCGACGTGGGATGAATTCCGGCGGCTGGAAGGTCTTGGGTTGACGATGTATGGCCAAATGACGGCGGGAAGCTGGATTTACATAGGCACGCAGGGAATATTGCAGGGAACGTACGAGACATTCGCTGCGGCTGCTGCAAAACATTTTCACGGAAGTCTTGCAGGAAAATTCCTGCTCACCGCCGGTCTCGGCGGTATGGGAGGCGCGCAGCCGCTTGCCGCCACAATGAACGGCGCTGCGTGTCTCGTTGTGGAAGTCGATCTTCACCGCATCAAACGGCGTCTGGAGACATCCTATCTCGACACGATGACCAATAATCTTGAAGACGCGCTTGCACAAATCCGCGCCGCGAAGGAAAAGAAGCTCCCTCTTTCGGTCGGGCTGCTGGGAAATGCTGCGGAAGTACTCCCGAGGATTGCCGCCGGAACATTCCTTCCGGATCTCGTTACCGATCAGACCTCCGCTCACGATACGCTCAACGGATATGTACCGGCCGGTATGATGTATCCCAAGGCGCTTGAACTTCGCAAAAAGGATCCGCGGAAATATAGTACGCTTGCCAGGGCCTCGATCGTCGAACATGTAAGGAGTATGCTGAAGCTGAAACAAAAAGGGGCCATCGTGTTCGATTATGGAAACAATATTCGCGGTGAAGCGTTGGCGAACGGTTTGAAAAAAGCATTTGACATTCCCGGCTTTGTTCCCGAATACATTCGTCCACTCTTCTGTGACGGGAAAGGTCCCTTCCGCTGGGCGGCTCTCTCCGGTGATCCGAACGATATTTATCGCACCGATCGGGCGGTTATGGAAACATTTCCGGAAAACAAACCACTCTGCAATTGGATTGAAAAAGCGCAGAAAGAAGTCGCCTTCCAGGGACTACCGGCGCGCATTTGCTGGCTCGGGTATGGTGAGCGTGCAAAGATGGGAACGATTTTTAATGATCTTGTTGCACGAGGCGAAATATCCGCCCCTCTCGTCATCGGGCGCGACCATCTCGACTGCGGCAGCGTTGCTTCACCTAACCGCGAGACAGAACGCATGCTCGACGGCAGCGATGCCATTGCCGACTGGCCGATGCTGGGAGCGATGTTGAATGCTGTCGGCGGTGCCAGCTGGGTGAGTATTCATCATGGCGGAGGTGTCGGAATTGGAAATTCCATTCATAACGGCATGGTGGTCGTTGCAGATGGAACGAAAGAAGCAGAGGCGCGACTGCAAAGAGTGCTCACCTACGATCCCGGTATGGGCATTATCCGCCACGCAGACGCCGGATACAAACGGGCTCTGGAGAATGCGGAGAAGTGGAACATCAAGATTCCCACAAAGAACACGAAGTGAATTTGAGAAGTTAAGATTTAGACTTCTCTCCCGATAAATCGGATTCGAAATAACAGAACTTCCTTCATTGTCATTTCGACCGTAGGGAGAAATCTTTTTTTATTGCTCGATTTCTCAGTCGCTTCGTTCCTTCGAGAAAACGAGATCGATTTTTGAAATTTCAAAGGGACTTTGTTCTTTCGATAAGAATAACCAAAGTTTATATTTGACGAGAGCAAATTAATCTAAATAGACGCTTTTATCCGTAAACTCCACGGAGGACTTATGCACGCATTCGGTCATATTGAAATTCCCACACTCAACGTCGAGAAGGCAAAGAAATTCTACGGTACGGTCTTCGGTTGGACATTCACTCACCTCCCCGACATCGACTACACGCTTCTGCACACCGGAAAGCATCCTAACGGCGGCTTCGAAGTTGTCAAACGACTTCCCAAAAAAGGTCAGGTCAACATTTATATTGAAACGGACGACATCGACACGACGCTCAAAGCTGTCCGCAAAGCTCGAGGTAAAGTGCTGATGAAAAAGACCCCAGTCGGCTCAATGGGCTGGCGAGCACAATTTGAGACACCGGAAGGTGTTGCGCTCTGCCTCTGGCAGCCCGCACCAAAACAATAAATCATCCTTGTAGCAACCTGCGGGTATTTACTAAGTCACCCTGTCCCGATTTTGTCGGGATCAGGGTCTGCACAAGAATATTTCATCAGTATTGGGGTAATAGACCCGAAAAGGGATAACGCATTCCTCTTCCCTGCTTGGTCACTAGAAATCTTGATTCTTCGGCATTATCTTCGTTCCTTGATTTCCAACAGTACTCAGTCTCTTCAGAAAGTGCTCAACCGGTTGTTATATGAATCTCCTCATTAAAAACATCAAACAGCTTGTCACTGTGCGTTCGAATGGGAAACCGTTCAAAGCGGGGAGCGACATGCGCGATCTCGGTGTGATTGAGCATGCCACCGTGCTTATCCAGGACGGGCTATTCAGCTGGGTTGGGCCGAGCACAGAATTCACACAGACACCAGACGAGAGCATTGATATCATCGATGCGACAGAGTACGTCGCACTCCCCGGATTTGTCGATTCCCACACGCATCTCCTCTTTGCCGGAAGCCGCGAAGATGAATTTGCCATGCGGGTTGAAGGGAAAACCTATCAGGAGATTGCGCAGGCCGGCGGCGGCATCCTCAGCACAATGAATGCGACACGGGCTGCCACGAGAAAAGAGCTGAAGAGATCTGCCCGTCATCATCTGGAAGTGATGTTATCCGAAGGGACGACGACCGTCGAGATCAAGTCCGGCTACGGCCTCAGTGAACATGCAGAAATCAAAATGATGGAAGCCCTTCATGATCTGAACGAAGAGAGTCTCGTCGATATTGTACCGACCTTTCTTGGTGCCCATGCTATTCCGCCGGAGTTTCAGAACAATCCCGATGGTTACATCGACCTTATCTGCACGCGGATGCTGCCGTATATCGCACAGAAAAAAATGGCGGCATTCTGCGATGCCTTCTGTGAAGACGGATATTTTTCCATCGATCAATGCCGGAAAATTTTCCGGACTGCGAAAACTCTGGGCATGGGAATCAAAGTACATGCCGATCAACTAACGCAGTTCGGTGCTTCCAAACTTGCTGCAGAGATGGGCGCCATTTCTGCGGATCACCTTGAGCAGATTGATACTGCGGGAATAGACGCATTGAAACACGCTGGGACTATTGCGACGGTGCTTCCAGGAGTCTCCTTTTTCCTCCATTACGGCTATCCCCCTGCAAGAACAATCATCGATGCAGGAGTCCCACTGGCAATTGCATCGAACTTCAATCCGGGTTCCTGCATGTCGTATTCCATGCCGCTGATGATGACGATCGCCTGTACACAAATGTCATTAACTCCTGAAGAAGCCATCACCGCCGCGACGTTGAATGGGGCGGCTGCATTGGGGATGTCCAAGTTGATAGGCAGTATTGAAGTCGGCAAGCAGGCAGATATTGTGCTGTACGATATTCCCAGCTATCGGTATCTGCTCTATCATTTTGGTACAAGTCACGTCGCCAAAGTGATCAAGCGCGGGACTTATTTAGACTTGTAATTCGGAAGGAAAAACTGATGCGAAAAATTGTCGAATGCGTTCCTAATTTTAGCGAAGGCCGGAATCAGACGACCATTGATGCTATCGGAGCAAGTATACAGCGAGTACACGGAGTGCGTCTGCTGAGCATCGAACCCGATAAAGATTATCACCGTACTGTCATCACATTTGTGGGTGAGCCGGAACCTGTAGTCGAAGCGGCGTTTCAAGCAACAAAGACGGCTGCAGAGCTCATTGATATGACGCACCACACCGGAGAACATCCGCGCATCGGCGCAACCGATGTTGTCCCATTTGTTCCCATCAGCGGAGTAACAATGGCGGACTGTGTGCGGCTCGCCAATACGTACGGCGAACGGGTCGCAAGAGAATTGCATATTCCGATTTATTTGTACGAATCTGCTGCGCGCTCACCGCAGCGTATCAATCTTTCCGACATTCGCAAAGGTGAATATGAAGGACTGGAAGAGAAACTGAAAGATGCATTATGGAAACCGGATTACGGTGATCCTGTTTTTCATCCAAAATACGGCGCAACGGTTACCGGCGCCCGGAAATTTCTCATAGCGTACAACGTCAACCTCAGCACTTCCGATGTGAAGCTGGCGCATGAGATCGCCTTGCGCATCCGCGAGAGCGGCCGCCCCATGAAAGACGAATTTGACAAGCCTGTGAAGAACGAACAGGGCGAGACGATTAAAATTCCGGGAACTCTGAAAGCCACAAAGGCCATGGGTGTATTCCTGGAACGCTTCAAGATTGCGCAAGTCTCGATCAATTTAGTGGACTTTGAAAGAACATCGATGCATGATGCCTTTGAAGAAGTGAAAAGACAGGCGCGATCGCTCGGTATTGACGCCGTTGGAAGTGAACTGATCGGTCTGGCTCCTTTGAGCGCGCTGGAGAAAGCGGGAAGGTTTTATTCCGGAGGCAAACCGCTATCCGAGAAGGAGCTAGTTTTACTCGCTGTTGAACGGCTAGGATTGAGTCAGCTGGAACCGTTTGACGCAAAGAAAAAAATTATTGAATACCTCATTTAGGAACGACGTAATGGAGAATACCTTACTAACAAATCTTTCAATTACCGGCCTCCTCAACGAGACGGCTTCCAGTTCCCCTGCCCCCGGCGGCGGAAGTATCTCGGCGCTTGCGGCAGCCCTGGGAGCGGCACTCACATCGATGGTATGCCGTCTGACCATCGGAAAAAAGAAGTACGCGCTTGTGCAGTCGGGAATGGAAGATGTGTTAGGAAAATCCGAAGCGCTCCGGATGAAACTCACCGCACTGATCGACGAAGATACTGCGGCATTCAATAAGGTCATGGCGGCGTTTGGATTACCAAAAGATACCGATGAACAGAAAGTGCAACGCTCTGCAGCAATTCAGGAAGCGACAAAGTCCGCGACACATGTTCCGTTGCATCTTATGGAACTCTGTGCTGAAGCGGTCGCACTGTCCGGTGTAGTTGCAGAAAAAGGAAATCAAAATTCTCTTTCCGATGCCGGCGTTGCCGCCTTGATGCTACAAGCCGGATGTGAAGGTGCTGCATTGAATATCAAGATCAATCTCGCTTCTTTACAGGATGCAGTTTTTGTGGAAGCCGCAAGGAAGACATGCGATACACTTTTAGCGCGTGTTACCGAATCGACGGCATTGACCATGAAACAGGTGAAAAACGTCATTGGATGAGTTGATGATCTGACGATTTGGAGATTGGAAGTTTTTAGGATTTATTGAATTTTGATATTGGAATTTTTTCTTTTAGACATCCAGCGGACTGCGAACGGTCAATCCTTTCCTATTCAGCACGTGCGTGTAAATCATTGTTGTCCTGACATCAGAATGACCCAATAATTCCTGAACCGTGCGGATATCGTGTCCATCTTCAAGTAAATGTGTGGCAAAAGAATGGCGGAACGAATGGCAGCTCCCGTTCTTGTGGATATTTGACCGCCGAATGGCCTCTTTTACTTCGCGTTGAAAAAGGGTTGGATGGAGATGGTGGCGCACAAGAAGCCCTGTGCGCACATCAACGGCGCGCCGAGTTGCCGGGAACAGGAACTGCCAGCCAATTTCCTTTGAGGCCTTCTTCGACTTGATTTGCAATGCATCCGGGAGCAGAGCCTCACCATAGCCTTCTTGTAGATCCTGTTTATGGATCAGATGCACTTTCTCGCGCTGCAATTGAAGATCTCGAATCAGAGATTGCGGGAGCGGTACTCTTCGATCTTTATCCCCTTTTCCGCGCCGCACAACAATAATGTTATTGTCGAAATCCAGGTCGTTGACGCGCAGGCGCAAAGCTTCCAGCAGGCGAAGTCCTGAACCATAGAGCAGAGCAATGACAAGCCTAGATGTTCCTGATAGATGGCTGAGGATGGATTTGACTTCTTTTTTCGAGAAAACAACGGGAAGGCGGAGTGAGCGTTGTGCGCGTTCGATGGTTCCCAGGCTGCCTAATGTTTTGTGGAGCACGCTGTCATAGAGAAAGATTAATGCGTTTAATGCTTGATTTTGGGTTGAAGAAGAGACATATTTCTCGCGGGAGAGGTATATCAAATAACTACGGATCTCCTGTTCTCCCATTTCAAGAGGATGCCGCTTGTTATGAAAGAGGACAAAGCGTTTGATCCATTGGACATAAGCATCTTCTGTGCGGGGGCTCAGGTGTTTTAGGCGGGCAACATCTCGCACTTGGTCTAATAGTTTTGACGTCATGGTATGCCTCCCTTTTAGGTAGCCCCAGTAATATATAAAAAACATAGACAAAGTCTATATATTATCCTATTACACACGAAATATAGACAAGATCTATCTAATCATAGGTTGAACTAAGCCGCTTCGCGGCAGCGCAGCAATAAGCGCAGATTTGTTCTTTGACA